>Ga0172376_10006947_pt1 | contig 12162 bp, 10 predicted proteins | sample Lak35m_FD_121114 | JGI IMG/M metagenome (GOLD analysis project Ga0172376, IMG submission 121114) | Freshwater microbial communities from Kabuno Bay, South-Kivu, Congo - kab_092012_35m | ecosystem: Environmental > Aquatic > Freshwater > Lake | place: Democratic Republic of the Congo: South-Kivu...
CTCGCCCGAAACCATGGCGCGAAGCCAGACCGGCCTCTGCATCGGCACGGGAGTGCCAAGGTAAAACGCGTCCGTACCTAGCGCGGGTAATTCCTCCGCCAAGGGCAGAAAGGGATAGCCACCCTCACGTGCGGGTAAGCGAAGCAGTGCCAAATCATGACCCAGATCAACCGCGACTACCTCAGCGCCAAGCCTCTCAGCCGAGGCTGAAACAACTTCAATGCGCTTGCCTTTTTGAATGATCACATGCGCCGCCGTAATGGCGAAGCCATCGGCGTGAATCAGGGTTCCGCTACCGCGTTGCTGACCATCCACTAGGATCATCAGGGAAGTCGCCTTCAGGCGCGCGTATAGGCTGCCATCATTTGCAGCATTGCCATCTGCCGCAATCGCCTGATTGTCGGCAAGAGGCAACGCGCCCCCCAGCAAAGCAACGGCCGCAGGCTGCAAGAAAAAGTCGCGACGCCCCAGCTTAGACCCGACAGGAATGCCAAGTGTGGAACGCGAAAGCCATTTGGACATCGGGCAGGTCCCCCGTTCTCAGCGACGAGGCTATGCTGCCGATGTTCAGGTGTTTTTTGCAACCATAGGGTGCAAGACCCGCGTCATCACCCCTCGGCCTTCGCCACCACCACCATGGCGGGCTTCAGCAGCCGGCCATTCAGCGTCCAGGCCGAAGTCCAGCCATGCAGCACTGTCCCCGGCGCCACACCTTCCGGCGCGGGCTGCTCCGCCATCGCCTGGTGCTTTTCCGGAGCGAAAGCCTGGCCCTTGGGGTCGTGGCGCTGCACGCCATTGCGTTCCAGGATACCCAGGAAGGATCGCTCCACCCCCTCAAACCCGGCGCGGAGCTTGGTCAGCAGATCGGGTTCATCCTCGGCGGGCGCCGGCAGGGCTTCGATGCCGCGGCGCAGATTCTCAGCCGCTTCCACCACATCGCTCGCGAATTTCTGCGTGGCATAGGCGCGCGCATCCGTCACTTCGCGCTGGGTGCGGCTGCGCAGGTTTTGCATTTCGGCTTCTGAGCGGAGCCATTTGTCGCGCAAAGCCTCCATCTCCTGCGCCAGCATGACAAGCCGTTCCTCGGCGGTCATCACCGGGGCTTCGGGGGCGGGTTCTTGCGCCGCCGCTTTTTGGGGGGCGTTGGGGTCGTTCGTATCGGTCATTTTGGTATCGCGTGGTTACTCGCGGGAGGGATCGGCATCGCTGCCTGGATAAGGCCCTCTCACCTAGGCGCTGAGGGCCTTCAGGACAAGCGCCCTTCCGCTTCGCCGCGCCCGCGCCTACACCCATGCCCATGCTGCGTTCCGTGCTGACCGTTGGAAGCTGGACCATGGCGAGCCGTATTCTCGGCTTCGCCCGGGACATGCTGATTGCCTCCCGCCTTGGGGCGGGGCCGGTCGCGGATGCGTTTTTTGTGGCACTCAAGCTGCCCAATCTGTTCCGCCGCTTGTTCGGTGAGGGCGCCTTCAACGCTGCCTTTGTGCCCGCCTTTGCCGGTATTCTGGCCGCCGAAGGCCGCGCCGCCGCACGCGAGATGGCGGAACGCATGGGCACGCTCATGATGCTGTGGCTGTCGCTGCTGACGCTGATTGCGCTTGTTTTCATGCCGCAGGTGATTGGCGTGCTGGCGCCGGGCTTTGCGGCCAATCCGGGCAAGTTTGCGCTCGCCGTTGAACTCACGCGCATCACATTTTTCTACATGCCGCTGATCTGCCTGACGGCGCTGATCTCCGGTGTGCTGAATAGCCTGGATCGCTTTGCCGCTGCCGCTGCCGCGCCGGTGTTTTTCAATTTGTTGTTGATGGCGGCCTTGGTCGGCCTCACGCCCTATTTGCCCACACCTGGCCATGCCCTGGCCTGGGGGGTTTTTGCTGCCGGTGTCGTGCAGCTTGCCATGGTTTGGGTCGCGGCGCGGCAGGCGGGGATGGCGCTGCGCCTTTACCGCCCCCCGGCGCTCACACCGCCCATTCGGCAAGTGCTGCGCCGCATGGTGCCTGGGGTGCTCGGCGCCGGGGTTACGCAGATCAATCTGGCGGTGGATGTGATCATTGCGTCCTTCCTGGTGAGTGGGTCGGTTTCCTACCTCTATTACGCGGATCGCGTGGCGCAGCTGCCGCTTGGCGTGATTGGTGCGGCGCTGGGTACGGCGCTTTTGCCCTTGCTCGCGCGGCATTTGCGCCTGGGTGAGAAGCTAGCGGCGCATCGTGCGCTCAATCGCGGCATTGAATTGGCAGTGCTGCTGACGCTGCCTTGCGCGGCGGGCCTGGCAGTCGCAGCAGGGCCGATCATTGCGGCCTTGTTCCAGCGCGGTGCCTTTGATGCGGCGGCGAGTGCGGCTTCGGCGGCTGCGCTGGTGGCTTATGCCGTTGGGTTGCCCGCCTTTGTGTTGGTCAAGGTTTTTGCGCCGGCGTTTTTCGCGCGCGGCGATACCTCGGCCCCGGTGCGGATCGGGATTTTGTCTGTTGCGGTCAATGTCGCGCTCAACCTCGCCTTCATGAATGTGCTGGGGCATGTCGGCGTCGCACTCGCCACCAGTATCGCAGCCTGGGTGAATGGCGGCTTGCTCGCCTGGCTTTTGGTGCGGCGCGGGCATTTGGTGCTGGACCGGCGCTGCCGGCGCGTGCTGCCGCGGCTTGTGCTGGCGAGTGCGATCATGGCGGCTGCAGTTTTCGCCTTGGGCGTAGCGCTGCTGGGGCTCGGCAATCTGCTGCGCGCGGGCCTGATGATCCTGGTTGGCATGGCGGGTTTTACCCTTGCCGGCATGGCGCTCGGGGCCTTTCACCCGCGCGAGGTGCTGCGCCAATTGCGCCGTCGCGCCCCCCGTGGCGCAAGCCCCGCCGATACTGCATGATACCCCTGACATTTGGGGGTTAGGCGCATGGATGCGGCTCGGCGGCAGGTGGTTCTGATCAATGCCGCGCATAGTTTCACCCATTACAGCCTGCTGATCCTGGCAACGGCCGTGCTTGCCATGGTGCAGCAGGATACGGGGATTTTCGGCGCGGATTATGGGCCGATCCTCGCACTCGGCACCACCATGTTCGTGATTTACGGGCTTTGCGCCCTGCCGATGGGCTGGCTTGCGGATCGCTTCGGGCGGCACTTTTTGATGGTGGCCTTCTTCATGGGCTCCGGCGCCTTCATGGTGGCGGCGGGTTCTGCGCCTTCACCCATGATGCTTGCCATCACGCTTGGCGCCATGGGCGCCTTTGTGGCGATTTATCACCCAATCGGCACCGCAATTTTGGTCGAAGCTGCTGGCGAGAAAGTGGGCCGCGCCATGGGCATCAATGGCGTTTTCGGTAATCTGGGTGTGGCAACCGCACCGGTGATCACGGCCTTCATCGCCGCCCAAGGGGGCTGGCGCTGGGCCTTCATCATCCCCGGTATCGCCTGCATCATTGCCGGGTTTTTTTACTGGCGCGAACCGCCTTTTGATTCAGAACGCATCCAGGCCGGCGGCAAGCCTTTTCCGGAAATCCCCGCCGCGCTGGTGCGCCGCGCGGTGATTATTCTGCTGGCGATCGCAACCGTCTCGGGCCTGGTGTTCAACGCCTATACGCTCCTGATTCCGAAGCTGATGCAGGAACGCCTGGCCGGCAGCCCAGACTTGCTGCCGATTGTGGGGCTGCTTTCCTTCCTCGCCACCATTTGCGGTGGTGTCGCGCAATTCAGCGTGGGCCGCATGATTGACCGCCACACGCTCAAGACCGTGTTTATGCCGCTGGCAGTGCTGGTGGTGCCGGGCTTGTTTGCGCTGGCTTTCCTGGATGGCTGGGTGGTGCTGCCCGTGGCGGGGTTGGTCGCGGCCTGCATCTTCGGGCAGGTGACAGTGAATGAGACAATGACCGCGCGTTACGTCGCGCCCGCCTTGCGCGCGAAGCTTTATTCCATTCGATTCACGGTGGGGTTCTTGGGTGCGGCCATAGCCTCTCCGCTCATTGGCTTTTTGCATGAGGCAACAGGATCGCTCGCATTTTCCATGCTGGTGCTGGGCGCGGTTGCCTGCGTGACACTTGCCTGCGCCATGCTGTTTCCGAACCGCAAGGAAGAATTGCAGCCGGAATTATGGAGTAAAGCCGGATAAACTCACGCCGGCTTCAGCAACACATGGCGCTTCTTGCCGATGGAAAGCTTGATCACGCCATCCTGAACATCCGCGGTACCCAGCACGCGATCTACCGCGCCAACGGCTTCGTTATTGGCGTAAATGCCGCCATTGGCGATCAGGCGTCGCGCCTCACCCTTGCTTGGCACGAGCTTATGTTCCACCAGCACATCAACGATGTTCACAGGCAGGGCTGATACCACAGTCGGCAGGCTTGCGGCATTCAGCCCTTCGTCAAATGCCTTGCGCGCTGTCTCGGCTGCTGCTTCCGCAGCATGGCGGCCATGCAGCAGCGCGCAGGCTTCGGTGGCCAGCACCTTTTTCGCCTCATTTACCTCAGCGCCTTGCAGCGCGGCGTAGCGGGCGACCTCGGTCATCGGTAATTCAGTGAACAGCCCCATGAAGCGCGCCACATCGGCATCTTCCGTATTGCGCCAGAATTGCCAGTAATCATAGGGCGAAACGCGATCGGCATTGAGCCACACCGCGCCCTGCGCCGTCTTGCCCATCTTCGCGCCCGATGCGGTGGTGATCAGCGGCGTTGTCAGGCCAAAGGCTTCCGCCTGATCCATGCGCCGGATCAGATCCGTGCCCATGACGATATTGCCCCATTGATCGGACCCGCCCATTTGCAACACAACACCATGGCGGCGGCGCAATTCCAGGAAGTCATAGGCCTGGAGCAGCATGTAATTGAATTCCAGGAAGGTCAGCGGCTGATCGCGTTCCAGCCTTTGCTTCACGCTTTCCATCGTCAGCATGCGATTGACGCTGAAATGCCGCCCCACATCGCGCAGGAACGGAATATAAAGCAGCCTGTCAAGCCATTCCGCGTTATCCAGCATGATGGCATCGGTCGGGCCATCACCAAAAGTCAAGAACGCATCGAATACCTTGCGAATGCCGGCCTTGTTGGTTTCGATCTGCGCGTCCGAAAGCAAGGGCCGCGCCTCAGTCCGGAAGGAAGGATCGCCCACCTTCGTCGTGCCACCGCCCATCAGCACCACCGGGCGATTGCCGGTTTGCTGCATCAGGCGCAGCAGCATGATCTGCACCAAGGACCCGACATGCAGGCTATCTGCGGTCGCATCAAAGCCGATATAGCCGGCGAGCGGCCCAGTCTGCAGCCGCGCCAGAAAGGCGCCTTCTTCGGTGGTTTGGTGAATATAGCCGCGTTCCCGCGCCACATGCAGGAAATCGCTTCGCGCACTGTTCATGATGCTATCCGGTTTGTCGAAACTCACTGCCTGCCGGGGGCTTCCACCGACAGGCGCGCGGGGGTAGCACGTCCCCATCATGCTGAGAACCATCGGCCTTATGAGTGGCACGTCATTGGATGGCGTGGATGCGGCCTATCTGGAAACGGATGGGGAGGCGATTGCGCGCTTCGGCCCGCGCCAGACCCTGCCCTATGACCCTGGGCTCCGCCGCGCGCTGCGGTCCCTGCTGGACCGCGCGGAAAGCCTGACGCCCAATGACCCGGAATTGCTGGATGCCACGCGCCGCCTGACCGAACGCCATGCCGAAGCGGTGGAAGCCATTGGCCTGCCGGCGGATCTGGTTGGCTTTCACGGCCAGACCATCCTGCATCGCCCCGCCGCCCCGGCGCGAAGCGGTACCCCCTTTACCTGGCAGATCGGCGATGCCGCGATGCTGGCGCGCCGCACCGGCATGAGTGTCGCTTATGATTTCCGCAGCGCCGATGTCGCCGCCGGCGGCCAGGGCGCGCCCTTGGTGCCGGTGTTTCATCGCGCCCTTGCCGCGCCCTTGCCGAAGCCGCTCGCCATCCTGAACCTTGGCGGCGTTGGCAATGTGACCTGGCTGGGGCCAGAGGGGGAGATGCTCGCCTTCGATACCGGTCCGGCCAATGGGCCGCTTGATGATTGGGCGCGGCAGCATACCGGCAAGGATTATGACGCCGCAGGCAAGCTTGCTTTGGCAGGGCAGGCGGATGGCGCGGTGCTGGGGCGGTTGATGGCGCATCCTTATTTGGCCGCACCGCCGCCGAAATCGCTCGATCGGTTGGATTTTGATCGCGCGCTGCGGGAAGCGGGCGCGGGCAGCCTTTCCGCCGCTGATGGAGCCGCGACCCTGGTTGCTTTCTGCGCGGTTTGCGTGGCCGCTGCCGGGCGGCATTTCCCGGAACCGCCGCTGCAATGGCTGGTCGCCGGCGGCGGGCGGCGCAACCCAGCGCTGATGAAGGCACTCGGCGGCGCCTTGGAAGAACCGGTGCGCCCGGTTGAGGTCGCGGGCTGGGATGGCGATGCGCTGGAAGCCCAGGCTTTCGGCGTGCTGGCGGCCCGAGTCGCGCGCGGCCTGCCGCTGAGCTTCCCCGGCACCACCGGCGCGCCCCGCCCGTTGACGGGCGGGCGGATTATCGGCGCGCTGCTGTAAAAAACCCCATCGGCCTTGCCGGGACCGCCGCGCGCCTTACCTGGGGTATATGACCCAAGCCCAGCTCACTGTCTGGTTCGATGGCGCCTGCCCACTTTGCCTGCGCGAAATCGCGCTGATGCGCCGGCTGGATCGGCGGGGCGCGATTGACTTCATTGATATCGGTGCTGAGGGCGCAGCCTGCCCGATTGATCCCGCGCTATTGCTGGCGCGCTTTCACGCCCGCGAGGCGGATGGCCCCTTGCTGGATGGTGCGGCTGCCTTCGCTGCCATGTGGCGCGCCATTCCGGCCCTTCGCCCGTTGGGCCGCGCCGCGCGCTTCCCGCCTTTGCTCTGGCTGCTGGAGCGCGCCTATCGCGGCTTTCTCCGCATCCGGCCGCGCTTGCAGGCCTGGGCGGGCGCGCGGGGCTGAAGCCCGGTTCTGTTCGGTCTTCAGGGCGCTGTCCCGAAAATCCGATGCAGCACGCGGTCTCCAACCCGGATATTGAGCCGCTCCGCCGTCCCAGCGGCCAATTCAAGTGTGGCGCGCACTGGCCCATTGCTGGAAATGCTGGCGAGTGAATAGGGTACGGTGCGCTCCGCAATGCGATGCACACGCCCATCGGCGGCGATGAACACCATGTCGAGCGACGTGATGGTATTGCGCATCCACATAGAGCTTTCGCGTGGGCTCCCCCAATCGAACAACATGCCCTCATCCGGTTTGACTTCCGGGCGGAACATCAGGCCGATCATCTGCTGTTCCGGCTGCACGGCCATTTCAACCGTAAAGGTCAGCCGGCGCCCATCGCGGGTTTCAAACATCAGGGGCTCGGTCGGCAGGCGGGATTGGGGGCGATCCACCCCCGGCTGCGCGACAGCGGCGAGGGGGAGCAGAGCGGCAAGCGCCAGCAGGAAACGTCTTCGCATGGAAACCTTCATGGCATGGGATTGGGAAGCGCCTCAAGCGCGGCGGCTGCCGCGCGGCGCACCACGGCGCGCACCACGCCGGGACGGGGCGCATCCGCAAGCGTGGTGAACCAATGCTCGGGCGGGTTGCGCCCGGCGGCACGGTGATAGCTTAGGGTCCGCAGCACCGCCTCCGCCGAAGCAGGCAGGCGTTCGGGCATTGCATGGCCATTCAGCGCGCCCCAAACCCCGGCCCAGCAACGCGCGACGCTCCAGGGGTTATAGCCGCCACCGCCCAGCACGATCAGCCGTGGTGCGAGGCCCATCAGCGCGCCCACCACAGCGCGATGCGCATTATTGGAAAGAGCGAGGCGCGATAGCGGGTCTTCCTCCAAGGCATCGGCACCACATTGTAGCATGATGGCGGCAGGGCAGAGGCGCCGCGCGATGGGCAGGATCGCTTCATTCAGCACCCAAGCCATTTCACTGTCATTGAAGCCGGCCGGCACCGGGATATTCGCCGCATGGCCGCCCGCCCTCTCACCCATGCCGCCGGTGAAGGGCCAACGCCCATCCTCATGCACTGAAAGCGTGAAGACATGCGGGTCATCATGAAACGCGTCCTGCACGCCATCGCCGTGATGCGCATCAATATCCAAATAAAGCAGCGGTGAGAGCCCCTGATCGCGCCAGGCGAGCAAGCCCAGCACGGCATCATTCACATAACAAAACCCTGAAGCGCGATCTGCGCGGCCATGATGCGTCCCGCCGCCTGGCACATGCACAACGCCGCCGGAGGCAGTGAGCTTCGCCGCCAACAAGACACCACCGGCGCTGGTGGCGGGGCGGCGGAACACCTCGCGATAAACCGGATTGCCATCGGCACCGATGCGAAACCGCGCGCGGTCCTCGGCGCTCACGCTCTGCGTTGCCTCAGCGCGCATCAGGGCCGCGATGTAATCAGCATGATGGAAGCGTTGCAGTTCTTCCGGCGATGCGCGCGGGCTTTCGATATATTGATCGGGCGCCACCCAATCCAACGCACGAATCAGATCAAGCGTGGTGGAAACGCGGGGAATCGCCAGCGGATGCTTCGGCCCATAGGTGGAGCCGCGATAGATTTCCGATCCGATCAGCAAGGGCCGCATGGATCACTGCAATGGCCGACTGATCCGCCGCTGACAAGCCTTGCGTGGCGCAACAAAAAAGGCCGCCGCCCGGTGCCGGGACAGCGGCCTTCAAAGGGCTTTGCGAAGCCTATTTCAGGATGATTTCCACGCGACGGTTCTGTGGTTCACGCACACCATCGGCGGTCGGCACCAGGTTGTTTTCCTCACCGAAGCCGCGGGTCACGATTTCGTTCCGCGGCACACCACGCCGCACCAACTCGGCGGCCACCGCATTGGCGCGGCGGACCGAAAGCTGCATGTTGTAGTCAGAGGGGCCGGAACGGTCGGTGAAGCCATTCACTTCGATACGGGTCACGCCCTGACCGCGCCCGGAAGCGGCCTCACCAATGATCTGGCGGGCACGATCGGTCAGGTCTGCCTTGCTCCAATCAAAGAAGACCAGGAAGGTGCGCGCGGCGGCCACCGGGGCAGCGGCAGCGGCAACAGCAACAGTCGGGGCAGCGTTGAAGGCGTAGCGCAGCCCGAGGAGAACCGCGTGGTAGGCAAACATGGAATCTTGAACCTTGCTGGTACCAGAAGCTGAGTCCGAAAACTTGAGGTCAGGTCCGTTATTTAAATTATTGAAGAAGTAGCGATATTCGGTCGTGAGCGACAGGCCCGGGACCGCGTCAATCGGGAAGGACAGACCAGCGATGAGTTGATAGGCCAATCTTCCACCATCGTCATCCGAACTGATGGTAGTGGTTGAGTTGCTCAGGCGAACAGCGTCGGTTGATCCGATATGGTAGCCGATACCGGCACCGAAGTAGGGCACCACGGCTTTCGTATCAATGCCGATGAGCCTCAGATCGAGATCGTAAAGAACATTCCCCATAAAGGCTATATTTTCGTACCGACCACTGCCATTCGCAGCCGCATTGCCGATCTTGGCAGAATCCACCGCGCTGCTGTTGAACGAGCCCTCGAATTCAACGCGAAGTCCATTGCCGAAGCCATAACCCAGGCTCAGAAGGCCAACAGCGCCTGTGGAAAAATCGGCCGAAAAACTGTTCCCGCCGACCCCGCCTTCATCCTCGAGCTGCCAAATGGCGCCAACTGCGCCGCCCAGGTAAAGACCACGGATATTTTGCGCTGAGGCGCCACTCGCAAGCAGTACGAGCGCCGATGCGGCAACGAGGTGTCCAGAAAACCGAAACATGTGTCTCTCCTTCGCGTCATTCCATGACTATACCCAATTACCTCTTTTTTAAAGCACCGAGGGCGTTATTTCAATTCGATTTTCCCGGAATTCTTATGCGCGCCCGGCTTACCACCGATAACGCTGCGCCGACCCAGTAAGCCCCAAAGGACGGGCGAAGCCCAGCCGGACAGCACGGAGTATAGTTTCAACTATCTGAATATATTTAGTTTTATGACCATACTGACGCTTATCGAGCATCTCATGCGCCGCATCGCCTTGCCGATCTGCGGTTCAGGCCCACGCCGTAGCCTCACAGCGCCCGGAAGGGCGCTTGGCGACAGCGTTGCCATTCAGCAACACAGGCGGATTGAAACGCGCGCCTCAATCCCACCCCACCGCGCTTGGCATGTCCTTGACCGGCTTGGCCGCCTTCAGCTTCGCCAAATCCGGCACGGGGCGGCAGCGGAGCGAATCGCCCGCAAAGGCTTCCTCGATCGCCGCCGCGACACCGAGCACCAGCCTATCCCCCCCGCGCGGCCCGACCACCTGAAGGCCGAAGGGCATGCCGTTGCGGTCCAGCCCCATCGGGATGGAAATTGCCGGATGGCCGCAGAGCGTCGGGTAATAGGCAAGCGCCAGCCAGTGGAAGTAGGTCCGGGTCGGCTTGCCATCAATCTCGGCAGGGAACAGTTCCTTCCAGGGCCGGGGCGAAAGCGTGATCGCCGGCGTGATCAGCACATCATGCGCCGCGAAAAACCCCTGCCAGGCGCGGTACATCCTGGTCTGCGCCGCCGCTGCGCGGGCGTAATCATCCAGGCTATAGCGAAGCCCTTCTTCCACATTGGCGCGCACATTGGGCCCGACATCCTCAGGGCGCGTGCGGCATTTTTCCAGATGCGATGTCAGGAAGCCCGCCGCGCGCAGCACCTCAAACGCTTCATCACCGCCAGTGCAATCCGGATGCGCAGCCTCCGCCACGCCGAACATGGGGGCGATGGCGCCGGCGCGGTCGGCGAAGATGTCGCGGATATGGTTTTCGGTCGGCGCCTGGCCGAAATCCGGGCTGAAGGCCAAGCGCAGGCTGGAAAGGTCATAGCGCGGCACGGGGAAATAGAGGCTCGGTTCCTCGCGCACATAGCCATCATGCAATGTGTAGGCGAGCGGATCGCGCGCATCATCAGACGCCATGGCCGACAGCAACAGGCAAACATCGGCCACATTGCGCGCCATTGGGCCAAGCACCGGCAGGCCGGACCAGCCATGGGCGCGCTTTTCGGAAGGCACCAGGCCGGGCGATGGCCGATAGCCGACAATACCATTGAAGGCGGCCGGATTGCGCAATGAACCGCCAGTGTCGGAACCCGAGCAGATCGGGAACATATTGGTGGCCAGCGCCACACCCGAACCGCCGGAAGACCCGGCGGCGGATTTAATCGGATCAAAGGGATTGCCCGTCACGCCATAGACGGCGTTGCGCGTATTCGCCCCCGCGCCGAATTCCGGCGTATTGGTCTTGCCCGCGACAATCGCGCCATTGGCGCGCAGATTGGCGACCATGCCGCAATCCGCATCGGGCACGAAATCGCGAAAAATCGGGCTGCCATAGGTGGTGCGGAGCCCCGCAGTTTCCTCCAAATCCTTGATGCCCACAGGCAAGCCATGCAGCGGACCCAATTCATCGCCACGCATCACGGCGGCTTCGGCTTCGCGCGCGGCAGCGCGGGCGCGGTCCTCATCCAAGGCCACCACGGCATTCACCGCATGATTGACTTCACCGATGCGCGTGAGGCAGCTTTCCAGCAATTCGACCGGGGAAAGTTTGCGCCGCCCGATCAGGCGGCGCGCTTCGATCGCGGTCAGGTCACAGGGCTCAGTCATCGGCGTTTCCTTGGTTTTTCTTGAAATTGCGTGAGTGCCGCTAATCAGTAACCCATCGCGCAGCCATCCTTGCGCGGGTCAGAACCACCCACCAGGCAGCCCTTTTCATGGTCAATGAAAATCGCCTGACCGCCGCCATGCGGCTTGTCGATGCCTTCGCAGACATGACCCAGGCGATTCAGCTGATCAATCACCGCACCGCTGAAGCCGCGTTCCACCTGCACCTTGCCGTCCATCGGCATCAGGCGCGGCAGATCAATCGCTTCCTGCACATCCAGGCCGAATTCGAAGTGATTGGTCAGGAAGTAGCTATGCCCGGTCGGCTGATAGCGCCCCCCCATCACGCCATAAGGCATGATGGCGCGGCCATTCTTCATCACCATGCCGGGGATGATGGTATGCAGCGGGCGCTTATTGGGCGCGATGCAATTCGGGTGGCCTTCCTGCAAGCGGAACCCAAAACCGCGATTTTGCAGCATGACGCCGGATTTTTCCGCAAGGATGCCGGACCCAAAACCTTCAAACAGCGAATTGATGAAGGAACACGCATTGCCATCCTTATCCACCACGCAAAGATAGAC
>Ga0172376_10006951_pt1 | contig 12157 bp, 14 predicted proteins | sample Lak35m_FD_121114 | JGI IMG/M metagenome (GOLD analysis project Ga0172376, IMG submission 121114) | Freshwater microbial communities from Kabuno Bay, South-Kivu, Congo - kab_092012_35m | ecosystem: Environmental > Aquatic > Freshwater > Lake | place: Democratic Republic of the Congo: South-Kivu...
ATGAAATCCACCCAGACCGGCTTGGTGAATGTTATGACGACGGTTGGTATGTAAACCGATGTCTTTGTAAGAGGTCACGACGCATCTACCTTCAATCATGGTCATAACTCTTAACAAGAAAGAATATGTTATTGAGTGTGCGAAATGTAGAAGACAGTTGGGGGGTCAATTTGAGGATACCGCATGGGTAGGAGGACATCAGTGGCTATGCACAAAACACCACCAGCGTTATCAACACTGGTCAAACAAAGAAGAAGATTTACTCTTACAGTATTAACAGCCAGATAACTTGTGTCGGGCATCTCCCTTATCTGGCGGGGTGCCCTACAGAGGTAACACACTATGATTGAACGAATTGTTTTGGGCGGAAAGGACGGAATTAAAGCACGCGACAGTCTTGTAAAGGGACTTGATTACTCGGTAGACATCGTAAAGAGCACCTTGGGCCCTGGAGGACGCAATATCTTCCTTGAAAAGAAGAACCGTGTGACAAACGACGGTGTATCTATTGCTCAGGAAATATTCCTCGACGATGAGGTAGAGAACCTTGGTGCACAGAAAGTCAAAGAAATCACCGCTAAAATCAACGATGAGGTTGGAGATGGTACTACCTCAGGCGCTACCCTTGCACAGGCAATCCTCAAAGCATCTCTCCCTAAGCTTCGCCAAGAAGGTGCTATTGCAGGCGGTACACCACCAATGAAGCTCGTGGAACAGCTTACGGACGAGCTTAACGAGGCGGTTGCACTCCTCAACGGCATGGCAACCCCGATTGAAAGCGAAGAGCAGATGATTGAGGTGGCTAAGGTCTCTGTAGAGAACGAAGAGCTTGCTCAGCTTATCGGCAAGGCTCAATGGGAACTTGGCCCAGACGGACACATCATGGTGGAGGAGTGGACGAAAGACCACACCGTCCTGGAGCACACCCCTGGTATTCGCATCGACAATGGCTATGCCTCATCCCTTCTCGTGAATAACCCTGAAAAGGGCATCCTTGAGCTTACTGATACACCGGTAATCCTTACGAACCACACGGTACAAACCATGAGCACCCTTGAAGGGGTACTCAACCAGCTGGTACAGGCTGGCTACACTCGTGCAATCATCGTAGCGCGTGGCTTCACAGAAGAGGCGGTAGCCACCTGTATGAAGAACAGCAACACCCCTAACGGGTTTAAGATGTTCCCCATCAACGCTCCTTTCACTGACCAGGTACAGGTGATGTATGACATGGAAGCTGCGCTTGGGGGTAAGTTCATCAACAACGAGGAACGCCCTCTCGGCTCAATAAACATGAGCGATGTAGGCCATGCCTCAAAAGTGCTCTGCGACCGCTTCTCATCAACCTTTGTAGGGGCAAACAACCGCGAAGAGGAACGAGAGGCTCGCGCACAAGTCCTTGAAAAGAAGCTTGAAAGCGAACTATCAGACTTCGAACGACGCGACATCGGCAGGCGTATCTCCCAGCTCCGCAAAGGCATCTCTATCCTCAAGGTGGGCGGTATCTCAGAAACCGACCGACGATACAAGAAAGACAAGGCCGATGACGCGGTAAACGCAGTCCGCCACGCCCTCAAGGAAGGAATTGTCCCAGGCGCAGGCCAGGCTCTCAAGGACATCGCGGACAAGATGGACGATGATGCAATCCTCAAACAAGCACTTCCTGCGGTATACAACCAGATTCAGACCAATGCAGGGAAGTTCGAGGTACCGGAATGGGTAAAAGACCCTGTGAAAGTAGTGCGCGTTTCTCTGGAGAAAGCGTGCTCCGTGGCCGCCGTCTTCGCAACAGCAGAAGGCGTTATCGTTACCAAGAAACAGAGATACAACGCCTTTATAAACAATGGACAAGGAGGGGAATAACCCCATACTGTAGATGTGAAATTCCCGCAAAGGAAAAACCACCGCTACATGACCGGAGCGGAATTACTAGAAAAAGCCTCAAACCATGCCAGGACCAATCCCAGGAGCAATAGCAAAAAGCACTCAATCTTTCCTTCAAAAGGTTCCAGCACGCTATAGGAACTTCAAGAAACAGTGGAAGCGCGGGGACATACCCCATTACGCAACCTTTAACCCTTGGAAGGACTATTAAACATGAAACCGCGCGAATCATACTTCAAACACGAAAACGGCGGAGCAAGAGACTCAGAACTCCTCCAAGCAATCCTCGAAGTCCTCCTCGACTTGCGGGATAAGAAATAATTAGTGCAATGGCAACAGAACTACAAAAACGCGCCGTAATGAACCTGGTGGGAAATGGTGGAACTGTTGCTAATGCAATGCGTGAAGCTGGATATAGTGAAAATACTATAAATACCCCACAAAAACTTACTGAATCAGTAGGGTTTAAAGAGTTAATGGATATATATCTCCCAGAGGATAAGTTATTGCGTGCTCTCGAGGAAGATATAGATAAAAAGCCACAGAATCGTCTAGGAGAACTGAAGCTTGCTATGGAACTTCGTGGTCGAACGAAGCAGACAGATACTCCTCCACCACTAGTCATAAACCTATTTGGCGATGAACAACGACGAAGAATCGCAGCGCGAATTCTCGGAACTCATAGTTCAGAGGGCGCGTGAGCATCTTATTGACTACGAGATAGCGACTGACCCACGCTATGACCCTAACTGGCACCATGAATTGGTTGCTAAGGAACTTGAGCATGTCCTTGAATATGGGGATAGGGATTATAAAATCCTCATCATTGACGAGCCTCCTCGCCACGGGAAAAGCCAGCAGGTATCTATAGATGCGCCTTCATGGTTTCTTGGGAAGAAGCCAGACCACGAAATAATCGTCTCCTCATACTCAGGAGAACTTGCTCAGGATTTCGGCGGGAAAACAAAAGAAAAGGTTGATGGCGATGCATATAAACTTATCTTCCCCCATGTCCGTATTCGTGAAGATGAAAAGGCAAAAGGACGCTGGGGTATTGAAGTTCCTAACCCGCAAAAGCCTGGCGAGTGGATACATGCCAAGGGGGGATATAAGGCAGTCGGCGTAGGGGGGCCTATCACTGGACGAGGTGCGAATGTGGCTATTGTTGATGACCCGTTCAAAAACCGCGAAGAAGCAGACTCAGAGGTAATACGTGAGAAAGTATGGAAGTGGTTTACCTCAACACTCTTTACTCGCCTTGAGCCAGGAGGCGTGGTCATTGTCATGCACACCAGGTGGCACATGGACGACCTTGTGGGGCGTATTCTTTCTGACCCAGAGCTATCAAAGCTAGTAAAACATATTCATCTTCCAGCCATCGCAAACCCTAATGACCAGTATGGACGCAGGGAATTTGCACCGCTTTGGGGGAAGAAGTACGACATAGACGCACTTACGCTTATCAAGAAAGCAATCGGCCCGTATGACTGGGCTTCACTCTACCAGGGAAACCCAGTCCTTACGGAGAACCAAGAGTTCAAGCCTGAATGGTACCAGGAGTGCGACGAGCACAAACTGTACGGCCATTCAACAAGGCGGTATCTCACGATAGATACTGCGATGAGCAAGAAAACCCAGGCAGACTACACTGGCTTTTGTGATAACTCAGTAGACTTTCAGAACTTCTGGCACCTTAGAGCGTGGCGTGCGAAGTATTCACCTGAGGAGCTAGTAGACGCAATCTTCTCTCTATACGCCTCTAACAAATACGACCTCATAGGCATAGAGGAGACGACCTTCACTATGGGTCTTCGTCCCTACCTAGAGAACGAACAGCGCAAGCGCAACACCTTCCTCCCGATTGTTCCGGTAAAACACAACCAGACTAGTAAGGAAGTTCGTATACGCGGTCTTATTCCCCGTTATGCGTCAAAGTCCGTCTTCCACATTAAAGGGAGATGCGATGACCTGGAGGAAGAACAGAGACATTTCCCCGTAGGTATTCACGACGATGTGCTTGATGCTACAGCATATCAACTGCAGATAGCAGACATGCCAGACGTTTCTCCGATAAATTCAGACCAGAGCATGAAAGTACACATCCCAGAAGGTCTTTGGTAATACACAGGTATTTATATTGCAAAACACATTACACTATGCTCATTAACCACACCCCACTAAAATGATTAGCGGAATTGTCACTGACAAAGAAGGAAATCCCACAGACGGAAACGGGAAGAAACTTTCAGCATCAGCCTATCAACCTCCTAAAGAGGTAATGGATTTGTTTGCTCAGGTACAAAATGACTACACGGTAGCGTATAACCTCCAGCACAGACCCTTCAAAGAGTTTGATGGTATCTCTCTCCTAGAACGCGCTCGAAGGGACCAGGAGTCTTTTGGCGCATATGTAGGAGCAGAGTATGTCCCTGCTCAGGCTCGCTGGCGCTGGAAGGGAAGGAAGAACACCACGCGTAACCGTCTCATCGGTATCCTCGCTCACATGCTTTCAGCGATGCTCTTTCCGTATGTTCGCGCGGTAAACGACCAGAACGAAGAGGAAAAGGAAAGCGCAAAGGTCATGCAAATCCTCATTGAAGACCACCTCAAGAAAGCAGGATACGAGCACAAGTTCCTGTACATGGTTATTTCAGCACTCGTAAACCCTGCGGTATTCGTGGGGATTGAATACGTGGAAGCACTCCAGCGTGTAAAGGTACGTGGGACAGACAACAGGGTTAAAGTCCTAGAGGTAGTAGATGAACTTCTTTCCGGCCTCCAGATGCACATCATCCCAATAGATGAAATCCTCCTTGCAGACTTCTTTACCTTTGAACTCCAGCGACAGCCCTATGTTATCCGTGTTCGCCGTATTCCATGGGACGAAGCACGCGCACTCTATGGAGACCATGAAGACTTTGAATATGTAGAAGCAGGACAAACTCGTGTCGTGCTTACCGGCCAGGAAAACCAAACACTTTACGATATTGAATGGACTGAAGCGGATAGAGACTATGTGCAGGAGATTACCGCCTACTATCGAAGCGAAGACCTGCAAGTAACCTTTGTGGGAGGCGTATTCATGGGCAATAAAGAAGATGTCTACAACACCAATACCTTTGAGCACCGAAGAATGGTAGCTCACGAAGGTGGGTGGATTACTGCACCTGTGTACCCGTTTGCAAAGTCAGGCTTTGAGCCACTTGACCCTACCGGACGCTTTGCCTACTACAAGAGCGCAGCCTTCAAAGCGTACTGGGATGATGCCTCTATAAACCGAGCATACCAACTCCTTCAGGACGGCATGTTCCTGGATGTCATCAAGCCAAACTTCATCTCAGGCATCGCTAAAGTGGACGGTACGGTGATTGCTCCAGGAGCTTCTATCGCCCTTCCAAAAGACGCAGCAGTTACACCATATTCTCTTGGCTCTAACCTTGCTGCAGCCGCTCAGGTACTTGTAGTGAACAAAGAAGACCTAGCAGAGAGTACGCAGGACGAAAGCCAGGGAGGTATTGCAGAACAAGGGATTACCGCAACTGGCGTCGCGGTTGCAGAACGAAATGCCAAACTTATCCTAGGGGTATTTGGCCTTATGACCGCAAACCTCGTCGAGCAGATAGGCTCACTCGTCATGGACTGTATTATCCAGCACGCCACTGTCCCACAGGTAGACGCTAATGTGCCGAATGGCAAGAAATACCTCACCTTCCTCGCCAAGGGTGAAGAGAACGGCAAGAATGTGACCAACAAGATTATGTTTACGGATAAGCACATGGGCCGTGAGTACACGAAAGAGGAAGTCCGCGAGGAAGAATGGCGACTCTACAACCAGACAGGTGACTCACCTCGTGAACGCTACTCCTCAGACCTTCGCCTCTATGAAGTAAATCCCTATCAGTTCGCTCGTATGCGCTACACGACATTCATGGATGCAGACAAGATTGTGTCCCGCTCTATGGGTACTGACCGTGAGCGTAAGATGCTCGCCTTTAACATGATGACTGACCCTCGCGTAGCTCCGTACACTGATCAGAAGGCAGTTATTGAAGACTTTGTAGTGGATGAGTTTGCGGAGGGCGACCCAGACCGTTACATGGCTAAGATAGACCCTAATCAGATGATGGGCATGATGGGTCAGAACATGGGTGCTCCAAATCCGGCGATGGCAGCACCCCAGCAACAGCCGGTATTACCAGGAACACCAGCAGTATGAAAAAACTAAAGTCAGCAGCGCGGGCTGGGGGTAAGCTTATGCCGTTGCATCAGCGCATCGCCACTGGCCTTAAGCCTATTAGAAAGCCTAACCTTCGTGGGAAATGAGTTATACAGGAATCGGCGACGAGAAGCTCCTCAACCAGGTAGCAATCGAGCTAAAATCAAAAGACAAGAGTGCAACTGAAGCAGATATTTTGAAGGAGTATGAGGCACGCGGAGGTAACTTCGTAGGCCCAGACTTTGAAAAGAAGGCCGAGGTTGTAGAAGAAAAGCCCAAGAAAAAGAAGAAATAGCACATGCTAGCCAGATTACTTACATGGATTATACGAATAGTCCCTTTCTCCGATAAATCCCGACTTGAACTTGTCAACGGACTTATCAACAGGGCCGGAGGAGTACCCATTCACTCTATAATCACCGTAGACGAGAATCGACGGATTCTTGTCCAGGGCAAAGCTCTTTCCGTAGAAGACATCCTAAGAATGCGAGAGAGTGCAAGAACATTATTGGACTCTCCCTTACGCAAACTTATCCAGCAACAGGTCAGATTCTCTGCTATAGACGAAGGCTACTTGAAGTCGCAAGACCCAACCAAGACTGCCCTCTTCTATAAAGCAGCAATCTGGTTCTCACAGCAGGAAGATGAATTACTACGAGGCCTCGCCCAGGACCCTACCCTTAGTTAGGACTTAATAGCACCTTTGGCTATAACAAAGATATGGACGAAAACAACCAGGTAGAAAACCCAGTAGTACCTACCGCTACACCGGAGGAAACTCCAGCACCTTCACAAACCCCAGACCCAATTGCGGTAGAGGTACAGAAGATAGAAACGAAGAAGCGACCCAAGGCAGAAGTCTTGAAGTACAACATTGAGCGACTGCAAAAGGAGCTTGAGGAAGAAAACGCGAAGAACGGCGTAGTTGAGGACGACTCAGTACCCGTAACTCGTGCAGAACTCAAGTCATTCCTAGCAGAAAAGACTCAGGAGAGTGCTCTTGAACTCGCTCAGGGACTCGTTGATGAGAATGAGCGCAAGCTTACGATTCATCACCTTCAGAATACTATCCGCTCAACCGGCGATGCAGAGAAAGACTTTGCTCTCGCATTGAGCCTTACCAATGCCGTTAAGAACGGTCAGCTTGCACAGGAATCGGCTCGTGCCGTTCGTCCTCGCACAGTGGCATCGGCCCCTTCGGCACCTCCAAAGGAAAAGTCGAACGAAGAACTCACTTCCGACGAGCAGAAAATGATGGGACCTCCCTTCAATCTCTCTAAGGAACAAATTCTCGCCGCCCGACCTAAGTAAGCAGGGCGTTTCGTGAAGGGTCTTACAAACCCTGACATACAACAAAATGAGTAGAGGCGACCTCTTCATTTACCGTGGCGGCCCATCACTTCTTTCAGTGACTGCAGCCGTCGCATCAGGTACCACGCTTGCTATTGAGGCAGGCGAGCCAACTACGCCAGCAGGCGCAACCGGCTCAGTTACGGGAACTGTCCAGCTTTCGGCTGACACCTCTCCTACGACTGTAGGTACCGCTACCAACGTGCACTTCTCTGGCCTTGCAAAGTCCGACTCAACCGAGACGGCTTCAGCAGCTGGGGAAGTCACACTTTGGTTCCCTCTTCCAGGTATTCTTTACGGTGGCAAGGCAAAGTCCGCAGCCGCAGTAGATACCCAGGCAGAAATTACCGCACTTCTTAACAAGCGTGTGGTTCTTGACCTTACTACAGCAACCTGGACGGTTGATACGGCCGCTACGGACGCTATCACCAACGGCGTAATCATCATGGGTGGCGACCCACAGGCCAATCAGGTCTTCTTCGCTATCTCGACGAACGTCACTGTCCAGTCAACTGGCGCAGGCACCTAATCTTAACTATCTATGGACGGACTCAATCAAAACTCAGGTCCTAGTCTTAACCTAGTTAAGACAGGACTTGACCACCTCTTCAATGAGGCGACGATGAAAATCGCAAACGTGATGAAGGCGACTGCGACGAACCCTAAGGTGTTCGTACAGATGCCAGCAGGCGACGTAGCTGCGGTTCAATCAACTATTATCGGCGGTGGTGGGTACTTCGGTCAGTCAACTGACGACGTACCACCAGTGAAGGAAGCGAATAAGGCAGCGTACGCAACTCGTCAGTCTCAGGTGATTAACTTCTCTGAGAACATGCCAATCTCGCGCACCTTCATGGAAGACCAGCAACAGGCTGCAGTCTCTAAGTCGGTACAGCAGTTCGCACAGGCATGGCGTTCCTCACAGGACCGCAATGCGTTCTCGGTCTACAACAACGGCTTCACCAGCCAGACCACGATTGACGGCGTAGCGCTTTACAGCAACTCACACCTAAACCTTAACGGGGACACGGTAGGTAACCTTGAAACTGGCGCACTTACTACGGATACTCTCAACGCAACTGTTGTGTCTCTCCGTGGTCAGATGAACCAGACGGGCGTTATCGCAGGCTTTGAACCAGTCTTCATGCTCACGTCTTCTACGCAGCACATGACTGCCGTTGCTACTGCTAAGTCCGTGCTTCGTGCAGGAACCGGAAACAACGACCTTAACTACTTCTCGGAACTTTATCCGGGTATGGAGGTCTTCTACTCTCCGTTCCTCACCTCTACCACGGCATACTTCGTTGGTTCCTTCACTCACGGCGTAACCCGCTTCGAGCGCGAAGGCCTCTCAACGACTCTTGTGCCTTGGCAGAACCAGATTACTGACCAGTACATCTACAAGATGCGCGCACGCGAAGTCGTGGACTCCATTGACTTCGTAGGTCAGGTCGGCTCAACAGGTGCCTAACTATTAGCGTAAGCAACCTACCTCTATGAAACTCATCAAAGAGTACTCAGGAGTGGTTGCGCTAGTAGCAATCATCTTCACTTGGTTTGTTCCATCCCCTACTTCATTCGGCTCTTCAGCCAATGGCGGGAATGTAACGAACTTCGATGCAGACTAGCGTTTCCTCCCTTTCTCCGAGAAATCGGGGACGGGAGAGGGCAACACTAGCCCCTAATCCCACACACCTATGTCAGCACTCATGCGCGATGATTATAAGTACACATACATTTCAACCGCGACGACCACGCAGGTCTTTTCTGGCCCAGGCCGTCTTATCCGCATAATCGTGAACGACCCTGCTGATGGCTCGATAAATATTATCGACAACACTTCAGGCTCTACAACGAACGTCGCGCTCATCGCAACCGCAGACGCGCTTGGGGCAAACTGGTACGAGTACGGTATCAAACTCACGACCGGCCTCCGTATCATCACGACAGGAGCTTCAAACGTAACGGTTGTTTGGACGCCTAACTAACACCACCTATGGCCTTACACAATATCGGAGAGTACAAGTCCTCTCTGCAGGCCATTCTTCAGGGTATCAACCTTGATAAGGTGGGGGATTTGAACGGAGCTATAGAACGAGCGGCGCGCACCCTCGTTCAGCAGGCGTCCGTACCAGAGGCATCAGGGAAAGAAACAATAACGCTCTATGACGGGGTACGCTACTACCTCGCACCAACCACTATCTTTGGTGGTGCACTGAACCTCATCAGGAAGCAGGGAGACAATCAGAATCCGCTCCAGTACACCTACAAACTTCCTGTAGATGTTTTCTCCCGCACGACGGGACAGCTCCCTAACGGATATATGGTGGACTTTGAGTTCGATAAGGGCGTGGGACTTATGGGAGTTACCAGCCCCACCGCTCTTCCTAAGGTAATCCTCTCCACGCAGTCAGACGCAGACGATGTAACTGCAGGAGGTTCGGCAAGTACGCCAATTACTGACCAGGTAAACTACTGGGACCAGCCTGCGTCTATCCGATTCAACCTTACAGGGGCTTCTACAGGCACGATTACGCAAACTATCACCGCTACCGACCTTTCCTCAATGGAAGGCGTAGGGGTGGCATTTCTTGCCATACAGACCCCTTCTGCAACCAATCTCACCTCCATAGAGCTTCGCATAGGCTCGGATAGCACAGGTGTTACTAATTATGTCTCAATGACTGAGACTGAAGGATTTCTTGGGGCGTGGCAGGCGAATCAGTGGCTCCTGGTAGCGTTTGACCTCGCTTCGGTAACAGAAACGGGTACGGTGGACTTCGAGAACATCACCTACACGCAAGTACGAATTACAACAGGGGCAACCCTCACCAATTTCCGCCTGGGTGGGCTATGGGTATCTATGCCATCACTGAATGAAATCCTCTTCCAGTCCTCAGCAATCTTCCGCACTCCCGCAGGTGCTCTTTCTCAGAGCATAACTTCGGACGGCGATACGATTATCTTGAATGACGCTGCCTACACACTCTTCCAATATGAAGGAGCATTGACGGTAGCGCTTCAGCAAGGAGGTTCGCTTGCGTCAGCTCTGGTACAAAGTATGCGGGCACTTCTGTATGGCTCAGGGGACGACCCTGGACTCTACAACCGCTACAGGGCAGACAACCCTTCGGCAGTCCTTCGCACTCTCGACTCCTACTATGACACCGGCTCTATGCGCGGTAGATACTGGTAACTATGGCACGACAACACTTCGGCACAGATGACTTTGAGTTCGACCTCATAGATAACTTTGAGGGCTATGTCTCTTCAAAGGATAAAACCAATGTGGCGAAGAATGTGTTGGTAGAAGGCTCACAAAATGTTTACAAGCCAATTACCGGAAACATCACGGTACGACCTGGCCTTAAAACCTATGGGAGTAATGATGACTCGGTAGCGGGAGTAAAGTCTTCGTATGAATGGAACACCTCACTTGGGGGACAGTACCCGTTTCGCGTGACAGGCATGGCAGTATCGGGCGAGCCGTACTACACGGTAACGGACGGTAAACTCCAGGTATTAAGCACGATTGCAGATGGCACAACACCAGTCTGGTACGACCTACAAACCGACCTTACCTATGCTCGTTTTATCTTTTCTCCTTGGTGGGATAATACTGAAAAGAAAGACCGCATCATCTTTGTGCGGGGAGATTCAAACCTCTACCATTGGTCAGGAGGCATGGCTAAGCCTGTATCAGGTACCGCAGATACCCTCACCCTAGCGTCAGGAAACTGGCAGCAGAAGGGCTTTTCCTCTACCGCAGGACAACTAAAGTTCAAGATTTACGGCTCCGACACGGAATATACCTACACGGGAGGGCAGAGCACCGCAACGCTCACCGGTATCACTCCTGCGCTCCCTATGATTACAGGCGATGAAATAATCATTCAATCTGTTATCACCGCAACAAACGAACCTGCTGCTGACTTCACCAATGACTTCATTAAAACCATTGGCAACCAGCTTTTTGTAGGCTCATATACTTCTCGTCTTATTTATATCTCCTCTGCGACAGACTTCACCGACTACTCTGTACCCGCACCAAGACTAGCAGGAAGCCCAGAACTCCTTACTTTGGACAATAACCCGACAGGAATTGCTGTTAGGCAGGGGAAAGCACACGTTTCAGCAGGACTTTCTGACTGGTACATCATTACTTTTGAGGATATTACGGTTGGAACCGACCTCACCCAGCAAACTATCGTCGATAAACAGGAAACGGCTGCGCTTTCGGCTGCGCTCGCTCACGAGTTCATTGATACCGTTGGTGATGACATCGTATACCTTTCGCAAGACCAGCAACTAAGGCTGTACGGCTCGTTCCGCAACATCTTTACTGCTAAATACCCGTCGCTTTCCCAGCCAGTTAAGACAGAACTAGAGAGTTTGGATGTAACAGGAGGCCAGGTGCGCTCGGTAGGCGAAAGGGTATACCTTACAGCTCCTATTCCAGGCAAAGTATACTTCTATGTAGCCCGTGAATCGGTAGACGGCGCAGGAAATGTGGTAGCAGAACGCTTTTGGAACCCCCCTCAGATATGGAACCTGTCTCGCGTAGCCCTCATCAATGGCATAGAGTACGGACATTCCAATCAAAACCCGATGGTCTACCAGATATGGAACACGGGTCAGTGGCACGATGACTCACCTTCAGGCGATATTGTCCCCTATGACTGCTCAATGGTGCTTTCCTACAGCCAA
>Ga0172376_10006953_pt1 | contig 12156 bp, 13 predicted proteins | sample Lak35m_FD_121114 | JGI IMG/M metagenome (GOLD analysis project Ga0172376, IMG submission 121114) | Freshwater microbial communities from Kabuno Bay, South-Kivu, Congo - kab_092012_35m | ecosystem: Environmental > Aquatic > Freshwater > Lake | place: Democratic Republic of the Congo: South-Kivu...
ACATCATACTCATCACCTGTTTTAAGTTTAGGATCAGATGCTGCTGCTGGATACATATGGATACCTTCCTTATTAAAGGTAACCCAAATCATAGATTTTTCCATTATTCTTCTTCAGTTTTTTTGGTTAGTTTAGTTTTGATTGCAGGTTTTTTAGTATCTTCTGTTTGAGCCTTCATAATTTGATAAATTTCCCAAAGTTTCCAGTCCATGCTTTCGAGCAATTTAAATAAACGCTCTTCGGCGCTTCCTGAAACTGCGGCATCTTTTTTAGTAATCTTAGTAGTAATCACTGGTAATTCTCCTTTTTGTATAGTAAGTATAGTTAAAATAATTTATGCTGTCAAGCACTCTGGTGTAAAATTTTTATTTTTGAGTGAAAAGTTTGATAAATAACTTGTTATGAAAATTTCTGAACTACTTTCCGACATTTTATCTGAAAAGACCTTACCTGCCCCTAAAAGAAGCGAATGTTCCGTTGGGCGTGCTAGATTGAGTAATGTTAGATATGCTCAATGTGTAGGACGCGGCTGGCTGAAACATGATAGTGACCATACAGACGGAACAGGTAAACAAGGTGTTAAAGGTAGCGGAAAAACTCAAAGAGGCCGTTACATTAAAAGTCAAAAATTCGGCGGCCCTAATAAGTATTATCCTGGTAGCAGAGATTAAGTAATCTGCGTATCCTGGGTATACTGATCCCAATAAGTATATTTGTCCCTAGTCATTAATGATTGTAAATGATGTGTCCATACACCGGGATTAGTTTTACCCCATGTCAAATCATCTAATTTTAAGGTTGCGTTATAGTTCAAGAGTTCTATATAAGGTAATTTTACACTAATCATAGGAACAAAGCGGTTATGTTCACAATATCCAGAATCGTGAACTCCTTCAATATGCTTAACGTCAAAATCTAAAGTTACCCAGTACCCGGCATTCAAGCATCCTAATATTACAGTATCCCAAGGCTTATATTCTTCGCTACTCTGTGACTTAGGATTAAAACTTTGACTGGTGCCAAAGTAAATCTGTTTAACATTTTCTCTTTTGGCTTGTTCTAAAATTTCTTCTAACGGCGGAGTTCCAACTACAAATAATGTAAACATGCCATGACATATAGTATGCTCTACTTCATACCCTGTAAAGTAAACTACTTCCTGACGTTCTTCTGTGTTTAAGGCCATGTTATATATCCTCTGCTGTAACCTACTGGTCTGTTTAAACCATCGTTGAAGGCCTGTTGCCATTCTGTTGTTCTATTATAACTTCTTGTCCAGAATTTATCAACATTTAATTGATCCGATTCTATCCATTTTACTGCTTGTTCCATACATAAGTCAAACATAGGTTTTCTAGGGCTTGGTCTACTAGTTGTAACAGACTTCCAAAGCATGTTTTCGCTTTCTTTTTTAGATATATTACGACCTACAGCATCAACTAGTAGGCCATTTTCATTAATCAGTTCTGGATTTTCTAAAAACTTTATACCTTCTTTTAACACGATGACTACTTCATAATTTTTATCTGGACTATCTTGCAAAATAACATTTTCTTTTTGCCATATATCTAAATTGCTTTTACCTATTACATCAATTTCATATGCTATATTGTTGAGCCTTAATGTTTTATATGCAATATAAGACAAAAACCCACTTCCGATAATTAACAATTTAGGATTATGTAAGGTAAGGCTTCGTCCTTTTATTTCCATTAACTCGCCTTCAACGATGTTTATGCCACATGCTACAGGTTCGATAATATACCTAGGATGTGCTTCGGGGACGACAACGAACTGCCCATCTTTAACTGGATAGTAATCGGCATAGGCAGGTTCTCCTCTAGTAGCAACGTATTCTCCTACTTTTACTTTTTGGTAAACATTATTGCCTACACTTACAACCTGACCCAGACCTTCATGTCCTTGCATATGCAGTGGCAGAGGACCGAACTCGCCCTTCATCATCGCGACATCGCTTGTACATACGCCAGTCATTATGTTTTTTACAATTATCCCATTATCAACGGTTTCTGGACATTCGTATTCAGTTTCGTAAAAATGCCCTTGTCCGTTTGTTGCTAGTAAATTTACTTTCATAGTTCTAGTTGTTGGTGTATCCAAACATCCTGTGCTAGTTGTTCATTCCAAAAATTATCATTATCTACGTTTTTCAAACAGTCGGTAATCATATCTAAGTAAGGTTCACTAGGACATAGCGCACCTAAGTCATATATGTGACTATGCCCGTTTATTATGAATTCGATGCTAGCACTGTCATAACTTTCGTTTTGCCAGTCAGTAAATAATATCCATTCAGTTTTTTTATCATTTGCTGCTGTATATTCCATTATACACCATGTGTCAATGCCTATGTCGAGTAAATCTTTTTTTTGTCGTCTAGTTGTTATGCTATTTGAATAGTTTGTAAAGTTAGTAAAATAACTTAGCATATGAGGCATCAGGTCTCTACTTACTCCGCCGTAACTTTTTGCTGGATCTATAAACCACGGGCTCGAAGGTATGCCCTTTTCTCGTTGCCATACCACATATACTTTATCACTGCGAGCAGCCATGTCACGCCATATATCTTGTTCTGGTCTATATTGATTATTCTTTACCATCATTATTCTAGTCTGGTTGAATTCTTTTACAAAATTAAACCAGTGGGTGTGAGTTTCAAATCCTGGTTTTTCTATCAGTAGTATTCTGGTATGATTGGCCAATTTCCTAGCAATAGGTTCGTGCGTGTAGTTAGGAGTACCTATATAAATTAAATCGAATTTGTTATGTACAGCAAGGCATGATTCTATGTCTTCAAAGTCTGCCTTTTTATTTAGGTCAGGATCTACAGTTGTAACAACAAATGAAAGTTTATCTAACCATTGTTTATACTGTAGACCCATTCCTAGGCCTACCACAAGTGCCTTATGCATTAAGTGAATCTTCCAGTTTACGTAATTCAGGATCTTCTGGATTTTCTAGGTCTATTTCTGTAGACTTAGTTATATTTTCCACGGTAAAGATTTTATTAAAGGTGTTTTCAGCAGCCCACCCGCCTGCTCTAGCACCTTCCATACTGAGTAAAAATGCTTTTGCTTGATCTATCATATCGAATGCTTCTTGTTTTGTTTTAGTTTCAAAAAGTTCTTTTACAAACCTATCGAAGTATAACACATTTCTAGGAACCCAGTCACTATACTCATCGCTCTTATCGTCCGCTTTAACTTTTTTCCAGAATTTCCAGTTAGGTTGCGACTTAGTTATTTCTATGTCCATTAATTGATTAGCACGTTGCACAGCAACAATATGGCAGTATACATTATGGCCCATCATTAGAGCATAACTAAAACTATCCCATGAAGTTTTGCCTTCTTTGCCAATTTTATTTAACATGCCCGGTGCATAATGGCATATGTCACCTACAGTAAGTCTTCTACCTATTTCGCTTTCGAAAGGGAAAGGAAAGTCTTTTCCTGCGAGGGCTTTAAGATCTGGGGCTTTGTCCATAATAACAGCCCAACGCTTTGTGGTGTGTTGAGCGTTCGTGTAGACAAGTCCGTTTGCTGTTGCGATAAACGGTGAGGCGCAGTCAAAAGATAAGGTAATTTCTTCATTAATATGCTTTCTAAGTTGTCGTTGAATACTGGTTAAAAAACAAGCCCAGTCTAATTGAGCAGTACCTAAGAAGTGAATCCAGTTTTTTCCTTTTAACAGGCCGTCTTCGCGTAAAGTAATTAGACGTTTTAGTGTAACGTCCATCTTACACATATTAGCGCCTCCGAATGCCCATCCTTCTGCTTCTCTGCCTGCATATTCTCCTGAAAGGTCGCTAAATTCTTTGACACCGTTATACCATTCTTCGGCAGTTTCCCAGTCACTTCCTTGTAATACATTTAAGAATTTTGTCTTTCCTAATCTGTTATCTAAAAAATATTTGTTATTAAATTTAGTTTTATCTAAGCAATCTTGAAAAGTTTTAAGACCTGTCTTAGGACTGTGTACATGATCACATGCCCAGGTAGGAACGTCTAACATCATAGACCAGTCGGCTGTATGTTCTAGCCATTCTAATATACTATGTCTTACTTTATTTGCTTTAGGTCCTTCAAAATCTAACCAGTCAAACTTTAGAACACCTTTACCTATCTGGTATCCTCCCGAATCTCCTAGTATCATTGTATTAGCACGATTTCGACGTTGTACCATTGATTCTTGTGTAGCACTTTTATTAAGATCTAGTTGAGCATGGCCTGCGGAGAACAGTCCGTACTTGTATGTAAAATATCCTTGCTCAGGATTAAGGAAATTCATTCCTTCTATACCACGATCAAACCCTTGTGGGATTCTGTCTTTAGGTACAAATTCTTCATGCTGTTGTTTACTGACATAGGTGCTGTAAAAACTGCTTAAGGCTGGTAAAAATACAGCGTAATCTCTTTGTAAGGGTGAAAGGTTAACTGGCGGATTGCTCATCATTACTCAATATAATTGTGGTTTTAAGTTGGTCACTTGCACGTATGTAATTTTCGTAGGCTGCACTAACAGCAGGTCGCGTTCTGGCAATTTCTTGAATACTGTTTTCCTCTTCCATCTTTTTGAATACCCAGTCTATAGCCTTAATAGCATTTTCGTTTAGGTTAACGGAAACATAACTACTACCTATTGTTCTCCACATACTACCGTCATATACTTCGAAATTGCTATTAACGTAACGAACTGACCCTGCCATGGGTCCTCCGTTAGGATTAATGTATATATCTGAGGCAGTTGAACCTGTTACGCTGGTATGTGAGCCTCCTATAATATTTCTTACTATCATGTTTTTGCGGGAATGATGTATTTGTAGATTGCAAGTCCGCTGTCTAAAGTAATCTGTAAAGCACCTTCATTACTAAAACTCATTGTAGTATTGTTAGCATCTGCAATTTTTAAAATGCTTAATACAGGAGTAATAGGCCAGGTCCAACCTTTGTTTAATTTACCTACAACATCTGTAGCAAACACAAATTCACCACCGTGTGTGCTAGCATCGCCGAATGTAAAAATTAGTTTGTTATTATTATCTGTTTTTGCCAGAAAGGTTGTATGTTCTGTGTTTGCTCCTGCTTGAAATTGGAATCTTTGTACTGATGCGATAGACGGAGTAATCTCTACATCCCACTTTACGCCGCGAAATTTAACGGTCTTAAGTTTTTCATTAATTAATTCATGATTCATAAAACGATAATCATTTTGAAAATCACCGTCTTTATTTTGAAAGTGAAGTCCTACAGGAATTACGTCTCCGTTTCGATCAGCAGTTGTAATTTCGATTACAGCATCTTCTTGGTATTCTTTACCATCTAGCAGGTAGCGTAATTTTTCTAATTGCGGCATACCGAATGTTCCGACCATATCCGGGTACGGGTCGCTTGTTTCTGAAAACATAATAACGCTACGATCATCTGCCATTGAATCGATGGTTGTTTTTGTTTCGGTTCCTGTGATTTTAACTATGTTTAAGAACCCTAGTTTATTTGTGTGTGCTACAATGTCTTGTAAAATATCTTTCATGATTTGTCCTTTATATAAGTTTATTTAGAAAATGTAATAATGTCAATACTATTTTTAGTCAAAACTGAATAATGACTGGAACGTATTTGTTTCCTGTGTTGATTCTAGGTCCCATTCCAACACTCCGATTAGGTTTTCGATTTTCATATTAATAATAACGTTTTCCATTTCTTCGTGATTGAAAGGTAAGTCTTGAAACCACTTAGGTAGTCGTAGTTCATCTACGGGATAGGCCACTGAAGCATATTCGAGAGGATTATGTTTAAGTTTACAGACAATAACTTTCATGCCATCTACAATCTGCATACTGTATTTGTCTCCATGCATTCTACGTAGAGTATTCCAGTTAATACTAGCACGAACGTGCCCAGGCATATTGGCTTTACCTAGTTTCTTTTCTTTTTCGCCGTATTCTGTAATGTTGTTAGCACGCCGGGGACTACCTTTCTCCCAGCCTGGCCTACCTTTAAAGTCAGTTCTGAACTCTTGAATACGTTCAAGAATTTCTTTTTCTTCTGCCCCATTTAGTACACGGGTTAGAATTTCTTCTAAGAATTTCTGCATGAATTCTGGAGTATCGCTGCGTTTGAGGTCTAGCCCCATGGCCTTGATTTTACCTGGACTTCCTTCTATGTCTAATCTTTTACCTTCTTTATCATAGTATAGAACAGCATAACGTTTCTTTGTGATAAACAGACCTTTGATTGCCACGATTTCTCTACCTGCTTTAATTACCTCGCCTCTGCTCTTAGGACAATGAAATGCATCCAACATAAATTGAGAGAATGTTGAATTTACTTCTTCTGCAACACTGTCGTAGATTTTGATAACTGTTTCTTTGTCCCAGGGGATTTCGCCTTTTTGTATTTCGTTTTTGAGACTTGTATAGGCTGAGAAGTAGGCGGAATCTGTATCTCCGTAGATAATTGCTTTTCCAACGTGGTCGTATTCTCCAGTGACGACTTCATTGATTTTACTAGCCATATGTTTGGCAATCTGGCGTCCTGTAAGTGTGGTAGATTGACCGATACGATCATCGAAAAACCTACAACCAACATTAAGAATAGCACCGTATAAGGAGTTAAGATTAATCTTCTTAACCAACTGGCGCTTATCCCAATATTCTTCCTCAATCTTGTTTTCGGCCTTAATAGCATCTTTAAGTTTAGCCTGCATTTCCTTACGTTCAGCATACCAACGTTTAAGTAGTCCTGGAATGATACCTTCATGTTCGTGCGTGAATATTGTGCCATTGGCAGATAACATCCACGGTTTACCGCTATCGAATATAAGTTCATATATTTGAGCCCCGCTCATTATTGAAGTTTCACCGTTTTCCCAATCGATAGTAATATCGCTTGATCTGTTTTGACTCATTACGAAATCATATTCTATGCTGCCGAACTTACCTTCCCATGCTGCTGCAAAACTTTTTCCTCTGGCCATCTCACCTTCGATATATGTTTTTGTGTAGTCTTGCCTTAGTTGTCCTATAATAGTTTCAGGACCCATATTAAGAGCACGAATAACTGAAGGATACAGACTGTTAATATCCATTGATCCGATCCAATCATGAAGGCCTTTTTTAGGATAGGCTACATATGCTCCTGCTGCTTGATAATGTTCTGTGTCATCTCTACGAGGACGACTTGGTACTATCATGCCTCTATGATGTGCCTCATTTACAATGGCCTGTTCAGTCACAGCCACAGCACCCATTGTGGTTTGAAGTAGCACAGTGTTTTCGTGTGCGATAGTATTGGCTAGGTCTAAGAATTTAAGTTTACGATCTAGTTTGTTTAATAGAGCACAGTCCTGTCTATTGTATTCGATGAACTTTTTGTAATCGTTGTTGTAGAGTTGGTCCAGTGTACCTTCGTATACAGTTTTTGATTCTCCGATTTCCATCTCGCCGATTGCATCCAGTCGGTATGAGTGTCGTTCCTCATAGGTATACTTTCTGTACAACTCCAGGCTATCAAGGTGGACGCGGCCAATAAGATCGTAAGTAGTGGCAGTCTTACCATATTTTTCGTATTCTCTTTTACGTGGATAGTGATCCCATAGACAAAATCTACGAGTATCTTCTTTGCTTAAGACTTTGGTTACTCTATTTACTGTATATGGAATATCATAACCTTCTGAATTCCATCCACTTAATACATCTGCATCTTCGATTAAGGTTAGAAATGTGTCTAGCATTTCATATTCTGTTTTGAACAGTAATGTATTAGGAAATTCTTTGACCTGCTCCTGTGCCTGTTCCATTGTTAATGTTTTAGGCGGAACACTTAAGCACACTAATGTATCTAACCACTGTAGATGCACAGCAATGGCAGTGATAGGCATAAACGCATCATCCGGTGATGCATATCCACGTTCTGGATCAAAATCTACCTCAATATCGAAAAATGCTACATTTAACTTAGGAGCATCTCTGCCTAGATAGTGTTCTTCTAGACAACGGAATACAGGATTCATATCACTTTCATATAACTTATGATTGCTATGAATTCTTTGTTCTTTGGTAAACTCTTTAAAGTTTTTTGATAATACTCTTGAAAGGTTATCACCGAATATTGATTTGTATTTTCCTTTTTGATCTGGATAGTAGAAAATATACTTGGCAGGGTAATCTTGATAGATTCGTCCTTTTTTGGCATCGCGTTCGACTACGCGAATGGTGTCTTTATCGCGATCCCAGAAGGCATCGACATAACTCATACTGCTTCTCCTTTATGTGGCTTATGGTCCACTTACCTTACTTTGGCAACTTATGGCTTGCCCGACCTTACTCTGATATATTTATTGTTACTTTTGATCGTCGCCGATATTAGCATGTCCGCTAATTTCCACAATAGTTTCTAGATCGTCGAATTCTTTATATACCTGACCCCATTGATCTTTCATTGCGATTTTAATTGCTTTTTTGATAACACTAGGCTTAACTTCTAATTCTTCTGCTACAGCCTTAATAGTATCATTTAGTCCTTCGGTGAGATCCTGTATTTCCTGCATTACTGTGACCCCTTCGGAAACTATTTGTTTTATTTTCGCCTGTTCTGGGGCACCGAATACTTTGCTCATTGTGTTCTCCTTTGTATTATTATACAGTATTTACGAATATTGTCAACGGTTATCTTATCCTTGCATAAGGATTATCGGAGTTCATATAATCGTATTCGTTTAAATTATGTTTTATTACATAGGACATTTTAATTTCTTCGCTCATATTGCCCCAGTAGTGAAAATAACTAGCAGGATTTGAAATCGCATATTCCCTAGGATCAGGTATACTATCGATTCCGTTTGGCCTGCTAATTACGACTTCTGCCCATCTTAATGAACATACATTAACATTATTATGTTGAAACATTTTAATGTAATCATAATGACTACCTAGTTCTGAGGTAGTTAGTGCTATCCTATCACTGGTAATCTGAAATACATTAGGATGCATGGCAAAGAAATAATCAGTTGTACCTATATAGATATTTTTATCTATTGCTATAGAACTAAGTCTAGGAGTATAGATGCTATTATATTCTGGTGTAATGATAGGATAATCTGGATTTCGACAATAGGCAATATCGGGTCTAGTTTCTATAAGTGCATCATATTGTACAGATCGTTGTCTTTGTCTAACATATGGTGCTATATGAAAACTTAGATATGCAGGTCCTCCCCAACTTGAATAAAAACTTTCTGGTCCTGTAGGTGGCGTGAGTATTAATAATTTAATTAAGTTGTGATTTTTAAAATCGTCGATTAGTTGATTTTCGTTTAAACCTGGAACACGCCATGTGACAAAGAAATACTCTACATTGTTTGAAATTTTACTGTAAAAATCAAATACAGCAGGTTTTAAATAATTCCATGTTCTAAGATGACCTCTAATTACAACGGCTAAATTATTCATAAATTATTGTCTTTTATATAATCATATAAAAAATCTGCCCATAGTTTATGGCCTAATTCGTTTGGATGCCATTCTGCGAAAACTTTTTTGTAATCTCCGTTTACCTTCTGTAATATATAATTATGAAAGGTCATATGTGAGTTGTTTTTGCCTATAAATGTTTTTTCGTTTAGTGACTGATAAATCATCGAATCTTCTTTACTGATAAAATCTTTAGCATTATTAAGGTCGTCGCTACTCCAGTCATTAATTGTCTTTTTATCACTATGATAAAATGCCTGGTGCATTACATATCTAATGTTAAGTGATTTAAGTAATAATTCAGTAAAGTATAATTGCCTTGTCCATCTGTTCATATATTCTGCTGTGTGCCAGAAATGCTCAAATAACAAGTTCTGAAAATCATTTAAGTACGGCCTGGATCCGTTACTATCCAGTAACCACGGTCCTACTGGCATCCAGTTGTCTGCTCCCCATGTTTCTTTAAAATAAAATTCTCTTCTTTCGGGACTTGTCCAACCGATGCTGATAAAAAGTTCTGATGTTTCTCGACCGAACAGATATTGTTCTCTTGCTAGGTATTCTATTAATGTTCTAAAAATTGCATCATTACTGCTGCCTCGGAACGCTAAACAATATACTCTGTCTGCATTTAATTTTTTTCCTAATAAATTAATATATCTAGTGTTTTCCCTATATGCATTATTATCTACTAAATCTAAGAGATCGTCGCTAAATTTATAGTTAGGATATAATGTCATATCAACTAACTCATCACCCCAACACCAACTATCTCCACATCCTAACAGGATCATAATGTTTTTAATATATCCCAGGTTTCTTTATAGCCTTTAACATGATAGAAAGTGTCATTTGCAGCCATTGTATCACAAAAAGGCTGATCTATACCGTTAGGCCCAATTCTATCAGCAAAGAAAATTATATCAGTTATACCGTCAATGGTTCTAATATATCCTACACACTGGCTTTTGTTAGCACCTGACTTTGTTATATCTATACTGATGTCCCCGCCTAGATATGCTTCATAGTTGGGTAAGTTGCTTTCTATCTCTTTTATTAGTTTTATCCTTTCTTTCGTATCATTGTCGTACGCCTTATAGGCCGACCTTTGTGCATTATCTGCATTTCGTCCTACTATACTAAAGTTTATACTTCCTGGCCTTTGATTAATATGCCTGCCTGTTTTTATAGGGTAGGGTGAAGATGCAACTAGATTTTCTAAAAAAAGATTTTCATGTTCTTTTAAGGAAAATTGATTAAAGAAATATTCTTCTTTAGCGGTAACAATATAATTGCCTAAACAATGATATTTTACTAGGGCTATATCGTATACCTGCTTTCCTAAAACATCTATAGTTTTTTCTTTATGACTGCCTGTAACATAAAAAATCTTTTTATCATTAGACCAATTAAGAAACCATGAAGCAAAATCTTCGGGCATAGTTTGCCCTGTGTTGCAGAGAACTCCATCAATATCAAATACCCAGGCTATCATATAATTTATTTAAAGTAGTATTTAATATCAAAAAAAGTATTATTTTTTATTCTGTCTTGCCTTGTATAATGCCGCCACTGCCATTTGACTTTTCTTTTCTGGGTTCTTATTACGGAACTGATGATAGCGATTAGGATCAGCCTGTTGAAAACGAGCATCCCAATAGTCCAGAGGCATGTCTGGACTTAGTTTCGGTAACCTTGTTATTTTCTTAGCAGCAGGAGCCTGGGGTTCGGCTGTAGGTTGAATGGGCGCTAGAGGCTCCTGCTCACTTACTTTTTTGCTTTGTTTTTTGCTTTCCAGGCTGTAGCATAGGCAATGCTGCGTTCTTTATCAGTTATCTTACCATCCTTGCTATAACCTTTCTTGATGTGCTTGACCATACGCTCATACTTGTCGCCCGGTGGTGCCTTTTCATTTACTATTGTATCCAACTTGTTTAGTAGTTGTGATGTATAAGCATCTTCACCTACTGGCACACATTTATCTTTATAGGTGCCATCTGCTTTCTTTACCTTACCTGCATAACGCTTGCCCTTCCAGCAGGCTTTACCGTCTACACCTTTAATCTTTCCTTCCTCCATACTTCTATCAGGATTGCCTAATTCACCCTGACGCATAGAATAATCTGTATAATCAAAATTATCATCATCGTCGTCATCTTGGTCTATATGAAAGAATCTATCATAGGCTATACCAAATGCTCGTTTAAATAATTCAGGATCTGCTTTAACGATACTTGGCATCTTTTGTGCCACAAGTTTCATATATGTATTTTTATCACCGCCCTGTGGATATATGTCTGTAATTATTTGAGAAATATGTGATACCATACTATCGGTTTGGTATGAAGAGCCTTCCGCCGCACCTTGCTCAGGCAGTTTACCTTTAGGTCCAGACATTGGTTTTGTTTTTATTTGTTGTTTGATTTGGCGTTGTTTTGTTTTAGTCCAAGCATCGTTGGGCCCAAAGTTATCTTCGATATCTTTTACAGCACGGCGAAATTGCTCATTGTCCTTGTTGGACCATTGTCTATTATCTTCCGAGCCTTCCGCCACACCTTGCTTTTGAACCAATACCAAGGCAGTATCAAATGTCTGACCGCGTTTCATTAGATTAAATATTTTTTCAGCCAATCGCAGTTGACTTTTTTCATCACTGACTTTTC
>Ga0172376_10006955_pt1 | contig 12155 bp, 12 predicted proteins | sample Lak35m_FD_121114 | JGI IMG/M metagenome (GOLD analysis project Ga0172376, IMG submission 121114) | Freshwater microbial communities from Kabuno Bay, South-Kivu, Congo - kab_092012_35m | ecosystem: Environmental > Aquatic > Freshwater > Lake | place: Democratic Republic of the Congo: South-Kivu...
GTTCCTCGACCAGATGCTGATGATCTGCGAGGAGCGCGACCACCTCGCCACCGTGGGCTTCGAACGTCTGTCGACCCGGGGCTGGCGTCGGGCCAAGCGCCTCGGGTTCTCCGACGCGCAACTCGCGTGGCTGTGGGGTGTCGACGAAGCGGCGGTGCGCGCCCGGCGTCTCGACCTCGGGGTGCGGCCCACCTACAAGACGGTCGACACCTGCGCGGCCGAGTTCGAGGCCGCCACTCCGTACCACTACTCCACCTGGGAGGACACCGACGAGGTCGCGCCCTCGGATCGGCCCAAGGTCGTGATCCTCGGCTCCGGCCCCAACCGCATCGGCCAGGGCATCGAGTTCGACTACTGCTGCGTGCACGCGTCGTTCGCGCTGCGCGACGCCGGGTTCGAGACGATCATGGTCAACTGCAATCCGGAGACGGTGTCGACCGACTACGACACCAGCGACCGTCTCTACTTCGAGCCGCTCACCCACGAGGACGTCATGAACGTCATCGAAGCCGAGCGTCCCGTCGGGGTCATCGTGTCGCTCGGTGGCCAGACCCCGCTCAAGTTGTCGAACTCGCTGCCCGCCGAATTGGTGGCCGGCACCTCGCCGGCGTCGATCGACGCCGCCGAGGACCGCGAGTTGTGGAACGCGCTGTGCGCGCGACTGGAGATCCCCCAGCCGGCCGGGGGCACGGCGGCCGACATCGACGCCGCCCTCGCCATCACGGCTCGCATCGACTACCCGGTGCTCGTGCGACCCAGTTACGTACTCGGCGGACGGGCCATGGAGATCGTCTACGACGACGACGGGTTGCGGCGGGCCATGGCCGAACTGGCCGGCTTCGGGTCGTTGGGCAAGGAGGGCGGTCTGTCGGCCGAACGTCCGGTGCTCGTCGATCGGTTCCTGGAGGACGCCACCGAGGTCGACGTCGATTCCATCCGCGACCGCACCGGCGACTTCGTCATCGGCGGGATCATGGAGCACGTCGAGGAGGCCGGTGTGCACTCCGGCGACTCGGCCTGTGTGCTGCCGCCCTACTCGCTGTCGGCCGAGACCATCGCCGTGCTCACCGACTACAGCCGCCGCATCGCCGACGCGCTCGGTGTTGTGGGCCTGATCAACGTGCAGTACGCGGTGAAGAACGGTCAGGTGTTCGTGATAGAGGCCAACCCCCGGGCCAGTCGCACCGTGCCCTTCGTGGCCAAGGCCACCGGCGTCCCGCTGGCCAAGGTGGCGTCGCGGGTGATGCTCGGCGCCACGCTGGCCGAACTGCGCGCCGAGGGCCTGCTGCGCGATCCGGTGCCCGGCGATCACGTGGCCGTCAAGGAAGCGGTGCTGCCCTTCAGCCGGTTCCCCGAGGCCGATGCGCTGCTCGGACCCGAGATGCGCTCCACCGGTGAGGTCATGGGCATCGACCTCACGTTCGGTCTGGCCTTCGCCAAGTCGCAGTTGGCCGCCGGTACCAACCTGCCCACCTCCGGCACCGTGTTCCTGTCGTTGGCCGAACGCGACAAGGCCATCGGTGTGCGCGCCGCCGAACGGTTCCGCGAGCTCGGCTTCACCATCGCCGCCACCACCGGCACCGCCCAGCGACTGCGTGACGCCGGCGTCGAGGTCGAGACGGTGGTGGCCAAGATCGGCGAGGGCACGGGCCACGACGCCGTCGAGTTGATCGAGAGCGGTCAGGTGGTGCTGGTCGTCAACTCGCCGCGCGGGCGCGGACCCCGGGCCGATGGCGCCCACATCCGCGCCGCCGCCGGTCGCCACGGCGTGCCCCTGCTCACCACCGGTGCCGCCGGCCTCGCCGCCGTCAACGGCATGGCCGACCGGGCCGCCCATCCGCTCGCGGTACGCCCGCTGCAGGAGTACCACCGCGGCGTGTCGAGGCCCACCTGATGGCGCGCCGAGGCCGCTCGTCGGGATCGGTCGACCTGTCGGTGCGCGTCGGATCGGTGGAGTTGCGGTCACCGGTCATGACCGCCTCGGGCACTGCCGGTCACGGCGACGAACTCGGCGCCTATGTCGACCTGTCGGCGCTCGGGGCCGTGGTGGTCAAATCGCTGTCGGCCGATCCGTGGCCCGGCAATCCGGCACCGCGGGTGCACGAGACCCCGGCCGGGATGCTCAACAGCGTCGGACTGCAGGGACCCGGCGTCGAGTACTGGCTGCGCGAGGAGTTGCCGGCCGTGCTGCGCACCGGCGCCACCGTCGTCGCCAGCATCTGGGGTTCGACGGTCGAGGACTACGCCCGGGCCGCTGCGATGCTGGCCGACGCACCCGACGGCGTGGTCGCTGTCGAGGTGAACGTGTCGTGTCCCAACCATCACGATCGCAACCGCATGTTCGCCCATTCGGCCGCGAGCACGGCCGAGGTCGTGCGGGTCTCGGCGGCCTGCGGTCGGCCGCTGTGGGCCAAGCTCAGTCCCAACGTCGCCGATCTGGCCACCATCGCCCGTGCTGCGGTGGACGCCGGCGCCGACGCGGTCACGCTCGTCAACACCTTGCTCGGCATGGTCATCGACGTCGAGGCCCGTCGACCGCTGCTCGGCGGGCGGGGTGGGGGACTGAGCGGTCCGGCCATCCATCCGGTGGCGGTGCGCGCCGTGCACGACGTGCACGCCGCCCATCCCGACATCGCCATCGTGGGCGTCGGGGGCGTGGCCCGCGGCGTCGACGCCATCGAACTGCTCATGGCCGGCGCCAGTGCGGTGCAGGTCGGCACCGCCACCTTCGCCGACCCGCGCTCGGTGGTGCAGGTGCACGACGAGATCGTGGCGTGGTGCGAGTCCCATGGCGTACGTGCCGTGCGCGACCTGATCGGAGTGGCCCATGGCCGATGATGCCGCCTTCGCCACCGGAGCGCCCGACGCACTGCGCGCCCGGTTGGCGCTGGCCCTCGACGTCGACGACATCGTCGAGGCCCGACGACTGGCCCGCCGACTGCGGCCGTGGTTCGGCGTGGCCAAGGTGGGCCTCGAGCTCTACAGCGCCGCCGGTCCCGAAGCGGTCGAGGCGATGATGGCCGACGGGTTCGCCGTGTTCGCCGATCTCAAACTGCTCGACATCCCCACCACGGTGCACAAGGCGGCCCGGGTGATGGGTTCGCTGGGTGTCACCTATCTCACCGTCCACTCCCGGGCCGGGGCCGATCATCTGCGGGCCGGGGTCGAGGGTCTGGCCGAGGGGGCCGCCGCGGCCGGCCTGTCCGCCCCGACGTGCCTGGCCATCACCGTGCTCACCAGCGAGGCCGCCGACCCGACCGCGCTCGAACAGCGCATCGGGTTCGTGCGCGACACGGGCTGCCGGGGGCTGGTGTGCGCGGCCAGCGATCTGGTTGCAGTGCGGGCCGCGCTGCCCGACGTGGTGGCCGTGGTGCCGGGTATCCGTCCGGCCGGCGTCGGCGTCGACGACCAGGCCCGGCCCGCCACACCGACCGCGGCGATCGCCGCCGGGGCCACCGTGTTGGTCATCGGTCGGGCCGTGACCGGTGCCGCCGACCCGGAGGCCGCCGCTGCCGCCATCGCCGCCGAGGTGGCGAGCGCGGGCTGAACGGCCGGCCCGGCCGGCGGCGCCCGTTCGCCCGGCCCGGTCGCCCTCATGGGGCAGGGGCTAGGGTTCCCGCCATGCCGCAGCCCCCTGCTCTCACGCCTGAGCAACGTCAGGCCGCGCTGGCCAAGGCGGCCGAGGCTCGTCGAGTGAGAGCGGCGGTGAAGGAACGTCTGAAGTCCGGTGATCTCAGCTTCCCGGGCGTGCTCGAACTCGCGGAGCGCGACGAACTCGTCGCCGGCATCAAGGTGGTCGCCATCCTCGAATCGCTCCCGGGTGTGGGCAAGGTGACCGCCCGCCGCACGATGGCCGACGTGGGGATCGCCGATTCCCGGCGGCTGCGCGGCCTGGGTGATCAGCAGCGCAAGGCCCTGCTCGACTCCTTCGGCTGACCATGGTCGTGGTCGTGTGCGGACCCGGTGGGGTCGGCAAGGGCACGGTGGTGGCGAGGCTCGTGGCCGAGGATCCCACCCTGTGGTTGTCGCGATCGTGGACGACACGTCCCCGTCGTCTGGGTGAGGCGGACGACGCCTATGTGTTCGTGGACCGCGCCACGTTCGAGTCGGCCATCGCCGAGGGACGGTTCCTCGAGCACGCCGAGTTCCTCGGCAATCTCTACGGCACGCCGTGGCCCGAGGCCGACGGTCGTGATGTCGTCCTCGAGATCGAGGTGCAGGGCGCGGCCCAGGTGCTCGAACGCATCCCTGACGCACTGCTGATTCTGCTCGAGCCCCCGTCGGCCGAGGTGCAGGCCGCCCGCATGATCGAGCGGGGTGATCGGCCCGAGCAGGTGGCCGAACGGGTGGCCGTGGGGGCCACCGAAGTGGCCGAGGGCCGCCGGCTGGGCGCCATCAGCGTGGTCAACGACGAGCTCTCCCAGACGGTGGCCGAGGTGCGGGCCCTCATCGACGCCCGGCGGGCCTGAGCCTTCCACCGCACCGGTCCCGGCCCGGGCTGTCGACCGGCACCGGTCCCGGGGTATCCTCTCCGGTCCCCCGTGCCTGCCCGAAGGAGCCCCTGTGGCCCAGATCCACGACTCGATGATCAACCCCCGGATCGAGCACCTGCTCTCCAAGGTCGACTCACGGTTCTCGTTGGTGACCCTCGGTGCCCAGCGGGCCCGGCAGATCAACGCCTACTTCAACCAGCTGGGTGAGGGTCAGGGCTCCAACGTGCCGCCCCAGGTCACGTCGCTGGCCCGCAAGCCGCTCTCCATCGCCTTCGAGGAGATCGTGGTCGACAAGATCGTGCCCGTGCGCATCGACCGCACCGAGGCCGAGGTGGAGGCCGACGCCGATCTCGAGGCCGAGCAGTTGGCCGAGGCCATCGACGGCGAACCGGTCGTCGAGGACTGAGTCCGCGTCCGGCGGTCCCATGAGCGCGCTCTCCGGCCGTCGCATCGTCCTCGGGATCACCGGGGGCATCGCCGCCTACAAGGCGATCGAGGTGTGTCGTCGACTCGTCGACGCCGGCGCCCATGTCGTACCTGTCATGACCGAGGGCGCACAGCGGTTCGTGGGGGAGACCACCTTCAGCGCACTGGCCTCGGAGAAGGTGCAGACGAGTCTGTGGGACGAGACCTCACCCATCCCGCACACCCGGCTGGGTCAGGACAACGACCTCATCCTCGTGGCGCCGGCCACTGCCCGGCTGCTGAGCGCCTATGCCCACGGCTACTCCGACGATCTGCTCACCGCCACGCTCATCGCCACCCGGGCGCCGGTGATCGTGTGTCCGGCCATGCACACCGAGATGTGGGAGCACCCGGCCGTGCAGGACAACCTCACGCTGTTGCGGTCCCGTGGCGTGCTCGTGGTGCCGCCGGCCGAGGGGCGCCTGGCCGGTGGGGACGTGGGTGCCGGTCGACTGGCCGATCCCGACGACATCGTGGCTGCGGTGGAACGGGCGCTGACCACCGAGGACCTCACCGGTCTGCGCGTGCTGGTCACTGCCGGTGGCACCCGCGAGGCCATCGATCCGGTGCGGGTCATCACCAACCGTTCCTCGGGCAAGCAGGGCCACGCCCTCGCCGCCGAGGCCGCCGCCCGCGGCGCCAAGGTGACGCTGGTGACCACCGTGGACCTGCCCGTCCCGGTCGGTGTCGACGTGGTCCGCGTCGTCAGTGCCGCCGAGATGGAGGCGGCCGTGATGCCCCGAGCCGCTGAGCACGACGTCGTGGTCATGGCCGCGGCGGTGGCCGATTTCCGACCGGTGCAGGTGGCCGATCACAAGATCAAGAAGGACGAGTTCGCCGCCGATGGGGCTCCCCGGATCGTCCTCGAACCCACCCACGACTTCCTCGTCGATCTCGGCCAGCGAAAGGCTCCGGGTCAGGTGCTCGTCGGGTTCGCCGCCGAGACCGATGACGTGGAGGCCAATGCCCGGGGCAAGCTCGAACGCAAGCACCTCGATCTCATCGTGGCCAACGACGTGGCCGCGCCGGGTGTCGGGTTCGAGCACGACACCAACGCCGTGACCATCCTCTCCGCCGACGGCACGGTGACGTCGGTCCCGCTGGCCGACAAGCGGGTGGTGGCCGCCGCGGTCCTCGACGCCGTGCTGGCCGTCCGGGGACGCCGGACACAGGCGGCTGCCGACTAGGTTCGGGGGATTCTCGTCCCCTCAGGAGCAACCGTGAGCAGCTGGACCTTCACCTCGGAATCGGTGACCGAGGGTCATCCGGACAAGATGGCCGACCAGATCTCCGACGCCATCCTCGACGCCATGTTGGCCGAGGACCCGATGAGCCGCGTCGCCTGCGAGACGCTGGTCACCACCGGTCTGGCCATCGTGGCCGGCGAGGTCACCACTGCGGGGTACGTCGACATCCCCTCCATCGTGCGCGACACGATCTGTGAGATCGGCTACGACCGCGAGTCCTACGGGTACGACGGCAAGACCGTCGGGGTCATGGTGACGCTCGACGCGCAGAGTCCCGACATCGCCCAGGGCGTGGACGACTCCGAAGAGGTGCGCACCGGCACGTCGGGGGAGGACATCCTCAACAAGCAGGGTGCCGGTGACCAGGGGATGATGTTCGGGTACGCGTGCGACGAGACCGATGTGCTCATGCCGCTGCCCATCCATGTTGCCCACCGCATGGCCGAGCGACTGGCCGACGTGCGCAAGTCCGGCGCCGTTCCCTACCTGCGCCCTGACGGCAAGACGCAGGTCACGTTCGACTACGTCGACGGCAAGCCGGTCCGTCTGCGCACCGTGCTCATCTCCACCCAGCACAACGACGGCATCGACCGCGACGATGCAATCCGCCCCGATCTCATCGAGCAGGTGATCCGCCCGGTGATCCCCGCCCAGTTCGCCGACGACGACTACACGGTGCTGGTCAACCCGACCGGTCGGTTCGTGATCGGCGGTCCCGTGGGCGACGCCGGCCTCACCGGCCGCAAGATCATCGTCGACACCTACGGCGGCATGGCCCGCCACGGCGGTGGTGCCTTCTCGGGCAAGGACCCGTCGAAGGTCGACCGTTCGGCCGCCTACGCAGCGCGGTGGGTGGCCAAGAACGTGGTGGCCTCGGGCGCCGCGGCTCGCTGTGAGGTGCAGGTGGCCTACGCCATCGGTGTGGCCCATCCCGTGTCGATCATGGTCGAGACCTTCGGAACGGCCACCGTGGACGAGGAGCGCATCGCCGCGGCCGTGCGCGAGGTGTTCGACCTCCGTCCCGCGGCCATCGCCCGCGACCTCGACCTGCGCAAGCCGCGCTACCGCCAGACTGCGGCCTACGGGCACTTCGGTCGAACCGGCGACGCCTTCACCTGGGAGCGCACCGACCGCGTCGACGACCTCAGGTCCGCACTCGGACTCTGAACCGTTCGTCGGGGCCACGTCGGTGACGGTCCCTCGATGAACGACGGACAGGACCGACTCGGGTTCGACGAACCCGACGAACCCGACGACTCCGTCGAACCCGACGTACCCGACGTACCCGTTGCGGCCAGCGCGCCCGAGCAGGCATCGGCGCGGTCGACGCGTGCGTCGTCGTCGCAATCTCGAGAGTCGTCGGATGCGGTGGGGCGCGTGGTGCGGGTGCTGCCCGACGAACCGGCCATCGGTCGGGAGTTCGACTACTCGGTCCCGGCCGCCATGGTCGAGCAGGTACGGATCGGCACCATCGTGCGCGTGCCGTTGCACGGTCGACGCGTGGGCGGTTGGGTGATGGCCGACGACGTCGAACCACCGGAGGGTGTCGCCGTCCAGCCCGTGGCCCGCATCAGCGGGTGGGGACCACCGGCCGAGGTGCTGGAACTGGCGCGCTGGGCCGCGTGGCGCTGGTGCGGACGCACGGCCTCGATCCTGCGCACGGCATCGCCCACGGTGGCCGTGCGCGGGATTCCACGGCCGCCGACCCGACCGGCCGGAGCGCCGGCCACCGTCGTCACCGACGAGCTGGCGGCCCTCGCCGCCGAGGCCCTCGCCGAACCCGTGGCCGTGGTGCGCCTGGCCCCGGCGGTGGACGTGCATCCGCTGCTCATGGCCGCCGCTGCTCGGGGGCCGATCCTGGTGATCACACCGAGGCTCGGTGCGGCCCGACGCGCCGGTGTGCGCCTGCGTCGGGCCGGTCTGCCGGTGGCACTCCTGCCCGACGACTGGTCGTTGGCCCGCGCCGGATGGGCCCATGTGCTCGGTCCCCGTTCGGCGGCGTGGGCCCCCATGCCGGCGCCGGCGGCCATCGTCGTGCTCGACGAGCACGACGAGTCACTGCAGCAGGAGCAGGCACCCACTTGGCATGCCCGTGACGTGGCCATCGAACGGGCCCGTCGACTTGGCGTGCCCTGTGTGCTGGTCAGTCCCGCACCGACGCCGGAGGCGCTGTTCGCCGGTCGACTGCTCACGCAGTCCCGAGCGGCCGAGCGCGAGGGCTGGCCCCGGGTCGACGTCGTCGACCGCTCCGACGAGCCCCCCGGTTCGGGACTGTTCAGCGACCGACTGGTCGACGCGTTGCGCTCCGAGGCCCGTGTGGTGTGCGTGGTGAACCGCAAGGGACGCTCGCGACTGTCGTGCTGCGCGCAGTGCGGATCGGTGGCGGTATGCGAACGCTGCGACGCAGCGGTGGTGCAGTCGGCTGATGGCGCGCTGGTCTGTCTCCGGTGCGACACCGTCCGACCGGTGGTGTGCACGCGCTGTGGCGGCACGCGGATGCGCAACCTTCGGGCCGGTGTGAGTCGTGTGCGTGAGGAACTCGAGGCGTTGGCGCGCGAGCCGGTGGCCGAGATCACCGCCGAGTCGGCGATCGACGGGCGCGGTGCTGGTGCGCGTGTGGTCGTTGGTACCGAGGCGGCGTTGCATCGTGTCGACCGGGCCGACGTGGTCGCGTTCCTCGATCTCGATCAGGAACTGTTGGCGCCGCGTTATCGCGCCGCCGAGGAGGCCTTCGGATTGCTGGTGGCGGCGGCCCGGCTGGTGGGCGGACGCGCCGGGGGAGGACGACTGCTGCTGCAGACACGTCTGCCTCGTCACGAGGTGGTGCAGGCCGCGCTGCTGGCCGATCCGACCCGGGTCACGGATGCGGAGCGGGCGCGACGTGACCTGCTCGGCTATCCGCCGTCCCGGGCGATGGCGGTTGTGTCGGGGGCGGCGGCACCGGCATGGATCGAGCGCTTCGACCCACCGCTGGGGGTGGAGGTGCTGGGCCCGTCCGACGGTCGTTGGATCGTGCGGGCGCCCGATCACCGCACGTTGTGCGATGCACTCGGTGCCGTGGAACGTCCTCCCGGTCGACTCCGCATCGAGGTCGACCCGCTGCGACTCTGACTCAGTCGGCCACCCAGTCGTTCCGACGGGCCTCGTACAGGGCGATCGAGGTCGCCTGCGCCACGTTCAGCGAGCCGATCTTCCCCACCTGGGGCAGGAAGGCGAGCGCGTCGACACTGCGCAACGTCTCCTTCGAAAGTCCACGGTCCTCGTGGCCGACGGCGAGGCACACGTCCCCGACGAGATCGACCTCGTGGAGGGGTCGCGCCCCCTCGGCCAGTTCCACCCCGACGATCCGGTAGCCGTCGGCCCGGGCGGCCGCCAGAGCCTCGGTGCTCGTCTCGCACTGGGTCCATCGCAGGAAGCGTTGCGAGCCGAGCGCCGTCTTCTGCACCTTGGCGTCGTTGGGCGACGGCGATCCGACGAGCCACAGGTGATCGACCCCGTAGGCGGCCGCACTGCGCAGGATCGATCCCATGTTGTAGGGGTTCTGCACGCCGTCGAGCAGCAGCGACAGGCGCGTCTCGGTGCGTCGACGCCACTCTCGATGCAGTCGTTTCAGCTCGGTGCTCGACAGGTTGTGCGTCATCGGGCCCCCACCTCGAGGATGCGATAGCCAGCCCGCGAGCTCAGACGCTGCGACTCCCACCCCTGTTCCTGCAGCCAGCGCTGCAGCGAATCGGCGCCGAGGTGTCGTTGCACCACCAACCAGGCCCGCCCCTCCGGTGTCAGTCGGTCCAGCCAGGTGGTGAGCAACGAGTGCAGGGCCGACTTGCCGATCCTGATCGGCGGATTCGACCAGATGGCGTCGAAGCGCACGTGCTCGAGCCCGGCCACATCGTCCGGCGCGCCGTCGAGTGCCCGCCCCTGTTCGTCGACGACCACAGCGTGCACCTCACATCCGTTGGCCGCTGCGTTGCGGGCGGTGAGGGCCACGGCCCGGGCATTGGTGTCGACCGCCCACACCGCCGTGGCGGGGGACCGACGGGCCAGCGTCACCGCGACCGGCCCGTACCCGCAACCCACGTCGCACACCGCACCCATCGACGGATCGGGGCGCGGTGCTTCCTGCAGCAGGAACCGGGTACCGACATCGATCCGCCCGTTGGCGAAGACCCCGCGATCGGTGGCGAACGTCAGCTCGAGATCGTCGAGAGCCAGCGAGGCGACCGCTTCATCGGATGGCACCGACGGGTCCCGCGCGAAGTACTGCGACGACGGACCCGACATGACCCGACGCTACCCTTGGCCCATGTCCGTGCAGGCGATCAGGATCATCGGCGATCCCGTGCTCACCCAACGGGCCGCCGACGTCGTCGATGTCGACGGTCGGTTGGCCCGGATCGTGGAGGACATGTTCGCCACCATGTACGACGCGCCGGGAGTGGGACTGGCCGCACCCCAGATCGGCGTGCAGCAGCGGTTCTTCGTCTTCGACCACGATGATCGACCCGGCGTGGTCATCAATCCCGTGATCGTGGAGTCCCGGGGGGAGGCGGCCTTCACCGAAGGATGTCTGTCGATCCCGGGGCTGTCGTTCGAGATCGTGCGACCGGCCGAGATCCACGTGAAGGGCTACGACCTCGCCGGCAACGAACTGGATCTCGAACTCGACGATTTCGCCTGCCGGGTGTTCCAGCACGAGATCGATCATCTCGACGGGATCCTGCTCGAATCGCACCTCTCCGACGAGCAGATGAACGACGCCCGGGCGACCTTGCGGATGCTGCGTGAGCGAGGGATCGGACGTCTGCCCGAACCCGAGGTCGGGCGCGGCCTTCGTCTTCCCTGAGGATGACCGAACTGGCGCGCCCGCCGTCATCGGCGCAGCGTCTCGTCTTCCTCGGCACCCCCGAGGCCGCTGTTGCGCCGTTGCGCGCACTGGTGGCGGCGGGATTCGAGATCGCTCTCGTCGTGTCGCGCCCCGATCGTCGCCGTGGACGCGGCGGAGCCCTGTCGCCCTCACCGGTGAAGGCTGCGGCCATCGAGCTCGGACTGCCCGTCACCGACGAACTCGACGATGTGCTCGCCACCGGTGCTGACCTGGGGGTGGTGGTGGCCTACGGGCGCATCATCCCGACGCGCATCCTCGAACTCGTACCGATGGTGAACCTGCACTTCTCTTTGCTGCCCCGCTGGCGCGGTGCTGCGCCGGTCGAGCGGGCGCTGTTGGCCGGTGATACCGAGACGGGCGTGTGCGTGATGGATGTCGATGTCGAACTCGACACCGGTGCGGTGCACGCCGTGGCCCGCACCCCCATCGGAGCCGACGACACCGCCGCGTCTCTGCTCGCCCGATTATCGACGATGGGTGCCGGGTTGCTCGTCGACATCCTGCGGGCTGGTCTCGATCGACCGACGCCCCAGGAGGGCGAGATCACCTATGCGGCCAAGATCGATCCCGCCGAGCTGCACATCGACTGGTCCGTTCCCGCATCCGCCATCGACCGGCTGGTGAGGGTGGGCGGCGCGTTCACCACCTTCCGTGACGCCCGCCTCAAGATCCATGCGGTGTCTCCGGTCGAACACGGGTCGGCCCCGGCCGGAACGCTCGACGGTCGGGTGGTGGCCTGCGGCACCGGCGCGGTCGAACTGCTGGAGGTGCAACCCGAGGGGCGTGCTCGGCAGTCGGCCCGTGACTGGGTGAACGGAACCCGTCCGACACCCGGCGAACAACTGGGCGCATGAGCGACTCGCGCCACGCGCCCGGCACTGCGGCCCGACAACTGGCGGTCGACGCCCTCGTGCGCATCGACCGCGATGGCGCCTACGCCAACCTCGTGCTGCCACCGATGCTCGCCACCAGCGGCCTCGACGATCGCGATCGGGGCTTCGTCACCGAACTGGTCTACGGCACCACGCGCATGCGACGGGCCTGTGACTGGTTGGTCGACCGTTA
>Ga0172376_10006958_pt1 | contig 12154 bp, 11 predicted proteins | sample Lak35m_FD_121114 | JGI IMG/M metagenome (GOLD analysis project Ga0172376, IMG submission 121114) | Freshwater microbial communities from Kabuno Bay, South-Kivu, Congo - kab_092012_35m | ecosystem: Environmental > Aquatic > Freshwater > Lake | place: Democratic Republic of the Congo: South-Kivu...
GGATTAACCAACAACGATTCGGGCCAGACATCGACTGCATACAGTAAATGGGGGATGTGATGCTTTCTAGCATACCGAATCGCTGGGGCGATTGACATTAAAGGTGACAAGGATACTGACAACACTACATCGTATTTGGCAGGTAGTTGGTCCATATCAAGCATCGCTGCCCGATAAAAAGTGAAATAATTCAATAAAATGCTTAATATTGAACGTTTTCTTGCAAAAGTTCGAACTCGATGGATATTCACCCCGCTGACAATTTCATCGGTAATCTTTTGATAATCTTTAGGGACTTGGCCAAAACCATATTGGGGTTTGCTCGTTAAAACTTGCACACGATGCCCTAATCTGACCAAACCCTCGCAAATATTGGTGATGGCAAAGCTTTCGGGGTAATAATATTGACTGACGACTAAAATTCTCATCTTACCGACATTATAAACGATTCGCTATAATACAGATAATGACGACAAACCGCGCTTTACCTTCGTTCTTAAGGTTTTGCTTTAGTCCGATTCGTTGGTGGATGATTCGGTTTTTTCCTCTTTCGTATTTAAAATGGCAATATCGTTACATAACCGGTAAGCCATTAAATCTTGCATCGCCTTCAACGTATACAGAAAAATTACAAATTTTAAGACACTTTGTGTTCCCTAGAGATCCATTGGTGATTCGTGGCAGTGATCGCGTTGCCTTCAGAGAGATACTGAAAGAAAAAGGATTGAAAGCGTATCTTATTCCCACCTATGGTGTTTATGATCGCTTTGAAGATATTCCATGGGGGCGTTTACCGAAACAATTTGTAATCAAATGTAGTCACGCTTCTGGATTTAATCGGATTATTTTAGATAAAAAAACGGTTAATTATGGGCAACTTAGAAATCAATTTCGAAGATGGTTGAAAACGGATTACGGATTGAAAACGCTGGAGAGACACTACTCACCCATTCCTCGAAAAATCATCATTGAAAAATATTTAGGTGTGGCAACCAGTCTACCTATCGAATATAAAATTCACGTTTTTCACGGGCAAGCAAAATATTTATATGTGGTAACGGGACGTGGTGCTGACATCCGCTATACGCACTTACTTGCCAATTGGACGCCTTTTCCTGGGGCACAATTCAATGGTTGGAAAAGTGCAGATTATCCCATTATCGAACCTCCGCAATTTCAAGCGATGCTTCAATTAGCGGAAAAAATCGCAACCCCATATCCTTTTGTTCGCGTTGATCTTTATAACATTGAAGGCAAAATCTATTTTTCGGAATTGACCTTTACACCTGCAAAAGGTACATTGAAACTAGCCGATGATACGATTGATAAGCTCATGGGAGGATGGTTAAACTTAGATGAAGAAATCATTCCATAAAATCTGGCCTTGGCTTGCGAGTAGTGTTTTACTTACCGCCTGCGGTGCGGATGTCGCCGCGGTTTATGAACGCACCCTTTACCACACGAATGTGTTTGAAAATAATTATTATGTCGATGACGTATTATTGGATACCTTTGCTGAGGAACATATTACCAATGTTGACGCAACTTTTGAGATCGAAGCCTCACAAATTACGCAAACCATTCCTACTAGCAATGATGATCCAAATGATGATCCAAATGATGAGTCAAATGATGATTCAAATGGTTCTCAATTTGCGTTGAATCATAAATTGAGTCTGGCCTTACCGGCAGTCAATTATGGAATTGAATCTAAATTATTCGATGGTATCCTTTATTGCACTGATGCTCAACGTTTATCAAAATCAAGATTACAACTTCGCCCTTCTGGCATGGGTTATCTATTTCCTTCACCGCTGCAAAGTTCAACGAATCAAACGCTTGGGTTATTTATGAAAGCTGGTGCCGATACGGATGCGGGTGCCGAACATATTCAGGATCTCAATGTTCAATTCACCATTTTTAAAACCTCGGGCAATGGTTATTCCGCAATCAAACTCAATCTTGAAATCACAGATTTAAGGACGACATTTTACCCTGGCTATTACCAAATTTCCTTACCAGCCAACACTTTAGATGGCACCATCGGATTTAGTTTCACCTATGAGATTGTTAATCCACTACCTTCCAATGATCTGCAAACATTGACCGGGATTTTCCTTTACGAAGTCTTGTTCCCTTCTTCGATTTTTTAACAGGAACCACAATCGCTCCTTTGAACATTTCCGTTTTTGGGGTTGGCTTTTGGTTTGGTTTATCCATTTTTAAGAAACCGACAAATGGATCGATGATCATCGTTCCCATCAAGAAAAACATCACAAGCCAGAGGGGTTCATCAAACATCAACCTTGGAGTGCTGCGTTCAAGTTCCCTCACAAAGGGATAAAGTTGAGTGCTAAAGGTTTGATAGAGGATAAAGCCAATGATAAACAAGATGACAGTCTTTTTTAACGAAGATTCGATTGGTCTATCTTTACTAAATTCTATGATTTGATTGAGATAAAAGGTTCCGATTAAGAGCAATCCTACAAAGGCAAAAATCCCACCTTGATGCAAGGTATCAAACACCATGGAATAGGTTGTGGTTTGATATTGACCATTAATGATAATGGGGGCAAATCCGCCAAAAGGATTATCAAACATACTTCTTAAAACGATTTGATAACCTTCAATTAACGGAAAATCTAAAATTCGTTCAAGCGGTCCGAATTGTTTAACAAGGGTGCCAAAGCCCAACACATCATAGGTATCAATAAAAAAGAGGATGACCATCAGACCTGTAAAGGATAACAAACCATAAACCACAGGCCGAACCAGTTTGGGATTTTCTTGCCACCAAGTTGGTAAATTGACAATCAACCACCAACCTAAGCCCATCATAGCGGTCACCATCAATGGCACAAGGGTTGGTAATAATAAAACCCCTAGCATCGCAACGAGTGAAGGAATCATCCACCACAGATGCTGCTGCCATTGTTTGATGAGAACTTGTGGTTTTAACAGCAAAGAGAAATTGGCTAATAACGGCATTGCTAATAAGGTTAAATAAAATTCCATATACGCAATCTTGAATTCAAAAAATTGCAGGCCAATCAACCACTTCACTTCTTCTGTAACTGCATATACTTCACCATCGACATAAATCACTTGTCCTGCAAACAGCAAGCGATAAAAGGGAAAGTATCGATAAAGGGTATAAAGTAGATTGATGCCCACGAATGCCGCTAACCCCAATAGGATAGGTTTTAATATCGCACCATAAGATAAACGATAATACTTCACGGCGAAAAAGCCCAAAAGATAAACTCCGGAGAACCCAACAGAAAGTAAGCCATTTCTTAACCAAGTTCCAGATTCCAAATAAAGTGGCGAAACGCCCATAAATAAAGTAAAAATCGTCATGCTTGTCAGCATCAGACCGATATCCGTACGTTGATTGTCTGATAATTTCGCATAATTTAACACAAACAAAAACAGCCCTAACCCTAAAGCGATTAATAAATACACAGAAGGAATACCTAAAAATTGAAAGCCAACCAAGGCTAAAATCTGGGTAATCAAAATCGGGATTAATTGCTGCCATTGAAATTGCAGCAAATCGGTTTTACCAGTACGCGCCATGTTCCACCTTTTCTGCCCCTAATGGTTTGTCGCTAGGGCGAATCCATTCCTGATTAAGGTAACGATTGACATGCGTTCTTTTTTCCCAACGTTTGCCCATGATTCCAAACATGGTTTGCGTCGCCCCGCCCGTTTGAATCGCTTGGCGACCCATCGTCTTGATAAACCAGCATAAATGCGAACCATAGGCACCTGCACCGATCAACGCAATATCAAAATCATGTTTCATGATTTCCACTTTCATCGCATCTAAAGCTTCAAACCAATTGGCGAACCTTGAATCCAGTTGATCCCCAATCGTTTGCACCGCTTTCACTGTGATTAATTGAAAGTTAGGGATCACGCCTTGTGGAAATAATTGGGTTCTTTTTTGATATTGTTTTTCAATATCGTTGGCAAAAGGGGAAACGACCAAAACGCGTTTACCTTCTAGACTTTGTAGCCAATCACCACGAAGCGGTTCAAAAACTTCATATTGAGTCACATACGGCGATTGAAAATATCGTTGAAACATGTAGGCCTCCATGTGAATACCAGAGACACCAAACACATCTGTTTTTTTTGCTTCCTTCATGAAATGTTTGGCATAATACGTTAACGATTTATCATCGGTTGGAAAAAAACCAGCATTATTTTTCATGCTCCACCTGACAATGGGTTTAAATGTTTTTTTAATCCCAAGTAAGATTTTTTCATAATTGTGAATGGCACCCATTTCCACCGCACCGATACGCACTGCGGCAAAAGGTTCTCCCTTTTCAAGCAGCGTTTTTAAAGTTTGATTTCCTGATTGCAATGTCAGGCTTCGATGCCTTAAAAATCGATGCGTAGGCGGTTTGATCCTAAATAGTTTCCACTTTAAAACGTGAATAGAGTTTTTTAAAAAAGCTCGATAATAGTGATAACGTTTGAGTGGTAAATTAGCTTGGGTGGACATTAACTTTATTATACAAATAAAAAACCGAGGTTGTTGCCTTCGGTTTGTAAGGATGTGTTATTTTACTTTGGTTTTTTTTAAGATGGCGCGTTTGATCAAACCATTTTCATAGACAAATTTAGGACTTCCCTTTAATAAGGGTCTGATATATCGCTTCATCAAGGTACCTTCACCATGAACATCCATCACTTGTTCTGGTGAGAGTTTCTTTTCCACATTGGCAATTTTATTGAGTTTTTGTAATTTGAAACTGACTTTATAGGGTTCATCACTCTTACGAGAGATAACCACCATTGAATCCGTTTTACCTTTGACAGCTTTTTTAACCGCAATTGAAGAAACTTTGATTGCTTCTTTGGAATCAACTAAGGTAATGTATTGTGCAGCGGCCCGTTGCATTAAAGAGAATTCAATCGGTCTAGTACTGTAACCAAACCGGTCTTTCACGATTTGCGCTAATTGGTAGGCAACCCCACCCATTTGCACATGACCAAAACCATCCACTTCTTTTCCTTGATGAGGCATCTGGGCAAGGATACCTTCAGAAATGACAAACAAACCTTTTTTCTTTTTTTCATACACTTGTTTGACTTCTTCTAAAAAGGTTTCTAAATTAAAGGTATCTTCGGGTAAATAAATCCGGTCGGCTTTGACTTCACCTTCGAGAAGCGTTGCCACTGCCGTTAACCATCCGGCATTACGACCCATCACTTCGACAATCGCCACTTTACCTTTGTTATACACTAAGTTATCGATGGCAACATCTTGTAAAGTTTGTATGACAAACTTTGCTGCAGAGGGAAATCCTAAACAGTGATCGGTATTGGCAAGATCATTATCAATAGTCTTGGGAATGCCAATGACATTGCAATCATATCCCACTTCTTTCATTAATTTGGATAATTTATGGCAGGTGTCCATGGAGTCATTCCCGCCATTCACGAGTAAATAACCAATATTGTATTTTTTTAGGGTGGCGAGGATTTTTTGATAATCCGGATGATTAACATCACTACTTAATTTGTAACGAGCGGTACCTAAAATCGCCCCTGGCGTTTGCGGTAACAATTCAACCGTTTCTTCAGATTCTTGTCTTAAGTCGATTAAATTATCGTTTAAGACCCCTTCTATACCATATAGGGAGGCATAAATACCACCAATTTCTGGATGTTTTTTCGCTTCCTTAATCACTCCATATAAGGAGGTGTTAATCACTGAGGTTGGCCCACCGGATTGAAAATATAATAAGTTCTTCATTTTTTGACTCCTTTTTCATTCAATATTATACAATTTTCATCATTAAATGAACTTTAAAATTGAAGTATCTATTTGAGTCATATTTTTTTTAGTATTCAGTTTTCTTTCACTTTTTCAAGGAATTGTTGTTAATTTGCAATCCAATTTGACCTATAATGGAAATGTGAAAAAAGTAAAAGTAATATCTGTGGGTGTTTTTTCCAAAGCCACCTCCATTCCTGGTCAAGGGGTTGGCGCAGCCTATATCGAACAATTAAACCTTATCCAACAATCCCAACAATTGAATGTTGTGTTAAAGGGCACCGGTAAGCTCGATCTCATTCATATCCATACGGTGAATTTTCGTTACTGGATTGCGATGTTATTTATTAGCATTCCCAAAGTCGTGTATGTCCATTTTTTACCAAGTACATTAGGTACCTCGATTAAATTACCTAAAATCTTTTTTGGAATCTTAAAGTGGTATATCAAAATGTTTTATAAAACCGCAAGTTATCTTGTGGTCGTCAACCCTATCTTTATTGAACCCTTAGTTAAAATGGGTATTAAAAGAGAACGAATTACTTTTATTCCTAATTTTGTGGACGAAAGTAAATTCACTATTCCTGATTCCCGGGCCAAAGTTAGAAAAGCATGGGGAGTTAAACGGTTTACCGTGTTCGGCGTTGGCCAAGTCCAGCATCGCAAAGGGGTCATTGATTTTGTTGAAACTGCTAAAAAACTTCCGCAACTTGATTTCATTTGGGCGGGTGGTTTTTCCTTTAAAGGTTTAACTGCAGGATATGAAGAATTAAAAAATGTAATGGAAAATCCACCTGCGAATGTCAGATTTTTAGGCATTATTCCTCGTGAAAGAATGAAGGAACTTTATCATGCGTGTGATCTATTTTTCTTACCATCCTATGATGAATTGATGCCGATGAGTGTGCTTGAGGCTGCTGTGTGCAATAAACCGATTCTCCTACGTGACCTTGACCTGTACCAACCGGTTTTCCATGGGCAATATTTATCTGCCCATTCCGTGGATGGATTTGTTAAAATAGTGAAACATCTTAGCGAAGATGAACAAGCGTACCAACAATCCCTTGCCCATCCCACTTGGTTGAAAGCCCATTATCAACGCGGGGCGATTCTTAAAAAATGGGAAGATTATTATCAGGAGGTCTTAGACCAACATGCCAAAACTCATTAGTATTGGGGAAGCATTAATTGATCAAGTCAAACAAGGTGTTAAATTAATTGGAACATTCGCAGGAGGCGCTCCTGCCAATGTTGCGAGTATGGTTGCCATCCTCGGTCAAAAAAGTATGTTAATTTCAAAGATTGGTGACGATGAAGAAGGTAAAATCGTTTTACAAACCTTACAAGCCAAAGGCGTCGATGTCTCGCAAGTGAAAGTCACAGATGCCCATGACACCACGGTCGCGAAAGTTCAAGTGGATAAAAAAGGGAAACGAATCTTTACCTTTGATCGTCGTAATGCTGCTGATTTATTTTTAATGAAAGAAGAAATCGATGCCACGTTATTTGAGGCTAACGATGTCTTCCATTTTGGCAGTGTCAACTTAGTCCCTTCCTTATCGAGAAAAGCTCATGAATATGCGCTTGATATCGCCAAGAAAAATGGTTTAATTATTTCTTTTGATCCCAACCTTCGCTTTAATTTATGGCCAAGTCCGATCGCCCTTCGTGAAACCGTGAAGGAGTTCATGGTCGGTGTTGATTTATTAAAAGTCACAGAAGAAGAATTAAATTTTATATTTCCTGACATCACCTTAGAAGCGGCGATTGAAAAAGTCTTTCAAGCGAGAGTCACATGGTTAATCCTATCGAAGGGTGACCAAGGCGTGGCTTTATATCAAGCGAAGCAAAAACCAATCATCATTAAAGGGACGAAAGTGAAAGTGGTCGATACCACTGGTGCCGGAGATGCTTTAATTGGCTCGATGATTGCCAAGATTTTACAAGCAGAATTATCAAAAAATAAATTAGCATCCAGTGCAACGAAGATAAAAGAGTTTGCGACCTATGCGAACGAAGTGGCTGCCTTAGCTTGCACTAAATCTGGGGCAATCGGATCGTTCCCGACTTTAGACACCTTAAAAAAAGCAAAGATTAAATAAAAAGTAAGACAATCAAAACCCAAGCATCGCTTGGGTTTTTCTTTGCATTAATCGAAATCGGTGATTAAAAAATTCGTAAATTGCCAAACATCACTTGGATCAATACGTGGGCGATTATATCCTTTAAATTCATTGTAGTAATTCTTAAGTGGATGCCAATCAAACGGTTGGGAAATAAAGGTTCCTAAATAGGGTTTCGCAATCTTAAGAATATAATCGTGCGGTAAAGCTTCTGGGTTAAGATACCCTTCTTGAGGATGATCAATCATCCATAAAATCGCGGCAGCCACACTGATTGCAACTTGCACAGTCGTTGCATTTTGATGGGGAACTAAAGCTCGTGCTTGTTGAATGGACAGAATCGAACCAATCCACCAAGACTGATAAGGATGACCCATGATTAATGCGCCAAGAATATCTTCACCTTGAACAATGTCATCATTCATAATCCGAATTTTGGATTGTAATTTATAGTTATTGCCTCTAAGTTCATTAAGCGATGCAATCGCCGCGTCACTAGGGCAATATGCGTAATGAACCGTGGGTCGATAGATGGCTTTTTTTCCATCTGAAACCGTTAAATAATCAGAGAGGGTAAAGGCTTCACCATGGCGAACCACCATGCCTCTAATTTCATAATGTGGCACAAACGTGGATACCCAAGTATTCATGCCCATCCGTGCTAAACAGATTTGATTTTTTGGTCCTTCCGCATGTTGAAAAGCAAGATCAGGAAGATGTTTTTCATGCGTTCCCCAACCCATTTCTGCAGTGGTCGTTCCTTCTTCTCTAAATCCCTCTACGGACCATGTATTCACAAATTCATCGACCTGTTTAGGTTGGGAAGAAATTTGCGTATCCCGTTCAGAAATATGAATAACTTTGACCCCAATACGCTTTGCAATCTCATTAAATTGTTGGTTGGCCATTAAACTTTCAAGCATCACTTTATCTTCATTTGTTACTTTTTTATCCTTGATCATTTTTTCAGCGATATCAAGAAGTCCTTGCTTGATTATTGAAGAAATTAAACCAGGGTTTGCCCCGTGTTCCGTGAGAATAGTGGGACCTTTTTTTGTCCAAGACTTCATCATCCTTCTTAAACGCATATGGCGGTAATATAACGTTTTTTCAGTCGGATGTTTTTCATGACTGTGCGTATATGGATCCCAAAGTTCAATGGAGGTATTAATATAATTAACATCGTGTTCGTGGCACCATTGAATGATGTCTTCAGCACCAATATTCCAAGCTAAATCAATAATTAAATCCTTCGCTTGAACATAATTAGAAAGTTGCGCAGCCATTTTGGTTTGGGTTATTTTTTCCCGAACATAATGCACACCACGATTAATCCAAGGTTGTAACAAAGCTTGTTTATCTTCAAAATCCATGACCGTGACATGATGGTAAGGAACCTTGAGATATTTAAAAAGTATCGGTAATGTGCATTGTGCAACGCTACCAAATCCAATCATCAAAATTTTTGGATTAAATTTTTTTTCCATCACAAATATTGTAAAACAAATTAAAAAAAATGAAACAAAAATACGTTACTTTTTAAGTGAAAAAGTTACACCTGTTAAAGACTCAGAAATATCAAAAAACTTTTTAGCAATTTTACGTTCATGACTTAATGGAATTGATTGAACAAGTCTCGCTTTTCGACCACCGATTTCAAACCATCCACTTGGTCCAAAGTACTCGCCACCTTTAACGGTTTGATTCAAAGCAGCTTCAATGGTCGGTATCGCGCCTCGCTTTGCCGATTGTAAGGGAATTAAAAATTTCATCAAGTGATAAAGTGGTTGAGTTTTGTTGTTCTTAAAAAGTAAATTAGTTTTAGAAACACCTGGATGGGCGGCTAATACTTTCACTTTGAGTTTAGCTTTTTTTAGACGGTGATCAAGTTCATATGTAAAGAGAAGATTGGCAAGTTTTGATCGACTATAAGCACCCCAAGGTGTATAGGTTTTTGGTTTTTGAAATTGCAAATTATCAAAATCAATGGTGCCTCTTCGATGCGCAATACTCGATACATTTACCACTCGACCTTGACTAGCGATGAGCATCGATAGTAATTGGCCAGTTAGGGCAAAATGCCCAAAGTGGTTGGTTGCCAATTGCGATTCAAAACCATCTTGGGTCAATTGGTATTCACCAAACATAATCCCAGCATTATTCACTAATAAATCCAGGCTTGAATATTGTTTTTTAAATTGAGCAACAAATTGTTGAACCGAAGCAAGGCTCATTAAATCAAGTTCAATAAAGGAAACGCTTCCAGCTAATTTTAACGCTTGTAAGGTTTGAATGGCTTCTTCAGCGCGTGCTTTTGAACGAGAGGCCATCACCACTTGCGCACCCTCTTTTAAAAAACGTTCAATCGCAAAATAACCGATTCCAGAATTACCACCTGTGACAATCACGACTTTTTCTTTGAGTTGCATTTTAATTAACCTCGTACTTTATGATAAACCAATCGCTCACCGGCTAGGGGTAAATTGACTCGGCCCACCTCTAGATAACCAAGGGAGGTTAATAATCCTCTCATTGGCAGATTTTTTTCATGGGTGTCGACCCTCACGTTGCGAATGCCTTGACCCCATACTTTTGCTTCTATCGCTGATAAAAAAAGTTTACCTAATTTTTTTCCTTGAAATTGCGGATGAATAAAAAAGCGATGAATCACTATATAGGGTTCCTGATTTAACCACGATCCTGATAGTAAGTGATCATAGGCATCATCTTGAGATAATAATGCTACCCCACCGATGAAAGTGTGGTCCTTTAAGAAAAGGTAATAGCGATGGTTTTTTACATCAACCTTTATGGTCACCAAAGAAGGTTCTTTACCTTGCCATTGATTGGATTGTTGAGCAGCAAGAATCGGCCGACATAAATCAATCGAATGCATAATCCAAGCGATATTTTTTGGTTGAGCAATTTTCAGCGAATATTTTGACAATGTCATGATGCTATTATAAAATAAATTTGCAAAAAGATTTTAATCTAATCGTGATTCCCCCATTTTGCTGTGATGGCGAATGCCAATACAGAACATCCATTATCCCCCATAATGGATGTTTTTTATTTGACAACTCTTGCTTAACTCACTTATGGTAATGCTATGAAACATGCAATTGGTTCATTGGCAAAGTTAAAACAAGATAAAAAATGGCGAGTGATTTTCAATGATCATCCCTACTTAATTGCCCTCATTGGTCATCATGTCTATGCTATCCCTGATCAATGTCCTCATCAAGACGCGTCTTTATTTCAAGGAAAGATTGTCGGCGATACGGTGACATGTCCACTGCATCAAGCCAAGTTTAATTTAATTTCAGGCGAAATCGATGAAGTCAGCAAAATGCTTTATTTTGATTTCGGACCAGAAAAAATCACGACCCATAAGGTCGTGATTGAAGGCGATCAACTTTTTTTAGAACTCTAATATTATTTGATTCGAAGTTGGGTTTTAATCATTGCAATTTCTTGGGCAATGAGCGTTTGCGCTTCCGCTCTAGAAATATATTGACCTTGGAATTTTGCTAATTCTTCAAAGACAATTCTTCTCACTAAATTAATATCAAGCGATGCATGATAAGGATTTCCGGCAATACCAACGGGTTGTTGTGGGTAAATGGTTTGAGTATTTCTCATCATGTTAAGTTCTTCTTGCATCACTACTTTCACTAATTCCGATAAATTATCGTTTGAAGAAGGTTGGGTTGCTGTGGTGGGGTTTGCCGCCACCGATGTTACTTGTAATGTGGGTTGGACTGGAAGTGGTTGATTAACCGTTGGTTTTAAGGTTGAAGTGGTCGTTTTCTTTGTGATTTTTACCTTCGCTTTTGCCGTCAGTCCAATTAAAAAAATCATCAATAATGCTAATAAAGTGAAACCAAATGTGGCAGCAAAGAACAAGGTGTTGATCATATCGCTATTCAAGGAGTTGAGTAAATCAGTGACAAAACGGCCTGTAGTAAAGTCATCGTTGCGGATAATGGCGCTCATCCCGACAGAGAAGAAATCAACAATCGATAAGGCGGCAATCACGCCAAGGAGCGGTCGGCGGACGAGCAAGCTTCTCACCAAGACAACGAGGGCGAGAACCAAAGATAGTCCCAATCCCCCTAAAATAATGTAATCGTCCACTGCACTGCCACCGCTTATGTTAAAGTTGAACGTGGCGGCAAATTCAAGGACGTAAGCAAAGAAGCCGTCCCATAGTGAAATGATGATGGTCGTCAAAGCA
>Ga0172376_10006959_pt1 | contig 12153 bp, 15 predicted proteins | sample Lak35m_FD_121114 | JGI IMG/M metagenome (GOLD analysis project Ga0172376, IMG submission 121114) | Freshwater microbial communities from Kabuno Bay, South-Kivu, Congo - kab_092012_35m | ecosystem: Environmental > Aquatic > Freshwater > Lake | place: Democratic Republic of the Congo: South-Kivu...
AGCCAGCCCTTCCCCCACCGGCTGTTCCGCTGGCGCAGCCGCTGCGGCGCCGAGGTGCTCGCCCTGATGACCGCCCCGATCGGCACGGATGGCGATCCGCTCGCGATCGAGCGCCACCGGCTGGCCTGGCAGGCCTGCACGGGATGGGCCGATGCGCTCTGGCTTCCGGGCGTGGGCGATCACGGCGGCGGTCCCACCGCCGAGATGCTCGAGCAGCTCGCGCTCTGGCAAGCCCATCCCGCCGCCGCACGCCAGCGCCATGGCAGCCTGCGGAACTTCCTGGCAGACCTCGAGCCCCTGGGGCCGCAGCTGCCGATCTGGCGCGATGAGCTCTATCTCGAACTCCATCGCGGCTGCGCCACCAGCCGGCCGGATCAGAAGCGGCACAACCGCACCCTGGAACGTCTGCTGCGTGAAGCCGATCTGGTTCGCGCCCTCGCGCTGGCGCCGGCCTCCGCAGCAGACGACCCCCCGCCCGACTGGCGCCCCCTGCTGTTCCACCAGTTTCACGACATCCTCCCCGGCACAGCGATCCCGGAGGTGTTTGAGCAGGCGGAGCCCGAATGGCGTGCCGCCCGCCGCCGCGCCCGCCGCCAGCGCGACAGGGCCCTGGCCGCCTGCCCGGCGGCCAGGGCCCGGCAGAGCGACGGCAGCGAGCACTGGGGGGTGGTACAGCTCCAGCCGCTGGCGGCCCAGGCGCGGGTCGTGCGTCTGCCGGCCGGCCGTTGGCAGCGGATCGGCGCGGGCCAGGGGCAGCCGCTGCCCCAGCAGCCCGCGGCCCCTGGGGGTCTGTGGCTGCAGCTGCCTGCACTGGCGGGCATCAGCGCGCTGACGCTGGAACGACGCCCTGGCGCAGAGACGGCCTCCTCCGCCGAAGGCTCCTCGGCCGCGGCATCTCCGCCGACGCCGGTTCTCGATCCCGTGGTGCTGGCGCCGGAAGCGGGGCAGGGGCGCTGGCGGCTGAGCAACGGCCAGCTCACGGCGATCGTGGGACCGGAGGGGATCGAGCAGCTGCTGGATCGTCAGGGCCGGCCCCAGCTCGCCGCACCCCTGGCCTGGCGGCGCTTCGCGGATCGGGGCGAATTCTGGGATGCCTGGGACATCGCCGCCGACTACCGCCGCCATCCCCTGCCCTGGACCTGGAGCGAGCCCCCCCGCTGGCTGGAGCACGGGCCCCTCTGTGCCCGGTTCCGGATGCGGGGCCGCTGCGGCGGCAGCAGCCTTCGGCTCGATGTCCGGCTGCTGGCAGGCACGCCCTGGCTGGAGCTGGTGCTGAGCCTCGACTGGCAGCAGCGCCATGAGCTTCTCCGGCTTGAGCTGCCTCTGGCCCGCCCGGCGGTGCGCTGGGCGGCGGATACCCCCGCCGGGGTGCTCGAGCGGGCGGCACAGCCGCGCACCGGGCGTGAGGCAGCCCGCTGGGAGGTGCCCGCCATCGCCTGGCTGGCCGCCGTGGAGGGCGGTGCCCGTGGGGGTGGCGTGGCTGTGCTGCTGGATGGCCCCCAGGGAGTGGATGCGGCTCCTGATCGGCTCGGGGTCTCCCTGCTGCGCGCCCCCACCTGGCCCGACCCCGGAGCCGACAACGGCCGGCAGCGTCAGCGCCTGGCCCTGATGCCCTGCCCGGAGGGCTGGCGCCCTGCCGCGGTGCCGGCCCAGGCCCGCCGCTTCCGTGAGCCCCTCTGGTGCCTGCCCACGGCTGCCGCAGCGGACCACGACGGATCGCTGCCAGGCCTGCCGCCGCTCGCGCCCGATCTGGCCCTCGTCTCGTGCCGGCAGGCAGCGGCTGGCGAGGGTGGCCTGCTGCTGGCAGTGCAGAACGAGGGACCCTGCCGCCGCCGGCTGGATCCAGGACCGCACTGGCGCCTGCTGGCACGCCTGGACGGGCTGGACCGGGAGCAGACCCCATCGCCGCACGGGGAGGACGCGTCTGAGCCTGCGGCGGGCAGAGGAACAGCCCCGGTGGACGCCTTCCTCAGGCCCTGGGAGCTGGGGTTCTGGAGACTCGGACGGCGCTGATCGGGCTCGTCCTCTGGCGTGCCCGGCGCCGAAGCCAGGCAGTCAATCCAAGGTGTTCATGCCCAAGGCCCTTCGAGTTCATCGCTGCCGTCCGATCGGTGATCCGATCAGTGATACGATCGGTGATCTGATCAGTGATCCGATCGGTGAATCGTCTCGGGTGAGGCGTCTCAGTCGTCGTGATCGTCGAAGGGATCGGTGAGCTTGCGCGAGGGCGGTCCGAAGGCGGTGTAGACGCCGAAGCCGGTGAGCGCCAGCAGCACGGCAAGCACCGCGAGAGCCACAGACAGGGCAGGGGAAGCGGTGCTGGTGTCCATGGGCATGGGGCTGGGGCTGGGTGGGCTCAGGGAGGGGAGGATCCGTCACAGAGGGGAGGATCCGTCACATCTTTCGACAGGGCTCCCGGAGCCGCCGCCGCTCCCCTTACAGTAGCCAGAGCGATCTGCCGCCCGAGAGGTCCGAGCTGCCATGGCCCAACGCACCCGTCTGGGAGACATCCTTCGCCCCCTGAATTCCGAGTACGGCAAGGTCGTTCCCGGCTGGGGCACCACCCCTGTGATGGGTGTGTTCATGCTCCTGTTCCTGGTGTTCCTGCTGGTGATCCTGCAGCTCTACAACCGCTCGCTGCTGCTCGAAGGCATCAACGTCAACTGGAACGGCGTCAGCTGAAGCCCGCCCCCGCCGCCGAGCCCCCGCCATGAACGTCTTCGGCATCGGCCTACCTGAAATGGCGGTGATCGCCGTGATCGGGCTTCTGGTGTTCGGCCCGAAGCGGCTGCCCGAGCTGGGCAAGACCCTCGGCCGCACCCTGCGGGGCTTTCAATCGGCCTCCCAGGAATTCGAGAAGGAGCTCCGGCAGGCCGTCGCCACTCCGGAGGCGCCACCGGAGCCTTCGCTCTCAGCCGCTGAGGTGGTGCCGGCAGCGGCCGCCACCGAGCTCCCTCCTGCCGTCCTGGCCGAGTCGTCCTCGACCCCTGCCTCCCTAGCCGGCGATGACGCCGCGGCCACAGAGATGGCCAGGCTGTCCGTTGATCCCCCCAGCGGCTGAGGCGCCGGACCGTTTGGATCTCCAGTTGCTGGTGGGCCTGGGAAACCCCGGCAGCCGTTACGCCGGCACCCGCCACAACGTGGGCTTCATGGTGCTCGAGCGACTGGCCGCCGAGGCGGGCGTGGCCTTCCGCCATCAGCCCCGGCTGCAGGGCCTGCTGGCAGAGATCGGCGTGGGGTCTGCGCGGATGCGTCTGCTGATACCGCAGACCTTCATGAATGAGAGCGGCCGTTCGATCCGGGCCGCCCTCGACTGGTATCGCCTGGAGTCGTCGCAGCTGCTGGTGATCGTGGACGACATGGATCTGCCGTTCGGGCGCCTGCGGCTGCGTGCCGGCGGCAGCGCCGGCGGCCACAACGGCCTGCGCAGCGCCATCCAGCATCTCGGCACCCAGGACTTTCCCCGGCTGAGAATCGGCATCGGCGCCCCGGCGCTCGATCCCGCCGAGCGGCGCGAGCGCACCGTGGGACACGTGCTCGGGAGCTTCACGCCGGCCGAGAAACCCGTGCTGGAGGCTGTGCTCTCGGAGGTGTGCAGCGGGGTGGAGTGGATCCGCCGCCTGGGCATCGAGCGCGCCGGCAACCGGCTCAATGCCTTCCGCGCCGCCACGGCCGAGCCCCAGCCATGAGTCGCCTGCCCGCCACCACCGCCAGGCTGCGGGTGCTCCATCAGAGCTTCCGGCCCTGTCTGCTCGAGGGGGAGGTGAGCGCAGGGGGCTTTCACTGGACCTTCCGCTGGGCCTTCGACCGGGGCGAGTTGCTGGTGGAACCCTCCCTCGGGCGGGCGTTGATCCAGGATGCCCTGCTGCGTTTTCTGATCAAGGCCGATTACCAGCTCGAGCCCGGGGGCGACTACGCCTTCACGGTGCGGGCGCGGTTCTGAGCGCGACGCCCGCCTGCCGCTCCAGCCCATGGCCCAGCCAGCGTTCCAGCAGCAGCTGCGCAACCACGTCGTCCCAGGCGCGGGGGGGCTGACGCAGTCCCTCCGGAAGCAGCCGCCGCCAACCGCGTGCCGGCTCGATCCGCCAGTAGCGCTGGCGGGCCGCCAGCGTGGTGCCGCGCTCATCCACCACGGCCACCGGCAGCCAGGGCTCCAGCTGCTGCCGCCAGATCCGGTGGCCCGTTCCATTGCCCAGCACCACCAGGTCGAGCCCCTCCTCCCGCCAGCGCTGCAAGGCGGCCAGTGCCTGGGATGGCGGCAGCACCAGCGCAGTCTGAATCCACTGCCGCTGCGGATCGGTGCGCACCAGGCCGCATTTGCTGCGGCCGGGGTCGAGCCCGGCCACAGATCCCAGGCTGGCCGTTGCGGTGGAGGAAGGTTTCAGCGCTTTCCTCCCCGGTCGCTGGCGCTGCTGGCGCGCAACTCCACCACCACCGGATCCGGCGTGTCGGCGTTGGCCATGGCCACCGCCTCCAGCGTCACCGCCTGCCCTGCAGGACGATCCGCCAGGGCGCGGCTGAGGCTGTTGAAGCTGTTGCCATCCACCTGCAGGCCCTCGGCCAGGGTTCCCTGCCTCTGGGCCTTGGCGAAAGCGGCCGCCAGCAGCAGATTGAGCCGGCTGCGGATCTCCTCGCTGCTGCGTTCGTCAGCCTCGAGGGCCGTTCGGGCCAGCACCTCTCCCTTGCGCAGCACGGGCCGGTTGGGCCGCAGGTCGGGGAAAGCCAGCACCCGTGCCTCCCCCCGCAGAACGTTCGCCGCGGATCGGATCGTGATCACCCAGGTCTCCCCCGGACGCAGCAGGCTGGTGAGTCGTTCGATGTCGGCACGGGGAACCAGCAGGATCTGGCGATCGGCCGGCTGGCCCGGCAGCAGCAGGCCGAAGGCGGTCTGATTGGCCTGTCGCAGCAGCGCATCGATCAGCGACCGCGCCTGCTCCTGCTGCTGCAGTTTCACGCGCACCGTGGCCAGGGGCTGGCCGCTGGCGATCAGCACATCGCCACGGCGCAGGGCGATCACATTGGTCTCCAGCTGCTTGAGCTCCTGGGCTCCGGCCGCAATCCGCTGCCGCACCCGCTGCAGCTCCACTTCATTGCGGCGGATCTCGGCGTCGCGCCCCTTCACATCGCGGCTCAGCCGCTCCCGTTCGAGCTCGAGCCGCTGCCGCTGCTGCTGCAGCGGCTGCAGCTCCGCCCGCAGGCCGCTCACGCGGGTGCGGGTCAGCGCCAGTTCGCGCTGCACCGCCTCGCGCCGGATCACCGCCTCCTCGCGGCTGCGCAGGGCCTGGCTGCGGCCCTTGCGGGCCTCCTGCACATCAGCGCGGCTGCGCACCAGCTCGCGGCGGTTGGCCTCCAGGGCGGCCTGGCTCTGGCTCAGGGCGGAGCGGCTCTCCCGCAGCCGGGCCTCGATCTGATCCAGCTGAAAGAGCCCCACCCGCAGCCGCTGGCTCACCAGCAGCATCAGCCCCAGCGAGATCGCGCTGATCAGGGCGCCGGTGAGGGCCGTGATCACCACCGCGGTCTTGCGGGGCCGGAGGTTGAACAGGCTCAGGCGCGCCTTGCCGACCCTGCTGCCGAGACGGTCGCCGAGGGTGGAGAGAACCCCTCCGAGCAGCAGCAGCGCCAGGATCAGCAGCCAGCCCGACACAGCACGCTCCAGCTGTCTCCCAGTATCCCCGAGCCGACCGGAGACGGCAGGGTCGGCTGCGCGGCGCTCAGCTGAACCGCTTGGCCAGGGCGACGGGATCGAACACGGTGATCTTCTTGCGGTCGATCTGCACGAGCCCCTCGTTGCGCAGATCACCGAGCAGACGGGTGATCGTGACCCGGGTGGAACCGATCGCCTCGGCGATCGCCTGATGGGAGAGGCGAAGGTCGATCGTGATGCCCTCGTTGCTGGGAACGCCGAAGTCGCGGCAGAGCACCAGCAGGAAGCTCACCAGCCGCGAGCTCATGTCGCGATGGGTGAGGGTTTCGATCATCGTCTCGGTCTGCAGGATGCGGGAGGAGAGTCCCTGCAGCAGCAGCAGTCCCACGCTGGCGTCCTGCTCGATCGCCCGTCGCACCGAGGTGGCCGGAGCGGTCACCATCTCCACCCGGGTGAAGGCGATCGCGTGGTAGAAGCGGTCGGAGCGCTGGCCGGTGAGCAGGGAGAGCACCCCGAAGAGGCTGTTCTCACGCAGCAGGGCCACGGTGATCTCCTCTCCGGATTCATAGACACGCGACAGCCGCACCGCGCCGCGCCGCAGCAGGTACACCCGTTCCGCCGGATCGCCGGGGAAGAAGATCGTCTTGCCGCGTTCGATCGTCTCGCCGCTGCTGCCGGACAGGCCACGGATCACCTCCAGCAGCGTGGGTGCGCCGCTGCCGGGAGCACCGCTGCCGCCCGTCGGAAGCGGTGCTCCCGAGGAAGGAGTGCTCGCGTAGCGGCTGAATCCGCGCGTGGCGCCGACCATGGAGCGGAGGGAAGATGTTCACGACGCTACGGATCGCCTCCCCCCTTTCCTGTAGCGAATCACACCTCGCCGATCACAGCATGCCCGCGAGGCAGCGGAGCCCGGCGTTCTCCGCCGGCCTCACGCCCCCCCCGGCAGGGCGGCCAGGGCCTGCTGCTGGGAGGCCTGCAGCCGCTCGATCCCGGAGCCGGCCAGATCGAGCAGGCTTTCGAGCTCCCGGCGGGAGAAGGGAGCCCCCTCGGCGGTGCCCTGGATCTCGAGCAGCCTGGCCCGCTCATCGGCGACCACGTTGAGATCCACGTCGGCGCGGCTGTCTTCGCTGTAGTCGAGATCGAGCAGCGCCTCGCCCGCCACCAGCCCCACGGACACCGCCGCCACCTGCCGCTGCAGAGGCGAGGCCAGGAGCACGCCGCGGCTCTGCAGCCGTTGCAGCGCCGCCGCCAGCGCCAGCCAGGAGCCGGTCACCGCGGCCGTGCGGGTGCCGGCATCGGCCTGCAACACATCGCAATCCAGCAGCAGCGTGCGTTCTCCCAGCGCAGCCAGATCCAGGCAGGCCCGCAGGCTGCGGCCGATCAGCCGCTGGATCTCCTGGGTGCGCCCCGAGAGTCTGAGGAGTTCCCGCGGCTGGCGCTCCGGCGTGGAGGCCGGCAGCAGGCGGTATTCAGCGCTGAGCCAGCCCTGCCCGGAGCCGCGTCGCCAGCGCGGCACCTCCTCCTCGAGGCAGACGCTGCATAACACCCGGGTGCGCCCCGCCTCGATCGTGACCGAGGCCAGCGCGAAGCCCATCGGATCCCAGAGGAAGCGCACCGGCCGCAGCTCCCCGGCGGAGCGCCCATCGCGGCGATGGCCGCTCCCGCCCGGGGCCTCGTCAGGGGGGCATGGCCCAGCCCGATGCGCGTCGCCGGCGGGCTCAGGGGGGCTGGCTGAGAGCATCGGGGCAGAGGAGGCTGCACTCCAGCGTGCTGCATCAGACGGCGGCGCTTCCGCACGGGTGCTGCCACAAGTGATGGTGTGCTGCCCTTGCCGATCCCGCTACATTCAGCTTGCGGGTCTCCGGAACCGATCCGGTCGCCGCCCGCGCCATTCCCCCGATCCCCCAGCCTCGTGGCCGGTGCTCCCACCGTCACCCGAGGTCGAGGGTGGCTTGCCCCTGTGTGATCCGCGCCGGGAACACCTCCGGCCCCGTCACCCCCAGCTCACAGAGCCTGCGCCCGCCCGGCCTCGCACTCACCAACGCCTCCATGACCCTCAGCCTTGCCGATCGTCCCCAGCCCCCGCGCAGTGCCACGCTGCCGGCCGCCGCCGGGGCTGGCACCGAGAGGCCGGCTCTGCGGCTGGTGCCGCGGCCGGAAGGGCTGCTGCAGATCCACACCGCCCCCTTCCGGGGCAGCGTGGCAGCGGTGTTCAGCCAGGCCCTGCGCAGCGCCGGTCTCGGCAGCCGGGTGCTGATCAGCCAGTTCCTCAAGGGCGGCGTCGATCAGGGTGTGGAGGGTTCTCTCTGGCTCTGCGGAAGGCTGCAGTGGCTGCGCCCCGCCACGCCGCTCTGCCTCGACCGGCCGGGGGCTGCGGAGCCTGCGAACGCCAGCGCCGAAGACCCGCTCGCTGCCGTGCGCGCCGTGTGGGCCTACAGCCGTGAGCAGCTGCTCAGCGGTGCGGTGGACCTGCTGGTGCTGGATGAACTCGGGCTGGCGATCGAGCTCGGCTATCTCAAGGCCAGCGAGGTCACCGACACCCTTGAGCGGAGGCCGCTGCATCTGGATGTCATCCTGACGGGACCCTCCATGCCCTCGGCTCTGCTCGCCATGGCCGACCAGATCACCGAGCTGCGCCGCGCTCATTAGCGATGCTGAAGAACGACCGCTGGATCCGGGAGCAGGCCCTGGCCGGCATGCTCGAGCCCTTCCAAGAGCACCTGATCCGCCATCTCGAGCCCGACACCGCCAGCCGCCCGGTGCTCAGCTTCGGATGCTCCTCCTACGGCTACGACCTGCGGCTTTCGGCCAGGGAGTTCCTGATCTTTCGCCACGTACCGGGCACGGTGATGAATCCGAAGCGATTCAATCCCGCCAATCTCGAGCCAGCCCCCCTGCACCGCGATGCCGATGGTGAGTATTTCATTCTGCCGGCTCATTCCTATGGGCTTGGGGTGGCTCTCGAAAGGCTGAAGGTGCCGGCCAACATCACGGTGATCTGTCTCGGCAAGAGCACCTATGCGCGGCTGGGCATCATCGTGAACACCACCCCGGCCGAGGCCAGCTGGCAGGGGCATCTCACACTTGAATTCAGCAATTCCTCCGGTGCCGACTGCCGCATCTATGCCGAGGAGGGGATCTGCCAGCTGCTCTTCTTTGAGGGTGATCCCTGCGATACCACCTACGAGGATAGGGCCGGCAAGTATCAACACCAGCCCGAGCGCGTCACCCTGGCCAAGGTGTGAGCAGCTTCTCAACCCTGTCTGGTTCGCCAGACGGAGGGGGGGAGGGCCACCGCGATCGCTTCAGCCGCTGAGGCCCATGGCCTGACGCAGGCGGCCCTTCTGGCGGCCGAGAAAAAGCCTGGTGCGATAGTAGATCTCAACCCCTTCATCCCAGACTCTGCCCCAGACATCGATCAGAAAGAGGCGAAGGAGTTTCTGAATTGAATAGGCGTTTGCAGGGCTGAAGAGTGGACGATAATCGATCTTGAGTGCCGCGAATCGATCGAGCAGGGAGCGGCTGATCACGAAGTCTCTCTGAAGCAGGAAGTGCAGGTAGTACGAAAACTCCCCCCGCAGCAACGCTTTGGCGCTGTGGCAGTTCTGGCGGTTGGTTCGCGAATAATCGTAGATCGATCGTCGCGATGTATTCACCAGCAGCGGCGCCACCTTCTGCAGGCTCAAGCGCATGTACTCCTGGTAGGGCCTGAAATGAAAATCAATGTAGGTGATCTCCGTCACCCTTTCGGCGCTGCCCTCCTGGGATTCAGCTTCGTGGAAGCCATGGCCAAGGTGCTTGCAGCCGCCCTTGGCAAAGAAGCACTTCTTGCAAGAGGTCTCTGGGCTGTAGCGATTCGGATGATAGGGGCTGTTCACGTATTTGCATGGCAATGTCAACACCTGCTTGCTGTTCAGCAACGGGGTGAGGACTGCATCAAGCACCTCTCGGTCGCAGGAGAGAGCGCCCTGATGCCGGCAAGCCAGAAACTCGTCGCAGTCGAGAGGAAAGTAAAAATCATGGGGATGATGGACATCCAGATATTGAATCCAATCGGCGAAGATGCTGCCGCAGTTCAGATAATCCTGATGGGCAGCATGCTGTCGGTTCACATTCACACCCCGCTCTTCTGCTGCGGCCAGAATGGAAAGTACATGCGGATCGCTGGAGCCATTGTCGAAGATGAAAATGCTCGCCGGATCCGTCATCGCCTCGTGATAACGCGTCCAAGGCTCCAGCAGGAAGGATTCATTCTTCTGCATCATCAACAGCGCGATCTTCAGGCGAGCCATGCCGGTCTCCCTGCTGCCTGACCGTTCATCGGCGTCTCAGCCTCCTGCTCATGGGGCCAGTCTTGCCCGGTGCAGGCGACTCTTCTCGTACCAGGCAGCAAACTCCGGCGCCCAGTGCAGCAGGTGGGGCCACATCAGATCGCAGAGCTCCCGGATCTCCTGCTGGGCATCAAGCTTGGCCCGCAGATCGAGGAAGTGGAGCATGGCCCGCAGACTGAAGCTCACCACGAAGTGCTGGCGATAGTCGAACGGCAGGATGCCGCGGGCATGCTCCTCGGCATAACCGGCAGCCAGCAGATCGCTGTAGCGCTCGGCGGCGGCCTGGCAGAGGGCGAGGTCGATGGCGCGTTGGGCAGCGGTGTAGGTGTATTTCTTGCCCTGCCGATCGGCGTAGTCGCCCACGGGCCTCAGGTAGAAGACCTCCTCGAGCTCCAGCTCCCCGTTCGCAGCGCGGCAGATGCGCTCTCCGGTGTAACGCATCGATTGCACATCGAAGCTCACACCCACCCGGTGGGTGCGGGCCTGCTGCATCACCGAATGGGGAAACCAGCCCACATTGAGCACGATCTGGGCATGCTCCAGCGGGCCGTAATGGCCTCGCTCACCGGCCAGCAGCCGCTTCACGCAGATCTCACCGGCCCGCCGCTCATCGGGCCAGCCGGCGGGATCCTCCGCCACGAAGCCCTCGCTGTAATCCTGATGCATGCCGGCATACACGCACTGCTGCGGGTTGGGCGTGGCGGCGATCAGGGCGACCCGGAAGCGGGGATCCATGGCAGGGGGTGCGGAGGGCGGAATGGCAGGGGCGAGGCGGAACCGTGGGCCCGGGCGGGTGCTTCCTGCTCAGCCGTGGCTGCGTGGGGCGATCGGCCCGGCGGTGGCGCCTCGTTCGCCGGAGACTCCCGCCGCGGCGCCGGGCAGCTCGCTGGTGGCTCCCACTCCCGCCAGGGCCGGCAGCGGCGTGCCCTGCAGCAGGGCGGTGCTGAGCGCCTCGAGTTCGTCGGCGCTGCGCGCCCCGATCGAGCGACCCACGGAGACACCGGCGGCATCGAAGAAGTCCAGCTGGGGGATGCCGTTGACCTCGTAGCGCTCCAGCTGGGGTTGCCAGCGGGGGTTGTCGACATTGAGCAGCACCACATCGAGGGCGCCGTGGTGGCGCTTTTCCATCGCCTCCATGGCCGGTGCCATGGCGCGGCAGGCTTCGCACCAGTCGGCGTAGAACTCCACCAGGGTGGGGCGGCCATCGGCCAGGGCGGTGCTGAAATCGGGCGACTGGCGCGCCAGACGCTCCAGCGGCGCCGCCGGGTGCAGACCGCCCCGCAGCCAGAGCAGCAGCACCGCCAGCAGGGCCGCGAGGGCCGCCAGCAGCATCCGCTCCAGGCGGCCCGGTGGCAGCAGACCGGGGGCGGGATGGGGATCCGGGGTGGCGCTCATGGCAGGCGCGGAGCCTTGGCAGGACTGCTGCGCACTCTGCCAGCTTCATCCGGGCGCTGCCGCTGCTTGCGCTCCCCTGCCGTTGCTAGCTTCCGCTCACCGGGATTCCGCCCTCCGCACCCCGGCCAGTTCCGGTGAAACGGCGCCTCACTCTTCATTTCCCGCGCGAAGCGGTGCACCAGCCGATCACCTACCGACTGGCGGTGGATTTCGATGTGGCGGCCAAGATCCTGCGGGCCCAGGTGGCGCCCAATCAGGTGGGCACCATGGTGGTGGAGCTCTCCGGCGACATCGATGAACTCGATGCCGCCGAAGCCTGGCTGGAGCGGCAGGGCCTGGGGCTGAACCGGGCTCTCGGGGAGATCCACATCGATCCCGATCGCTGTGTCGACTGCGGCATCTGCGCCAGCGTCTGCCCCAGCGGTGCCCTGCGTTTCGATCCCGCCGATCAGCGCCTGCACTTCGATTCGCCCCGCTGCCTGGTCTGCGAGCAATGCCTGCCCAGCTGTCCGCTCGACGCGATCGCCCTTCTGCTCGAGCCCGGAGTGCCCGTGCGATGACCTCACTGCTGCGCCTGCTGCTGCTTCCCTTCCGGGCACCGATGCTGCTGCTGCTGCTGGCGGTGAGCATCTATCTGGGATTGCACTGGGGGCATCCGCTGGAGCAGGAGGGCATGGCGATCTCGCCGATGAGATCGCTGATCTGGTCGGCGGAATGCGCCCAGGCCCTGCTGGTGGTGCTGGTCTGCTGCATGCCCGATCTGCTGCTGCGCCGCTTCTCGAC
>Ga0172376_10006960_pt1 | contig 12153 bp, 10 predicted proteins | sample Lak35m_FD_121114 | JGI IMG/M metagenome (GOLD analysis project Ga0172376, IMG submission 121114) | Freshwater microbial communities from Kabuno Bay, South-Kivu, Congo - kab_092012_35m | ecosystem: Environmental > Aquatic > Freshwater > Lake | place: Democratic Republic of the Congo: South-Kivu...
CGTCAACCACGCGCAAGAGCTCACGGGCGAGGCCCCGGCGGCGATTGCTGCATTGCGTGGCACCGGGGCGCTGTTGCTCAACCAAACCGTGCTCTTGAAGGGCGTCAACGACGCCGCGGCCACACTCGTTGATCTCTCGCGCCGGCTGCATGAACTCGGCGTGCTGCCCTACTACCTGCACCTGCAAGATCGCGTGAACGGCACGGCCCACTTCGAAGTGCCCGAGTCGCGCGGCATCGAACTCATCGATGCGCTCGCGCGAGAACTGCCCGGCTTTCTGGTGCCACGCCTCGTGCGCGAGGTGCCTGGCGAAGAGGCCAAGGTGGTGATCGCCGCGGGGCTGCAGCGCAGCCCGCCTCAGCCTCAGGGCTGATCGCGGGTTTCGTTAGCGCAGCTCGGTTTTCGGCGCGGCGGGATTTACCGTCGGCTTGAGATTGGGGAACGCCGCTTTGCACGCCGTGCTCCAGTCGATGTACTCGGTGGAGTCGCGGCCCTTGGCCTGCCAAAAGGCACGCTCTTCCGCCTCTGTTTTGAAGCCCGGCAATGTTTTGTTTGGCACGTTCATGAGCAATCTCTCGGTAGAGGCCAGATGGTACCTCATTCCGCCGGTGCGATCGCCTCGAGGCGGGTGACGGCGCGCCAGCCGCGCGTGAGTACCGCGCCGCGTTGCGCCCGGGCGCCTTGGTATTCCTTGAGATCGCCGAACGAGTAGATTTTGCTGCGCTCGCCGTTGAAGACCACGAGCGAGCCGCCGGGTGCGACCACGGCAACACCCGCGACGATCTCCGCACGCTCAGCAGCCAGTGCCGCTGGAATGTTGAAGAGCTTGTTGCCCTTGCCGCGCGGCATCTCAGGCACCTCGCTCACAGGGAAGGTAAGCAGCCGGCCGTTTTCGCCCTCGGCATCGACGACCGCGATGCACACGAGGCTCTTGGCCGAGGGCACGAACGAGGGCATCACCGCCAAAGAATTCTCGGGCGGATTGAGCACGGTCTTGCCGGCCTTGCGATCGGTGATGAGATCCTTGAGGCGTGCCGTGAAGCCGTAGCCGACATCCGAGGCCAGCAGCCACAGACCCTCGGGGTCGCCCATCATCACGCCGGTAAAGCGCGCGCCATCGGGCGGATTGAAACGTCCGACGAGAGGCTCGCCCAGACCGCGCGCCGAGGGCAGCGCATGCGCGGGCAAGCAGTACGTGCGCCCGGTGGTATCGAGGAATACCGCCGGCTGCAGGGCCATGCCGCGCACCGCCGACTGAAACGCATCGCCCGATTTGTATTGCAACGAGCGTGGGTCGATCTCGTGACCCTTGGCCGAGCGCACCCAGCCGCCCGAAGAGAGCACCACGGTCACAGGCTCATTGGCAATGAGGGCCGTCTCATCGATGGCCTGCGCGGCCTCGCGCTCGACGATCTTCGAGCGCCGCGGATCGCCGTATTTCTCGGCATCCGCCTGCAACTCATCGCCCACGAGCTTGCGCAGCCGCGCATCGCTGCCGAGGATGCCCTGCAGTTCGTCGCGCTCGGCGGCAAGTTCCGCCTGCTCGCCGCGGATCTTCATCTCCTCGAGCTTGGCGAGGTGGCGCAGCTTCGTGTCGAGGATCGCGTCCGCCTGGATCTCCGTCAACGCGAAGCGCCGCATCAGCACCGGCTTCGGTTCATCTTCGGTGCGGATGATGCGGATCACCTCATCGAGGTTGAGGTACGCCGCGAGCAAGCCTTCGAGGATGTGCAACCGCGCCAGCACCTTCTCGAGGCGCCACGCCAAACGCCGACGCACCGTGCCGATGCGAAACTCCAGCCACTGGCTGAGAATCTCACGCAGGCCCATGACCTTCGGCCGCCCATCGAGACCGATGACGTTGAGATTGACGCGGTAATTACGCTCCAGATCCGTGGTCGCAAAGAGGTGCGCCATCAGCTGCGCGGTGTCGACCTTGCGACCCTTCGGCACGATGACAAGCCGGGTCGGATTTTCATGATCGGACTCATCGCGCAGATCCTCGACCATCGGCAACTTCTTGCTGCGCATCTGCTCGGCGATCTGCTCGAGCACCTTGCTGCCCGAGGTCTGCCAAGGCAGCGCCTCGATGACGATGCCGTCCTCATCTTCGACGTAAGTCGCACGCGCCTTGAAGCTGCCCGTACCCTTCTCGTAGATATCGATGAGGTCACTGCGCGGCGAGACGATCTCGGCGCCGGTCGGCAGATCCGGGCCCTTGATGAATTTCATCAGCGCGCGGGTGCTCGCCTCGGGCTCTTGCAACAAATGCAGGCAGGCGTTCGCCACCTCGCGCAGGTCATGCGGCGGAATGTCGGTGGCCATGCCGACGGCGATGCCGGTCGTGCCGTTGAGTAGCAGGTTCGGCAGCCGTGCCGGCAACACCTGCGGCTCATCCAGCGTACCGTCGAAGTTCGGTTGCCAGTCGACCGTGCCCTCGCCGAGCTCTCGGAGCAGCACTTCGGCATAGCGCGTGAGCTTGGCCTCCGTGTAGCGCATCGCGGCGAAGGACTTCGGGTCATCCTGCGAGCCCCAGTTTCCTTGCCCATCGACGATGGTGTAGCGATACGCAAAGGGCTGCGCCATCAGCACCATGGCCTCATAACAGGCCGAGTCGCCGTGCGGATGGAACTTGCCGATCACATCGCCCACGGTACGCGCAGACTTCTTGTGCTTGGAGACCGCCGAGAGCCCGAGCTCGCTCATCGCGTAGATGATGCGGCGTTGCACGGGCTTGAGCCCATCGCCGATCGCGGGCAGCGCGCGATCGAGGATCACGTACATCGAATACTCGAGGTAGGCCTTTTCGGTGAAAGCCCGAAGCGGTTGCCGCTCGATGCCCTCGAAACCCAGTTCCTGCTCGCGCATCAGACGATCACCTCGACGAGATTGCCCTTCTGCTCGAGCCACTCGCGCCGATCGGCGGCGCGTTTTTTGGCGAGCAACATGTCCATCAGACTGTCGGTCTGATCCGCCGCATCTAGCGTGAGCTGCACGAGGCGCCGCGTGCGCGGATCCATGGTGGTCTCACGCAACTGCGAGGGGTTCATTTCACCCAAGCCTTTGAAGCGTGTGACTTGCGGCTTGGCCTTGATCTTCTCGGCCTCGAGGCGATGCAGGTAGGCATCGCGCTCGGCATCATCGAGTGCGTAGAACACCTGCTTACCCGCATCGATGCGAAAGAGCGGCGGCATGGCGACGAACACGTGACCCTGCAGCACGAGCGGCCGGAAGTGCCGCAGGAACAGCGCACAGAGCAGTGTCGCGATGTGCTGGCCGTCGGAGTCGGCATCGGCGAGGATGCAGATCTTGTGATAGCGCAGGCTCGACAGATCGCTCGTGCCGGGATCCACGCCGAGTGCGACGCTGATGTCGTGCACTTCCTGCGACGAGCCGATGTCGGCGGAGTCGACTTCCCAGGTATTCAGGATTTTGCCGCGTAGCGGCATGATGGCCTGGAAATCTTTGTCCCGCGCTTGTTTGGCCGAACCACCCGCCGAGTCACCCTCGACGAGAAAGAGCTCCGAGCGAGTCGGATCATCGCCCGCGCAATCGGCGAGCTTGCCGGGCAGCGCGGGCCCGCCCGAGATGCGCTTGCGCTGCACTTTTTGCGCGGCCTTGAGGCGCGCCTGGGCATTCTCGATGGCAAATTGCGCAATGCGCTCACCGGCATCCGGGTGCTGCACGAGCCACAGGCCCACGGCGTCTTTGGCGTAACCCTCGACGAGCTGCGCGGCATCCCGTGAGGCGAGCCGTTCTTTCGTTTGCCCGGCAAATTGCGGCTCGCGAATCTTGATGGAGAGCACGTAGCGCGCCCCATCCCACACATCCTCGGGCGCGAGCTTCACGCCGCGCGGCAACAGATTGCGGATCTCGCAGAACTCGCGCACCGCTGCCGCGACCCCTGCGCGCAGCCCATTGACGTGCGTACCACCCTCGGCCGTCGGGATGAGATTGACGTAACTTTCGGCGACGGCCTGCTCGGCATCGGGTGCCCAGCAGAGCGCAAAATCCACGCTCTCCTGTGCCGCTTCGCGCTTGAGCGTAATCGGCTCTTGCGGCAATCGCGCCGCCTTGCCGAGTTCCTCGGTCAGATAAGCACCCAGATCCCCGGCGAAAAACCACTCATCGCGCTCGCCCGTCGCTTCGTTGGTGAAGCTGATGCGTAGCCCCGGGCACAGCACGGCCTTGGCCTTGAGCGCATGGCGCAACTGCGGCACGGAGAATTTGTCGGAGTCGAAGAACTTCGCATCCGGCCAGAAGCGCACGGTCGTGCCGGTGTTGCGCTGACCAACCGTACCCACGGCCTTGAGGGGTGAAACCACTTTGCCGTCGCGAAACCCGATGTTGTATTCCTTGCCGCCGCGACGCACCCAGCACTCGAGCTGGCGCGAGAGCGCGTTGACCACGGAGACGCCGACGCCGTGCAAACCGCCTGAAAAGCCGTAGCTGCCACTGTCGAACTTGCCGCCCGCGTGCAAGCGCGTGAGGATGAGTTCGACGCCGCTGACTTTTTCTTTCGGGTGGATGTCGACGGGCATGCCGCGCCCGTCGTCCTTCACCTCGACCGAGCCGTCCTTGTAGAGCGTGACGTCGATCTGCTGCGCATGCCCCGAGAGCGCCTCATCGACGCTGTTGTCGATGACTTCGTGCGCGAGATGATTCGGGCGGGAGGTGTCGGTGTACATCCCCGGGCGGCGGCGAACCGGCTCGAGCCCGGAGAGAACCTCGATTGCCGAGGCGTCGTAGTCTTTGGCCATCCCCTATTGTAGGCGCCTCGCGACGCTTACGCGAAGTCGGCGAGCAACGCCGCGCGCGTGGCATCAGGCAGCGCATCGTTGGCATGCGCGTAGTTCGCATGATCGATGCCGACAGAGAGCTTCGCTCCGCCACGCAGCGCAGCCACCATCGCATCGGTCAGCTCGAAGCGCAGAAAGTGCACTGAGGAAGTCTTGGTGTCGTTCTCGCGCTCAAGGTCTTCATCGGCAATCGCGTACACGCGCGCGAAGTCAGCGACCTGCACGTAGCAGCGATCCTCGATGCCCTTGAGTTGTGCGAGGTGCGCCGGGCGGGTGCTGGCATCGGCGAATTCGACGAGCAGCGTGACCTTCCAGTTACGACCGTCGGGGATCAACGGGTTATAGGCCTCGAGCTCATCGGCAATGCCTTCGGGCTCGAAAATGCGCTCGGTGCGCAGGATCTCCTGCACCTGATACTGGATCGTCAGCCGATCTTCGAAGAGCCAGGTGGTGTTCGGTCCCACAGGCACTTTGCGCGTCTTCTTGTGCGCGATCACCCGCGTGCGAAACGTGGGTCGCTCGCGCGCGTAGTGCTCAAGGGTCATGAGATCGGTGTGTTCGAGCTTGTTCATGGCGTCAGATTCCGTAAGCGTTGCGCAGCAACTTCAGGGGATGTTCTGGCTCTCGGGCGTCCGTCAGACCGGTCTCGATCTGGTGGCCCGCCATCGGACAGTCGGAGGCGTAATGATCGGGGTTCGCCTTCTGCACGCGGTTCATGACCGGCTTGCCGATCTTCACCGAGGCGGGGCGGAATTCCTTTTTCACCGCGTAGGTGCCGTTGTGACCCGAGCAACGCTCGATCACATCGATGGTGGTGTTCGGCACGAGCTTGAGTGCATCGCGCGTTTTGAGGCCGATGTTCTGCACGCGCAAGTGACAAGGCACGTGGTAACTCACCTTGCCAAGCTCACTCGTGAAGTCGGTGCGCAGCAAGCCTTCCTTGTGGCGCAGCATCAGGTATTCGAAGGGGTCGAAGATGCGTGCCTTGACGGCCTGCACGTCGGCATCTTCCGGGAACATCAACGGCAACTCCTGCTTGAACATCAGCACGCAGGACGGGATCGGCGCGACGATGTCGTACCCCTCATCGATGGCCTGCTTGAGCGCCGGGATGTTGGTGTCTTTGTGGCGCGCCACGGTCTCGAGATCACCCAACTCGAGCTTCGGCATGCCGCAGCATTTTTCCTGGCTGACGATCTTGACCGGGATGCCGTTGTGCTCGAACACGGCAACCAGATCGAGATTGAGATCAGGCTCGTTGCGATTGCCATAGCAGGTCGTAAAGAGCACCACCTTGCCGCGCGTGTCGGCCGTGGGCTTGGCCTCGGTCTTGAGCTCGCGGCCCGCGAGTTGTTTGCGCGCCGTGTTGGAGTGGTAGTCGGGCACCGGCGCATCGACCGCCACACCGAGCGTGGCATCGAGCAACTTGCGACCGGCCTCGGTCTTGTTGACGGCGTTGACCGCCTGCACCACCACCGGAATGCCGGCGAGCGAGCCGACCACATCGGTCGCCGAGAGAATCTTGTCGCGCAGTCGCACTTCGCCTTTTTTGGTCTTGATGGCCTTGGCGCGCAGCATCAGGTGCGGGAAATCGAGGTTCCAGGGGTGCGGCGGCACGTACGGACACTTCGTCATGTAGCACATGTCACAGAGGTAACAGTGATCGACGACGTCCCAGTAGGCCTTCTTGTCTACGGTATCGAGTTCAGAGGAGGGCGCTGCATCGATGGCATCGAACAGCGTCGGAAACGAATTGCAGAGCGAAAAGCAGCGCCGGCAACCGTGGCAGATGTCGAACACGCGCTCGAGTTCTTTATCGAGTGCGGCTTCATCGTAGAACGACGGATCGCGCCAGTTGAGCGGGTGGCGCGTGGGCGCTTCGAGCGAGCCTTCGCGGCCCGCGGGGATGGTGCTTTGGCTCATGGACAACCCTTCCGTAGGTTGCAAGCGAGACAGGGGTCTGAAGCGGGCGGCGCCGAGTGCGTGGGGCACCCGACGCCGCCTGTAGGACTCAGATCAACGAATCAGATCGACTCGAGAGCCTTGGTGAAGCGGTTCGCGTGCGAACGCTCAGCCTTGGCCAGCGTCTCGAACCAATCGGCAATCTCATCGAAGCCCTCTTCGCGCGCCTGCTTGGCCATGCCCGGGTACATGTCCGTGTACTCGTGCGTCTCGCCAGCGATCGAGGCCTGGAGGTTCAACTTGGTGTCGCCAATCGGCAGACCTGTGGCCGGGTCGCCCGAGGCCTCGAGGTACTCGAGGTGACCGTGCGCGTGACCCGTCTCGCCCTCGGCGGTCGAACGGAACACGGCGGACACATCGTTGAAGCCTTCGACGTCAGCCTTGGCTGCGAAATAGAGGTAACGGCGGTTGGCCTGGGACTCGCCTGCGAAGGCGTCCTTCAGGTTCTGCTCGGTCTTGCTGCCTTTGAGTTGCACGGATGCTCTCCTTGTGTGGACTATCCTTGATTACCGGTTAGACTCAGTCTAACAGGGACATGACTCTAGTCCCCGCTCCGGACAGCGTCAACCCGACTGCCCCGTCACGCAGCCCGCTGAGGTATAAATCGCTCTCCATGAGTCGCTCCAAACGCCCCCCTGATTTCGAGAAGTCGCTCACCGAGCTCGAGACCCTGGTCGAGAAGCTCGAGGCCGGCGATTTGCCGCTCGATGAAGCACTCAAGACCTTCGAGCGCGGCGTGGGTTTGACGCGCGAGTGCCAGAGCGCGCTCGAGGCGGCGCAGGCGCGCGTCGACATCCTCCTGAAGCGCGATGGCGAGGCGACCCTCGAGCCCTTCGACCCCGACGAGCTCGACGACGAGACTCCCCGAGGCGGCTGATGGATCATCGCGAGCGTGTCGAGCAGGTGCTCGATCAAGCCCTGCAATTGCCCGAAGCGGGCTCGCGCCGCCTGGTCGAGGCGATGCGCTACAGCGCGCTTGGCGGTGGCAAGCGCTTGCGGCCGACGCTCGTGTATCTGGCTGGCACCGCGCTTGGTGCCTCGCTCGAACAGCTCGATGATCCGGCCGCTGCGGTCGAGCTCATCCACGTCTACAGCCTCGTGCACGATGATCTGCCGGCGATGGACGATGACGATCTGCGCCGCGGACGTCCGTCCTGTCACAAAGCCTTCGATGAGGCCACGGCGATCCTCGCCGGAGATGCGCTGCAAGCCCTCGCCTTCGAGTGTCTGGCCGGTCGCGGGGCGCTGACCAACGACGAGGCCCGGCGGCGGCTCGCGCTGACGCGACTGCTGGCGCAAGGCATCGGCACGGTCGGCATGGCGGGCGGCCAGGCCATTGACCTCGAAGCCGTGGGTCACTCGCTGGATCTGACGGCACTACAGAACATGCATCGGCGCAAGACGGGCGCCCTGATCGAGACGAGCGTGCTGATGGGTGCCGTGGCGGCGGGCGTCTTTGCCGGGCCGCAGTACGAGGCACTGCGCCAATACGGCGCGGCGATCGGGCTCGCGTTCCAGATCCAGGACGACATCCTCGATGTGACGGGCACGACAGCGAGCATCGGCAAGATCGCCGGTGCCGACGCGGCCCACGACAAGCCCACCTACACGAGCCTGATGGGGCTCGAGGGGGCGCGCGCCGCGGCCGCAGCACAGCATGCGCGGGCGCTCGCCGCCCTCACCCCACTCGGTAGCGCAGGCGCAGAGCTCGCTGCGCTCGCGAGCTTTGTCATCGGTCGGGCCCATTAAGCCGCACTCACACCCCAAACCCGCGCTCAAGATTTGTAATATGGCGTCCCCATGAGCGCTACTGACTCCCGCTATCCCCTGCTCGACCGGGTCCAGACCCCCGCGGATTTGCGTCGGCTATCGGAAAAGGAGCTGCCCGAGCTCTGCGCGCAATTGCGCGACTACCTCATTCACACCGTTGCCACGCGCGGCGGTCACTTTGCGGCCGGGCTCGGCACCGTCGAGCTCACCGTGGCGTTGCACTACGTCTACGACACGCCTGAGGATCGACTCGTGTGGGATGTGGGCCATCAGGCCTACCCACACAAGGTGCTGACCGGTCGGCGCGACCGACTCGGCACGATCAAACAGAAGGATGGCCTTGCGCCCTTCCCCACGCGCAGCGAGAGCCCCTATGACACCTTTGGCGTCGGGCACTCGAGCACCTCGATCAGCGCCGCGCTCGGCATGGCGGTGGCGTCCGAGCGTGAGGGTTCGACGCGGCGCGTGGTCGCGGTCATCGGCGATGGCGCGATGACGGCGGGCATGGCCTTCGAGGCGCTCAATAACGCAGGTTCACTCGGCACGGACCTGCTCGTTGTGCTCAACGACAACGACATGTCGATCTCGGAGAACGTGGGCGCGCTATCGAATTATTTCGCGCGCATCCTCTCGAGTCACAAATACGCGGCGCTGCGCGAGACGGGCAAGAAGGTGCTGCGGCGCATGCCCACCGCTTGGGAGCTCGCACGACGCTCAGAGGCGTATTTCAAGGGCATGATCCTGCCGGGCACGCTGTTCGAGGAACTCGGGTTCAATTACATCGGCCCGATCGACGGGCATGACGTTGCCGCGCTCGTGCGCACGCTGCGCAACCAGCGTCTGCTCAAAGGTCCGCAGTTTCTGCACGTGGTCACGCGCAAGGGCAAGGGCTACGCCCCGGCCGAAGCGGATCCGATCAAGTGGCATGGCCCCGGCGCCTTCGATCCGGCGAGCGGCACCATCTTTAAAGAAAAATCCACGGGCCCGGTGTTCTCGCAGGTGTTTGGCCAGTGGCTCTGCGACATGGCCGAGCGCGACCCGAAGATCGTCGGCATCACGCCCGCGATGCGCGAAGGCTCGGGGCTCGTCGAGTTCTCGCGCCGCTTCCCGGATCGCTATTTCGATGTGGCGATCGCCGAGCAGCACGCGGTGACCTTCGCCGCCGGCCTCGCCTGCGAGGGCTTGAAGCCGGTGGTGGCGATCTACTCCACGTTCCTGCAACGCGGCTACGATCAACTGATCCACGATGTGGCGTTGCAGAATCTGCCTGTGGTGTTTGCGCTCGATCGCGCGGGCCTCGTCGGCAGCGACGGCGCCACGCATCAAGGCGCCTACGACATCTCGTACCTGCGCTGCATTCCGCACATGGTGCTGATGGCGCCGGCTAACGAAAACGAATGCCGGCAGATGCTCTACACGGCCACCACGCTGCCAGGCCCCTCCGCGGTGCGCTATCCGCGCGGCACGGGCGACGGCACGGCGCTGGTGGACGAGATGACCGCGCTACCGATCGGTCGTGGCGAAATCCGTCGTGAGGGTCGAAGCGGCCTGGCGCTGCTGGTGTTCGGCACGCTGCTGCCCGCGGCGCAGACGATCGCCGAGCGGCTCGATGCGACGCTCGTCAACATGCGCTTCATCAAACCACTCGATCGCGAACTCGTGCTGCAGGTCGCGGCGAAGCATCGCGCGATCGTGACGATCGAAGAAAACGCCCTACCGGGCGGCGCCGGTGCGGCCGTGGCCGAAACGCTGGCGGACGCCGGTGTGCTGATACCGCTGCATCTGATCGGCATTCCCGATCGCTACATCGAGCATGGCAGTCGCGAGGACTGCCTTGCCGCGGCGGGCCTCGATGCCACGGGGCTTGCCGCGCAGATCGAACCCTGGTGGCGCGGCTTGCAAGAGCCCGTGCGCCGCTCCGCCGGCGCCTGAGCGCGCCGCTGCTCTGTTACAAGGACGTCATCATGACTGTTGCCGATCGCCCCGCTACCCCTGTCGCCACCACCGTTGAAGACGTGCAGTCGCGCGCCGACACGCGGCGCATCCCGATCAACAAGGTCGGCATCAAGGACATCACGCATCCGGTGAAGCTGCGGGATCGCTCGAGCGGCGAGCAGCATACGGTGGCGAACTTCAACATGTACGTGAATCTGCCGCATGATTTCAAAGGTACGCACATGTCGCGCTTCGTCGAGATCCTGCATGGTGAGCGCGAGATCTCGGTAGAAAACTTCCCGCGCATGTTGGCCGAGATGACTCAACGCCTCGAGGCCGAGGCGGGGCACATCGAGATGAGCTTTCCGTTCTTCGTCATGAAGAAGGCGCCGGTCTCGGGGGTCGAGAGTCTGATGGATTATCGTGCGACGCTGATCGGCGAGCAGCGCGGCGAACGCGCGGAACTGTGGGTCCGGGCGCTCGTGCCGGTGACGAGCCTGTGCCCCTGCAGCAAGCGTATCTCGGAGCGCGGCGCGCACAATCAGCGCTCGCACGTGACGATCACCGCAAAATTGCGCGAGCACCTGTGGATCGAGGATCTGATCGATATCGCCGAGCAAGAGGCCTCCTGCGAAGTGTTCGGCATCCTGAAGAGGACCGACGAGAAGTACGTCACCGAGCGCGCCTACGACAACCCGAAGTTCGTCGAGGATCTGGTGCGCGACATCGCTATGCGTCTGAACCAGGAACCGCGCATTGCGGCGTACACGGTGGAAGCGGAGAACTTCGAGTCCATCCACAACCACTCCGCCTACGCGCTCATCGAGCGCGACAAAGACGCGATCGATCAGCCGAAGTGATCGAAGCCGCGAGGCGTTGCCGGCTGCGCCACACCCTGCCCCAGTAGCCAGAGCCCTGCGCCGCTCGCCAGAGCACCGATGATCGTCACATCGCCGCGGTCGATGTCCGCCTGCAGCGCCTTAATCGCTGTGGGCGGCACCGTGAACAGCAACTCGTAATCATCGCCGCCCGAGGCCGTGAATCCTTCGGCTTCGGCGCCGCTGAACACACCGGCCGCCACCGCCGTCGCAAGCGCAGCCGAGCGCGGCAGTCGCTGCGGATCGATGTGTACGGCGCAGCCGCTCGCGGCCGCGAGCTTGCTGGCATCACCGTAAAGGCCATCGGATACATCGATGCCAGCGCTCGCCACCGCGCGCAGCCGCACACCCAGTGCGAGGCGCGGCGTCGGGTATTCGAAGCGGGCTTGCAGCGTTGCGAGGGCTGCAGCGAGGTCAGCGGACCCTGCGTCGAGGAGCCCGCGCTGCACGATGGCCAGACCCGCTGCGGCATCGCCGGGCGTGCCTGACACACAGAGCAGATCACCGGGCCGGCCGCCGCTGCGACGCAAGCCCTCGCCCTGCGGCACAAAACCCAGCACCTGCACGCCGAGCGTCAGCGGGCCTCGCGTCGTATCACCGCCGACGAGTGCCACCTCGTGCTCGCGCGCCAACGCCCCAAGCCCGGCGCTGAACTCGGCGAGCCAGGACTCATCGACGCTCGGCAGCGTGAGCGAGAGCAGCGCCCACGCCGGGGTCGCGCCCATCGCTGCAATGTCGCTCAGATTCACGGCGAGTGCGCGATGGCCGATCGATCGCGGGGCGGCGCCTTCGGGAAAATGCACGCCCTC
>Ga0172376_10006961_pt1 | contig 12152 bp, 12 predicted proteins | sample Lak35m_FD_121114 | JGI IMG/M metagenome (GOLD analysis project Ga0172376, IMG submission 121114) | Freshwater microbial communities from Kabuno Bay, South-Kivu, Congo - kab_092012_35m | ecosystem: Environmental > Aquatic > Freshwater > Lake | place: Democratic Republic of the Congo: South-Kivu...
CCGAGAACATCAGCGGACTGTCCCGCGTGCTGCGCGCCAATGCCCAGGTTGGTCTCCAGGACGTGGCGCTGTGGCACGAGCGCGACATCTCACACTCGAGCGCAGAACGCATCGTGTTGCCCGACTCGTCGTCACTCGCGCTGTACGCGGTGCGTCGCACGACGAGGTTGCTGTCATCGCTCGAGGTCGACACCGCGAGGATGCGCGCGAACCTCGACGCATCGAACGGCGCGGTGTTCTCGCAGTCGGTCCTGCTCGCGCTCGTCGCGGCGGGAACGAGTCGTGACGATGCGTACCGGGCCGTGCAGGGCGCCTCGCGCACCGCGATCGAGTCGGGGCGTCACCTGCGCGATGTCGTCACCGAGTCGGGCCTGCTCACCGGCGGGGCACTCGCGGGTGCGTTCGACCTGTCCCGCATCCTGCGCCACGCGGATCGACCCGTCGATGCGTTGCGCGCATCGCTCTGATCGATCACGACCCGACTGGTTTCCGACCAACCGACTCACCGGGAGGGGCGCATCCCCGGGGAATGCCTCAGTCGCCTGTGGGCTCGATCCCGGCCTTCTTGAGGACGGTCTCGGACACGCCGAACTCGCGCCATGCGTCCCAAGTGATCCCGTTGCGGCGGCTGAACGTGCGCGCAACCTTCACGAATCGTGTCTCGGCCTCGGTGATCTGGGACTTCGTCTTCATTCCCGCGAGTTCGGTGCGCAGGTTCAGGCGCTCCTGGATCAGGCGCACCTTGGTGACGGGATCGGCGTGACGCAACGAGGAGTTGATCACCGTGAGTCGACGCGCGATCGATTCCGGAGTGCGGCGACGGCCGCGTCTCGGCTTGGTCGCCTCGACGATCTCGAGGTACTCACGGATCGTGCGGCCCTCGCGGCGACCGTCGGCGAGCGCCTTCTTGTGCGCTGTCGACATCGATTGTCTCTTCTTGGCTGGCATGGGTCGTCTGTTCTGGGTCGTCTGTTCTGGGTCGTCTGTTCTGGGTCGTCTGTTCTGGGTCGTCTGTTCTGAGTCGTCGAGGACTCAATTTCCTCGAGGTACACCCATACTCTAAGTTGCATAGCGAAATGGACGCAATGTCTGTCGGTTCCGGGGGTCCGTTCATCCAACCCCTGCGGCGGGGTGGATAGGTTCGCATCGATGTACCCGAACACCCCCAAGGGCCTCCCGGACCTGACTCCGGTGCTCGCGCGATTGCGCGAGCACGTTTTCACCCACTCGTTGAAGACCGGCGATTTCACACTGAAATCGGGCAGGAAGAGCACCTGGTTCCTTGACACCAAGCAGACGATGTGTCGGCCCGACGGGCTGCTCGCCGTGGCCGATGCCGCGCTCGAGGTCATCCCGAACGACGTTGATTCGATCGGTGGTCTCACGATGGGCGCCGATCCGGTGGCTTTCGGGATCGCGGCCGTCGCCGCCGCCCGCGGTCTGAATCTGCGCAGCTTCAGTGTGCGGAAAGAGGCCAAGGATCACGGTGTCACCGGGCGCATCGCCGGCGCGTTGTTGCCCGGTGATCGGGTGGTGATCACCGAGGACACGGTCACGCGCGGCACCAGCATCTTCGAGGCTGTCGATGCGGTGCGCGCCTTCGGCGCAGTGCCCGCGCTCATCATGGTGATCGTCGATCGCGGGGGAACGTGCGCACAGATGGCCGAGGAGGCCGGCATCGCCTACAATCCGCTCCTCACTGCGCCCGACCTGGGCTTTGACTTCGGGAGTTAATGATGCACAAATCGGTTGTTGTCGCACTGTGTGCCGTGATGGTGACGTCGTGTTCTGCGAACACCTCCGACACCGCGGGAACCGCTCCCGCGTCCACCGACGCCACCACGACGGCGCCGCCGCCCGTGTCGGTTCCGACAGTCGTGATCTCGGTCGTGGTCGGGGAGAGCGATTCGGCGAACCGGATCGAGAAGATCGCCCTCGGCGCCCAGGTCACCGTGACGTTGTCGAATCCGGGTTCGCACGACGAGTTCCACCTCCACGGCTATGACATCTTGACCGACTCCGTGGAGGCCGGCGAGGAAGCGTCGATCTCGTTCACTGCCGACAAGGCGGGAACATTCGAGATCGAGAGCCACGAGACCGACGAGGTCCTCGTGAAACTGGAGATTGGATGACGCTCGGGGGACTCCTCGGGCTCGAACCGCACGGACCGGACACATTCGTCGGGGACGGCCACCCCTATCCGTGGGGTGGTCTGTACGGCGGGCACATCGTCGCCCAGTCGTTGCGCGCGGCCGCGCTCACCGTCGAGGGCGGCGCGCTCCCGCACTCCCTGCGCGCCTACTTCATCAGACGCGGTGACAACTCCGAGACCGTGCGCTACGAGGTGGACCGCATCCGCAACGGGCGCAGTTTCTCGACGCGGCGCGTGGTGGCCCGTCAGGCAGTCGGTGCGATCCTGAACCTGGAGGCGAGTTTCCAGGTTCCCGAGTCGTCGCCGGAGATGACGACGGTGCGCATGCCCGATGTCCCGCATCCCCGAGACCTGCCCGAGCCCGATCACCCGCCGTTCAGCGACACCTTCGAGCAGCGTGACATTCCCGTGGAGCATTCCTGGACGGACGGACGCGACGGGGCGGGCAGGCTCGCCGGGTGGTACCGCACGCACGAGGACTTCGGTGGTGACGAGCTGTTGAACCGGTGCGCACTCGCGTACCTCTCCGACGACCTCCCCACGGGTTCGGTCATCCGTGCGGTGCCGGAGTTGCGCGCCAAGTGGAACGTGGAGAACTCGTTCTTCTCCGCGAGCCTCGATCACACGGTCTGGTTCCATCGGGCGGTGCGCGCCAGCCGTTGGCATCTCTTCGAGATGAACTGTCACGCGTACCTCAACGGCCGCGGATTGGCCTTCGGCTATGTGTTCTCCGAGGACGGCGAGCACGTCGCCACCGTCGCCCAGGAGACATTGGTGCGTCTCGCGGACTCGCGCTGACCGCACGGGTGCGCCGACGGCGCGAACCGAATGGTGGTCGAGACCGGCGTCGATCCGGTGACCCCACGCTTTTCAGGCGTGTGCTCTGCCAACTGAGCTACTCGACCGTGTTGTGACCGTCGTCGGGCGCGCGCGAAGCATTGCCCGCCGACGATGGCGGTCCCGACGGGACTCGAACCCGCGACCTCCGGCTTGACAGGCCGGCGTGAACTCCAACTTCACCACGGGACCTCGCAGCAGTTGCCGGGGCAACCACCACTAGATCTATGCGCACCCCCAACGGGATTCGAACCCGTGCCGCCACCTTGAAAGGGTGGTGTCCTAGGCCGCTAGACGATGGGGGCAAAGGACGACTCCGGTTGAGAGCACTGAGACGCTATCAGCGTCGCCCTTGGAACGCTCCGGCCCGTTGCGGGGCCGGTGATTCAGTCGGTTTCGCCCGACAGGGCCCCGACCGTCCACTCAAGGAGCCACCCGCTGAAGTCGTAGAGGGCCCATTGCGCCGCCAGATGGTCGTCGAGATCGTCGGCATCGTCGGGTCCATCCGTCTCGTCGTCCTCGATGCCGAGCAGAGTGCCGAGGACCAGGCGCAGGCTGTTCAACACCCGCATGAATGCGTGCAGCTCCGCCTCGCTCACCGGCGAGGGGTCGGCGAGAACGCGCCGTGCAGTCTCGATCGACGCCGCGCGGGATGCCTCGAGCTCGGGGCGCATGAAGCCCTTCCATTCGGAGTCCTTGTCGGGATCGAGGTGGTAGGCGTCGGGGTGCAGTCGGCGCAACCGCGAGTCGTCCGGCTGGGCGGCGCCGAGTTGTGCCAATTGATCGAGGAACCCCGTGAGGGTCTCTCGCGTCGATGCATCGAGGTGGATCGAGTACGTGCCGTCGCCGTTCGCGGCGACCGGACCGGCGTTCCTGCTCACTGGTCGTCCCGCTGCATCGTTGCCCACAGTCCGTGCTCGTGCAGGCGGAAGACGTCGATCTCGGCGCGCTCCCGTGGCCCCGATGAGACGACGGCGCGGCCCTCCTCGTGCACGGCAAGCATGAGGGTGTCGGCCTTGTCCTTGGAGTACCCGAAGAGTTTCTGGAACACGAAACTGACGTACGACATGAGGTTGATGGGGTCGTTCCACACGATCACGACCCACGGCCGATCTTCCTCGACCGATTCGTCCGTGCGTTCGTCGAGGTCGGGCTCGGCGGTCACCACCTGTGCCGCGCGCCAGTCGTGTGCGACGCGCGAACCCCGCACGGTGCGCGCAGACCCTGAGGCGCGAATCGTGCGGGGTGCGACGGAGATCACCGCACCATTTTGGGGCGGTTGGTCGTCCCGAGCCACCCACCAATAGATTGATCTCCTGTGCCGCCGAAAGTACGCCCCGTTGTGCCGTCGCGGCTCACCGCCAGGTCGGGTCATGAGTCCTCGGGCGGCCCGCGATCGGTCCTGGGCGGGTACATCGCTCTCACCAAGCCGCGGATCATCGAGTTGCTCCTCATCACCACGGTTCCCACCATGGTGGTTGCCGACAATGGCTGGCCCGGGACGTGGCTCGTGATCGTCACCCTCGTGGGCGGCTCGCTCGCAGCCGGCGGTGCGAACGCGATCAACATGTGGATCGACCGGGACATCGACGCGCTCATGGAGCGCACGAAGAACCGTCCCCTGGTGACCGGGCTCATCGCCCCGCGATCGGCACTGGTGTTCGCGCTCACCCTCGAGGCGGTCGCATTCGGTGTCCTGTGGGCGGGTGCGAACCTGCTCGCGGCGTGTCTCGCCCTCTCGGCGACCCTGTTCTATGTGTTCGTCTACTCGCTGTGGTTGAAGCGCATCAGCCGGCAGAACATCGTGATCGGCGGAGCCGCAGGGGCCGTGCCGGTGCTCGTCGGGTGGGCCGCGGTGACCGGGTCGCTGGCGTGGACCCCCTGGTTGCTCTTCCTTCTCATCTTCCTGTGGACCCCCCCTCACTTCTGGGCGCTGGCGATCCGGCACGAGGACGACTACCGCGCGGCCGGAGTGCCGATGTTGCCGGTGGTGGAGACACGGGCACGGGTGGTGCGCTCGATGATCGGCTACACGGTGGCACTCGTCACCTGCAGCCTCGTGGTGGTGCCCGTCGCAGGCGCCGGATGGGTCTATGCGGTCGCCGCGGTCGTCCTGGGAGCAGCCTTCGTCGTCGGCACAATCGCACTTGTGCGCAACGAGAGCACGGCGGCAGCGATGCGCTTGTTCTCGTTCTCCATCTCGTACATCTCGCTCCTCTTCGTTGCGTTGACTGTCGACGTGTTCCTCGGTTGAGGCACCACCACCCGGGCAACGCGGTCGGGAACGCACCCACCCAGTGGGTCGGATTTCACCCCGCAATCACTGTCTTTCGGGCCGACGGGATTTCCATCGGGCGGGAGACCGGTGGATAGTGTTGGAACCGTTCATCGGGATATCCACACCCCCCGCCCCGGGGAGGTGCGCGTGCCCTCCGGGAGACCTCAGACAATGACCAACATCGCCGACTGGCTGACGAGCAGCGATCACAAGAAGATCGGTCGCCTCTTCACGGGAACGGCCCTTCTTGTCGCGCTGTGGGTCGGGGGCGTCGGTCTTGTCGCGGGACTCGAGCGCATGTCCCCATCGTCGTGGGACATCATCGATGCCGACGCCGCCGTGCAACTGCTCGCCTCGTACCGCTTCGACCTCGTGCTGGGCGTGTTGGCGCCGTTGTTCATCGGACTCGCCGTGGCCGTGGTGCCGATCCAGGTCGGGTCGCGCGCCATCGCCTTCCCGCGGCTCGCCCAGTTCGGGTACTGGACCTGGTTGTTCGGCTCCGTCCTCGTCGGCGTCTCCCTGGTCGCCAACGGTGGTCCCGGTGGTGGCCAGAGCGACATGGTCGACCTCTATCTCATGGCTCTGCCACTGACGGTCGCCGGTCTTCTCGCTGCCGCCCTGTCGGTCGTGACGACGGTGCTCACGTCCCGTGCACCGGGCATGACACTCGAGAGGGTCCCCGCGTTCGCGTGGTCGGCCTTCGTCGGGGCCTCGGCGATGCTGTTGTCGATGCCGGTGGTGATCGGCACGGCGATCTATCTCTATGTCGACCACACGCACGCCAAGCAAGCCTTCGGCGGCAACAAGGCGGTCCTCGACTACATCGGTTTCGGTCTCTCCCAGCCCCAGACGTTCGTCCTCGTGGTGATGGCTCTCGGAGTGCTCGCAGAAGTCGCACCGGTTGCCTCGCGCGTGCGCCAGCCGATGCGGCCCGCGGTGCTCGCGGGTCTCGGCCTCGTGTCCTCGGGCGTGTTGGGTGCGGTGACGCAGTCGTCGCACCACCTGTCGTGGAAGGGCGGTGCCGGCGACAAGATCCAGAGCGCGATCCCGTGGCTGATCTTCAACGGTCTGCCACTCCTCGGTGTGCTGGTCGTGATCGGTGCGGTCGCGCTCGCATTCAAGGAGCGCGCGCCGCGTATCAGCGCCCCGTTCGTCTTTGCAATCTCCGGTGCGTTGATGATCCTCGTCGGGGTCGCGGGCAACTTCATCGCCACCATCGAGGGTGCCGATCTCGCGGGAACCGTCTTCGAGGAGGGAGTCGTGGTCTACCTCGTGGCCGGCGGCTTGCTCGCCGGAATCGGTGGTCTGGTCCACTGGTCGCCGAAGCTCTCAGGTCGTCTGCTCGGTGGTCGCATGACCGCACTCGCCCCGCTCGGTCTCCTCGGCACGGTCGCTGCGGCCTTTCCGCTGTACGTGCTCGGTGTCATGGGTCAGCCGGGCGCAACGCTCGCAGGGTTTGAGATCGACGGTCCGGTCGGTGTGTTGAACCTTCTCGCGGGTGCGGGCATGGCGGTTCTCGCACTCGTCGTGCTGGGAACGGTCGCCACGATGCTCGGCACCGCGGTGGGCGCATCGGATGATCCGTGGGATGCACAGACCCTCGAGTGGTCGGTGCCCTCGCCCGCGCCCCGCGACAACTTCGAGACACTCGCCACCGTCGGCTCGCCCGAGCCGTTGCTCGATGTGAAGCCCCAGGAGGTGATGGCATGACCGCCGCTCTGCCCGCAGCCCCCGCGCCCGCACCGCGTCGCCAGGTCCTCGTGGCGACCGCCATCGCGTCGTCGGCACTGCTCGTGCTGATGGGCGGGATGCTCTCGCTGTGGCTGAAGTTCCGTGCCGCCGCGCCGGTGCGCGAGTCCTCCGATGGGCTCTACATGATCAAGGACTGGCTGCCCGAGTCGATCAAGATCCCCGAGGTCGCGGCGAACACCATGTTGTCGGGCTTCGCCTTCGTGGCACTCATGGCCCAGTGGGCCGTCTATGCCGGGAAGCGCCGGGACTCGATGCACCGCTCGCTGGCGCTCATCACCACGTTCCTGGTCGGTCTCGCGATCGTGAACGCTCAGGTGGCCGTGTGGTTGAAGATGGACATCGGGGTCGTCGACGGCGCGTACCAGTCGATGTTCTATGCGGTCACCGGCACGATGCTCGCGCTCATCCTGTCGGGGCTGGCGTTCACGGTGGTCGCCTTCTTCCGCTCCGCAGGGGGTCGCGCGGACGACCAGCAGGTGCTGACGGCGCACGCGATGTATTGGTACTTCCTCACGGCGGCATTCACCGCCATGTGGTTCGTGGTCTACGTGCAGAAGTAGGACGAGATGTTCACCAACGGATCCAAGTACTACCTCGGCCTCTCGGCGGTGGCCGCTCTCGTCGGCATCGCCTACATGGTCCTCGTCAACCCGAACGACATCGGGGCTCTCGCGCTGTTCATGCTCGCGACGGCGGCGGGAACGGTCGCGGGGTTCTCCCTCTTCACCCGCGACGGTGAGTTCGCGACAGCCGCCGAGGCCGTCGAAGCGTCGCGTCGGGCCCCGGGTGCATCGATCTGGCCGATCGTGACCGCCCTCGGAGCCGCCACCGTGCTCGTCGGGCTGGCGACGGTGCCGGCATGGTTCATCATCGGTCTCGCTGTGCTGTGCGCGGGTGGTCTCGAGTGGATGATCCAGGGCTGGGCCGAGCGCGCCTCCGCCGACGAGCGCTGGAACGAGGATGTGCGCACGCGCATCATCGGTGGACTCGAGTTCCCCGGTTTGGCGGCCGTGGTGCTGGTGCTGATCGCATATGCGTTCTCGCGGATCATGCTGAACGCGTCGAAGAACGGCGCCACGATCATCTTCATGGTGGTGGCCACTTTTGTGCTCATCATCGGGTCCCTCGTCGCTGCGAAGCCCGGATTCCGTGGTCGTTCCCTGGCCACGGTGGTGACGGTCGGGTCGGTCGCACTGCTCGCAGCGGGAGTCGCCAGCGCATTCGCCGGTGAGCGCGAGGAACTGACCAAGGCCGCAAAGGAGGACCACTTCGCCGCGGAGCACCGCGAGTGCGGTCCGGAGAAGTCAAAGTACTGGGACAAGCATGCGAACAACACCGTCTCGCTGAGGTCGGCCGTGATCGCGACCGTGACCGTGGAGAACGGCGAGTTCTACACCCAGGGGATCGGCCTCGAGACCAAGGTGGATTTGATCACCGTGCCGCGGTCGAATCCGGTCGCGCTGATGTTCCGCAACAAGGACGAGAAGGAGTACCGCCTCACGGTGAACCTCGGCATGCACGAGGTGGCCGAGACCGGCGTGAAGGAAGAGAAGAAGGACTGCACCCAGCTCACCGGCAAGAACCAGGAGCAGATCCTGCTGCTGAACATCGCCAAGCCCGCCGAGAATCCCGACGAGCCCTACACACTCACCGTGCCGGGCCTGAAGGGTGAGATCAAGGTGAGTGTGCCGTGACCCCCGTCGACCCCCAGGACAGGACCATGAGAAAGAACCGACTCCTCCGTCGCCTCGCGTCGATCCCGACCCTGGCCGCCGCGGCGTTCCTCGCCGGGTGTGCCCAGAACGCCCCGCAGGACACGTTCGTTCCGAAGGGACCGAACGCCGAGTTGATCGACAACCTCCAGAACATCGTGTTCCCGATAGCGGGAATTGTCGGCGTGATCGTGCTGGCGCTCGCCGGTTACATCTTCGTCAAGTTCAAGGACAAGGGTCAGCCGATCCCGAGTCAGGCCCACGGAAAGCCGATCGTCGAGATCACCCTCACCGTCATCCCCGCCCTTATCCTCACGGTGGTGGGTGTGTTCACGTTCCGCGGCGTCTTCGACCTCGCCGAGACCAGCGACACCGAGCTCATCATCAACGTGACGGGCCAGCAGTGGTGGTGGGAATACGACTACCCGATCCAGGACAAGTTTGGGATCACCCAGCCGATCATCACATCGGGACAGCTCGTCATCCCCGAGAAGACCAAGGTGCTGCTGCGCGAGACCAGCCGTGACGTCATCCACTCGTACTGGATCCCCGCGTTGAACGGAAAGAAGGATGCCGTCCCGGGTCGTATCCACCTCCTGCGTCTCGAGGCCGACCAGCCCGGCATCTACGCCGGTCAGTGCACCGAGTTCTGCGGACTCAGCCACGCCAACATGCGCATGGAGGCCGTCGCTCTGTCGGAGGCCGACTTCGCCAAGTGGGTGGCCAATCAGCAGCGGGCGTACGCACCACCGGCGAGCGGCCTGGCCAAGGAGGGCGAGACGGTCTTCCTCAACCAGTGCGTGCGCTGTCACCAGGTGAACGGTCTGAAGAAGGCCGACGGCACCCCCGCGATCGCCCAACCCGAGCAGAACGTCTACTCGGGCGCGGCACCCAACTTGTCGCACCTCACGTCGCGCATCACCTTCGCCGGGGCGATGTTTGATCTCGTCACCGAGAAGTGCCGCAAGGACATCTGGGGCGCGTCGCCCGCCGAGTTCGGTGCCAAGTACCTCGAGGGGGTCACCGAGGACTGCCTGAACCAGAACGATCTGCGCGCCTGGTTGCGCAACGCACCGGCCATGAAGCCGATGTACGCCGACCCGACCAAGCTCGGGCCGAGCGACGGCAAGTACCGCGGCATGCCGAACCTCGGCCTGACCGAGGACGACATCGACAAACTCGTCGCCTACCTGTTGACGCTGAAGTGATCGGAGAACACCATGGCGATCATTGAGAGACCGAGCAGCGACGTCGCCACCACGGCGACCACGCCCGCAACGGTGACCCCCACCTCGAGCCAGGGCGCACTGAAGCGTCCCGTCTCGGCGAAGGGCTGGAGGGAGTGGCTCTTCACCGTCGACCACAAGAAGATCGGCATCATGTACGGCGTCGTCGCGATGTTCTTCTTCATCGTTGGTGGCGTCGAGGCGCTCCTCATCCGACTCCAGCTGGCCGCACCCGAGGGCCGCATCCTCAGCGCCGACCAGTACAACCAGATGTTCACGATGCACGCCACCACGATGGTGTTCCTCTTCGCCATGCCGATGGCGGCTGCCTTCGCGAACTACTTTCTTCCGTTGCAGATCGGTGCGCGTGACGTGGCGTTCCCGCGCCTGAACGCCCTCTCGCTGTGGTTGCTGGTGTCCGGTGGCATCGTGCTCAACCTGGCCTGGTTCCTGGGCGGCGCCGCCGACGGTGGCTGGTTCATGTACGCGCCGAACTCGGGTCCGGTGTTCTCACCGTCGAACGGCGTCGACTTCTGGACCTTGGGCCTTCAGATCGCAGGTATCGCGTCGTTGATCGGTTCGATCAACCTGATCGTGACCGTGCTCAACATGCGCGCACCGGGTATGACGCTCATGAAGATGCCGGTGTTCACCTGGATGATCCTCGTGGTGCAGTTCCTGCTGGTGTTCTCGTTGCCGGTCATCACCGTCGCACTGGTCCTGCTCATGTTCCAGCGCGAGTACGGGGCGACGTTCTTCGATGTGTCCGCGGGAGCCGACCCTCTGTTGTGGCAGCACTTGTTCTGGATCTTCGGTCACCCCGAGGTGTACGTGCTGATCCTGCCAGCCTTCGGCATTATCTCTGAGGTCCTCCCGACGTTCGCGCGCAAGCCGTTGTTTGGGTACCCGTTCGTGGTCTTCTCGGGCGCGGCGATCGGCTTCGTTGGCTTCGGCGTGTGGGCCCACCACATGTTCGCGGCCGGTCTGGGGCCGGTCTCGGTGGCGGTGTTCTCGATCGCGACGATGGCGATCGCCATCCCGACGGGCGTGAAGATCTTCAACTGGTTGCTCACGATGTGGGGCGGCAAGATCTGGTACTCGACCGCGATGAAGTTCGCGATCGGACTCGTGATGCTCTTCACCGTCGGTGGGCTCTCGGGCGTGACTCACTCGGTCGCACCCTCGACCACTCAGCAGACCGACACGTACTACATCGTGGCGCACTTCCACTACGTGCTCTTCGGTGGAATGGTCTTCGGTCTGTTCTCGGGCTTCTACTACTGGTGGCCGAAGGTGTTCGGCCGGATGCTCGATGAGCGCCTCGGCTCGTGGAACTTCTGGCTGATGGTGATCGGCATGAACATGACGTTCGGACCGATGCACATCCTCGGTCTGCAGGGCCAGCCGCGACGCATGTACCAGTGGACCGAGGCCCGCGCGGGTGAGGGATTCTTCAACCTCGGGTTCTGGAACGTCGTGTCGTCGATCGGCTCGTTCATTCTCGCGGTGGGCGTGTTGTTCTTCCTGATCAATGTCTGGAAGACCTGGCGCACCGGCAAGCAGGCCCCGCTCGACCCGTGGGACGCGCGCACGCTCGAGTGGCTCACCACGAGCCCCCCCAAGGCCCACAACTTCGACCGCATCCCGGTGGTGCACCACCTGGACGAGTTCTTCCACCGCAAGTACGAAGAGGACACGGCGACCCACACGATGCGCCCCGTCACCGACGGTGCGTCGCTGGTGGAGGAGGAAGTCCGCAACGCCGACGAGCACATCCACCTCCCGTCGCCGTCGTACTGGCCGCTCATGCTCGCCGTGGGCATCAGCACCCTCGGCCTCGGTGTCCTCTACGGCGTGCCGGTCATGGTGATCGGTGCGGCCATGGTGCTCCTGTCCTCGTTCGGCTGGGTGCTCGAGCCCTCGGTCGCCCCGGAGACAGATTTCGAGGATCCGTCGCACGGCGACGGCCACACGAAGGAGATCGCCCCCCTTGGCTGACACACTCCACGCCGCCGGGCCCGCCTCGGACCACGGTCACCATTCGGCCACGGGCTTGTCGAACAACAAGCTCGCGATGTGGCTGTTCCTCGGGTCGGAGTGCCTCCTCTTCGGTGGTCTTATCTCGACCTACATGCTCTACCGCGGTCGTGTCTCGGACGGCCCGCACCCCTCGCAGGTCTACGACATCCCGTTCA
>Ga0172376_10006963_pt1 | contig 12150 bp, 1 predicted proteins | sample Lak35m_FD_121114 | JGI IMG/M metagenome (GOLD analysis project Ga0172376, IMG submission 121114) | Freshwater microbial communities from Kabuno Bay, South-Kivu, Congo - kab_092012_35m | ecosystem: Environmental > Aquatic > Freshwater > Lake | place: Democratic Republic of the Congo: South-Kivu...
ATTTATTATGACAAGGACTATAAAAATGAGTTTATTTCAACTCCATTGTCGGGAATAGGAACAATTGGAATTTCTAGTACGGCATCGTTTACGATTAATTATGATAATAATATTCCAACTCAGTTATATTATAATTTAGAAAGGTCAGGATACATTAGTACTTCTGATAAAGATGTAACTAATTATTCTCAGATATTATTTGTAAACAGTTTATATAATTCTAACTACAAAATTTCTGGAGTAGGAGCAACTACATTTAATATTTCTTTATTTAAAAAACCAGAAAAATTAACATATACTCAAAGTGAGTGTAATAAATTAGAGTATACTACAAACTCATCATCAACAAAAGGTGCAATTAATAAAATTAATATTGTTTCTGGTGGGTCTGGATATAAAAAATTACCCATATTTAAAGGATCCAATTCCTTAACGGGAAAAGATGCTTACATTGTTCCAAAATCAAAATCTATAGGAAATGCGAAAGAAGTAAGAATTATTGATGAAGGATTTCAATATTCCTCCGATAAAACTCTACAACCAATTGCAGCAATATCTCCACTCATTACCATCAAAAATTCAAATACAATTGACACTGTTACGGTTATAAATGGTGGAAGAGGATATACAGATGTACCATCTATAGTAATTGTAGATACTGAAACCGGAGAACAGATTAATAGTGGAATATTAGAGGCAACTTTATCCGGAAACTCAGTAGATTCTGTTAAGATTATACAAAAACCTAAAGGAATTTCAGAATCTGCGGTGCAATTATTTACTACTAATAATACAAATGGAATCAGCATTCAAAAGGTTGAATCAAATTCGACAGGAATTTTTACTTGCTTCATAACAACTCCGACTTTAGGATTTTCTACTCCTCCACTTAATAATGGAGATAAAGTATTTGTCGAAGGAATTCAAAAATCTAGTATTAATGGTACAGGATTTAATTCCTCAGACTATGGATATAAATTTTTCGAGATTAGCAATTATAATAATTCTGGTGTTCTTGTTTCTGTTACTTTTGACATTTCGGAATTTACCACAAATACTGGTATAGCAAAGACAATTCAAGATTCCATTGGAAACATTATAAAAAGTACAGATTATCCATCATTTAATATTAGCAAAATTCCATCTTCTTTTAATATTGGAGAAAAACTCATTTCAAATGGAATTGAGAGAGATTTAAAGATTTCTTCGTATCAAAATTCATTCATTAAAGTTTCCGGAAAATATAAGTTATCTGTTGGAGAAGTTATTACCGGAAAGGAATCGGGAAACATAGCTACCGTTGATAAAATTGAATCTGGTTCGGGAAGATTTAATGTTAATTATTCAGTTGAAAAAAACATTGGATGGTCCAATGATATAGGTAAATTAGATCAGGATAATCAAGTTATTCCCGATAATGATTATTATCAGAATCTTTCATATACAGTAAAGAGTCCAATTACATATCAAGAATTAAAAACACCCGTTAATAGTTTGGTTCATGCAAGTGGATTAAAGAATTTTGCAGATACAGGAATTACTTCAACCACTAATTCTGGAATTACAACTTCAGAAAACGTTACTACCATACTTTACGACATAATCGAAGAAAATAGAGTAGATACAATTTATGATTTTGATCTAGTGCAAGATATTGATGTGGTTGGAACATCCTCTAAATTTTTAAAACTAAAAAATAAAAAATTAACTGATTACATTGAGTGTATATCAAATGTGGTTTTAAAAATAGATAATATAAGTCGTCAATTTTCGGATGCAGATGGAAATCCAAGTGAATTTATTAATTTGGTGGAACTGAATTCAGGAGAATCTTATATTAATTTATTGGTTAGAATTTCTTCTTCTGATAATTCTGAAATTCAATTGTCTGAAATTATTATACTTGATAATAGAAATGATTTATTTTTGTTTGAAAAATCAACAACAGTAAATAATGGCATAGAAAACATATATCTTCCAGAAGAAAATATAGGAAAATTTGTATTAATTTCAGATGATAATAATAATTATTTGAGATTTGTTCCGAAAGATCCCTTTAATATTGACTATGATATTAAATTAATTAATACTAATTTCAATTCCACTTCTCCGGGAATAGGAACAACATCTGTAGGATTTATTAATTTAAATAGTTGTAACAGAACTACGATCTCTGGAATACAAACTTCAATTATATCAGTACAGGCAAACAAATTTTCTTCATTATACTCTAACGTTCAAATTATTGATTCGGTAACAAATCAAATTAATTTTGCCGAAGTTTATTTAAATTATAATGGAGTAGATACCTATATTTCAGAATATTATTTTGATTCTGAATTTTCAAGTATACTTGAAAATTCAGCTGAATTTTCAAGTAATTTTTATTCTGGAAATTCTATAGGAATATTTACGTCAAATATTTCTCCCTCCGGCATTTTATCTTTAGATTATATAAGCAACTCTCCAAATATTGTAAATATTATATCTAAGATTGTTGGATTCGGTACAACATCTATTGGAATTGGTACATATAGATTTTTATCCGATGGTGAAATAGCAGGAAACGAAAGAAGTGCAATATATCAATCAAACTATTCTTCTACAGTTTCCTCAGCATCAACTATAATATCTTTGAATAAATCTAATTTTAATGCTGTAAAATCTCTGGTAGAAGTAAGTTTTGGATCAACAAGTGCTCTTCATCAAATTATGTTGGTACAGGACGAAACTAATATCTATGTTCAACAATTACCTTTTCTTTCTGTCGGAAGTACAAATGGTATTGGAACTTTTGGTGGAGAATATTCTGGCAGTAATTTTATCTTGAAATTTTATCCAGATCAATCGGTAACTTCAAAGATTAATATTTTATCATTTAATCAGTGTATGTATACCATTTTAGACACAGAAAATATTCCTTCAAATTTAAATTATGGTGATATAACAGAATTTATTGATATTAAACAATATAATGCAATTAATGGGGGTAGAATTACTAGAAAAGATTTTGATTTAAAATCAAATGGCATTCCAATTTTTGCAAAGACATTTAATCCTTCAAATTCAAGTGTTCTAAATCCATCAACCGGAATATTTACAATACCAAATCACTTTTTTAGTAATTTAGAAAAACTTACATATACACCAAAATCAACACTTATTGGCGTTGGTGCCAGTGCGGTTGGAATTGGAATAACATTAAATTCTGTTGGAGTTTTAACTACAATACTGCCATCTGAAGTTTATACGATAAAATTATCAGACGATACATTTAAATTATCTACAAGAAAAGACTATGCTGTAATTGGAATTGGAGTTACATTCACTTCATTTGGAAGTGGAAATGTACATCAATTAGAAATGAATAAAAAACTTGAAAAATCACTCATTACTATAGATAATATAGTTCAATATCCATTAATATTTACTCCAATATCTCATAATCTGTCAGGAAATGGTGGTCAAATAAGCGCAGGATCTTCAGTGTTTTCTTTAAGTGGCATAACAACAATAGCACCAAAAGATATTCTAAAAATTGATAATGAATATATGGGCGTAATTAATGTTGGATTGGGTACAACTAATATTGGACCAATTTCAAATAGTGGAAATATTAATTTAGTCGAAGTGAACAGAGGTTTTGTCGGGACATCAGCATCGACTCATAATGATTCATCTACGGTCAGAATTTATAAAGGATCTTATAATATCGTTGATAATAGAATTTTCTTTGCCGAATCTCCCAGAGGAAATCCACAAATAATCAGAGATTCTAGTAATTTAACGTTTGAGACATCAGATTTTACGGGAAGAGCATTTTTAAGAAATAATTACACAACAAATCAGTTATATGATGATATTTCAAGTAAATTTACTGGTATTGGTAGAACTTTCACACTAACTGTTGGAGGAGCAAATACAGTAGGTTTGGGATCCACTGGAGGAAATGGAATACTATTCATAAATGGAGTTTTTCAAACTCCAACAACTTTAAATAATCCACAGAATAATTTTAGTATTATCGAAAATACAGTTTCTGGCATATCCAGCGTAGTATTTTCTGGAATTAGAAATCCTGAAACTTTACAAATTATTACTTCAGAATATGATGTTAATCAAAATCAAACACCAAGAGGTGGAATAATTATTTCATTGGGTTCTTCAACCGGTCTTGGTTATGCACCTCTTGTTGGGGCATCAGTAACTGCCGTAGTTGGAGCTGGTGGTAGTATAGTGTCCGTTGGTTTGGGGACTATGGATAATCTCGGATCTGGATATAACGGTATCGTTTCAATAGGTGTTTCTGTATATCAAAACGGTCACATCGGAGACACCGCAATTATAACCGCATCTGTAGGAGCAGGGGGGACGCTTTCTTTTGCGATTGGTGCGGGTGGAACTGGATACACAAATCCCAAAATATTCGTGTCTGAACCATCATATGAAAATCTTGATGTAATTGGCATATCAAGATTAGGAATTGGTGCTACAACAGATACTGGAATAGGTCTTTTACTCAATGTTGAAGTTGGAGCAAGTTCTACAACCGGAATAGGATCAACATATTTTGAGGTTTCTAGATTCAGTATTTCAAGACAGGGATATTCATTTAGAAGAGGAGATGTATTTAAACCAGTTGGATTGGTGACTGCTAAAGGACTGGCATCTCCACTATCAGAGTTTAGATTAACAGTTGTTGATACATTCTCAGATTCTTTTGCCGCTTGGCAATTTGGTGAATTTGATTTCATAGATTCGATTAAAAATTATCAAGATGGTGTTAGAACAAGATTTCCTTTATTTTATAACAATAAGTTATTAAGTTTTGAGGCACTAGAAGAATCTCAAGTAAATCTGTCAAATGCACTATTAATCGTTATAAATGGAGTAATTCAGGAACCCGGAGTCGCATATTTGTTCGAGGGAGGAACTAGTTTTGTATTTACAACTGCCCCAAAAACAGAGGATAACATTGCCATTTTCTTCTATAAAGGAACCGATGGCGAAGATGTTAAATTAAATGATGATATCAACGAAACTCTAAAAAGAGGCGATACAGTACAAGTTCTTAAAAATAATTCAATTCCAGGAACAGTAACACAAAATAAGAGAACAATATTTGATCTGTCCTTCTCTGATAAGTTTGAAACTAATCTATATTCAGATCAAGGAGTGGATACTCAAAATCATAAACCACTGAGTTGGATTAAGCAAAAAATTGATAGAAAAATTAATGGAGAAGATGTTTATAAAACAAGAGATTCTATCGAATCCTTAATTTATCCAACAGCAAAAATTATAAAAGATTTTTCAAGTGCAGATAATGAAATATTTGTAGATAATGCACAATTTTTTAAATATGGTAATACTAAAAGTGATGGCACAATAAATAAACCCTTTAGTGTGTTGATTGCCAATGGAGCTCCTGATCCGATTGCGGCAGGAGTAACAGCAGTTGTTTCTATCGCAGGAACAGTTCAAACATTAGTTATCAATAATTCCGGAGGTGGATATTCTGGAAATTCAATCGCAGTTAAAATCACTTCGCCACCCGAAGAGGATAAAGACAAGGGAATTGAAAAAGGAATTACTGCAACCGCAACTATTTCAGTAAGTGCCAATGGAACGTTAACAACACCAATAATAATTACTAATCCAGGACTTGGATACACATCTTCACGACCACCAAAAGTTATTGTTCCACTTCCAGATCCAATATATGAAAATATAACTACAACTGAAGAATCATTAATTCAGGGATTCTCCGGAATTATTACCGGAATTTCAACTGCCACTGGTAGTAGCGGAAATCCACTGGCACTCAGATTTCATCTAAATTCTTCAGATTATACTGGACTACAAACCGGATATCCGATTTATATCTTTGATACAAGAGTTGGAAAAGGAATAACTTCTATTGATAGTTCTGATTCTGCGGTGATTGGTATTGGAACAACTTTTGTGGATAATATTTACTATATTCATCAATTTTCTTCGATTGGATCAGTTGGAATTATTACTTGCAACATAACATCAAATACATCCGTAGTTGGTCTTTCGAGTTCAGGAAGTGAATTAAGTCCAGTTGGAAAATATTCTTGGGGTAGAATGTCCGGATTTACTCGTTCGAGTTCTCCAATATCAATAGGAGTATCCGGAAATACCGTAGATGTTGGACTATCAACCTTCGCAACAATTCAAAGAAGAGGAATAGGCATTAGAAAAACCGGAGCACTTCCGAAAGTATTCTTATAAATATCTAAAAAATATCAATATGGCAGCAATAGTAACGGATCAATTTAGAATATTAAACGCAAGTAATTTTATCGATTCCGTAACAGGTGGAAATGATTCTTATTATGTCTTTTTAGGTTTAACTAATCCCACAAGTGTTGGATTTGGGAGAACTACTACTTGGAATACAAATATTCCCAATCCAACTGATAATTTAGAATATTTAAGTCATTATAGAAATACCTCGTTATTTGGTAAAAAGATTACATCCGCTAATATTAGAAGACTTATAAGAAAAGTTACCTGGACATCTAATACATCTTATGAGATGTATAGGCACGATTATAGTATTCAGAATCCAACACCAAATTCCAACTCAAGCAGATTATATGATTCAAATTATTATGTAATCAATCGTGATTTTAGAGTTTACATTTGCATAGATAATGGTTCTTCATCAACAAATCCAAAAGGAGGTAAGTCTCAGGATGAACCCACATTTACAGATTTAGAACCTTCTGCCGCAGGAACAAGTGGTGATGGATATGTTTGGAAATATCTATTTTCAGTTTCTCCAAGTGATATTATAAAGTTTGATTCAACAGAATATGTTGTTGTTCCGAATAATTGGGCTACCTCAACGGATTCTCAAATTGTAAGTATAAGAGAAAACGGAAATTCTGGAAGTGTAAATCCAAATCAAATTAAAAAGGTATATATCGCAAATGGAGGAGATGAATATAAAAATGGTGTAGATATTGTGAATATTATTGGTGATGGATTTGGAGGTAGAGTGTCCATCACAGTGGAAAGTGGAAAAATTACCAAAACCCAAGTAACTAGTGGTGGATATGGATATACTTGGGGAATTGTTGATTTATCAACTCTTCAACCAGTAACTATATCAAATCCAGCAAAATTAATACCAATCATTCCACCATCAAAGGGGCACGGTTATGATATTTATAGTGAATTAGGAACTGATAAAGTATTAGTATATGCCAGATTTGATGATTCTACAAAAGATTTTCCAACTGATACCAAATTTGCACAAGTTGGAATTATTAAAAATCCAACTATTTTTTCATCCGATACTGTTGTTTTTACAGAAAATCAATATTCGTCACTCGGAGCAATTGGATTATCTTCATCTCCTTCTACATCTCCGGTTATCGGACAAAAATTTACTCAAGCAGTATCTGGAGGAACCGCAAGAGGTTATGTAGCATCATATGATAGTGAAACTAAAGTTCTAAAGTACTTTCAAGATAGATCTTTATATTATGGGAATAGTTTAGATCAGACCGATAGTACAGATCATTCCGGAGTTTATAATTTTGAATCTACTGGAGCATCAATTATCGGAGATTCCAGTTCTTCATTTTCTGTTTCTATCAATACTAATTTAAATTCTAATAAAATTACAATTGGAACTAAAGTCATAGATTTGGGAGTAACTTTTACGGCAGGTCTTGCAAATCCAGAGATAAATAAAAAGACGGGAGATATAATTTATATTGATAATAGACCTCTGGTAACAAGAGATATTAGACAAAAAGAAGACATTAAAATTATCTTGGAATTTTAAACAAAAATGGCACAAAAAACAAATTTAAATATCAGTCCATATTATGATGATTTTGATTCTTCGAAGAATTTTTATAAAGTTTTGTTTAAACCGGGATTCCCAATACAAGCAAGAGAACTGACAAATCTTCAATCAATTTTACAGGATCAAGTAAAATCTTTTGGAAGTCATATATTTAAAGAAGGTTCTATGGTGATTCCTGGCAATATTGCCTATGATGGAAATTTTAATTCCGTAAAACTCAATTCGACTAATTTTGGAGTTGATATTTCTCTTTATATTAATAATTTTATCGGAAAAAAGGTAATAGGTCAAATATCAGGAACTAGCGCAATAATTCAATTTATTGCTCTTCCGGATGAAATAAATGTGGAGGATCTAACAATATATGTAAAGTACTTGGATTCTGATAGTAATTTTGAATTTAATCCATTTCAAGATGGTGAATCATTAATCGCAGAAGAAAATATAACTTACGGAAATACCACAATTAACGCAGGAACTCCATTTGCATCATTAATTTCATCAGATGCTACATCTGTTGGATCATCGGCATCTATTGGTGATGGTGTTTACTTTATTAGAGGATACTTTGTAAATGTATCCAAACAAACTATAATTCTGGATCATTATGATAATGTTCCATCATATAGAATTGGACTAAAAATCGATGAATTAATTCTCAGTGCAAAAGATGATAGTTCATTATATGATCCATCTAAAGGTTTTACAAATTATGCGGCACCAGGAGCGGATAGATTTAAGATTAATTTAACTCTAACTAAAAAATTAATATCAGACACCAATGATACTGATTTTGTTGAATTGTTAAGAGTAGAAGATGGAAAGATTAAAAAAATAGAGACAAAAACTCAATATAATATAATTAAAGATTACATTGCAGAAAGAACTTATGATGAGTCTGGAGATTATACTGTTAGACCATTTAATGTAACAGTAAATAATTCTTTAAATGATAGAATAGGGAATAATGGATTGTTTTTTGATACTGAAACTACCGAACAAAATAACGTACCGTCAGAAAATTTAATGTGTCTTAAAATATCTCCAGGAAAGGCTTATGTGAGGGGATATGATGTTGATAAAATATCAACCACAATTATTGATGTGGAAAAACCAAGAGACACTCAATCGATTCAAACTGCAAGTATTCCCTTTGAAATGGGAAATAATATAAGAGTTAATAATGTATCTGGTACTCCAAAAAATAAAAGTAATATAGATTTATATAATCAACTTGGTTCTACGGGAAGTGTAATTGGTAATGCAAGAGTATATAGTTTTAGTTTAGTTGATTCTGCATATGTCAATGCTGCCACTAATTGGAATTTGTATCTTTATGATATTCAAACTTATACGACTCTAGTTTTAAACACCACAATATCAAATACGGAATTGCCTGCAACATCGTTCGTAAAAGGAAAAAGTAGTGGTGCCAGTGGATACGCAGTTTCTGCCGGTGGAGCATCAAATACAATCAATCTAAGGCAAACTTCCGGAACTTTTTCGGTTGGAGAACAATTAATTATTAATGGATTAGATTTTCCAAGAACTATCAGAACAGTAACAGCATATTCCTCAGAAGATATTAAATCTGTAAAACAGAGTTCTTCTGGTGCATTTCCAGAATTCACTGCAGATTGTTTGCTCGAAAGATTTGCATTTCCAAATGGAATAACTGGAGGAACAATTAGTAGAGGAAATACAATAATAAGTCCTGGAAAATTTTTTACTGGAATAAAAATTGGAACAATTATTAGATATACACCCGCAGTATCACAAAACTCATTGTCTGTTGCCTTGAGGACAGGGGAAGTTATTGGATTGGGGACTAACATAACTACTACCGATACATTTAATAGAATAATCTCAATTTCAGAAGACGGTACGTCGGCAACAATTTCTCCTATAACAAGTGTTCCTGACGTTTTTAATGGAAATGTTACGAATGGAACTTACAATAATATCTCTATTGGTGCTCCGATTATAATAAATGAAAATTCTGGATTTTTATACGCACAATTGCCAAATTTTAATATCTCTTCCGTAAATTCTTCGGGATCATTATTAACTCTTTCTGAACAAATAACGGAACGATCAACAAATGCAAGTGGAGTATTATCATTTAATTTATCTGCAATTGCAGGAATTTCCAGTGCGTTTTTTGCGACATTTGATCAGGAGAGATATTCGGTACATTATGGTGACGGCGGAATTGGTACAGTAACTTCAGATAGATTCTCAATAAGTGGAAATACGGTAACAATCAGCGGATTGTTCCCAAATAAAACCGGTGTTGTTGTCAATACCACATTGATTAAGAATGGAATTCAAAGTCAAATAAAAACTTATAATAGAAGTCAATCATTAACTGTAACAAGATCAAAGTATCCACAATCAGGAACTGGAATTAGTTCATCAATTGGAGATGGTCTTACATATAATCAATATTATGGTCTAAGAGTTCAGGATGAAGAAATATCATTGAACTATCCAGATGTGGTGAAAATAATATCAGTGTATGAGTCATTTGATTCTTCTGCACCGGTTCTAGATCAAATACAATTTGGTGCAAGTTCTGATGTCAGTACAAATGCAATTATTGGTGAAAATATATTTGGAAAAGATAGTAAGGCAGTTGCCAGAGTTGTTTCTAAACCATTTTCTAATGTATTGGGAATTGTTTATTTAAATTCTGAAAGATTTTTAGTTTCTGAATCCGTAGTATTCAAAGAATCAAATATAACTACGGAGATTGAATCCATCACTCCCGGAAAATATAAGGATATTACAAATTCATATACTCTTGATAAGGGGCAAAAAGATCAATATTATGATTATTCAAGAATTATTAGAAATAAAAATACAACCGAACCATCTAAACAACTGCTAATTGTATTTGATTATTATTCTGTGCCGTCTAATGATAGTGGAGATGTTTTTACCGTATTGAGTTATGATAAAGAAAGGTATACACATGATATTCCTTTTATTGGACCAAGATCCGTAAAAGCATCTGATGCTTTGGATTTTAGACCAAGAGTTCCAGTATTTACATCTACGAATTCTTCTCCATTTGATTTTTCATCAAGAACCATAGAACCCGGACGAATTTTGGCACCAAATGAAAGTTCATTACTTGGATATGAATACTATCTGCCAAGAATTGATAAATTATATCTGGACAAAACCGGTAACTTTATTCACGAAAAAGGAATATCATCGAATAATCCAAAGGCACCGGATAAAAGTGATGCCGTAATGGAAATTGCCACCATTAAATTGCCACCATATCTCTATAATCCGGCAAATGCCACTGTGACATTGGTGGACAATAGAAGATATACAATGAGAGATATTGGTTTAATCGAAGATAGAGTTGAAAATTTAGAAAGAGTAACCTCACTATCTTTACTTGAAGTAAATACTCAGACATTACAGATTCAAGATGCAGATGGAAATAATAGATTTAAAAGTGGATTTTTTGTAGATGACTTCAAAAATTATAGTTTTATTAATAAAGGTCTGTCATCAATCAGAGTTAATACTGCTGCCAATGAACTTACTCCCATAGTCAGTAGAAACTCACTTAAATCTCAGATCAAACCGGCATCTTCTATTATTGATGAAGATTTAGATCTTTCGATAAATTTTCCATTATCCGATCCAAATGTAGTAAAAACAGGAAAAGCAGTAACTTTAAAGTATGAATCTATTGGATGGATAGAACAGGCATTTGCTACAACAGTAGAAAATGTAAATCCATTTAATGTGATTGTTTATAATGGAGATGTTAAGTTAAGCCCAGAAATTGATAATTGGGTAAGAACAATTCAACTTCCTGATAAGCATATCAGTGCAACTTTAAACTCCACCAGAACAATTGAACAGAATTTAACAAGCAATGTCTCGGTTACTTTACCTCAAGTTAATACTCAAACATCAGAAACGATTAATTTACCAAATATTTATGGGCAAGGAAATAGAACAGAAAGTTCTTCCACCAATACCGTAACATCGAATACCGTCACGAATACAACTTCCAACACTACAACAAGTGAAAGTTTCGATACAATAAGCAACACTGATACTACAATAAGAAATGTTTTAATATCATCTTCCAGCGAATCATTTATGAGATCCAGAAATACTCAGTTTTCTGCGTCTAATCTCAAACCATCCACTCAATTTTATCAATTTCTGGATGGAAATAGTGGAGTTGACTTCATTCCAAAATTAATTGAAATTAGAAATGCCACCGGAGGATTTCAAGTTGGAGAAACTGTTGTCGGATCTTTTGGTGG
>Ga0172376_10006965_pt1 | contig 12145 bp, 8 predicted proteins | sample Lak35m_FD_121114 | JGI IMG/M metagenome (GOLD analysis project Ga0172376, IMG submission 121114) | Freshwater microbial communities from Kabuno Bay, South-Kivu, Congo - kab_092012_35m | ecosystem: Environmental > Aquatic > Freshwater > Lake | place: Democratic Republic of the Congo: South-Kivu...
TGCAAGTCGAATGCGTTGTGCTTCACCACCTGATAAGGTTCCTGCAGATCGATTGAGAGTGAGATAATTTAATCCTACCTGTAAAATAAAGTTAAGTCGCGCTTTTATTTCTTTAATCAGTTCGTGACCAATTTTTTGTTCGTATGGACGAAGTGTAGATTCGACATGCTCAAACCATTGTGCAAGCTCTTCGATATCCATCTGTGTCAGTTCACCAATATTCTTACCGTCAATTAAAAAATAATGCGATTCTTTTTTTAGTCTTGAACCGTGGCAGCTATCGCACGTAATTTTATTCATGAACGATTGTGCCCAACGTTGGATGCTTGCCGTATTCTCCTCTGAATGACGAATGATGAAGTTTATAATTCCTTCAAAACTTTCTTGTTCAGAACCACGTTGGTAGTTAATACCTTCATTTCCATTTAAAAGAATATTTAATATTTCAGAAGGGATTGCAGATAGAGGAGTTGTGATTGAAAGTTGATTGTGTTGTAAAATGCGTTCAATTTTTTCAAAGATCCAAGTTTTTTTGTATTCACCTAAAGGAATAATCCCTCCATTTTTTATACTTTTTGAATTGTCTGGTATGACTTTTTCAAGATCAATTTCTGAAATTTCTCCTAATCCATTACATGTCGGGCAAGCCCCATAGGGTGAGTTAAAGGAAAATAAATTGGGTTCTGGTTCTTGATAACTAATACCAGTTGTAGGACACATCAGCAAGCGACTAAAATGTTTGATTTCATTGGTTTCAAAATCTACGATTGCAATGGTTTTATTACCGTTTTTCATTCCTAACACTACCGCATCATGAATGCGTTGTCGATCTTTCTCAGATACAATTATTCGATCGATGACAATTGAAATGTCATGAATTTTATACCTGTCAAGTTGCATACCTGGTGTAATATCAACAATGGTACCGTCCACATATACTTTTGAAAAGCCTTGTTTTGAAATTTGTTCGAACAATTCTCTGTAATGCCCTTTACGTCCTTTGATTTTTGGAGAAAGAACACTTATTTTTTTTTGATTGTAATTTTCTAATATAAGCTGAACAATTTGTTCATCGGAATATTTGACCATTTCTTCTCCTGTCTCATAGGAGATTGGGGTACTCACCCGAGCATATAATAAGCGAAGAAAATCGTAAATTTCTGTAATTGTACCAACAGTAGATCGTGGAGATTTGGAAACAGTTTTTTGTTCAATGGCAATTACTGGGCTAAGGCCGTTGATTTTATCTACATTGGGTCGCTCTAAATTTCCAAGGAATTGTCGCGCATACGCATTGAATGTTTCGATATACCTACGTTGACCTTCTGCAAAAATTGTATCAAAGGCCAAAGATGATTTTCCAGATCCTGATAATCCTGTAAATACAACCAGTTTATTTCTTGGTATTTTTAAATGGATGTCTTTGAGGTTATGCTCTTTGGCTCCAATGATTTCTAAATAAGAATCTTCTGTGTTTATTGCCATTTATAGATTTGCACTATATGGTCTTAAATTTTCGCCATCAGCAGGGAGTAAAATCTCAACTTTATTTTTTTTAATATGAAGCGAATTTTTTAATAACCAAGGGTTTAATTTTTTTATAATTTTATAATTCACACCTTTTTGTTTTGCCCAATCTGCAATATTTTCTATGGATTTTGTTACCGCAATAGATTTAGTCTTGATAGGTAAATACTTTTGGTTTTCAGGTATGTTGTATCCATATTTTTCGGGTGCTTCTAAAATTAATTTCATTGCTAACATTCTGTAAACGTATCGTCCTGTTTCAATGTTCATTTCAGTATCAAAATAATTGGTAGATTTTTGCCATTCCATATCTCTTCTCACACCTCCTAAACCTCTGTTGTAGGATGCTGCGGCAAGAAGCCAATCATTTAAGGTGTCTTTTGCTTTTCGAAGATATGCACATGCTGCTTTTGTACTTTTCGATAAATCAATTCGTTCATCGATTTCATCATTGACTAGTAAGTTGTATTCAGCACCTGTTTCGGGCATAAATTGCCAAAATCCTTTTGCTCCAACTGGACTTTCTGCTTGAGGAATTAAAGCACTTTCTATACATGCTAAATATTTAAAGTCATCAGGTATATTTTCTTGTTTTAATATTTTTTCAATTATTGGAAAGTATCTTTTTGAACGTTTGATGATTTGAGAGGTAGCAGATTGGTAATAGATATTAGTTAGTAGTTCTCTATCTAGCTTCTCTTGGATGTCTAGATCATCTAAGTTATATTCTGTACCTGCAAATTTTATTTTTTTTGGTAATTCTGGAAGTATATTTTTTACATTATGTGTAGCAATTACAGCAGGTTTTTCATCGGTACACTTTGCTAATAATAGAATAAGTGTACAAAAGATCAGAATTAATTTAATCATTTTTTGGAGTTGGTTGTTTGAATTTTAAGGTTAATGAATAAAGAAATCCAAAAACTATAAAAAAGAAAATAGATAAAAATGCAATTGGAAATAGATTTTTTTCAAGAGATAAATGAATCATTAGAATTGTTAAAATAGCTGATATAAATCCAATTCCACTGAAAACATACCATACTTTTCGGTCATTCAATCCAGCATACACAAGATGATGTGTGGTGTGATCTTTTCCTCCTACCATTGGTGATTTCCCTTTTCTAAGTCGGTTGATTACTACTGTTAATGTATCTGATGCAGCAGGAGTAAAGGCCACCAAACAAATTGCAAATCCAACCCAAGACGGTGTATTTGTAGATAAGCCAGTATTCCACAAATCGTGAACAGTTATGTAAGCAACAAAAAGACTAATAAATTGACTTCCAGCATCTCCCATGAATAATTTTGAAGGGTGAATATTGTAATACAAAAAACCAATAATTGAGCCAATTACACTTACCAGTAAAATGGTATATACACCATGACTAATACCAGAAATCATGCAGACTGAAACCAAAGACGCAGAAAGAATAAAAAATGCTGTTGTCCCAGTTATTCCGTCCATATTATCTAACATATTTAAGGAATTCATCAAGATCACTACCCAGCATATAGTTAAAATTGAGTCATAAGTATGATTGTGAGTCATTTCGATTACAGTTCCTGAATAAACGAATATGATTCCACAAAGTATTTGAATGGATAATTTTATTAGTGGTTTTGTATTGTATGCATCGTCTGCGAGACCCATTCCAAATGCCAAACTTCCTGCTAGTAACAAACCTATAAATCGTGATTCGTGAAAAATATAATCTTCACTAAAAATACTATAAGCAATGGTAGAAAAAATAAATACGACATAAAAGCTTACTCCACCTAAAGATGGTTTCGATTGGTTGCTCCAACGCACAACTACATCGTTTTTGTTTCTAATTCCTAATGATTCTGAAAAATTCAATAGAAGTTTGTTGGTGATAAGAGAAACTATGATTCCTCCGATAAAAAAACCGCCAAGAAATAAAAGGTTTTCAAACATTTTTAAAATGGTGTATTAAATGTTGTAAATGATTGTGCCGATGAATCTTTTTCGGAGACGATAGGATTTATTATTCCCCAGTCAATGGATAATGCTTGATCATTCCATTGTAAGGCATCTTCCGATTCTTTATTGTAATAATTTGTGCATTTGTAACTTAGCAAGGAGTTATCTTCTAAACTAACGAATCCATGTGCAAATCCTTCTGGAATCCATAGTTGTTTGCCATTATCTTGAGATAATTCTATTTGAAATACTGCGCCATAGGTTATGGAGTTTTTACGAATGTCTACTGCAATGTCCAATACTTTTCCATAAGGCACACGTACTAATTTACCTTGTGCAAATGGTGGTTTTTGAAAATGCAAACCTCTAACTACGTTTTTTATTGAAAGGGACTCATTTTCTTGAAGAAATGAAACTTTTCTTCCAATATATGCTTCAAATTTTTCTTGATGAAAACTCTCAAAAAAGTAGCCTCTTTCGTCAGAAAACTTTTTTGTTTCTATAACGACTCAACCTTCTATTTCAGTGGTTTGGAATATCATTTATTAAAAATTTTTTTTCTAATCTTTACTATTAGCGGTTCTTTTTTGATTTCAGGTTCATCGTAATATCCTGATCCATAACCGTATCCATACCCATAACCGTATCCATACCCATATCCATACCCATAACCGTATCCATACCCATAACCGTATCCATACCCATAACCGTATCCGTACCCACTTCTACTAGGGTCGATACCATTTAATACCACGTTTAGTGATTTAATCTGTTCTATTTCAAGTATTTCAGCGACTTTAAATGCGGAAATACGTTTGGAGTAATGTGCTTTAAATACATAAATAGGAATATCAGCATTTGCCAATAATTGGATACCATCAGATACTAATCCAACAGGAGGATTATCAATGATGATCACATCGTATCTAGATTTTAATTGTGTTAATATATCTTGAAATTCGTTACTTAAAATAAGTTCTGATGGATTCGGAGGAATTGGACCAGCAGTAATGTAGTCTAGATTATTAAATTTTGAATTGTGAATTGCTTCTTCTAACGTTACTTGGCCAACAATTAAGTTACTCATTCCTTGTTCATTTCCTACGTTAAATCCTAAGTGTACTTTAGGTTTTCTTAAGTCAAGGTCAAGTACAATTGTTTTTTTACCTGACATAGCAAGTATACCTGCTAAGTTAAGGGCAATGAATGTCTTTCCCTCACCCGAGATAGAAGAACTAATTACAATTGTTTGTGCGTTTTTATTTATGAAAGTTAGATTAGAGCGAATATTTCTAAGCGCCTCTGCAAGCATTGATTTCGGAGATTCTTGTACAACTAATTGAGAGAATTCCATACTTTGTTTTGTCAATGGAACACCACCAAGTATATTTACTCTTTCTGGAAGAAGATTTTTTAATTCTTCAATATTATTGATTTCATTGAATGTAACGTATTTGAATGCTAAAAATGCGAGACCAATAAGCAGACCCCCCATTAAAAAACTCAGGTAAATAATACGCTCATTCGGACTAAAAGGTAAAACTGGATTCACAGCATCACTCAATACTCTGTTCGAAGGATAGTAACCTGCATTGGAAATAGCATAAGTAAACTTCTTCTCTTCAAACATCTTATAATATTTCTCACAAACTTCAATTAGATTTTTGTATTTTTTGTAAAGAATTTTTACTTGCGGAATTTCATTTTTTTCATTTTTTAGTTCTCCAAGGTCTTCTTCCATTGAAGCGATAGCGGTGATTTTCTGTTCTTCTGTTTTTTTTATGTTTTTACGAATAGTAGATAAAAGGTTTTTTATTCGTTTATCAAGAGTCTTGATCTCTTTATTATTGGTTGTAAATGTGTAAAGTAATTCATCCCGTTTATCTGTCAATTGTATTAAGTCTTGAACATTTGTTGTAAGTGAATTGATGGATGCATTACCTGAAAATTCAGGCAACATTTTATACAACTCTACTTTATTAGGTTCGGCTTCGATTTTATTGAGTATCTTACGAATAATTGTAAGTTCTTTTTCTTCCTTTTTTATTTTTTCAACTAAAGAAGTATCTAATGACCAGATTTGAGTCTCTTTTTCTTTTGGATCTCCCATTTTGTACTTCTTTTGAAGAATTAGCAAACTGTCATTTGCTTTGGTGATTTCGTTTGACAAGGAATCTAACTGATTATTAATGAATACAAGTGAATTGTTTGCTCCTTGTGTTCTGATTTCTTCGTCGTAATCAAAGAAAGATACAGTGATTGCATCTACTATGTCATGGCAAAGTATAGGATTGTGTCCAGTAAAACTAACACGTATTGTTTTTGCTGCAACATCCATTGGTGCTACTACTAGACTTGGAAGTAGTCTTGAAACAAGTGTAAATTTATTATTGAAAGAAAAGTAAACTTGGTTCCCTTCGATTGAGTTTATAAATGACTTGTAATCAGGAGTTTGTATTTTTACTGAGAATTTACCATTATTGATTTCCTCATTGATTCTACCGTAATATTTTATTTTCTGATTATTTTGAACATATTCTAGACAGATTTCAGATTTATCGATGAATTTAATATAGATTGGAATATCGCACAATGAAGAGTCCCGTAATGCGAGAGGTACGATTTTAAATGAACTTTTTTTATAGAGGTCTTCAGTTAATATTTTACCCTCTGCGAATGCACTAATTTTCAGGTCTAATTTTCCAATCGCTTTTTCAAATAAATAGGGTGAACTTAAAAATTGAATTTCAGCAGAAATATCTTTTTGTGCGATGGCATTATCAACACCTATTATTTCCTTACTTTGATCTTTGTCTTCAATTTGTATGACTGAAAAAGATTCATATACAGCTTTCGTGTATCTTAAATAAAAGAATCCAATGATGTAAAATATACCAACTGTTAAAACAGGAAAATACCAATGTCTTCGAATAATATTTCGAATAATATGAGGGTAAAATCCTTTGTTTACAATCAATCCAGTTGGTGCACTTTTCACTTAGAGAATGTTTTAAAAATAGTGTATGTACTGATGGCGAAAGTCAATAAACTTAAATAGGGTGTGATTTCTTGAACAAAGTCAATTGCTAAATTTACATTTTCTTCGATATAGATGTAGTCATTCGCTTGAACCAACATTTCAGCAGCATCTAATTTGTCAATTGTTGAAAGATCTATCAAAAAAACTTTTCTTTTACCATTTACTGTACGAATTAGTTTAATGTTACTTGCATTTGCTCTTTTAGGAATACCTCCTGCTTGTGCAACTACCTCTAATAATGTAGTTTTTGCATTATTAATTGGAATAATTCTTGCATTACCTCCTTCTCCTGTAAAAACGATTACTCTTGAATTTGAAACAGTTAACTTAATATAAGGATCATTGATGTATTTCGAAAATTCTTTAACCAATAACAATTCACATTCTTTAATGGTTAACCCCAATAATTTCATTTCACCCAATAAAGGTATATAAGTGAATCCATCACTTTTCACAGTAAATTCTCCTGAACCCAAAGCTGATTGTCCACCTAAAAAGATTTTTTCACCATTATTCGCTAAAATACTAAAGGATATTTTATCATCTACTGCAATTTTATAGTCTGGATAAGGTGCAGAAGGTAATGTGTCATAAGTAAAATCGCTACCCTTTGGAATTTTAAACAGTTTGTTTCGTTGTACCCAACAAGAATTTAGTGAAGTTATGATTAGTACATAGACTACAACGTATTTAATAAATTTAAACATTGTTTTTTGCAATTAATTCGTTGTAAAATAATTTCATATCGTTAACTAATCTACTATAATCAAATCGCTCCTTAACAAATGGCCATCCATTTGAAGCAAATTTTGTGCGAAGTTCTTTATTTTTTATTAAAATTCCCAATTTTTCAGCATATTCCTCAAGATTACCTTTAGCTGTTATGAACCCTGTTGTCCCTTCGTCGATGATGTCTTTTACACCACCTACATTAGTACTAATTACAGGCAGGTTACTTGCTTGTGCTTCTATTAAACTCACAGGAGTGCCTTCATTATCAGAAGTTAGACAAGCTATATCCATTCCTGCATTAAATTTTGCAATGTCTAATATCCAGGATGTTAATTCTATGTATTTACCGTATTTCTGATTTATTTCGTTTACTCTTTCTTCAATTTCATTTTTAAGTTCACCATCTCCAACGATAAAAAAACGCGCATTTGTCTCGCCTTGCTCCAATAATTTTTCTACAACATTTAAGAAAAAGAAATGGTTTTTTATTTTAGTTAATCTTCCAGTAATTGCAATTGCAACCTCATTTTCGTTGAGTTGGTATTTAGTTCGTGTTTCAATTCGGTTGGTTGAGTAGTTATTTTGAAATTTTTGTAAATCAAATCCTAATGGAATTACTTTTATTTTATCTGGAACACAAATTTTATGAATACGAGATAGTTCGTGTTTTTGTATTGGACTAATGGCTATAATTGCTGTAGTTTTTTTTGCTAGTTTCTTCTCTATGTATTTGTAGATATGAGTTTTAATTGGGTTAAAATACGAATGAAATACATGACCGTGAAATGTGTGGATTACAATCGGAACTTTGCACGCAAAAGCAGCTCTTCTCCCTAATGCGCCAGCTTTAGCAGCGTGAGTATGAACAATATCAGGTTTAAATTCTTGAATGATTGCTTTAATCTTTTCATATGCTTCACGATCTGACTTGATACTCGGGATTCGTTTAAGTTCTTTTATGATTTGTGGTTTTACGCCATACTCTTCAGGAATGTGTAACGAATCTGTTTCTCCTTCTTCAGGAAGCCCACCAATTAAGAGGGTTTCAAATTCATCATCCATGAATCGAGATAAAAAAGTAGCATTATAGGTAGGGCCACCCAAATTAAATCTGTTGATGATTCGAAGAACTTTTGGCATTTGATAAAAAATGCAAAATTAGATTTTTTTATGGTTTTTTATGTTTTTATCTTTAATATTTAGAGTCTTTAAGTTACTTTCTTTATATTTGTTTATAAAGTAATTCCTTTAATGTAATCTCAGATGTTGTTTTTTAATCAAACTTTTTTTATTTATCTATCATTTATTTTTTCTTGTGTAATTGCGCAAGATAATTTTGACAGTACATGGGTAGATTTTAAAAAAGATCCTGCTTTAAAAAATGCCGTTATCAGTTTTTCTTTGGTTGATTTAAAGACAGATTCTTTATTAAAGTTTGATAATGATTCTTCTGCTTTAACCTGTGCCTCCACTGTTAAATTATTTACGACAGCAACAGCGATTGAGTTACTGGGTGAAAATTACGCACCTGTTACTTCTTTGTATCATAATGGATATATTAAAGATAGTACATTAATCGGTGATTTAATTATTAGAGGTAATGCCGATATTTCAATGGGTAGTCAATATTTTAACTCAGAAGATAGTCTTTATAAATTTCTAATTGATTGGAAAAATACATTGACTAGGCTGGGGATTAAAGGTATGATTGGTAATGTTTATGCGGATGGTTTAGCTTTTGGATACAAAGGAACCCCAAAAGGGTGGGGAAAATCAGATGTTGGGAATTATTATGGTGCTTTTCATTCAGGCCTTTCAATTTATGATAATGCGTTAAGATTGTATTTTAAAGTGCCTAAAAATGGAGAAAAAGCTTCAATCACAAAGGTGTTTCCAGAAATCAAAAATTTAACTCTTAATGGAACGGTTTATTCAGCAAATATTGGTTCGGATAATTCATCGATTTATGGTATTCCATTCTCATATGATCGAAGAGTCTCTGGAACACTACCTGCAAATCGAGATACTTTTTTAGTCAAAGGGAGTTTACCTGATCCAGAAATGGAATTTTTAAATGAATTAGTAAGAGTATGGAATACTTCAGGTTTTACAATTAATGGCTCAGTTTTAAGCGCACGTTCATTCAAGGACACTGTTTTTCATTATGATAAGCTAAATCATATGTTGTCTTTTACAGGTAAAACAGTAAAGGAAATTGCCTATTGGACAAATATGAAAAGTTTAAACGTTTATGCAGAAACACTATTGGCATGGATTGGTTTTGAAAAAAGTGGTTCAGGCTTAACAGAAAATTCAGCTCAATTGATGGAGGATTATTGGAAAGAAAGAGTTTATTCAAAAGGGCTTACGTTAAAAGATGGAAGTGGTCTTTCCCGATCGAATAAAGTGAGTGCTGCAACTTTTTGTAGTTTGCTAAAATACATGAATACTTCAAAAAACAGATCGGTTTTTAAAAATACTCTTCCAGTTGCAGGTACTTCAGGAACATTAAAGTCTTTTTGTAAAGGGCAGTGTTCAGAAGGTAAATTTATAGCAAAAAGTGGAACGATGAATAGTGTAAAGTCATATGCTGGTTATATTACAACTATTGAAGGAAGAGAATTGACCTTTGCATTAATTGTAACAAATTATTCATGTAGTAACAGTGCAATTGTAAAAAAAATGGAGCCTGTAATGAATGCGATTTATCAATTAAAGTGACTTCGGTAATTCAAATTCGATTATTGATTTCCAAAAGTCTTGTATCGATTCTCCTTTATATTTTAGCATTCTTGGAACGATGCTTGCTTCAGAGAATCCCGGTGTAGTATTTACTTCAATGACAAAAGGTTTTCCTTCTACAAGCATAAAATCTATTCGAGCAATTGATTTAAGTTGAAGTAATTGATAACATTTTATTGCTATCTCCTCTACCAATTTAGCTTCGATATCTGAAATTCTTGCAGGTATAATTTCGTCAGACTTCCCATTGTATTTTGCATCATAATCAAAAAAATCATTTTCACTTACGATTTCTGTTATTGGTAATGTTTGTATACCATTTTTTGTTGAATACACCCCGCAAGTCACTTCTGTTCCTTTTAGAAAAGACTCAATAACAACAGAATCACCTTCTTTAAATGCTTTTTCCAAAGCAGGTAATAGACTTTCTTCATTCATCACCTTAGAAATTCCAAAACTAGAACCAGAATCTGAGGGTTTTACAAAACATGGTAGCCCCAATTCATTTATGATGTGAGCTTTTTCAATAGATTCAGTAGATGTTAAATGGATTGATTTCGCTACATTGATGCCAAAATTGTTTAAAAATTGGTTACAGAACCACTTGTCAAACGATAATTCAGAAGAAAGCGCATTTGAATTTATGTATGGAATTCGGATGATGTCTAATAAAGCTTGTATTTTCCCATTTTCTCCAGGTGTTCCATGAATGTAAATAAGGGCAGCATCAAGTTTAATAGTTGTTTTTTCAGAAGTGTAAGAAAAATTCCAAGGGTCAAAATCGTGGATTGATTCTCCAATTTTTATCTTCCAATTTTCTTGATTTACAATGATTAAATAGGGTGCATATTCCTTTGGGAAATTAGTTAAAATTGTAGTAGCGCTTTTTATTGATATCTCATATTCAGATGAGTAACCTCCGCAAATAATTCCGATTTTTTTCATGTTTAGTAGTTTTTCGCCAATTTTTCTTGGTGTTTTATTGAATTCATGCATTCATTGCAATGTAAAAATATATAATTGTACATGCTGCTCGTCTAAATTCTCACGAAAGTTTTTATCAAATAAGTTTTCATATCTTTATTTTTTATTTAAAATATTTTTAATCAAAAGTTTATTGCTAGAGTTTAATCTTTATTCAATCTTTCAATTCGTTACTTTGTAACTTGAATATTAAAGTCATATTTTTAAACTCTTGTTTTTGATATTTTATTTTTAACTTCATTCAAGTGATAATTTTTTTAGTTTTATAAAACTTGAAAACTTTTAATCATAATCGAGCAATTATGAGGAAATCTCATTAAGTTATTTTTATATTTGTTCGAAATTTGTTATTTATGAATTTATTTCGAAATATATTGTCCTTCTTAAGAAGTAAATTGTTTTTTAAAAATTTAGGATTGGTAATCCTGACTTACATTTTACTTGTTGGAGGCACTTTATTTTATCTTGAGGTTAGAACGCACCATGGTGAGAAAATTGCGGTACCTAATTTGTTAGGAAAACATATTTCTAAAATTGACTATTTGTTAGATGATTCAGGTCTAGAATATGTACTTATTGATTCTATTTACAGGCCAGAATTCAGAAACGGAACTATTGTTAAGCAGTTTCCTGAGCCAACTTCTCAATCACATATTTTTGTTAAAAGTACTCGAATTGTTGAAGTAAGTGTCTCAAAAAAAGTAAGATTCGTATCTGTTCCAATTTTATTGAATAAATCTAGAAGATACGCTGAAAGCATACTAAGAAATAAAGGGTTAAGGTTTAAAGTGTCTTTCAAAAAAAGTAAGGATGTGGGCGCAGTTATTTCTCAGAAATACAAGAATCGATTGATGAGAGATGAAGTTAAACTTCCTTTTGGTTCTGTAATTCATTTGGTAATAGGTAAAGCGATGAGTGAAGAGCCGTTCGATGTTCCTGATTTATTTGGATTGACAATGTTTCAGGTAGATTCTACTTTGTATGAGTTACCATCAGTTACATTTTTAGTTGGAGAATGTTTAGGGTGTGAAACAAAAAAAGATTCCTTGACTGCAAGAGTTTATTCTCAAACACCAGAATATTTCGAAGGAAATGTCAGACCACCTGGTACAGATATGGTAATCTTCCTAGACAAAGATTTCTCTGAGGAGAAATACAAAGATGAAGAAGAGGAA
>Ga0172376_10006966_pt1 | contig 12144 bp, 12 predicted proteins | sample Lak35m_FD_121114 | JGI IMG/M metagenome (GOLD analysis project Ga0172376, IMG submission 121114) | Freshwater microbial communities from Kabuno Bay, South-Kivu, Congo - kab_092012_35m | ecosystem: Environmental > Aquatic > Freshwater > Lake | place: Democratic Republic of the Congo: South-Kivu...
ATAAAATTGGTGCTGTTGGTAGGAGTTGAACCCACAACCTTCTGATCCGTATCCAGACGCTCTAATCCAATTGAGCTACAACAACATAAAATGGTTGTCCCGATTGGATTTGAACCAACGACCCGTGCGTTATCAACACACTGCTCTATACCAACTGAGCTACGGGACAATTAAAAATGGTGGCTCAGGTCAGACTTGAACTGACAACACGAAGCTCTTCAGACTTCTGCTCTACATTGGAGCTACTGAGCCAATAAATTGAATTGACAAGTCAAAGGACTTGCGCTTTCACTAGATTAGCTTAACTGGGATTTATTCTCATTCATAAATCTATTGAATGATTAATTTACCATCCTTAATTGTAAAATTATGTGGTTTATTATCACTTAATCTTGAAAACGATTCCTTTGATAAAAATACTACACCAACATTCGTTATTAACTTTGATAACTTATTTTTAAGTGATGTCAAAAAGCTTTGAGCTTTACCAGCTACATTAGCAACAAATCCTTTAACAACACTCATACCTTTTTGTAAAATGTTTTCTTCTTTAATTAACCCCGCTAAAACCATCATTCTTTCATTGTGTTCTACGCTTTCTTTTTTCCAACTTGAACCGGTTTTGCCCCAATCCCTATACTTTTTCATTCCATTGAATATTCTATCAACAACACTACTATCTAATCCTTTGGTTAATTGTTGAACCCTAACATCTATATCAGAAGTTAATCCACTCACTTTAGTATCAACAATTCTAAACGATTCACCTGCTCTCTCTACTTTATAACTAATCGTTTCTAATTTATAAATAACTTCGCCATTGTAAGAAATTTGTGAACGAGCAATTTGCAAATCGTTACCTGAAAATTGTACAGTGCCATTTACTGAAGTTTCGGTGCTAAAACTTTTCATTACGGTGCCAGCACTTAATTGTGTACCTTTAAATTGTTGTTCGTCTAACATTCTATCCAACTTAGCTAGATTTAATAATCTACGAACAGTATCGTCACCTTTTGATTGTTTAACTATATCCATAGCCTGTTGATAATCCGAATAAGCAGGATCATTCATTATATCAGTAGGAGCAACTTCTACACCACTTCCAGTATCAATCTTTTTATCAAGAAATTCAGGATTGTCTACATCCAACCCCATGTTTGAAACGGATTGTGATATCTTACTACCAAGTTGGTCATCATTCAATTTATCAAGATTTTCTAAATCACTTAGTTGATCTCTTAAAGCATCAGCACTTCCAACATCACTAGCATCCATATCAATGCCTAGTTTCTCAAAAATATTATCAAAAGCATCAGGATTTTGTGATTGTGAATATGCTCCAACAGCACTTCCAATAAGTGATAATACAACTAAACCTACTCTTATACTAGCAAATGCTGCCTTTGGATTTTTAATAAACCATCTTACAATTTTGCTCAAAATTCTTAACATTAAACCTGGTTTTTTATCTTTAGATTTATTCTTTAAATTGTCAATTGTACCATATAATTTAGTCGCAGCTACTGCATATATTTTTCTAGCAGCATCACCCGCAGATTCTCCTGTCTTATCTACCGCAAATTTAATTAAATCACTTGCTTTTTTACCAGCATCTTTGATGTTAAATTCATTGATTTCACGGCCTTCTTTCAATAAAAAAGAATAATCATAAAATTTCTCAACTGCTTTATCTATATCCTCTTGAATAAGTCGGTCGTTAATATCTTTAAATCGTATCATATACAATAAATATATCTTTTTGTATAAATACACATAAAAACTAATCTGTGTGGTTGGATTTGAACCAAACCCATAGAGAATCCCGCATCTTGCCTGGCGTCAAACTCCACGACTTCATTGCTGATTCAATCTATATACTCTGTCAAATCAAATAATATTTTACCCTACGTGCCATTCATCGCCTAATTCATAATTCCAAAGTTCAGTGGGATTTAATCTCTTCACAATTTTCAATGAAGAGAAGTCTAATAAAGGTTCATCATCAGCACCATAATATTTTGACGGTACAGCCTTTATAAGATAAATTGGTCTTCCTCTACCAACTTGAAAATCTCCAGCTAAAGATATCAATGTATCAATTCCTTCATCAGAATTTACCACAATAAACCACTTGTTTTTACTAGGAGTCCATTTTACTTCATAAACACTAACTCCCTTTTCCTTTTCATTCTTAAACCAATTGGTTGATAATCCTCCAGACGGAATGTCACCAAAACGAACATAATATTTCTCCGCAGAGTTTTCAGTCAATAAATCTTTTAACTTAATCATATATCATATAAATATAACAAGGTTATTGTTAACTCAAAATTCATCTGTGTGGTTGGATTTGAACCAACGGCCTATGCTTAATCACGCTTTTACGGTGTCATTTACCATCATAGTGAGCACTGATCTACCTCTGAACTACACACAGATTAAAATGGTGGGAGCAGTAGGACTCGAACCTACGAAGGCGTAAGCCAGAAGATTTACAGTCTTCCGCAATTGCCGCTATGCGATACTCCCGAAAATAATTCGTTTATAGACACGAACTATCAAATTTTGATAAAAGCTCCTCCCCAGGGACTCGAACCCCGAACCCGCGCTTTAACAGAACGCTGCGCTACCATTGCGCCAGAGAGGAATTAAATTTTTGAAATACATCCGCCGTAGGAATCGAACCCACCTCACTGAGATTTGGAGTCTCTGTCGCCTATATCCTTGGAACATGGGCGGATATTAAAACTGGAGCCTTCTTCCGGGCTTGCGCCGAACTCTGAGGTTTACAAAACCCCTGCATCGCTGCCTATGCTTAGAAGGCATAACTTATTTTACTAACTTATACGACAACCATCTCAACAGCGTCGTTATCGCCCTATAGGTTCTGTGCAATACATATCGCCTACGGACCAATCAATTGATTTTTTGAGTACTTTACCCACTTTTCGTCACTCAGGGAGGTTCAACAGATGGAGTTTCAAACCTTATATTTTTATATTATCAAATTTTCACTAAATGTCAAACAAAAAACCACCACTTTTTCGGTGGCGGTTAATATTGTTCAGTTTATACTCTATATACAATATCAACAGCCAACACATTCACAATTTGTAAATGTGTGCCACTTAATATCTGTACGATAGTTCTTCATTACACTTATAAGTATCACACAATATCAGATTCGTCAATATCTTTTGCTAAAATTCTTTATCAACCTAAATAATACATACACACAATATACCGTCAATACACTTAAACTAGTTATACACAAACTAATTCCTATAGATAATACCCAGCCAATTATATGTAATTGTTCTTCACTAAACATAACACTCAATATATACTTTACAAAACATTATAAAAATATTTTTAAATATAAAGTATATAGATATAATTTATATGTCACATGGAGTTTATAAAGTTACCGATGAATTTGAACAAGCTCTTTCGAAATATACAGGAGCGCCATATGTTGTAACAATTGATAATTGTAGCAATGCATTATTTTTAGCTTTGTATTATGAAAATATAAAAGATAAAATTATTTCAATACCCGCAAGAACATATCCAGCCGTACCGTGTGAGATTATTCACGCGGGTGGTAAAGTTAATTTTGAACCTGTTAATGGTAAAACATTAAAAGGATCTTATCAATTAAAACCTACTAAAGTTTGGGATAGTGCTTTACGATTCACGTACAACATGTATTTACCAAATACTCATATGTGTATTTCTTTTACAGGCCCATATAAACATTTCAAATTAAGTAAAGGTGGTGCAATATTAACAGATGATTATCACGCATATTTATGGTTTAAAAGAGCTAGATATAGCGGTAGACGCGAATGTAGTTATCATACAGACAATTTCGATATGTTGGGTTGGAATTTTTATATGATGCCCGAATTATCAACAAGAGGTTTATTGTTAATTAATCAGTTTTATAATACAGATGGCACACCCAAACACAATGAAGATTTGGAACTTCCATACCCAGATTTATCAAAATTTGAAATTTATAAACAATAATATGATTAAAAAATTTGAAAATTATCTTAATATAGAGTTGAAAGAGTCTGGTTTAATTTTTGGTGAAAATGTAAATATTTCCAATGATGTTATATTTCACAATCCTAAAAATATTATTATAGGAAATAACGTTAGAATTGATTCACAATGTTTATTAATAGCCGGAAAAAACACAAAAATTGTTATAGGAAATAATGTACATATATCGGCTGGTTGTTATTTTTATGGTAATTCTGGCAATATAACTTTGGAGGATTTTACGTGTACGTCAGCAAGATGTATATTATATACAGCTAATGATGATTATACTGAAGGATATGCTACTAATTCAGTGGTTGATGATTCTATTAAAAATGTAACTTGTGGTGATATCTATCTAAAAAAACATTGTGTCGTTGGATGTAATAGTGTTATATTGCCAAATGTAATATTGGAATATGCAACATCGGTTGGTTCACATTCTTTAATTAAAATAAATACCGAACCATATGATATAATAGCTGGAATTCCGGCAAAATTTATAAAAAAACGAAAAAACATTTATTTGAATTAATATTTACAGTGACATCAATGATTGTAGTTATAAAAATTAGAAAATATATATTTTAGAAATCAACCGTTTATTTTAGTTCAAATGAATCGTATTTTACAAGCACATGTTGCTGGGTCAATTAACTTTTTTAAAAAAAAGTTTTTATCTACATATAATTTAACGGAGTATAACAATCCAAATAAACCAGCAATTTTTTTTGGAGCGGAAGAAAGTTCTGAGTTAATAAATAAACATAATAGTTACAAAATAATTCTTCCTTGTAGGCCCGAAGATATACCTAAAATCTCAGACTATAAAAACACGATTTTTATTTGTTCGGATAATTATATATTACCCGAAAATGTAATAAGAAAAAGTTTAACACCCAGAATTAAAAATTATGATATTTTTAAACCGAATCAATTAGGAGATAAAATATATTTTTATAGTGGATTTAGAAACGGTAACAATTGGTGGCCACATTTTATAGACGATTTGAGAAAAAAGATTGACTATGAAATCATAACAACCAACCATAATAATTTGAATGATTACTACACGATTGAATATTTAAAAGAAAATTATTATGATAAAAGTTTTTTAAATATTAATTTTACTCCAGGCAATGCATTGTCAACTGTAATTGAATTGGGATTAATGGGTAGAAAAACTATTTTTAAACCAGTTATAAAAAATAATATTCAACGGCTTGAATTTCCTAATTTTATTTATTTACCACAAGATAAATTGGGATTTACTCAAGATTCAATTGACGATGTCGTTAAGATAATTAATGAAGAAAGTAAAAAGATCGGGTCAATACAACAACCAATTGATGCTCATAATATTAACGATGAATGGCTCGATTTAGATTTTTGGTTATCATGACAGTTTTTACGACTTTATATTATGAGGGAGATCACAGAGTAGATAGAGTAGAATATTTTCAAAAAATAATGTTATACACTTATTATAGTCTCTTTAATAAATTCATCCACCGAAATATCAAACACCTTCTCACACTCTATCATATAATCCCTCACTCTGTGCCTGGTTTGTATCGCCCACTCTATATCATCCAAACCATACGCAATTCCATACTTAAATAATGGATTCTTAGCCATATACTCCTCTCGACTATACTGTGGATCCGGCACAATAATAGATGTAGCACCACATAAAGCCGCAATTATTGAATAATATGTTCTAGTATCGTAACTTATAAAAATATCAGTGGAATTCAAAACTTCTTTCAATTTGTTAAAATCATTGCAGAAATTATCAACACACACGGAATACTCTCTATGCACATTCAGTGATTCTACACCCTTACACTTTCTATACAAATGACAACTTATATTACGCTCGCCATTCAGATTTTCATTCTTGAAAAAATCTACCCTCGAATCAAATATCCGCAACAACTTATCACTAACCTTTATGCCATCACGCACTTTGAAAAATTCAGAGAATTTATATACCACATCACAGTTGCCCCATGTATCACTGTTGCCACCATGATACTCAACATCACATAATACCCACCTTATTACATTCTTTCCACCCAATGGATTGCCATGCACAAGCTCAGGATATATTATCCACGATTCATCCTTGATTTTATTAACACCGTCACCATCAATAGTGCTTAAACCATCAGTCGTTCTATTGCAATACATATACACCTCACAACCTCTGTCCCTTAACTTCTTGCCCAATAAATGCAAAACAACTATGCCGCCTATGTGTTCCACATAATCGGGTGACCATATTATATATTTCTTACGCACATTCTTTAATTTAAATCGCATCACCTTATCATATATCTTATCACTATCACCATATTTGTACGATTCTTTAACCTCTCGCTCAGTGCCATTGTTTAGATATACATACCGTAAACAAATATTATCAGTATCCTTAAATCGTTGGTCAGAAATATTATAGGAAAACCAACCCGTGTTGCTCAATTCAATGTTGTTGCTATACATCAATTCCTCATTGCAATATATACAAATGTGCCGCAAACTTATAGTCTCACCACTCAAATTAAAACAAAAAAACATATGTTTATACTCGCCATTACTAATATAAGGTACTATATGCACTATTAAACCACGGTCTATATTGTTCATCATCACACTGCCATTGCTTATTCCACTATCACTATAATATTCGCTTATCACAGTCTCTAACTTGTCAACATATACACCGTTGTGTACATACTTGTCTATTAATCGTTTAACTATGTTTTCCGTATATCCATAACCAAAATTTTTAATGTAATCGCTCTTGCTAATATCCCACCCACTCTCATACAATTCACTAACTCCATACAAATCGCTCACACCCACTATATGCATAGGATTAGGTATCAAACTTATATCGTTAACAATATAATAAGCACGCTTACCACAACCTTCCATCAACACAATTTTGTCCTCTATCAATTTCTTTAAACCACATTTTGGTAATCTAATGTCCGATTCAACTGTAACTATATATTCATAATTATTTTCCTTCGCAATACTTAATCCCATCTTGTATAGTTTTAAACACGCGGGACTGTTTGGAGAATTACACGAATTTTCACTGTACTCGCCAAATTCAAACGGATGCCACCGCCACAAATGCCCCCACGATGTATATGTGTTATCATCCAAATCTGCCACATTTTCAATAAAATCCGAAAACTTTATCAACATGTTGTCACTATTATAATACACATATTTACATAATTCACTCGCTCTATCCAAATATTTGTTGCTATGTGTGCAAAATATTACATCAATACATTCGTTCTTTAAACTTTGCAAAAATTCACACACACCAACTCCATCAATGTCATTCTTTATATAACTCAATACACATACAACATATCTCATAGTTATCATACATATGCAAAAAATATATATAAAAAATATCACCCCCTGCTAAATTCATACCTTTTATAAAAAAGTCAAAAAGTACCCCACAAAAACCGCAAAATCACATATGCAAGTTCGCTAATGAAAAAAGTACCATGTGTGTTGTATGTATCCCCGCGCGGGTGGCGCGGGGCTAAGTCCCATGTTCAGAACCACTTGACGGGGTTGCGGGGTGGGGAGGCCCGTCATGTTCTATAAAAAGGGTACCTGTTGCCTACCCCCACCCCCGTCAATGTTATTTTGCGTACCCTATGCCCCCCACCCCTCTTGCTTGTTGTGCTTAGGCCCACTCAGTAAACATATTTTGCTTACCGTTCCAAGGATAGGCCCAACTATAGCTGGTCATCTTGAGACTCACCTTATCGCCACAAGCTTGTATGCGCTTGGTCATTGGTTGACCCACAACATCGTTTACATTGGGCATACACTGTCCTTGCATACATCCAGTATAGTTACGAGTCTGACTCACTTCAGCAATCACCACACTCTTATTTTTTACAGCGATTACCTTATAATAGTCCACATTGGTTTGGTCATAGCCCCAAGAGCACACAAAGATATCTCCAACCTTGACTGAAGGCTTAGGCGCATCCAGCTTAATTACATCATTAGCATGAAGCATTGTGGTAACTGAATAACTCTTAGCATCAATGTTGGAAGCGTATAGAGTACCGTCACGCTTAGCCTTCCAAACCCTGAAACGAGTACCTACAGGCACAGTGGTATTATAAGTGGTAACAGGCTTGGTATTGGATACGATATCGTTCTTACGAATGTTCATATAGTCTATAATATATTATTTTAGGATATACCCGCGCAAATCTTAGATGGTGCCCATACGATACACATAGTCATATCGTCCAGCCGGAATAGCATAATATTCCTCAGTAGTCTCAACCTTCTTGGGCTTGAGACTCTCAATCTCATTGCGAATAGTCTCAAGCAAGCTAACCTTGTTGTTGTAAATCTCGACTTCCTCAGTAGACAAAGTAGGAAGTGTAGCCACATACTCAGTCAACTCATCGAGGAACACCGTGTCCTCAAGCGACTGAAGTTCGTCGTCAGAGAGTTCAGGCTGCTCGAAGGTAACCTCGGGAAAGGTCACGGTGATAGTGTTGCGGAGGTCGGAGGTGGTGTCAATCATGTCGTTCATCGTGGGTATAGAGTAGACGGTTATGTGGGTTGGGTCAAGCGGTTCTGCAACTTTTTTTAAAAAAAGTGCGTTACTGTTAAAGTACTGGGGTTTGGTCGTCAGTGTGTGGACTGGATCGTTCAACAGTCGGTGTCAAGCTTTTTCGACACTGTAAAACTGTTTCACCAAATACTGAATTTTGACAATCTTGACACAAAAAAGATATGAGGTACTCTTTGACGCTGAGTTCGTCTTTGAAGAACTCTGCACTGCCTCCACAAGCGACACATTGATGTGCGGCAAAGGCGAGTGAGCTACTACGGCCGAACATTTTGAGACTTAATTCATCTTTGGTCATATTATTATTTAATTACATTACAACTTCGGTAGGTTCATCTACAATAGTGAAGCTGTCTTTGGATTCATTGAAGTCGTACTCGTTAATAAGGTAATTATGGATATTATCAATATTGAGTGGTTTATTGCTACGAAAGTTAATGACAGATTGGCCGCCATTACGAAACTCAACAATAATTGTCGCTGTAGTCATATTATAGTTTATTTAGTTTAATTACATTACAACTTCAAGTATACCCGCCCTATTTCCATTGATGTCCTTAATCGGTACCCTAATACCACAACCATCTTCCAAACACTCCATCACTTCACGTTCAGCATTCTTCAGTATTCGACTAACCTCGCCAAAACGATCATCCTCAAAAGCAGCATTCTCAGTGTTAAACTCAATCGTGATCTTCATCGTGGGTACAGTATAGACGGTGCCAAGGTGCCGTCAAGCCCCAGTTGCAACTTTTTTGCGATTTTCTCTAAGCGCTTGATGTACAGTGTGTTGCAGAAAATCAGCGTGACACGGTGCTTTTTTTACAAAAAGTGCTTGAAGTGGTGTGGGCATCGTCTATAGTGGTACTGTCAATTGACGGTACGGACCGACACCTACTAGGTCGAACAGCTGGTAACACAGCGAGGGTAGAGGACCAACACCTACCCAAATACCGTTATCGTTAAATTTTTACCGCTTATAACCGCCTAAACCGCTACAACCATACCAACACCTAGCCACCCACATCAAAAGCGTTTATAGAGGAGCCTGGCGCACAGGGCGCAACACTGTAGAGTCGTCACCAGACAATATTGCCCCAACCCACCATCAATTTGTCTAACAAACCGTAGCTCATGAGGTGTTCTACTAGAAACAGTTGTTGCGCTATCATTAGAACAAGTACTTGTGCGTTGTAGCAGACAGTTGTGACAGAATTACTAATGACGAATTATAATTGCTTGACAAGTGAGACTAGTTGGTGTATACGATAGCTTTTTATAAGGGTGGGAAAGCCAAATACAAAAATCATGTATATACAGCACCAACACACTGTGGATAAGCACACAATAACTAAACACAGCACAGACAGCACATCCAGCAAAATATGTTTTTGCACCGTATAAAAAGTGTGCTTTGTGTAGTATAAGCGTGGGTTAGAGCTTAGTGTACTTATACTGCTAATGGATTGTTGTTGTTATTATTATATAATTTATAAAACATATGTGCATATATGCATATGTTTATTGATAACTTAGGGGACACTAGGGTAAAATAGTGTAGAATAGGGTATATGGTGAATGTAGTTAATAAAAAAACCTCTATAGTGTTAATATAGAGGTTAAGTATAGTTAAATTGGGTATATGGTATGGTGATTAGTCTAAGTAGTGACTAAGGGGATGATAACCGTTGATAATTTCCTTACGGCTGTAAGTATTGTGTTCAAAGTCAGTGGCCTCGATTACATACATCTTATTATCGAACCGAATCAAACAATAATTGTAGCGGTAGAACTCGCTAATATTAAATAACAGTTCACCGATGGTTTTGCGAATATCGGCTTCAAGTACTTCTACCACATGATGTAGGTGATTGATAGTGTTTAGGGGTACGAACTTATTATTACGATCTTGGGCTTGCGGATACTTTACTGCGAGGATCTTGGTCATATAAGGTATATAGCTGTATATGGTATAGTGTATGGGGGTTATACGATACGGATACTATGTGATAGGTCACCGTCATTAAGTGCATCTAGGTTTTGCAGTTTGGCTTGCACTTTTCGGCATGCATCTTCTTCGATTGTGGCAGCAGCGAACATTATTTTTTGAATAACGGGCGTCTTTCCATTGGCCCTATGACAACGGCCTAGAGCTTGCAGCAGATTAATTGCACTATAGCTTGGACTGATAATGGTATGACGAGGATAATTACCATTCAAGTCATGTAGGCTTATACCTGCGTTACCGGCTTGCAGATTAGCGATTAGAATTCGTTTATTATCATTTTGAAAGTTATCTATGTCTGACTGGCGGTTTTTATCAGATTGGCCGCCTACAATCTTGGCAATTTTACCATTGAACTTATTGTTCTTAGCAAGCTGCTTTTCAATAGCTTCTACAGTATCAGTAAAATTGACAAAGACGACTGGACTAATATTCTCATCATATAGGTCTTCAATCATATTGACCATAGTAGGCACTTTAAGTATTTCGGCGTGGCGGCGTGCTTTGGTCATAATTGCGAATTGGTGGGAGCTATAATTGGAACTAGACTCTTCCAGAGCAGCAAGTTCTTGTTCCATAATCTCATATACCCGATTGATTTTATCGGTATTGTTACCCATATCAAAAATATCAGCAACCACCCGATTATCAGGAAAGATGGTATCAAACATCTTACGAGTCATCCGACTAGCAATTCGGTAAGTGTTAAACAACTTATTGTGAATCTCACCCATAGCTTCTACCGTTTTACGACTAGCCAAATCAATCTGATAACCGCCAAATCGTGAAGTATAGGCACCACTGCTAAAAACAAAGTTCCTATAATTAACCAGATTATGAAGCGTAGACACAAAGCCAAACGCTTTCATTTCTAATGGATTAGTAGCAGCCGTAGCACTCAACAGCAGCAGTTTGTAGTGGTTTTTGCGAAGAGCAATGAGCATATCACTGTTTTTGCTATTCCAACCTTTGCACTTATGGCTTTCATCTACAATGACGAGGGAGGTTTTGGGAATATTAAAGATATAATCATCTGGCCCATTATCTTTATCGTCTTTGAAAGAAAGATATTGTGTATTACCACGGGTCAATTTCTCGTAGTTTATGACAACATGCGCCTTGATACCAAACTCTTTGAGCACATTGTGCCATGAGTTAATAACGACTTTTGGGCAAATGATTACAACAGGACTGTTGAAATTTTTGGCAATCCAAGCAGCAACATAGCTTTTACCTGTACCGGTTTCACTCAGGTCACAGGCGGCGCCGTTGATATAGAGGCTTTCTAGGAGTGTGAGGGCGTGATTTTTCTGAGGTTCGAGCAGTTTGGAGGTATCGAAATTCATATCGTGGGAACAGTCTACACCATGCCAGTGTGGTGTCAAGCCTCTGTGTCGATTTTGTTTGCGGTAGGTGAGACGATAGGAATTCTAATGGTGAGTATAAGTTTTGCTAT
>Ga0172376_10006967_pt1 | contig 12144 bp, 12 predicted proteins | sample Lak35m_FD_121114 | JGI IMG/M metagenome (GOLD analysis project Ga0172376, IMG submission 121114) | Freshwater microbial communities from Kabuno Bay, South-Kivu, Congo - kab_092012_35m | ecosystem: Environmental > Aquatic > Freshwater > Lake | place: Democratic Republic of the Congo: South-Kivu...
AGGAAAAACCATGTGGTACCGCCACTCTTCACGATCGCCTTGCCAGTACCGTTGGCGAGCATCCAAGTGTCGTAGGCCCAATGAATCGTATTGGCATTACACGCCTTGCCCGAAAGATCAGCGGTCGCCGATCCCGAATTAACCATGAGCTTGCCTTTGTCGCTAGCGATCTTAGCTACCGCAAGGCCGACTGATGAGGTCGGTACATCGGCAATCATGTCAACTTTGTCGGTGTCAAACCACTGGCGGGCGATATTCGATCCAACATCAGGTTTGTTTTGGTGATCAGCACCAACGACTTCAACCTTGAGCTTGCTCCCCGAGGCCTTGATGTAGTCCTCGACCGCCAAACGGGCAGCAACGAGGGAGCCAGGCCCGGTAATGTCTGCATAAAGACCAGACATGTCATTCATAACGCCGATCTTGACCATACCGTCTGAAATCTGGGCTTGCGCCGGCAGGGCAGCCATCGCTGCAATCGCCCCAGCCAACAGGCTTGTCTTGAAGTTCCCGCTTATTTTCCTCATTGCCATTCTCCGTTTGTGAACATAAATTTTTCGTAAACATCAATACCTTTTTAATTCAAACCCCTAGGTAATCTTTCAACATCTCAGCCTTTGAATCGAGTTGGGATGCCGAGAACTCTTCAACCACCGCACCGTGCTCAATAACATAAAAGCGATCGGCCAAAGGGGCTGCAAATCTGAAGTTTTGCTCGACCATCACAATGGTGAAGCCGCGTTCTCTTAGCATGCGAATTGCCCGACCAAGTGCCTGAACAATGACTGGTGCCAAGCCCTCTGAGATTTCGTCAAGCAGCAATAAACCTGCGCCCGTTCGCAAAATACGGGCAACCGAGAGCATTTGCTGCTCACCACCAGAAAGCCTTGTACCTGGGCTCATGCGCCTTTCCTTTAAATTCGGAAAAAGCGTGTAAATTTCCTCAAGACTCATGCCACCTTCAGCGACCTTGGGTGGTAGCAATAGGTTTTCCTCACAACTCAGGCTGGCAAAAATCCCACGCTCTTCGGGGCAAAAACCAATCCCCATGCGCGCGATATGGTGTGGCGCAAGATGGGCAGCTTCCTGATTCTTGATTTTGATGGAACCGGTGCGCCTGCCAACTAAGCCGAGAATCGCCTTAAGCGTGGTGGTGCGGCCAGCACCATTGCGACCGAGCAGTGTGACGACCTCGCCTTGTTTGACGTGTAGATTGACCCCATGAAGGATATGCGACTCCCCATAAAAGGCGTGTACGTCGCTCAGACGCAGCATCTCACTCATATCAATGCGCACCTTGTAGTTCGACTTCGCTACTGCCCATGTATGCTTCTAAAACCTGGGGATCTTTTGAAACAAGCTCATAGGGGCCTTCAGCAATGATTTGGCCGCGCTGCAAGACCGAAATTGTGTCGGCGATTTTTGCTACAACACCCATGTTGTGCTCGACCATCAACACCGTACGATTCGCTGACACCGTCTTGATGAGTTCGGTAACCCGATCGACGTCCTCATGGCCCATGCCTTGAGTTGGCTCATCAAGGAGCATCAGTTGGGGATCCATGGCTAAGGTTGTGGCGATCTCAAGCGCGCGCTTTCGCCCATAGGGAAGCTCAACCGTGATGTGATGGGCGAAGTCAGTCAGTCCCACGGTTTCAAGAAGTTCCATGGCGCGAGGTGTGAGGCCTTTTAATGAGGACTCCGACCGCCAAAAATGAAAGGCCGTGCCCAATTCACGCTGTAAGCCGATCCGCACATTCTCAAGCACCGTGAGGTGCGGAAAGGTTGCCGAAATCTGAAAAGAACGGATCACGCCTTTGCGTGCAATCTGCGCGGCCTTCAAGCGTGTGATGTCCTCACCCTGATAAAAGATGTGGCCAGAGCTGGGAATCAAAAACTTCGTAAGCAGATTAAACACGGTGGTTTTACCCGCGCCATTGGGACCAATCAAGGCATGGATATGCCCTCGTTGGACCTTAAGATTGACCCCCGAAACCGCTACAAAACCCTTGAATTCCTTAACAAGATTCTTGGTTTCGAGAATGACATCCTTACTCATCTTAGGATTGTTCCAGTCGGGCTAGTGTTGTTGTGGTCATTTAAATTGTGTTAATCGAAAGCGCGAACGACCCGCAACACAGGTTGCGGGTCGTTAACGTTTGTCGAAGAGGCGCTTGAACGTCACCTTGGTGACGCGGATTCTAGCTCAGGGGTACAAAACCCTAATGTTGATAAAGCCTGCACTTAACGACCGTAAATCTTTCCAAAGCGCACCCATGCTTTACCGTCAAAGCGCACAAGTTGTTCGCGTTCGATTGGGTAGAAGTCATCTGCCGATGTCTTCACATTCACGCCAGGTAGTAACAAAGGTAGCGTCATATCCAGACTTGCTGCTTGCTTCATGACATTGGCACGCGTCAGATCGTTGCCCGCCTGCTTGAGAACCTGGATGAGCGTTTGGGCGACCAAGGGTCCATAGACGTTAAAGGCATCATTCAGATCGCCGGTGGGATAGTACTTTTTCATGAACTCGCGCCACTCATTCATCGCTGGATCAGTGAGCCACTGCGGATCGGTGGGGTCTTTGAAGTACTGCGTACTAATCACACCAACCGAATTCGCAAGGCCAGCCGGGGTCAGCACTGAGCCTACTGAGGCAGAAACCTGATTGAGGTAATGGTTCGGCTTCCAACCGATTTCGGCAGCCTTTTTGATGGCCTGCGCAGCAAACTTTGGCGTAGTGATGTTGAAAAAAGTGTCTGCGCCCGAAGCCTTCAATGAGTTCATCTGGCTGTCGATCGTTGGGTCAGTGACCTCGTAAGACTGCTTGGACACAATCATTGTTTTGGCCTTAGCCCCCAAACCGTCCTCAAACCCTTTTAGGTAGTCTTTGCCGTAGTCGTCGTTTTGGTAAAGCACAGCGATTTTTGCGTTAGGCGCTGTCTCAAGAATGTGTTCGGCGTAAATTTTTGCTTCGGACTGATAGTTGGGCTGCCAGCCCATGGTCCAGGGGAAATTCTTCGGGTCACCCCATTTGGTTGCGCCAGTGGCCACGAAAAGCTGTGGCACCTTGCGCTGGTTCATGTACTTGTGAATTGCCGAATTCGGAGGCGTACCGAGTGGGTTGAATACTGTCAGGACCTCTTCTTGCTCGACCAGTTTGCGGGCTTGCTCAACGGTCTTTGGCGGGCTGTAACCGTCATCTAAGGAAATGAACTTAATTCTCCGGCCGTTGACACCGCCTTCGGCATTGACCTTATCAAACCAGGCCGAAATTGACTTGCCGATTGTTCCGTAGGCTGAGGCCGGACCTGAATATGGGTTGATGTGGCCAATCTTAATTTCTTTATCGTTTGCACCAACGTCGTACTTATTTTGACTAGACGCAGGCCCAGCCGCCAGCGCGGTGGTCATAACAGCGAATCCAACAGCAAACGTTCTTCGTTTCATGGGGTCTCCTCCTTGGTTTTTGTGCCATTCAATGTAGCTTAAGGAGGCCCAAACCGAGAGGTCCCTTCGTCGGGGCTTCGGGTCCGTTTGTACCAATGAAAGCGTCAGGGAGCCGAGTTACGTCAGGCGCTTCCTCGCAACGCGCTTACATTAGGCTCTGCGATCCACCCGAAGAAGCGCCACGTTTACCGGTTGCCTGAGCAGCCTGCGCATGTTCGGACTTCTTCTGAGCAACTTCGTGCTCGACGGTTTTCGGTGGCGGACGTCCTGCGGCGGCGGATTTTCCTGCCTCAGAAACCTCTACCTTCACTGCTGGCTCAACCTTGGGTTGCTCAGGTTCTCGTTTTGCCTCGACACGCTCTCGCTTCGGCGGTTCCTGAACCCGTTGAACTGGCGCGCTGGCTTGTGTTTGACCTGGTGCTTGAATTGATGCCATCTAACTCTCCGGTGTCCCGATTACTGGTGCTTTATCGAAGATGACGCTAGGTTTGCAACAGGCGCTGGCGGTAGGCTTCACGAAGCTTTGCGAGCTCTTTGGAGGCTACTGCCTTTTTTGTCTTTGATGACTCTTTGCTGCTCAACTCGCCAACGAGTGCCTTCATCCGCGAGCCCATTGCGCTGCGATCGGGGTCGTCGGCGCCTGCATGAAGCGCGATCATCAATGCGTCGGTGAAATCGTCCATATTCAGGCTTACGGCGACAAAAGTCGGCGGAAGTTAGCCCGAAAATGTTTAGTGCAGTGTCTCGATCTATTTGATGCGATGTCTCGGTCTGTCTATTGCAATGTCTCGGTCATTCAAGATCACGCAATATTCATCTGTATGACTGACGAATCTTTGGTTTTTTGGCGTTATGACTAAGACAATTTCCAGCGCTTCGTACTTCCCTTCGACGAAAAGGGGCAATCTTTGTTGTTGCGGTGACAGTTTGTCTTGGATAAACTCCGCCGAGGATTGTTTAGGAGAGACTCATGATCCCACCGAGCTTTGATTACCACGCCCCTCGAACTGTCCAAGATGCAGTTGGTTTGTTAACCCAATTGGGCTCAGACGCAAAACTGCTCGCGGGTGGGCACAGTTTGTTGCCGATGATGAAACTGCGCTTTGCGCAGCCCGCGCATCTGATCGACCTCAATCGTATCGACGAGTTGCGAGGGGTGGCAGACCACGGCGATTATGTGGTGATTGGCGCAATGACGGTTGAAAACGACTTGATTGAATCGCCGGTATTACGCGCAAAAGTTCCCTTACTTTCGGAGGCAGCTACGTTGATTGCCGATCCACAGGTGCGTAATCGAGGCACCATTGGCGGCGATATTGCTCACGGAGATCCAGCCAATGACCATCCAGCCCTGGCGCTTGCGCTCGATGCGAGCTTCAGTTTGCAGGGGCCAGAAGGGCGCCGCGACGTAAAAGCGGACGACTTCTTTTTGGGCATCTACACCACCGCCCTGGCGGAAGACGAGATTTTGGTGAGCATTCGTGTACCGGCATTCGCAGCCAGGACCGGGTGGGCCTACGAGAAACTTAAAAGAAAAACCGGTGACTGGGCAACAGCGGGGGCTGCCGTGGTGCTGCGCCTCGACGCTGGCGTCGTGAGTCATGTTCGGATTGCACTCACGAATGTCGCACCGACTGCGATCCGTGTTGCCACGGCCGAAGATGCCCTGCTTGGCCAAGCACTTACGGATGCAAGTATCAATGCTGCGGCTGAAGCGGCGATGGCCGCTTGCGACCCGGCTGAAGATTTGCGTGGCGACATTGAATACAAGACCGCGATGGCCGGTCAAATGCTCAAACGTGCGATTCGTGCCGCTGCGGCGCGTTGCTAAATAGCGATCAACAAAACAGGAATTTACTCATGGCAAAGAAAATTATCAGTGTGAAGGTCAATGGCCGCTTGCAGGAAAAGGCTGTCGAGCCTCGCACGCTGCTGGTTCATTTCCTGCGCGAGGAACTATGTCTCACAGGCGCACACATCGGTTGCGAAACAAGTCACTGTGGTGCGTGTACCGTCGATGTCGATGGCAAATCGGTGAAAAGCTGCACCCATCTGGCCGTGCAGTGCGATGGCTCTGAAGTAATGACCGTTGAAGGCCTTGCCAATGCAGGCGTATTGCATGCCGTGCAGGAAGGCTTTTATAAAGAACATGGCCTGCAGTGCGGCTTTTGCACGCCGGGCATGCTAATGCGTGCGTACCGGTTTTTGCATGAAAACCCAAATCCGACCGAGTCTGAAATCCGTGCAGGTATGAGCGGCAACCTATGCCGTTGTACGGGTTATCAAAACATCGTGAAAGCTGTGCAATACGCCGCGGCCAAACTGCAACAAACCGAAAAGGAAGCCGCATGAACGCACCTGTAGACGCCACGATGCTTGAGCGCACCGCAGCCCTGCAAGGCATGGGTGATAGTCGGCTGCGCAAAGAGGATGCTCGTTTTATTCAAGGCAAGGGTAATTATGTCGACGACATCAAAATGCCAGGTATGTTGCACATGGACATTGTGCGCAGTTCGCACGCCCATGCTCGCATCAAAAAAATTGACAAAACTGAAGCACTGAAGATACCCGGCGTGATTGCGGTACTGACCGCTGATGATTTAAAACCGCTGAAACTTCATTGGATGCCGACGTTGGCTGGCGACGTGGCCGCTGTTCTGGCTGATGAGAAAGTCCATTTCCAAATGCAGGAAGTGGCTGTGGTGATCGCTGAAGATCGCTACGCTGCTGCAGACGGCGTTGAGGCTGTACAGGTCGAATACGAAGAGTTGCCCGTGGTCATTGATCCTTACGAGGCGCTTAAGCCCGATGCACCGGTGTTACGAGAGGACCTTGCAGGAAAAACCGCTGGTGCTCACGGTCCACGCGATCATCATAATCATATTTTCACCTGGACTGCAGGCGATAAGGACGCAGCGGACGCAGCCTTTGAGGCAGCGCCCGTTAAGGTTAGCGAACATATTTTTTACCCTCGGGTACATCCCTGTCCGCTTGAAACCTGTGGTTGCGTGGCAAGTTTTGATCCTGTTCGCGGGGAACTCACCACCTACATGACCTCACAAGCTCCACATGTGGTTCGCACGGTTGTGTCACTACTTTCGGGTATTCCCGAAAGCAAGGTAAGAATCGTTAGCCCCGATATCGGTGGCGGCTTTGGCAATAAGGTCGGTGTTTATCCCGGATATGTGTGCGCCATTGTTGCTTCGATCGTATTGGGCAAACCTGTCAAATGGGTTGAGGATAGGGTCGAGAATATTTCTTCAACTGCTTTTGCTCGCGATTACCACATGGATGGCGAACTCGCGGCAACGCCCGATGGCAAAATTCTTGGTTTGAGGGTGAATGTTGTTGCAGATCATGGCGCCTTTGACGCTTGCGCCGACCCGACCAAATTTCCCGCGGGCTTATTCCATATCTGTTCTGGCTCCTATGACATTGCGGCTGCTCACTGCAGCGTGAAAGGCGTTTACACCAATAAAGCGCCTGGCGGCGTTGCTTATCGCTGCTCATTCAGAGTGACTGAAGCCGTTTATTTGATTGAGCGCATGGTCGACGTGCTTGCACAAAAGCTGGGTTTGGACAAAGCTGAGATTCGTGCGAAGAATTTCATCCGTAAAGAGCAATTTCCCTACACCAGCGCCTTCGGTTTCGAGTATGACTCGGGTGACTATCACACTGCCTTGCAAAAAGTGCTCGATGCGGTGGACTACAAAGCCTTGCGCGCCGAACAGGCAGCAAAGCGTGCAGACCCAAATTCCCCCACGCTCATGGGCATTGGGCTTGTAACCTTCACCGAAGTCGTTGGGGCAGGTCCATCCAAGATGTGTGACATTCTTGGCGTGGGTATGTTTGACTCCTGTGAGATTCGAATTCATCCCACTGGGTCGGCAATTGCCCGCATGGGAACGATCACGCAAGGTCAGGGCCATCAGACAACCTACGCGCAGATTATCGCCACCGAACTGGGCATCCCCTCGGAAGTTATCCAGGTCGAAGAGGGCGACACCTCAACGGCGCCTTATGGACTTGGTACCTATGGCAGTCGATCGACACCGGTAGCGGGGGCTGCGATTGCCCTGGCGGCCCGCAAGATTCACGCGAAAGCGAAGAAGATCGCAGCGCATCTCCTGGAAGTTGGCGAGGCCGACCTTGATTGGGAAATCGATCGCTTTAAGGTTAAGGGAGAGGATGGCAAATATAAGACGATGAAGGATATCGCCTGGGCCTCCTACAACAACCTGCCTGCGGGTCTTGAGCCTGGTCTTGAGGCGGTGCACTACTACGATCCGCCCAACTTTACCTACCCCTTTGGAATTTACCTGTGCGTGGTCGATATCGATCGGGCAACCGGTGAAACCAAGATTCGCCGCTTCTACGCCCTGGATGATTGCGGCACGCGAATCAACCCAATGATTATTGAAGGGCAAATTCATGGCGGTCTAACCGAGGGCTTCGCCGTGGCAATGGGCCAGCAAATGCCTTACGACGCTCAGGGTAATCTCTTGGGCAATACCCTGATGGATTATTTCCTACCCACCGCAGTTGAAACCCCACATTGGGAAACTGATCATACGGTCACCCCCAGTCCGCACCATCCCATCGGTGCCAAAGGCGTCGCGGAGTCTCCTCATGTAGGCTCAATTCCAACCTTTACCTCTGCCGTGGTCGATGCATTTGCCCACGTCGGCGTTACCGAGATGACAATGCCACACACGAGTTATCGCGTCTGGCAGCAACTCAAGAAAAGCGGATTGGCGCTGTAGACGATTATGGAGGTCATACTCGACAAGCGCTATCCGGTCAACGCCTCGGCCGAACAGGCCTGGGCTTTGTTGTCAGACATCCGAGCCACAGCAAGCTGCATGCCTGGGGCTACGATCACTGAACAGGTGGACGAGACTCACTACAAAGGGAGTGTCAAATCCAAGGTTGGCCCGGCAACCATGCAGTTCGGTGGCGACATTGAAGTCCTCGGCATCGATGCCTCTACGCAAAGCATTCAAATGCTTGGTAAGGGCTCAGACAAGGGGGGGTCCTCGGCATCAATGGATTTGAGCGCGCGGATAGAACAGGGTGACGAACCCGGTCATTGCACGCTTGTAGGACAGGCAACCATTGTGGCAAGCGGCAAGCTTGCTCAGTTTGGAAGCCGTCTGCTGGTTCCAGTGTCTGATGTTTTGTTGGCGCAGTTTGCAAAAAACTTCAGCCTTGCAGCGGCGCAGGTTCAAATGCCAGAAGCAAGCCACTCAAGTCAGGCAACCCAAGCCAATGACGTCAGCGTGGCAGGCCATACGACACAGGAGAATCAGCTCATCCAAACAAGCGCTCTCCACCCAAGCACCCAGCACGATGCCAGTGGTTCCGTAAAGCCCTTACCGCCTCAACCGCAGCCTGTAGCCGCTCAGACTGGTGCCACAGATCTGAATGCCTTAAGTCTCATCTGGGCTGTCATCAAGTCATGGTTTGCCGGGCTCTTTTCGAGTCGTGCAAAGCCGGCTGATCGTCCGGATAAGGTCTAAGCATGGACGCCAGCTCGCTTCGCGAGCAACTTCATCTTGCGGGCTACATTACTGACGAGGACCTTGCGACGGTCTTATGGCTCGCCTGCGAACTACAGCGCCCTTTGCTTATTGAAGGCGACGCTGGGGTGGGTAAAACAGCGCTGGCTCTGGCTCTCGCTGAGTCGCAGGGGCGACGGCTCGTTCGGCTTCAGTGTCATGAGGGAATAGATCTAGGGCAGGCGGCCTACGAATGGAACTATGGCAAGCAGCTTTTGTCGATTCGAGTTAACGAGGTTTCCCAGGGACCATTGTTGGAATCTGACCTCTTTGCGCGTGACTACCTGCTCGAGCGTCCTTTGTTGCAGGCAATCGCCAGCACACAGCCAACTGTGCTTCTTATCGACGAAGTTGATCGCGCAGATGAGGCCTTCGAGGCGTTTTTATTGGAAGTACTCGCCGATTACCAAATTACCGTTCCCGAGTTAGGGACGATTCGCGCCACGCATGTGCCTCTTGTAGTTCTGACAAGTAACGGCACGCGTGAACTCAGTGACGCACTGCGCCGCCGCTGCCTTTACCACTGGCTCGATTATCCGAGTCTGAGCCGTGAAATTGATATTGTTCGTCAAACTCTCCCCAAGGCTGAGTCCTTACTGATTGAACAAGCGGTCACCTTTGTTCAGCGTTTGCGCCGCGAGGACTTATTGAAAACACCGGGTATTGCTGAAACCCTTGACTGGGTTCGAGCACTGCACCAACTTCGGCTCACCTCGATTCCCGATGATCCCTTGGGCATGATGGCTACATTGGCCTGTCTCCTGAAGACAAAAGAGGATCGCTTCCAACTCAACGCTGAACGGATTTTGCAGCTCATTGAAGGTAGAAAGGGTGCGCAGGCAGGTGTTGCAGCAGCGATGAAACCCGCCTCAAGTCAAGCTCAGGCCGCCTGAGTACTGGGTGTAGGACTGATGGATGTTGCAAGGCCACTCGAAGCGATTGCGGGTTTTGCGAGCCTTCTGCGCGAGCATGGCTTACAGGTTGGCATTGCTGAGCAACAGGCCATGGTTCAGGCAGCTCTTGTTGTACCGATCAGTCAGACCCGCAGGCTTGATGCAGCCTGGCGGTCCATCGCCTGTCAAAATTCAAAACAGTGGCAACAATGGTCAGCGCTTTTTGAGCGCTATTGGTACCCGAGTCGAATCAAGGGTACTGTCAAAACGAGCGGTCAGACCAGACAGGCTCGGCATTCACGTGATATGCGACAACTGGTGCAAGATCTGCAAAATCAGCTTGAAGCATCAAGCCGACCCAATCAGTCAGCTCCACAGGGTAGAGATAGCGCGCTCGATGCTGTGGCCCAAGCAAATGACGACATGCTCTCCCGGGCCCAAGGAGGAGCGAGTCGCACCGAAGCCCTTGATGATCGATCACGCTCACAATGGTTGCCGCAGGACCTCTCGCGGCTTCAAAACCTGGCGGATCTGCTCGCAAAACGATTACGAAAGCGTCTCACGAGACGCTGGCAGGATCACCCGCAAGGACGTCGCCTTGACATACGGCGCAGCTGCAGGATGAGCCTTGCTACGGGGGGCGTACCGATCCGGCCGGCCTGGCGACGACCAAGGCGCGAGCAGCCCCAGCTTTTTGTGTTGGTTGATGTGAGTCGTTCGATGGAGACTCATGCGCAGCTTTTTCTGCGGTTTTCGAGGGCTTTTATCGCAGCGATGCAAACCCGTGTTTTCGTATTTCACACGCGACTCGCCGAAATTACACCGCTCTTAAAGCGTGACTCACTACATGTTCAGGAGAAGATCAACGCGGTGACGGCAGGCTTTGCTGGTGGCACGCGAATTGCCACCAGTGTTATGGATTTTCAAACTGTCCACGCCCGTGCGCAGCTTCGTCGAGGATCACTTGTTTGGGTGTTTTCAGATGGCTACGACGCCGATGAACCGGAACAGCTCGCCCATCAGCTTCGTGCCCTGGTCCATCGCGGTGCCCGGATTGACTGGTTCCATCCTGGTCCGAAGACGCCAAGGAGTGCAGCGCTCCAATCCTGCAGCACGCTGATCCGTGCCTTCCACCGCATGGACAGCCTTCGCGATCTTGAAAACCTTGCTAAATCCTTCAACATCGATTTCACACGAACCAAAAAATACCAATGAATCAAAGTCATCAAGTCATACAAACCGCTCAACAATTGGGACGTGAGGGCATAGCTTATGCGCTTGTGACCGTACTGAAGGCCTTACCACCAGCTTCGGCTAAACCTGGCGATAAGGCACTGGTTACCCAAGCAGGGATTATTGAAGGCTGGATTGGCGGGGGTTGCGCGCAACCTGCTGTCATCAAAACGGCGCGACGCGCGCTCGTCGATGGGTGTTCACGCATTATCAGAATTAGTCCTGCAGAAGAAGGCGTGGAGCGCGAGCTCGACGACGTACTTGAATTCGGCATGACCTGCCACTCCGGCGGCACCTTGGAACTCTTTGTCGATCCGGTTCTCCCACAGCCCACACTCACCGTGATCGGCGATACCCCATTGAGTCGCGCACTGAGCGTCCTAGCCCCCCGACTAGGTCTACCAACGCTAGTCATCGCGCATGATGCTGATGCATTACAGTTTCCCGATGCTCAAGAACTCCTGCGCGACGACCAAGATATTCCCGAGGCATTCAAAGCGGTCGCGCATCAAGGCTTCGTTATCGTTGCAACCCAAGGAAAGCGCGATATGCAAGGCTTGCGGGCTTCCTTAGCGATTCAGGCAAGGCATCGCTTTTTTGTTGCGAGTGAACGCAAGGCACAAGTGCTCAAGGCCGCGTTGATTCAGGCAGGAGAAGATGCAAGCCTTGTTGAAGCGATCATCGCGCCTGCCGGGCAACCGATTGGTGCTCAAACACCTCAGGAGATAGCGCTTTCGGTATTGGCAGCCGTTGTGTCACTGAAGTCAAGCACAGGCGCAAGCCCTTGTGAAGGTCAGTCCACTCATCTCAGCGACACTGCCTGTCAGCCAAAGACTTCTAAAGTGCCCGAGGGGGTTAGCTGTAAAAGCAGGCCTTCCGAATCTCCAGAAGAGAACGATTTTAAGAAGAAATTTGTTGAAAAACAGGCTCTTAACCAAAAATCTTGTTGTGACGCTTAAGCCATGGCTTGCATACTCAAGGGCGGTGGCGGTTTATACACTCGAATGGTG
>Ga0172376_10006968_pt1 | contig 12143 bp, 9 predicted proteins | sample Lak35m_FD_121114 | JGI IMG/M metagenome (GOLD analysis project Ga0172376, IMG submission 121114) | Freshwater microbial communities from Kabuno Bay, South-Kivu, Congo - kab_092012_35m | ecosystem: Environmental > Aquatic > Freshwater > Lake | place: Democratic Republic of the Congo: South-Kivu...
TGACTGGGTGCCCCGGGATGAAATCCCGGGAACGCCGGATGTACGACGTCCACCCGCGCGGTACGCCAATATCAGAGTCTCACGCGCTCGCGCGGATCGGCATGCGCATTGCGGCGTGGATCAGCCGCGCCCAGGCCGACGGAACACCAGCGGCCGCAGCGGCGAGACGAGCATCGGCCTCGCGGGCCGACGCCGACACCACCAGCCGTCGGCGATAGATGATCAAGCTCGCCTCGAGGATCGCGAGGCTGAGTGCGGCGAGTTCTCGCTCGGCGGCACTGCCTGTGTCCCGCATCGCCTCGCAGGAAACACGCGCGAGCAAGAAATCCTCGTCCGTCGCGCCGCCATCGAAGAAGAGCCCAGTCGCGCAGCCTGCGGCGGCAAGCGGTCCCGACTCGATCGACCGTGCGGTCGGCAGCAGCCCGTCGCGACGACGGGCGCGATCCACCACGCGAAGCAGCAGTGGATCGGTCTCGTCGCCAAGGGATGAGAGCATGCCGAGGCAATCGGTGTTCGCGGGGATGTCGTTGAAGCGTTCCATATTGTGGTTCATGAACAGCTCTTGAACCGATCCCTCGTTCCATCCGCCACGCAGGTCGCCCCGCGAGGTTCGTTTCCCCGTGTTGTGCGGTGCGCCCGATCTCAGCCGGGCTTCAGCGCCCTCATCAGTCTCGCGATCTCGTCGTCGAGCTCCTCCTCGGTCGCACCATCCTTGAGGAGGAGGTCGACCACGGCCTGCCTGAAGCGAATCGACGCGGTGCGCACCATGCTGGCGCTCTGGCCACCGGTCACCTCGAACTCGACCGCGAGATCGGCATACGACACGCCATGCACGAAGTGGCGCTCGAACATGCTCCAGTGCTTCTCGAAGCCCTCCTGCACGCATCGTTCGCGCGCGGTATTCGCCGCGGAGCGCACCATCGAGGCGGCCCAGATTCGGTCGAACTCCTCGACCGCGGTCTCGGCATTCGAGCGTGGCTCATCGATCGCGGTGCTCGCGAGCGAGTCCGCGCGCTCGCTCTTGTGACGTCGCAGCTCCTCCTGGAGGAAGAAGAGGAACCCGTTGATCAGCCAGCGACGCAGCGGCAGGTTGCTCTCGATCCAGCGGTCGAAGTACGCCGGCTGTGCGAGACGCGACGCGAAGAACCCGGACACGAGGTCCTTGGGCGTGCCGAGCGAGCGGAAGCTCGACCCGGCCACGTAGTTCCCGAGAGGTTCTGCGTAGGTCTCCATGATGTACGCGTTGATCCGTGCGAGTCCCTGTGCGCCCTGAGCCAGTTGCGCGACAAGCCATCCGCGCTGGGTTGCCGGGAAGGAGTCGCGCCTCGATGGAGGGGTGCTTCGTGCCGAAGATTCGCTCATGGGGTGTTCCGATCGCTGGCGCCGAGAGCTTCATGCAAGCGCTCGGACGCCGGACTATCGGCACATGACCGGACCCGGTTCGCATCCTCCATCAGAGAAGAGCGCCGGACGTTCAGATTCTGCGGGGCAACTCCCGACATTTCCGGGAGTTGAGTCAACTCACGAGAGGAGCGGCAGCCCCTCGGCGGCGTCCCGGGCGAGCGGGAGGGCCGAAACGGGGCTTCCCACCGCCTTTCGCATCCAGAGGTCGGGAGTCAGGCAACCGAGGCTTGTGATCCGCTTGGTCTCGTGGGCCAGATCCTTTCCACGCATATAGGACCTAATCTGGTGGCTCATCATGTGCCCGAGGGTGTAGTCGGGCAGGTAGAGCGGGTAGGAGATCATGTGCTGGTAGGCGGCGAGGATCCGGTACGGGTCGGCGCCGAAATCACGCTCGTAGAAGCGCTTCCAAAGGTCCTCGGCGATCCGCAGGACCTCTGCGCGGAGCGTTTCCGGCGTCGCGGTCGGATTCGCATAGAGCCATCGCCACGCACGGAGTTCGAGGAGCGAGGGGCCCGCGATCTGACAGGCTGAGAGCATGGTGGCGACAGAATCCACTGCGAACTGCCGCTTCGCCTCCGCTGCATCCTCGAGGCCGAGCACGCGCTTCGCAAGCGACTGGTAGAGGAACGCGAAGGCCTCGGTACACGCGGTGTTCGGCACGCCGCGCAGCGCGGGCCGCGAGACGAAGTAGGTCGAGCAGAGTTGCTCAAGGTTGTGCCCGAGCTCGTGCATCGCGGTGTCGAAGCCGTCCCAGCCGAGTTCGTTCTCGAGGCTTGAGGTGCGCAGCCATGCTCCGTAGCCCTCGAGGTACGGCCGCATCGCGTGGCCCGCGCCCTTGGAGACCTCGGCGCGCACATGCGATCCGAGGAAGTCGGCGTCCTTCGCGTCGAAGCCGAGTTCACGGAGCACGGTCGGGAGCTTGCGCTCGAAGTCCTTGATGTCGGTGAAGCGCGCCTTCACGGCCGCGTTCATCTCGGTCGCGGGCTTCGCCTCGACCACATCCTCGAAATAGATGTCGAACGGTTCGAGCGCGCGGCCGAGCTTCCTCGACATGAACGCCGCAAGGTCGCGACGCACCGGGGCGTCGAGAAGATCGGTCATCAGCTTCTCGACCTCGGTCTCGGGCATCTCGCGCTCGAGCGCGAACTTGCGTGCGATCGCGGTCGGCTCGTCCGGGTAGAGCGGGTCGAACTCGCGCGCCATTCTGAAGTTCGCGATCCAGTGCTTATATCGTTCGAGCCCGAGGAGTTCGCCGGGTTCGCCGCCAGAAACCGTGTTTTTCTCGGGGTTCCAGTCGCGCTTCTCCTCGCCCGACATCACGCGCCTGGGGATCGAGCCATCGATGTGACGCGCCATGACCCATGACAGCGCACGTTGCTTGTACACGCCGTCTTGGTCGCCGTAGCCGGCCTTGATCTCCTCGCGGACGAGCCAGTGGGCGATCAGCTTGCGGTTGGCCTCAAACCAGCGCTTGCCGTTCGCATCGACGACTCCGCCGACCGGAACGTGGAAATGGCTGACGAACTTGCCGCTTTCGAATGCGACGTTTCGCGCGCGGTCGGCGAGTTCCACCGGGATACGCGGTCCGAAGTTGTGGGCGACGCGCGCGGACGCCCAGTCGGCGTCGGTCCAGGACGGTCCCCTGTCGAGCATCGTCGCGAGCGTGGGGCGCTCGAAGTTGAGAAGCGCGAGGTGCGCGATCTTCTGCTTGTAGAGCTGCTCGGAGAGGTCGGGCGCCGGGTCGAACTGCGCGAGGATGTCGTCGACGCCGGGGAACTCGTCGCCGCGGAGGTCGTGGTGTCGGCGCAGCGTGCGGCGCATCTCGTAGAGGTGTCCGTCGATCTGCTCAAGCGCCTTCTCAAGCCGGGCGAGGAGGCGCGTCCTCTCGGCCGCGTCGGAGACAAAGTGCTTGGTCGCGAACGCCTCGAACGCCGCGGCATCGCCGTCCTTCTCGCTCCACCGCGCAGCGATCCGACCAACACCCGCCTCGATCGCGCTGCGTTGCGGCTCGCCGTGCGCGGTCACGAGGCCTGCGATGGCGCGGCTGGTGGCGTCTGCCAGAGTGATGGTCGTCTTGGTCGAGGGAGCGGTCTCAGTGGTCGCCGGAGTCATGCCCACAGCGTACCGGGGCGAGGTTCGCGCGCGTCCGGTCGTGGCCCAAATGCGGCCTATCCGCGCCGCGGAGTCTTGTCGCCGCGCGGAGTTCCCGGGAGGATGCGACGATGCGACCAATCCTCCCGCTTCGACTGCTCGCGTCAGCGACCGCGATGCTGATGCCCTTCGCGTGCGCCTCGCAGCGGGTGGAAGAGGGGTTCGCGCGCATCGAGAAGGGGATGTCGAAGGACGACGTCGTCGCGCTGCTCGGACCGCCGAGTTCGACCTGGCCGCTCTCGCACAAACTCGATGGAGTGGCAGGCACGCGTCTCCAGTGGGGCGACGGGATCTCGAGCCTCGCGTCGAGTGTGGCGTTCCGCGGCGATCCCGACCGTGCCTATTCGGTCGTATTCGACGAGAAGGGGCTCGTCGTATCGAAGGCGGTGCCTCGCTGGGTCGAGGAGGAGGCTGTCGAGCAGGAAGTCCTGCGCGAACGTCGCATCGAGCGCAACGCACAGGGGCAACCTTGACCGAGGTTCGGGATCACTTTCCGATCACTCCCCGCACGCTCGTCCACGAGGCGCTCGACGGCGGCGACCCGCAGGCGGTCGCCGCACACCTGATCCGGCTCTACGAACGACCGCTCCGCATCTACTTCGGCGCGACCAGTTTCCGGAATCTCGGCGATCCCGAGGACATCGTGGCGGGGTTCCTCGCGGACCGGCTTTCTCGCTCGGACTGGCTGCAGGGATGGCGCGATGCGTGCCGATCCCGCGAGATTCCGTTGCGCCGCTGGCTTCTGAACGCGCTCAACTTCTATCTGCAGGAGGAGGTTCGGCGGGCTGCGCGCGATCGCAGGCTTCCGGAGCCCACCACCGGCGCCACGACCTTCGGGGAAAGTGGAGCGGAGCGAACGTTCGAGCGGGAAGCCGCGCGGGAGGTGGTCGCGGAGGCGCTCGCGCGTACCGAAGCGGCCTGCCGCGCGGCCGGCCAGGTCGTTCACTACGAGGTCTTCGTGCGTCACACCATCGACGGACAACCCTACGACACGCTCGGCCCCGCGCTCGCCTTGTCACTCTCTCGGTGCGCGGGGTGCGTCCGAACCGTGTCGGCGAAGTTTCGCCGTGCGGTCGCGGAGGTGCTTGCCGAAGAGGGGATCGAAGACGGCGACCTAGATCGCGAGATCGGTCGGCTCATGGAGGCGTTGAGGCAGTGACCGCCGATCCGGGCATCAGCGATGGTGGAGCGTCGGCCGGCGGAGTGCCGCCCATCGAGGCTGCGCTTCGCTTGCTCGAGGTCGCGCGCTCGGGCCCGCCGGGAGTCGGCGAGCGGATCGGCCCCTTCGAACTTCTCGAGGAGATCGGTCGAGGTGCGCACAGCGCGGTGTATCGCGCGCGGCAGCAGGCGCCGATCGCGCGCGAGGTCGCAGTGAAGATCCTCTTCGATGGCGACGCGCGCACAGGTATCGCGGGGCGTTTCCGACGCGAGCGGGTACTCCTCGCGCGGCTCCAGCATCCGGGGGTCGTGCCGCTTCTCGAGTGCGGAGAAACGGAGCCGACCGCGGTGCGCGGGGCGCTGCCGTGGTTCGCCATGCCCTTCGTCGCCGGTGAACCGATCGATCGCTGGTGCGCGCGGCACCGCGCCGACGTCGGCGTGCGCCTCCTCCTAATCGAGCGCGCCGCGGAGGCGATCGGCGCCGCGCATGCGCTCGGCATCGTGCATCGCGATCTCAAGCCGGGGAACATTCTCGTCTCGGGCACGATCGATCGGCCCGAGGTGCACGTCATCGACTTCGGGATCGCCAAGTTGCTTGGCGACGACGCGGCTGGCTCGGAGGCGGCGCCGGACGCGACTGCCACGCGCGTAGGTGCGGTCGTGGGTACGCCCGAGTTCATGAGCCCCGAGCAAGGCGATCTCGACGCCGCGCGCGTCGGACCCGCAAGTGACGTCTACGCGCTTGGCCTGGTCGCATGTCTGCTGCTTGCGGGCCGGGTGCCGGGTGCGCTGATGGCCCGAACGTCCGAGCCGGTGCTCACCGAGCAACCACCGATGGGTGCGCGTCTCCGCGCCGCCGCCACGCGCGCCGTACCTGTTCCGTCGGTACTTGCGGGTGACGCGCGCTTTCGCGGCGAGATCGATTGGATCGCCGCGAAGGCCTGCGCGACCGATCCCCGCGAGCGATACGCCACGGCGGATGCGCTTGCGGAGGATCTCGCACGCAAGCGACTCGGCCAGCCGATCGCCGCGGCGCCGCGCGACTCGGGATACACCCTCGCGTTTGTCCTTCGCAAACACCGCATCGCGATCACGCTCGGCCTGATCGGCATCATCGCGGTCGTGGCGGTCCTTTCGGTGGCGGCAATGTACGAGCGCACGCGCGCCGCCGAGGAGTTCGATCGACGAACGCGGCTGACGGGACTGCTCGAACAGACGCGAAAAAGTCTCGTCCCGCTGACGGGAAAGTCGCGCGGCGATCTCATCGCCGACCCGGCACAAGCTGCCGCGATCGCGTCGGCCATGCACGCAGTGAACGTGGAGTTGATCGGTGCGGACGCGCCCGAATCGCAGCAGAGCGCGATGACGCTTGCGCGGGCGTTGGATCGCGCGGATCGCCATGTCGAGAGCGAGCTGCTCTACCGCGAGTTGCTCGCGAGAGCCGAGCAGGCACCCGACCGCGCCGGTGACGCAGCGCTCCTTCGCACACAACTTGTCGGCTGCTTGCGCCGTCAGGGGGCTTCGCGCGCGCACGAGGCGCTCGGGCTCGCAGACAATGCGATGGAACGATACCAAGCGCTCGGGCAACAACGCGCAAGCGAAATCGACCTTCAGATTGAGCGTGCGATGCTCCTCGAGTTGCTGGAGCAATCGGATGACGCGCGCGCCGCGTATCTACGCGGACACGAGATGGCGCGCGAGCGCATCGGACCGACACACTTCCGCACGCGTCAGGCTCTCGGGCTCGTCGCGGATCACGACCGAAGGCAAGGTCACCCCGATCGAGCGCGCGCGGGCTTCGTTGCCGCGCTCGACGGTTGGACCGTCGCGCGCACGCCTTTCGATGCTCCGCTCGACTACGAGCAACTTCTTGCCGTTGGATTTCGCTGCGAGATCCTTGCGATCGACTGCCTGCGGGGGAACGCGTCCGACGCCGATCGTGCGGAACTCGAAGCTCTCGTGAACGGGATTGAACGGCAAAATCGCAAGGACGCGCGGCTTTCGCGCTGGCGAGAGGCGATCGCGGTGTCGCCGGATCGGTCAGGTCAAGCGTCGCAACGCGAGGTCGTCCCTCCCGCGGCGGCTGGCGCTTCACAGTCTCGTTGAATTTCCGTAGGAGAGGGAATCGGAGCGCTTGCAGGCACGATGACTGCCTCTCTGTGTTCATGACCACCAGAGATGCGGACGGCACCGCATGACCAACGGCATTCCTGCACGCGTCCAGAGCGAGGGCTGGTTCATTCGGGACGACGGCGTCGCCGCGTTGGCCGGGCTGCCATGTCCGACCGATGTCGTCGTGAGCCTTTTGGCCGAGGGGCCGGGATTGGGCGGTTGGATCGCTCAGGAACTCGCCAGTCTTCTCATGTTGATCGTCGCCGCGATCGTGATCACGCTTCTCGCAGGGGCGATTTGGCTGACCTTCAAGGGTGCGAACGATGAGGTCGTCATCTTCGAGGACTGGGGAGACTTCCTGTGCTCGTTCGGCAGTGTGATCGTGACCGGCATGGGTGGTGGTGCGGTGGTGGGCTCCTTTGAGCAGGGCTTCTCCCTCGTGATGCTGATCCTTGGCCTGTGCCTCGGAGGCTTCGGTCTCTTACTCGGCTGGTCGAGTTTCGAGCGTGCCTTCGAGCACAATGGTCGCGGGGCATTCGGCATCGCCGTTGGCTGTTTCAAGGTGGTCGCTGGGCTCCTCATCGTTCTCGTCTTGTTTGAGAACTGGAAGAAGATGACGGCGAAGGATTCGACCACCGGCGATCGGATCCAGGCCGGCGTAACGATCGCGGCAACCGGTTGGCTCACCTACGCGCTGGTGAATGGAGAGCGGGTCCTTGCGAAGCGCGCCGCGGGTGCAGCGACGGCTCATGGGGCTGCGGCTTCGGATGAGCGAGCCGCGAAAGTCTCGGAGAACGTCCCGAACAATGGTGGCGACGATGCAATACCGCTCGCGGACGCGATCGATGAGACCGGCCGCGCCGCGGCGAATCCCGCTCCTCTCGCTGCCCTCGCTCCTCACGTTCCTCTCGATGCGAGCGGACGGTCGGCCGCGGATCGGAAGCCGATGACCCAGATCGGAGCGCACAAGGTGCGCGAATCGTCGCGTCGCGTGGTCATTCGGACCGATGCCGACGCGGGCGGGGCTCCGGAGGCTCGGACGGCGCAGGTGAACCCGTCGGGTGCGCCCGGCGGTTCGAGTGCGGACGTGACCGTGAGCCAGATTCCGAGCCCGATTCAAAGCCCGAGTCCGAGCCCGAGCCCGAGCAATAGGGAGGCAGCGACCGTGAGCCCTGCGGCTCCATCGTTCAAAGATCCCGATCGGACGAGCGAGCCACACTCGGAGACATCCTCGACGCCGGGTAGTTCGCCGGGTACTTCGCCGGGAGTGTCGCCGGGTGGCTCGCCGCGGATGCTGCCACCGCGTGTCGTCGACCGCGTGGTTCACAGTTACCACATCGAGTTCGAGGATGGCTCCCGCTTCGGGCCCTTCACGATCGCGGAGTTGCGTGAACTCGCGGCCGATGGGCGACTTGACGGAGATGACCGCTTGAAGTCCACGGATGGCAGCGTTCGAATCGCCCGCGAGATTCCTGGGCTGTTTGAGGCTTGACCGACGGAGCGCGTGGCCACCCGAGCGCGTGGCCACCCGATTCAAGGAGTTGCATGCGATGCTGGCTGCTTTCGGAAGATCGTTCTTGATCCCTGCCCTCGTTTCCGGCGTGGCCGTCTCGGCTTGTCCCGCTGCATGGGCACGCAGCCCCGACTCTTCCCTGCGGTCGAATGGCTTGTGGGCGTCGCCACGTCAGGATGCCGGGGCTGAGGGTGACGAGCCGAAGGCGACGACCGCGCAGCGTCGTGAGATCGAGGAGCTCGAGTCACAGATCGCGGAACTCGAGTTACGGATCGCGGAGCGTCAGGCGGCGTGGGATGCCAAGTACGCCGAGTATCAGAAGATGCTCGCCAACTCGGGAGGACGACTCAATCGGGCCGGGCAGGCAAAGGTAGCACGGCTCGACGCGGAGGCCCGCGAGATCAAGGCCGAGATCGACGCGGCCAAGGAGCAACTGGAGGAACTCGTAGAAGAACTCGAGGAGAAAACTGAGGGGGGACTCGATGCGTCGCGCAAGGAAGCCGAGCGATCGCGTCGCGTCCCCGACGAGAAGGAACCGCGCGGGCGGCAGAAAGATGCGCAAGAAGGTGAGGCCCCGGCACAGGACGAGCGCGCCGACTCGCCGGGAGGAAGACTGCCGGCACGTGGACGCCTCGGCGAGGGCCTAGGTGTACCGCCGAGATCCGGCTCCGCGGAACAACGTGCTGCTTCATCCGACTCGGGCGAGACGCTTGCCTTCCGACCGGTTCTCGATGACCTCGTCTGGATCTTCGACCCCTTCGATCCCGTCGGAGGCAAAGGGGCATCGGTCGCCGAGATTCTGAGGCGCGCCGTTGAGATCAAGTTTGGAAAGTCCACTGCGGCCGAAGCCTACTCCGTCGAACCCGTCTTCTACGCGGGAGGTGGTCGGAGGGCTGTCGAGGGTGCATCGACCGACTACATGATGGCGGGAACGCCCTCGCGCGCGACACACGAGATGGTCGTATATGAGGAGACTCCGAAGGATGATCTGGTGTCACTCGACGGTCTGTCGCTCGGTATCAGTTACGCGAACGGTCATGCCGCCGGTGGTCGGTTGATCGACGTCAAGCGCGGGAATGAACGGCGTTTCGCGGTCCGCCTCGAAGATCGCGGCGAATCTCATGTCCTCTTTCAGTACAAGCACGACGGCGCCGAGGTTGGACGTATTGAGACGGTCTTTGAACGCGCTGGCGACGCGAAACGACCGATCGAAATGCGTGTGACGGGCGACGCGCTTTGCGCCTATCGGGTCGACGATCCGCCATACGACACCGCCGCGGGTACCGAGGGGCGAACAGGGGTCTACCGATGGTCCTACGACAAGGCCGGTCGCGTCGCGCGCCTGCAACTGAGGCTCATCGACCGGTCGCCCGCGACGCAGTACCTTCTTGACACGATCGAGGCCAGCGGCTCAGACCGGCGTGACATGATCGAGCGCTCCTTTCAACTCGCCGAGGGGTCGTACGACGAGTGGACTTACACGTACGACAGCAGGGGCCGACTGCTCGACGTGATCAAGCGCAGCGTCGTGCGAACCCTGCGGCGTTTGGATCAGCTTCGGCTCATGAGCAAAGGCACACCCGACGACGAACTCGCGATGCGTGTGGTCGAGCAGAAGTTCGCAAGCGATCCAAAGTTGGAGTTCCGGTCCGCTCCCGGAGACGGCATCGTGCTGGAGCCGTTCGAGGATGGGATGCAGTCGGTGAGCACGGAGCGACGGCGATGCACCGAATGGGATGAGCGTGGCCGTTGGACGAAGATGTCGGTGTTCGCGATCGACGAGGCCGGCGAGAAGGAAAACCGAAGGATCGAGCGAGTGCTGCTCGAGCAGGGTGGGCAGGCAGCGCGTGTGGGGCGAGAATGGCAGTTGTTCGGAATCTCGCCTGACGAAGGCGAGGAGAGGCACCGACAACTTGCTGGCGCCTTCGCAAGCAACGGAGCGGCGGCAGACCTGGAAACAGACCTGGAAACAGACCTGGAAACAGACCTCGACACCGACTCGCACGCCGGCTCGGACGACGTGTCCGGCGCGTCACCGGCTGCCGGAGCGGAGCGATCTCCAGGGGCGGCTTTCTCTGGAATGACGGTCGTCCTCTTCGTCGTGGCGATCGCGCTGCTTGTCGCAACGATCACACTCGTCGTCATCCTCATGACGCGACAGCGCTCTGTTTGAGCGGCGAAATGCGCTCAACTGCGATCCTTGATCGCCCCCACCACCGCCTTCGCCCACGTTTCGTAGGCGGCGGGGGAGAGGTGCAGCGCATCGGGCATGACCTCCTTTGCGATCGTGCCGTCCGGCGAAACGAACGCGTCGCCGATCGCGTGGATCGCAAGCGGCGTGCGCGCGCTCTTGCGTCCCTTCGTGGTGATCGCCGCATTCGCCGTCGGTACCCACGCGCGTAGCGCCTGGTTGATCTGCAGGATGTCGCCGCGCATCGCGTTGAACTTCTCGCCGCGCGGGAAGGTTTCGATGATGTGGACGGTCGCGTCCGGACACTGCTCGACGAGCATTTCCGCGACCGCCTGTACGCCGGCGAGCGTGTCGCGCGCGTTGCTCGTCCCGTGTCCGAGGTTGTTGGTGCCGATCAGCAGGAACACATGCTCCGGCGCGAGTCGCGTGAGTGGTGCCTGGGCGAGGCGATACAGCACGTTCTCGGTCCGGTCGCCTGAGTTGCCGAGGTTGAGCGCGCCAAGCGGCGCGAGGTACTTCTCCCATGCGGCCTTGCCCGGGTCTTCCCACGACTGCGTGATCGAGTCGCCGACGAAGATGACCTTCACAGGCGCCGACTCCTTCGCGCGGCGGATGCACTCCTTCTCCCGTGCGATCGCCCAATCGTCGGTGCGGGCCGCTGGCTCGAGGGACGAGGGTGGCTTGAGCGCTGCGCCGCCGCGCAGACCTTCCGCCGCGAACCCGAAGGCGAAGAGGAGCGCGGTGGCGGTCAGTCCGAGGAAAGCGAGGTGCGTCGTCTGCATGCGGGCATCCTACGAGAGGAACACGGTCGAAAAAGACTCGCGCCCGCGTGTGGGCACGCGGGCGCGAGGGGCTCATTTTCGAGTCCGTGCCGTGACTTACAGGCACGCACCCCACGCGCTGAGCACTTGCGCAAGGTCGGCCGAATCGACCGTCCCGTTGCCATCAAGATCTGCGGCGCAGCCGCCACAGGTTCCCCAAGCACTCAGTACGTTCGCGAGGTCAGCCGAGTCGACCGTGCCGCTGCCGTCGAGGTCTGACGGGCACGGCGGGGCATCTGGCTCACAGCTGAGCGACAGGGTGCCGGTTCCGCCGCTGTTCACCTTGCTGCCGATGCGGACGACGTAGGTCGTTCCCGCAGTCACATCGGCGACGAGTGTGGTCGTGGTGGTCGGAGCGCACGTAAAGGTGTCGTCGTTGCACGCGAAGACCGGCGTTGCCGCGGTGGGGCAGGCCGAGCCCGCGTACATCACGATGCGGGTGTCGAAGCTTGCAGCGCCGCAGGTCGAGAGCGTTGCCGTTCCCGTGCAGGGCGCCGTCCAGCGGTACCAGAGGTCGTTGTAGCAGTTGACGCCACCGCCATCGAGGCAGCTCGCTGCGACCGACGGGGTGCTGTCGCCCGCGCTCACGGTGTTGAAGGCGACCGACGCCCCGGTGATGTTGATGGCGCCCGCGCACTCGTCGTTTGCCGGCGGAGGAGCCGAGACGGTGACGGTCATCGAGTAGTCGTTGCGGGTATCCGCGCCGAGGTAGACGCGCATCAGCATCGACGCGGTGCCCGCCGTGTTGGACACGGTGAACGACTCGTTGTTGGTGTTCGCGTTGCGGTCGGCA
>Ga0172376_10006972_pt1 | contig 12138 bp, 9 predicted proteins | sample Lak35m_FD_121114 | JGI IMG/M metagenome (GOLD analysis project Ga0172376, IMG submission 121114) | Freshwater microbial communities from Kabuno Bay, South-Kivu, Congo - kab_092012_35m | ecosystem: Environmental > Aquatic > Freshwater > Lake | place: Democratic Republic of the Congo: South-Kivu...
AGCAGTACCAGCTGTGGATCTTCGACGAGACCCAGCAGCATCCCGTCGACGGCGGCGTCTTCGACGTGGTCGCCGGCGAGGTCCTGATCCCGATCGACGCCAAGCTGCCGGTCGCGAAGCCGACGCTCTTCGCCATCACGCGCGAGAAGCCGGGCGGAGTCGTCGTCTCCGACCAGCAGCGCATCGTGCTGGTCGCGCCCATCTGACGGCGCCCGGCGCGGCGAGGGATACACTGGGCGGCGCCATGCCGTGCGCGTTGCTCGCCTCGTTGCTGCTCCAGTTCCCGTCGACCGATGCCCGGCCGACCTTCGTGGTGCTGGCGCCGGCCGAGTGGCGCGCGGCGCTCGAGCCGCTCGCGGCGGCGCGCGCGGGGGCCTTCGCGGTCGAGCTGACGGCGCTGGAGGACGTGCTGGCGAGCGAGGAGGGCGCCGACGCGCCCGAGCGCTTGAAACGGCACCTGTGGCGGGCCTGGAAGGAGCGGCGGGCCACGCACGCCCTGCTGGTGGGCGACGGCGACGTCTTCCCGGTGCGCTTCATGGCGCTCGACCGCTGCACCGAGCCGGCCTTCCACACGGCCTTCTACCCGAGCGACCTCTACTACGCCGACGTGGCCGAGGCCGACGGCTCGTTCGACGACTGGAACGCCGAGCGCGAGAGCCATCACGCGCGCTACTTCGGCGAGGTGCGCGGCGAGTGCAACAAGGACACGCGCATCGACTTCGACCGCGTCTCCTACGTGCCCGAGCTCGCCGTCGGGCGCTTCCCGGTCTCGACGCGCGCGGAGCTCGAGGCCGTGGTGGCGAAGACGATCGCGTGGACGCCCACCGCCGGCCCGGCCGGCGCGCTGCTCGTGCACGCCGACGGCTGGATCGACGAGCGCGCGCGGGTCGAGGGTTTCGCGCGCGAGCTCGCGGCCGGAGGTTTCGCGCCCGAGCTGCAGCTCTACGGCTCGGGCACGCCCGAGGCCCCCGTGCCGACCCCGGCCACCGTGCTGGCCGGCCTGCGCCGCGCGCCCCGGGTCGCCTACCACCTCGGCCACGGCAGCGAGGAGACCTGGCACGAGTGCCTCGGCACGGCCGAGCGCGACGCGCTCGCGCGCGAGCAGCCGCTCGTGTTCGTCTCGGTCGGCTGCAGCACCGCGCACTTCGTGGTCGAACCGCCCTATCAAGCGTACCTCGATGTTGACGGCCTCCTGCACCGCGGCACGAACGACGGCGAGGTCTTCACCGCGCCCCCGCCGCCGCCCCACTGCCTGCAACCCGCGCGCCTCGACCACACCGGCCTCGGCGAGCGCCTGCTGCTGATGCCGCAGGGCGGCGCGGTGGCCTACATCGGCTGCACGACCGGCGCTCAGCCCGCGGCCGTGACGCTGATGGAGGGCTTCAACCGCGCCGTGGCGCACGCGCCGCGCCCGACCGCGGGTGCCGCCTGGCGCGACGCCCTCGCACACTTCGTCGCGGCCGAGCGCCTGCACGAGCTCGTGCCCGACGACGGCTGGTACCCGCCCTCGATCTTCTTCCAGGGCATGAAGTTCGCCTTCCTGGGCGATCCGACGCTGCCGCTCGAATGAGGCGCGCGCTGCTCTCGCTCGTGTTCCTCGCCGGCGCCTGTCGCGCGCCCGAGCGCGTGCCCGCCGAGCGCGAGCCCTACGTGCTCGTGCTCGGCACCGCCCAGGACGGCGGGCGGCCGCAGCTCGGGTGCGAGGCGGAGTGCTGTCGCGCGGCGCGCGCCGAGCCCGGGCGTGCACGGCGCGTGACCTCGCTGCTCCTGTGCGATCCGCGCGACGGGCGGCGCTGGCTGTTCGATTGCACGCCCGACGTCGAGGCCCAGCTCGGCGCCGCGCAGGAGGAGCCGCCGTCGCGTCCGCGCGAGGGGCCGCACCCGGCGCTGGTCGACGGGATCTTCCTGACGCACGCGCACATGGGGCACTACGCGGGGTTGCTGGAGCTCGGGCGCGAGGCCTACGGTGCCCGCGACCTCGCCACGTGGGTCAGCGAGCGCTGCGCGGGCTTCCTGCTCTCGAATGCGCCCTGGAACGCGCTGGTCGAGGAGCGCCGTATCGAGCTGCGGCGCCTCGAGCCGGGCGTGCCGGTCGCACTGGCCCAGGACCTCTTCGTGACGCCCTTCCGCGTGCCGCACCGCGACGAGCACTCCGACACGCTCGGTTTCGAGCTGCGCGGCCCCGGCCGGACGCTGCTCTACCTGCCCGACATCGACAAGTGGGAACGCTGGGACGAGGTGGACGGCCCGCGCGCGATCGAGCGCCGTCTCGAGGGCTGCGACGTGGCCCTGCTCGACGGCTGCTTCTTCGCCGACGGCGAGATCCCCGGCCGCTCGATGGCCGACATCCCCCATCCCTTCATCGTCGAGTCGCTGGCGCGCTTCGCACCGCTCTCGCCCGAGGTCCGCGCCCGCATCCACTTCACGCACCTGAACCACACCAACCCGGCCGCCGACCCCGGCCCCGCCCGATCCCGCGTCGAGGCGAGCGGCCTGCACATCCTCGCCGAAGGCGCGCGCTTCACGCTCGGGCACCGCCTTCCCTGAGGGGCTCCCCAGGCACCACGAGAAAGGCCTTCCCGCGTGCGGGAGAAGTGTCAGCCGGAGCGGGTCTACCGCTCCAGGCTCTCTGCGCTACCCTGAGGTCAGGAGTGTTCTTGATGTCGATGAGCTTTGGACCCCGACTCGCTGCTTTCGCCTCGTTGTTGGTCGCTCTCGCGGCCACACTGTCCGCCCAGGCCGGACGCCAGCGTCGCCTCGGCCACGAACCGCCGCTGCTGCCGCAGGAGGACGTCGACTCCTTCGCCTGGAGCCCGGACGGTCTGCAGCTCGCCTACTGGGTCCTCGAAGACGGGGGAACCGCAACGCTGTACTCGCGTCGCGCCGACGCGACCACGCCGGCCATCGCATACCACCAGCGCGGTCCGGTCGAGAGCCACGGGGTGCCGCGCTTCCTTGCCGGTGGCAGCCAGATCCTGTTCGAGGTCAAGGACAGCGCAGGCCGCTCGCGCTTCCGGCTCGCGCCGACCGATGGCTCGGGGCCGGCGATCGACGTCGTGGGCGGCGAGGTGAGCGGTGGCTTCGAGCTGACGCCGGACGAGCAGCGCTTCGTGTGCAGCACCGATGTCTTCACGGACGAGCGCTTCGTGCTGGTGAGTCGCCTGCTCGCGGGCGGCACGATGACGGTGCTCAACGGGCCGCTCGTGGCCGGTGGCGACGTGGAAGCGCTGCGTATCTCACTCGACGGCACGCGCGTCGTGTACCGCGCCCGGGAGACGGCCGGAAACGGGTTCTATGGCGCCCCGATCGCCCAGGCCGGTGCCTCCTACGCGCTGAGCAGCGGACTCGCGTTCGAGGACGATTTCCTGCTCGGGCCCACCCATCTCGTGTTCCGCGCCACCCCCTCCGGGTCAGCTCTCTCGCTCTACTCTTCGCCGATCGACGGCTCGAGTGCGCCCGTGCGGATCAGTCACGTCAGCAACCCGAGCTTCGCGGAGCTGCAGGACGATTACGCCCTGGCAAGCGGTGGCGCCCGCGTCGTGTTCCGCATCGACCGGGCGGTCGACGGCAAGCTGGAGCTCTTCAGCGCGCCCGTCGACGGCAGCACGCCGCCCGTCCAGCTCAGCCCGGCGATGCCCGACACGGCCGACGTGGCCGGCTGGGTGGTCTCGCCGGACGGAAGCCGCGTCGCGTTCCGCACGGATGCGCTCCTGAATGGCCGCTTCGATCTGTACGTCGCTCCCGCCAATGGCAGCGCGCCCGCGACCCTGCTGGCGACCCCGACGGGCGTGGACCATGACGTGAACCTCCCGCTCACCTGGGAGCCCGACGGCGCACACCTGCTGTTCCTGCTCGGAGTCACCGGGCAAGCCACGCAGCGCCTGATGCGCGTGCCCGCCGACGGCAGCGCGGCTGCGGCCGAGGTCGACGACCGGCTGCGCGACGGCGAGCTGGCCTCGGCGGTGGAGTTCAGCGCGGATGGCGCGCGGATCCACTACCGGCGCTTCGTCGGTGACGGCCAGGAGCTCTGCAGCGTGGAGCTCGACGGCACCACTCCGCGGCTCGTGCTCGCGCGCGGCGATTTCCTGGGCGCGCATGCGCTCGAGCCGGACGGCACGCGCGTGGCCTTCGTGGTCGACGCCGCTGCCGACACGGTTCACGCGCTGCATGCACGCGGGCTCGCGCCTGCCGACGTGGACCTGCGGGTGAGCCAGGACTTCGCGCCCGTCGAACCGACCGGCACGGTGCCGTCCTTCCGCGCGACGCCGCAGCACGTCGCGTACATCGCCGACGTGGAAGCGGACGGCGTGGTGGCGCTCTACTCGGAGAGCCTGGATGCGCCGGGGCCGCGCCGGCGCCTGAGCGACACGAGCGGAGGTCGCATCGATGTCGACGGAAGTCTCGCGCCCGTGCTGGCCGCAGGTGGCACGCGCGTGGTCTACCGCGGCTGGCTGGGCGAGCGCGAGTGGCTCTTCAGCTCGCGCCTCGATCGGAGCGCCGATCCGCTCGTGTTGAACCTGGCTCCGCAGCCCTACGCTTCGGTGCCGGACCTGGCGCTCTCGGCCGACGGATCCACGGCCGTGTTCCGCAGCGACCACGCGAACGACGAGGTCTACGAGCTCTTCGCCGCCTCCACCGCGGTGCAGGGCGCGCCCGCCAGGCTGAACGGCGCGCTGGTTGCCGGCGGCAACGTGCAACCCGGCTATCGCCTGTCCGCCGTCGGCTCGCGGGTCGTGTACCTCGCCGATCAAGACTCGAACGAGACCTTCGAGCTCTACTCCAGCACGGGGAGTGGCACGACCACCAAGCTGAGCGGCACCCTCGGAGGTGGCCAGGACGTCGAGCCGGGCTTCCTGCTCTCGCCGGACGGTTCGCGCGTGTACTTCCGCGGCGACCTGGAGGCGGGCAACAAGCCCGAGCTGTTCGGTGCCAGCACGACGCAGAGCGGCACCCGCGTGAAGCTCAGCGGGACGTTGCCGAGCGGCGAGTCGGTCAGCAGCGTGGAGCACGTCACGCCCGACGGCACGCGCGTCCTGTACCGGGCCTTCATCGCCAGCCGCCACCGGCTCCTCAGCGTGCTCGGCGACGGCTCACAGGCGCCCGTCTCGCTGAGCGGATCCCTGGGCGACTACAACGTCCACAGCGTGCTCCTCGATGCGAGCGGCACGCAGGCCGTCTTTCACGCCGAGGCTGTCTTCTCCGTGCACGAGGCGATCTTCGTGGTCCCCGTGGCGGGCGGTGTGCCGGTCCAGCTGACGCACAACGCTCCGGGCGAGGGCTTCGTGTACGACCTGTCGAACTCGACGCCCTACCAGCTGACCCCGGATGGCACTCGACTGCTCTACACGTTCGAGGCTTTCAGCTCGGCCAGCCCGGACCTGTACGTCGTGCCGCTCGACGGAAGCTCGGCCCCACGGAAGCTCGATGTGACCGGCGGTGGACCGGGTGCGGTCCTGGTCGATCCGAGCAGCACCTGGGTCTACTACGGCTGGGGCGAATGGCAGCGCACGCGGCTCGATCAGGTCACGCTTCCCGAGCCGGTCACGCGCGCTCTGCCGGCGGGCTGGTGGGGCTCCTACGACGTGTGGCTGTCGCCCGACAGCCGCACGCTGCTGTACCGGCGCGGTCCGGGTCTGCAGACCCTGGGACTCTACGCCACGTACATCGACGACGCGTTCGTGGAGGCGCGCTCCGGTGCGCCGACGGATGTCGTGACGCGCACGCAGTGAGCTGAAGGCGCGCGGGGCCGCGGGTTCAGCGCTCGGCCAGCGCGACCTCGGCCCAGCGCACACGGGCGTCGCAGAAGGAGGCGTGCGGGCCCGGGTTCCAGACGGCCGAGAGCTCGTTCGGTTGCTGCCAGCCGCGACCGAGGGTGGCGGCCACGTCGGCCACGGCCTTCGACTCCGCCGCGGGCCAGGTGAAGAGGAGGAAGAGTTCCTGGCAGCCGGGCCGCTTCGCGTACGGGCCGGGACGGCGCACCTCGAGGTCGTGCGCCGAGCTGGAGAAGCGGCGGCGTAGCTCGTGCTCGAGGAGCTCGAGCTCGGCCGCGTCACCTTCGACGTAGAGCCGCACGAAGAGAGGCACCATGTCGTCCAGGGTACGGGAAGCGCAGTGCGTCCGTGTGGCGACTCGAGAGGCGTGTACCGTGCGGATTGCCATGCTCCGCGCCGCGGGACCGGAATTCCGGGCACTTTCGTGCGGCGTTCGTCGGGTTTCGATTCACGCTCGCCGAAGCCTGCGTGAAGGAGCGGAACCTGCCCGGAGAAGAGGCACGCCAGGAGGAGCGCGGCAATGGTTGAGTGTCCCTCGGATATCACCCCATTCCAGGAGTCGTCATGAAGTCTCTCGTCCGTTCCCTCGCCCGCTGGCGCACCGCCGTCGCGCTCGGCCTCGCCTTCGCGGCCGCCGCGAATGCACCCGGCGCCCAGTGTCCCCAGCCCGATGCGCTCGACGGCGGGCCGTGCTGCACGCTCGCCGTCGAGAAGGTCCCGCACTTTCCGAAGATCGTGCAGCCGTCGCTCGACATCTGCTGGCGCGAGTGCGGGATCGACAACCTCGGCAACTGCACGGCGATCTGGACCCCGCTCAACATCCAGCCCTCGACCGGAGCGAACTGCGGCTACCGCCAGGCACGCCTCGACCTGGTCGACGCCGCGGGCGTGGTGAAGTGGACCGGCAACATGCGCCTCCTGTACTCGCGCACGTGGCTCGAGGCCCTGCCTTCGGGAGCGAGCGCCCAGGTCTGGCGCTTCCTGGTCAACGGTGACCTGCGCTCGACCAGCGCGATCGGCGTCGTGCCCTGCCCGATGCCGCCCTGCGCCCCGGCCTTCGGCAATCGCGTGCACTACAACGGCTACATCGATTACGCGCAGAACTGCGGCGCGGCCAACCCCGGCACGCGCATCGCCTGGATGCTGACGCACGCCTGCGACGCGATCGACCACTTCGCCGGCTTCCCGCGCGCCGGCGCGTTCCACCCGGACCGCTCCTACACCTTCGTCGGCCCCGCGGCCGGTTTCGTGCCCGCGCCGGTCGGACCGATCGAGGCCACGGCCTTCTCGCCCTTCGAGGCGACGCGCCGCCTGCGCCACCCGGCGCTCGGCACGACCGGACCGATCCTGTGCGAGTTCGAGGAACGCGCCTCGACCATCATCAATCCCGCCGGGAACCTGTGCCTGTGCACCGGTGGCTTCCCGCTCAACCCGCAGTGGGCCTTCTCGAATGTCAACGTCAACGGCGCCTGCGGCACGAACCTCGTCGCGGCCGGCGGCCCGTTCCTGCCGGGCTTCTTCTCGATGAGCATCGGCCGCTGGACGAACGCGGCCGTGTTCCCAGGCGTCGAGGACCTGCGCTTCAACGTGGCGGACTACACCGACACGGATCCCTGCACCGGCGCGGTGACGCAGAAGGCCTTCTTCGGTGTGACGACCTTCGGCGGATATCCCGCCGCACAGCTCCTCTCCACGGGCGCGGGCGGGGCACTGCCACCCAACTTCCTCGACCAGGCGAGCGCCGTGCGCATGGGCGGCGGGCCGATCCTGAACGTGACCTCGTTCTCCGACCAGGTCCTCAACCTGAACTTCTGACTCACGAGCCTCGCCTCCCCCGAGGCTCTCCGCGGAGCCGGCGCCCACCCGCCGGCTCCGCGGTTCTTTCTCCGGAAAGCTCGCGGAAGCGCGGCACACCGGGCCGAGCGCGGCAATGTCCTTGTTCCCCCCCGGCACCCATCTCCAGCTCTCCGTGTCCCTCACCCTCCGCTCGCTCGTCGCGTTCCTCCTCGGCGTCACGGCCACGGGTCGCTTCGCCTCGGCCCAGTGTCCGCTGCCCGACGGCCTCGACGGCAACCCGTGCTGCGCGCTGGTCAGCGAAGAGGTGCCGCACTTCCCGCGCGTCGCCCAGCCGACGGTCGGGATCTGCTGGAAGGATTGCGCGCTGGAGGCGACGCAGGCCTACACCGCGGTGTGGACGCCGCTCAAGGTGCTGCCCGCGAGCGGCGCGGACTGCGGCTACCGCCTGGTGCGCTTCGACCTCGTCAACGCTACGGGTGCGACGACCTGGACCGGCACGCTGCGCCAGCTCTACGCGCGCACCTGGCTCGAGACGACGCCCGCGGGTGCGACCCTGCAGGTCTGGCGCTTCCTCGTGAACGGCGACCTGCGCTCGAACTCGGTGCTGCCGCTCGTGCCCTGTCCCGCGCCGTCCTGCGCGCCGGCCTTCGGCAATCGCGTGCACTACACGGGCTACATCGACTACGTGCAGGAGTGCGGAGCCGCCGCCCCGAGCACGCAGATCGCGTGGATGCTGAACCACGCCTGCGATCGCTTCTCGCACATCAACGGCTTCCCGCGCGCCGGCGTCTTCCACCCCGAGCGCTCCTACAGCCTCGTCGGTCCGTCCACGGACTTCCTGCCGTCTCCTGTCGGTCCGGTCGAGGTCACGCCGATGGCGAGCTTCGAAGGCATGCGACGCCTGCGTCATCCGCCCGCGGGCTCGAGCGGCCCGATCCTGTGCGAGGCGGAGGAGACCCCGCTCGCGCGCTTCAATCCGCTCGGCGTGGGCTGCATCTGCTTCGACACTCCGCCGCTCTTCACGCCGCTCTACACCGCCGAGGTGACCGTGACCGGAGCGTGCGGCACGAACCTCGTCGCCTCGGGCGGACCGATCCTGCCGGGCTACATCTCGATGAGCATCGGAACCTGGAGCAATCCCGCCGTCTATCCCGGCAACGAGAGCCTGCGCTGGAGCATGGCCGATTACCTCGACAGCGACCCGTGCCAGACCGTCCAGACCCGCAAGGTCTTCTACGGCGTGACGACCTTCAGCGGCTTTCCGGCGACGCAGCTCCTCGCGAGCGGTCCGGGCGGAGCACTGCCGCACATCTTCGTCGACCAGGCCAGCGCGGTCGCGCGCACGGGCGGCACGCTCGTGAACGTGAGCTCGCTCGCCGACCAGCTCATCCACCTGAACTGGTGAGGGCCTACAGCGGCAGGCGCGTCCCGATCCCGAGCTCGCAGGCCCTGCGCCAGATCAAGATGGCGGTCGCCATGTCGTCGAGCGCGATGCCGAGGTTGAGCGCGAGCGTGCGCTGGCTTGCGCCGGTGCGCCCGGGCCTCTTGCCGCACACGAGCTCGCCCAGCTCGGCGTGGGCGCGCGGCGTCTCGCGGAAGTAGCCGACGCCGCGGTAGTACTCCATCTGCGGCACGTCGTCGGTCGCGATCACGTCCATCTCGCGCAGCGCGGCGCCCTGGAAGTAGGAGTCGAAGTCGACGGCGCTCGCGAAGGCCCCCGGCGCGAGCCAGCCGGCCTCGATCGCGGGCTGCGGGTGCTTCAGGATCGGCCCGCTCGTCACCACGAGGTCGAGCCCGGCGACGGCCGCGCGCGGCGTGTCGACCACCTCGATAGGGAGCCCGAGCTCGGTCCCCAGCTCGCGCGCGAAGCGCTCGGCGACCTCGCGCTTCACGTCGTAGGCCACGACGCGCTCGAGCCGGAAGACCTCGCTCAGCGCGAGCAGGTTGCTACGCCCCTGCACGCCACAGGCGACGACCCCGACCGTCGAGCTCTCGGGCCGCGCCAGGTACTTCGCCGCGACCGCGGTCGCCGCTCCCGTGCGCATGGCCGTGATCCAGGTGCAGTCCATCACCGCGAGCGGCAGTCCGCTCTCGGGATCGTTCAGGATCAGGAGCCCGCTGATGTAGGGCAGCCCCTTCTTCTGGTTCTCCGGATAGCCCGCGACCCACTTCATGCCCGCCGCGCCGCTCTTCGGGATGTAGGCCGGCATCGCATGGATGAAGGCATCCGGGCGCGTGTGGATCCCGGGCTTCGGCGGCATCTCCGTGCGGCCCTCGCCCTTCTCGCGGAACATCTCCTCGAGCGCAGCGAGGATCGCGGACATCGGCAGGGCCACGCGCTCGACGTCGGCGCGGGAGAGATAGATGAGGTCCATGGAAGTCTCCGGGGAGGGGGACGCGCAGGCTGAACTCCCCCTCGACGCGAGGCAAGCCCTCGCGCAGAGCCGTCGCTGGGCCTAGCCGCGCCCGGACCCCGAGCGGAAGGCCTCGTCGTCGGCGGCGAGCGCGCGGTCGGCGAAGAAGGTTCCCAGCGGAATCAAGGACAGGACCCCGAGGCGCACGGCCCAGCCGAAGCTCTTCCCGCGCCGCGTCCAGCCCTCGGCGATCGCGAGCATCAGCAGCACGAAGAGGAGCCCGTGCAGCGAGCCCACGATCCGCACGGCCATCGGCATGCCGGCGAGGTACTTGAGCGGCATCGCCACGCCCAGCAGGACGAGATAGGAAAGGCCTTCGACGAAGGCGATCGCCCGCAGGCGCGCGGGCGGCGTGTCGAGGCGCAGGACGCCGGGAGGCAGCATGGGACGAGGAGGATACGGCCCAAGCGCGCCCTGCGCCCGGCCCCGCCCGGACGGATTTCCGTCACTTTGCTCTAAGAGGCGCCGGCCTGGCCCGTTCTCCTCGCTCGAGGGCCAGAACCGCATGGAGAACCGCTCATGACCGGACACGAGCTGCCGCCCCCCGCCGGGGACGAGGCCTGGATCCGGTCGGTGCTCCAGCAGCACGAGGGCCCGCTGCTCGCCTACGCGCTGCGGCTGTGTCGCGGCGACCTCGAGCGCGCGCGCGACCTCGTGCAGGACTGCTTCCTGCGGCTCGTCAAGGCCGAGCGGGCCGAGATCGGCGAGCGCGTCGCGGTCTGGCTCTATCACATTTGCCGCAACCGCGCGCTCGACCTCCAGGAGAAGGACCGCCCCATGCTCGCCCTCGACAGCGCCGAACCGCCGCCCGATCCGCGCAACGCGTCCCCCGTCGAGCACCTCGCCGCGCGCGACGAGGCCTCACGCTTGAATGCGCTGGTCGAGCGTCTGCCGGAGCGCGAGCGCGAGCTCGTGCGCCTGAAGTTCGAGCACGGGCTCTCCTACGCGGAGATGGGTGCCGTCACGGGGCTGACGGCCGGCAACGTCGGCTTCCTGCTGCACAAAGCCCTGCGCGCGCTGCGCGAGCGTCTGCCCGCCGAGGAATCGCTGATCCGGAAGGAGTGTGCGTCATGACGAACGAGAACCACACCACGCAACCCCTCGACCGCCGCGACGATCCGCGTTTGACGGCCTACGTCTTGGGCGAGCTGTCGCCCGAGGAGCGCGCGATGCTCGAGCGCGAGCTCGCGGCCAATCCCGAACTCGCCGCCGAGGTCTGCGCAATCGAGAGCCTCGCGGGCGAGCTGCGCGGGACCCTCACGGCGTCCGCCGGCAACGCACTGGACGAGGCGCGCCGGAGGACGATCCTCGCCGCCACGCGCCCGATTCCGAGCGTCGTGCGGCCGAAGCCTCGACTCCTCCGCCAGCTCGCGATCGCCGCCGGGCTGATCGCGCTCGTCTCCGCTGGACTCTGGACGAGCGTGCGACGGCTCGAAAGCCGCCGAGTCGCCAGTCTCTTCGGCTCGGAGCAAGCACCCGCGGCCGCAACACCGTACGCCTACCGCGTCATTGGTGGCAGCGAAGCACTCGATGCTGAGACCCTCCAAGCACTCCGAGGACTCGCCTACGTCGGCGACGGCGGTGCCCCAGCCTACGACGCACTCGGCTACGGGGGTGGCGATGACGACGCCGGCGCGGTCTCAGCCTCCGACCAGCGCTTGCTGCGGGCCCTCGGATACGGCGGAGACGAGGAGGACTCGACTGGATGGTCGGGAGGATGGCGTAGTTCCCCCGACTTCCTCAACAATGACATCAGCGGTTTCAACAGCATCGGCAGCGAAGCCTACGACCGCATCCCCGCGACACCCTTCCGCGATCCGCAGCGCGAGCCGCTCTCGACCTTCTCGATCGACGTCGACACGGCCTCCTACGCGAACGTGCGGCGCTTCTTGAGCGAGCGTCAGCTCCCGCCGCCCGACGCGGTGCGCATCGAGGAGCTCGTCAACTACTTCCGCTACGACTACCCCGAGCCGCGCGGCAAGGTGCCCTTCTCGGTCACGGTCGATTCGGCGAGCGTCCCCTGGCAGCCCGAGCATCGCCTCGTGCGCATCGGCCTGCGCGGCCGCGCGCCCGCCAACGAGCGCCCCAAGGTGAAGAACCTCGTCTTCCTGGTGGACGTCTCGGGCTCGATGGATTCGCCCGACAAGCTCCCGCTC
>Ga0172376_10006976_pt1 | contig 12136 bp, 7 predicted proteins | sample Lak35m_FD_121114 | JGI IMG/M metagenome (GOLD analysis project Ga0172376, IMG submission 121114) | Freshwater microbial communities from Kabuno Bay, South-Kivu, Congo - kab_092012_35m | ecosystem: Environmental > Aquatic > Freshwater > Lake | place: Democratic Republic of the Congo: South-Kivu...
AAGCCGTTACAACTTACTTAAAACAAGATGACTTAGTAATTTTTTTACTTGATCACGATGGCATTCAATCTCAATCTCAAAGAAAAAATGAAGTAAATTCTCATATTAATAAAATTAGCGAAGTAGTTCGGCAAATACCAAATGCAATGCTGTTGTATATGTGTCAAGAGCTTGAAGCTTGGCTATTGATTGATTGCTTGGGTATTTGCTGTTATTTTAAAAAGGATTATGATGAAACTATAAGACAAGATTCAAATTGGATTAAGTTCGCACAAAAATATCAATTGGGTAAAACTGATTTAATTGTAGAAGTAGAGAGAGGAGGAAAAAATGCGAAAGAATATCTAGTCAATTTTTCCCGTAAAATTATTACAAAAATAAATCCTAAACTCAAACCTAAGGATATAGATAAAAATGAATATGCTGAAAATATTGCCGATCGCGTTGCAGAATTCATTAACATCAATACCGAAACGCTTAAACGTAATGATTCCCTAAAAAAGTTTGCTGACTGTCTTTGTGAAATTGCCCAAACATCTGAGGAGAAACCCCAATGAGTTATAGAATGTCCCGTCGCGCCTACGCAGAAACCTATGGCGCAACCGTTGGTGATAAAGTTCGCTTAGCTGATACAGAACTATTTATTGAAGTAGAACGCGACTACACCACCTATGGCGATGAAGTGAAATTTGGTGGCGGTAAGGTGATCCGTGATGGCATGGGGCAATCGCCAATTACCAATGCTAATGGAGCCGTTGATGTGGCAATTACCAATGCTCTAATTCTAGATTGGTGGGGCGTAGTCAAGGCAGATGTGGGCATTAAAGATGGCAAGATTGTAGCGATCGGCAAGGCGGGAAATCCCTATATTCAGGACAATGTAAACATCATCATCGGTGCGGGTACAGAAATCATTGCAGGCGAAGGTAGGATTCTCACCGCAGGCGGCATTGATACCCATATTCATTTCATCTGTCCCCAACAAATTGAAGTTGCGATCGCCTCTGGGATCACGACGATGATTGGTGGTGGTACGGGGCCAGCCGTCGGGACAAATGCCACTACTTGCACCCCGGGGCCTTGGAATATTTATCGAATGTTGCAAGCTGCTGATGCTTTTCCGATGAATATAGGTTTTTCGGGTAAGGGCAATAGCAGCAAGCCCGAAGGACTAATTGAGCAAGTAGAGGCTGGGGTAATTGGGTTGAAACTCCATGAGGACTGGGGAACGACTCCCGCCACGATTGATACTTGCTTAGGTGTTGCCGATAAGTACGATGTGCAGGTTGCCATCCACACCGACACGCTCAACGAAGCAGGATTTGTGGAAGATACGATCGCTGCTTTTAAAAATCGCGTCATCCACACCTATCACACCGAAGGCGCTGGTGGTGGTCATGCTCCCGACATCATCAAGATTTGTGGTGAAGCGAATGTGCTCCCTTCTTCCACAAACCCCACTCGTCCCTATACCTTAAATACGCTTGATGAACATTTAGATATGCTGATGGTATGTCACCATCTTGATCCTAGTATTCCCGAAGATGTCTCCTTTGCCGAATCAAGAATCCGTCGCGAAACGATCGCAGCTGAAGATATTCTCCATGATATCGGGGCATTTAGTATGCTTTCCTCTGACTCGCAAGCAATGGGAAGAGTCGGTGAAGTGATTATGAGGACTTGGCAAACTGCCCACAAAATGAAAGTACAGAGAGGAGTACTGGCAAGCCCTGAATCCACAAGAGCTGACAATTTCCGCGCTCAACGCTATGTGGCAAAGTACACGATTAATCCTGCTATCACCCACGGTATTTCCGAATATGTGGGTTCCATTGAAGTTGGCAAAATTGCTGACCTCGTTCTCTGGCATCCTGCCTTTTTTGGAGTCAAACCTGAAATGGTTCTTAAAGGAGGCTTTATCGTATGGGCACAGATGGGCGATGCCAATGCCAGCATTCCTACGCCACAACCAGTCTATATGCGCCCGATGTTTGGCAGTTATGGCGGGGCGATCGCGCCCACATCCTTTACCTTTGTTTCTCAAGCTGCCATGGAGCGAGGTGTTCCTTCTCAACTAGGTTTACAGAAGCAAGTGCTTACAGTTAAAGGAACTCGTAATATCAGCAAACGTGATTTAAAGCTCAATGATGCTTTGCCAGTGATGGAAGTCGATCCAGAAACCTATGAAGTTCGTGCTGATGGTGAATTACTGACCTGTGAGCCTGCGTCAGTATTGCCAATGGCACAGCGATATTTCTTGTTTTAAATTAACGTGAATTCGATATCGCCATTTGCTCCACGCGAAGCACGGCACAAATGGCTAAAAGTGGTAAGAATCGCTTAGCGATTCTTACCACTTTTAGCGTTTGTCAAATTGACGTTAAAGATAGCTTCACGCAAAGCCTTTGCTATTCTAATGATAAGCATCGAAAAGAATAATGCTTAAATATTTGTAAAGTTTAGTACAATGCTTAACATTCCCCTAGAGTAAGTATTTATTCTCGTTGACATGACATTAGCCCAATTTCCTTGGCTTACCGCGATCGTTCTGCTGCCCCTCGTAGGCTCCTTACTCATACCCATACTGCCTGACAAAGAAGGCAAAACTGTACGCTGGTATGCATTAGGCGTAGGCATCGCTGACTTCATTTTGATGTGCTATGCCTTTTGGAAGAACTACGATCCAAGCAGCACGACATTTCAACTCACGGAAAAGTACACTTGGATACCCCAATTAGGTCTTAGCTGGGCAGTTTCGGTCGATGGCATCTCCGCACCTCTAGTGCTGCTAGCTGGACTAGTCACCACTCTTTCTATTTTCGCGGCATGGCAAGTAAATATAAAACCTCGCCTTTTCTACTTCTTGATGTTGGTGCTTTATTCTGCACAAATTGGTGTGTTTGTTGCCCAAGACTTATTGCTTTTCTTCATCATGTGGGAAGTTGAACTAATTCCCGTTTATCTGCTCGTTTCGATTTGGGGAGGTCAGAAACGTCAGTACGCGGCTACCAAATTTTTACTTTATACTGCTGCCGCATCTATCTTCATTTTAGTTGCTGGCTTAGCGATGGCTCTCTACGGTAATAACCTCACCTTTGACATGGCTGAGTTAGCTATGAAAGAGTTCCCTCTTGCTTTAGAACTTCCTCTCTACGCAGGTTTATTAATTGCCTTTGGAGTTAAGCTCGCGATTTTTCCTCTGCATACTTGGTTGCCTGATGCCCATGGTGAAGCTTCTTCTCCCGTATCAATGATTTTGGCAGGCGTATTGCTAAAAATGGGTGGTTACGGTCTAATCCGTCTGAATATGGGATTACTTGACCATGCCCATGTTTACTTTGCGCCAGTTTTGGCAATGCTCGGTGTCATCAATATTGTTTATGGTGCTGTGAATTCCTTCGCCCAAGTCAATATGAAACGCCGCCTTGCTTTTTCATCGGTGTCGCACATGGGATTTGTGCTAATCGGAATTGCATCGTTCACTGACTTGGGAATTAGTGGCGCGATGCTGCAAATGCTTTCTCACGGGTTGATCGCTTCTGTGTTGTTCTTCCTAGCAGGTGTGACTTACGATCGCACCCACACAATGCTAATGACCGAGATGGGTTATATCGGTAAGGTAATGCCCAAGGTATTTGCACTATTTACTCTTGGGGCATTGGCTTCGCTTGCACTTCCTGGAATGAGTGGGTTTGCTAGTGAAATCTCGGTCTTTGTCGGAATGACTTCCAGTGATGTTTATAGCTCTACCTTCCGCACGGCGACCGTGTTTCTAGCCGCAGTTGGTGTAATTCTCACGCCGATTTATTTGTTGTCGATGTTGCGTCAGATTTTCTATGCTTCCGATGCGAATCCTACCTGTGATATCAATCCATCCTGCGATATTTCGGACATCAGTCTCAAGGCTCAAGGTAACCAAGATGTAGTTTGTTTTGGTACAAATTGCGTTTTGCCCAGTGAAGCTGAATTTACTGATGCCAGACCTCGCGAAGTGTTCATTGCCGTTTGCTTTTTAGTGCCGATCATTGCGATCGGAGCCTATCCTAAGATAGCAACCAATCTCTATGATGCAACCACAACTGCGATCAATTCACAGATGCGTTCTGCCCATGAGCAAATTGCTTTGATCAGGCATAATGGTACTTTTGCTGAGCAATCTTCTTTCCCTAGACTTTCCGAAGCCAGAAGCAAGGCAGTTATAGCAAATAAGTAATAATTATCTAATTAACGTCATTTAGATGAAAGCGAAAAGTGGTAAGAATCGCCAAGCGATTCTTACCACTTTTCGCCATTTAGGGTGTGCTTCGCACGCCCTAAATGGCAATATCGAATTCACGTTCTAATTAATCTAATTAAATTTGACAAGCGATCGCCTTTAAAGAATTTTGGCGTAATGAGGTACGGCGCTTCGTAATACTCCTCGCTTCTTAGGTTTTGATTTGTCCTAGCTATCTCTTGCATTGCCATAAAAAAGGAGCCTTGAAAGGCTCCTTTTTTATCTTTTATACCAAAGCACAAAATGGCTACGCCATTTTGTGCTTTCAAAACCCTTACAGGGTTTGGCTTTTAATTCACAGAAGTGTAGCCACACTTCTGTGAATTGCTATTATTCCTAATTACGGCGAATCTTGGGAACTTGCCGAGTAGCGAGATCGCTCTCAGCTAAAATTTGCTTGACTTGAGGTTGCGACAGGACTATTTGCACATCAGCAATCAGCCGATCGCCCCAGAGATTTTCAACTAGATATGGGATTTTGCCATAGCGTGGATCGATTTTCATGGCTTCGACAGCGAGTTCAACAGCCTTAGTGCGATCGCCTTTACGATAAAAAGCGGTGGCGAGGGCGAGGGTTGGCTCAGCCGCAAGAAATTCGATTTTTTCTGCTTGCTTTAATGAGTTTTGCCATTTATCGATCGCCTGATCGACATTGCCGCGCTCATACTCAACTAAACCGATGTTATTGGTAGCAGCCCAAAACTTGTTATCGATTACGAGGACATCATTGTAAATAGTCACCGCTTCGTCATAACGTTTGGTCAAAAAGTAGGCATTGCCAAGATCAAATAATGCTGAAGCTGCCTTTGGATCAAGAGTTAGCCCTTGTTTAAGATTACTAATTGCTTCAGGATAATTTTTGTTGCGAAGATAGGCTGCCCCCAAGCTAAATAAAATTGTCGGCTCATCTTTTTTGAGATTATGCGCCAATTTTAATGAGGCGATCGCTTCAGCATATTGCTCTTTACGAAGATAGATACTACCGAGAATACCTTGAGTTTGAAAAGCTTTGGGTGCTAGTTGGGCAGCTAGTCGAGCTCGAGGTAAAGCCAAATCGTACTGCTTAAATTGAGCGAGTTGGGCTGCTTCCCTTGCCAAGTTGAGCGCTTGCTCTTCTAAGTTTCCAAAATTAATTCTTGTTGTGTGGGGCAGAAGAGCTTGAGCGCGTAGTGGAGAGGCTCCAACGCTAACCGAAGCAAGTATTGCCAACAACCAAATTCGATGACGCACAGGTATAACTCTTACCAATTATGAATGTTTTGCATATATTTCAAATGATAGCGCTTCTTTCTCAAAACTGATTTTAGGTTTGCACAAAACCCAGAAAATTAGATCTCCTGTGTACACAGAAGTTTCAAAAACCCCCTTTAATTCCCCCTTGCAAAGGGGGAAGATTAGAAATTTTATTCCCTCCCCTTTGCAAGGGGAGGGCTAGGGAGGGGTTATGGACGAGTTTTTACAATAGCCTTGTTATGCATACTAAGGGACTTACACAAAATAATTGAACCCAAAAATGTTGTGGCGGGCGAAGCCCGCCACAACATTTTTGGGTTTTATATGGATCATTTTTTCTTTGGAGTTCCCTAAGGTAGGAAAATTAAAGAGGGGCGCAAAGCGCCCCTCTTTAATTTTCTGGGGTTTAAAGATTTTTTGAGTAGCGATGCTTGCTAGAATATCTCTAGAATTTTTGTTTGATTTATTAATCATATTTAAGAAAACCGCTATGGACTTCCTAAACCCCGTATTTTCCGCATTTTCCAGTATTAATTTTCAGCTAATTTTCCAATTAACTTGTTTAGCGCTGATCGTCATTTCTGGTCCTGTCATTATCTTTTTGTTATCTGCTAACAGTGGCGACTTGTAATTAAACAAAAGTTTGTTTAATTAAAGGAGGGTGCTTTGCACCCTCCTTTTTTTATGAGCGCAAAGTGATGTAATTACTGGCAATGCGGCTGGAAATACTAGATGCAAAATCGATAAAGAAGCGATCGCTTTGTAGGGCGTTAAAGGTTTTTTGACATATTTGTTGCATTGTATTAGTCATCATTGTGGGAGCAGATTGAGTTTCAGGTTGCTGCTCTAGATATTCCACAAAACTCATGCCACCGATGTGAGTTAGATAAGCAGCCGTAACAGCTTGTATTGAGCCACCGATCGCATAGGTGAGGGCATTTACCTTAAAGCAAGAGGCGATCGCGGAACTTGCTATTTCAATACAGCCAAGTTGCAATAATTGCTGGGCTATGATCATCGCAAATTGTTGAGCCTGTTTGAAGTTGAGGGGACGATCATAAATTTTGGCAAGATCGATTAACATTTGTGTATTGATGGCGGCTCCAGCCAACAGATCGATCGCAGGGATGGGATTCGCAAAAACTGTTGTAGCAGCAATTAATTGATAACGATTAATAATTGTGGCAGCATCTTGGCGGCGTTGATGATTGATTGCGCCATCAATATCCTGTAGCAAGTTCTTGATTTGCAGATGGGTATTGTGAATCAGCAAATCTTCCCACTCATTAGAAAGAATTGTCTCAATGCGTTCTTTTAAAGCGGTCACATCGGGCGGTAGATCTTCCCACCATTCTCTGATTGCAGCATTGTGAACCGAATCTTCAGCATTGGCATATTGACGCACTTTAATGGGACTAGGCTGAGCGGCGATCGCCACAATATCGGTGGAGGCTAAGAAGTGCTGCGTACGTTCTTTGAGCTTAGCTAATATATTTTCGCGATCGCTTGGTAAGTATAAATCTGTTTTGTTAAAAACAAGAATTACACGCTTACCTAAACCAGCAAGGCGTTCGAGTTCGCTATATTCGCTATTGGTTAAATCACCCGCCGTTACAAAAATCATCAGATCGGCATTCTGGGCAACTTGCAAAGATTCGATTTCCCTCTGTTGCCCCATCGCGCCCATTTCTTGGGTTCCTGATGTATCAAGTAAAGAAATTTGGCGTTTTACTTTGTTTTCGCTATGAATGGGAGTTATACCAACAGGTGAGACATCAATTCCTTGAAAGGCATATTCTTGAGGCGCGATCGTTGCGCCAATTGCAGCCCCTGTTTTACCTGCCTTACGTCCCAATAAAGCATTAATTACCGAAGTTTTTCCTGCGGAGCCTGTGCCAAAAACAACAATCTGAAAATGATTTTTTTGTAAATTACTTGTAATTTGCTGCGTTTGTTGTTCTAAGGCGATGCGCTTACTGGGATCAGCAATTTTGGCGATCAACCTTTGTGCTTGCTGTAATTCTTTAAATAGATAAACGTGATCAATTACTGTCGGTTGCTCTAAACCCGATGCAAAGCTCTTTCGCACATTCACAAACAAAAGTGTGCCGCCGATCATTAGCGTGCTTATGCTCAGTAAATGCCAGTCATGCTCAAGGAAAAATAAGGTATTGGCGATCGCGGCAATACTGACAATCCCCAAACCTAATATCCATTTTTTTGTCAAAAACTTATGAGACAAACCAGCGCGATAGTTTAGCATTCACAACGTAATTTTGAAAATTTAATCTTGAGTATCTTAAGCGTACAGTTTTACCATAATCGTCAAGATAGCAATAAAAATTTTATAGCAATCTCCGACCGAAAAAGCAGGGCTAACGATAAATAAAGGCAGCGCTTCGCGCCGCCTTTATTTATCTGGGTTTTGAATTGATATATGAGAATATTGCTTTAGTAACGATGGAATGCAAGCTAACCATCATACATATTTAGAAACAGGCAAATGCTCAACGGAACGAATATATTTTTAATTGGGATGATGGGTGCAGGTAAAAGCACCGTCGGCAGACTCTTAGCGCAAAAATTAGGTTACAACTTTTTAGATACAGATCCGCTAATTGAGCAATGTGCAGGGAAATCAATTCCAGCAATTTTTGCCAATGACGGTGAAGAGACATTTCGCGATCTTGAACAACAGGTACTTTCACAAGTCTCAACCTATACTCGTCTCGTTGTGGCGACAGGCGGCGGGATCGTCATGCGATCGCTCAATTGGTCACACTTACATGATGGCATCGTCGTTTGGATTGATGTCCCAGTTGAGACTTTATACCATCGTCTCAAAACAGCGTCGGAGCAACGCCCTCTTTTGCAGACTGACGATCCATTACAAACTCTCAATGATATCTATAACCAACGTCGCGATCGTTATGCTCAAGCCGACATTTCGATTATGGTCACAGAGGATGAAACCAGTGGAGCTGTTAGCGATCGCCTATTTGAGATGATTCAAGCTCGAATTATTCCTGATCGTCTTAAGGGATTTACCCAAAATAATTGAACCCCAAAATGCAGGAATTACGCAAACCGAACGAATTTATTAGGTTTGAGGTAGAAGTGGTGAGGGCTTTGCTCGCACCACTTCTACCTAATGCGTAAGTCCTAAAATGTTGTGGCGCTTTGCCCGCCACAACATTTTTGTTTTTTGTGGATCATTTTTTTCTTTAGAGTTGCTTAATACCAATTCACAGAAGTGTGGCGACACTTCTGTGAATTAAAAAACAAATCCTGTAAGGGTTTTGAAAGTACAAAATGGCGTAGCCATTTTGTACTTTGGTATAACTTCAGTTCGGCAAATGGCGATATCAAACTCACGTTTTCTTAAGTAAATCAACAAGACTGCGCCGCAGTCTTGTTGATTTACTTAAGACGTTTATTCGCTCCGCCTATAGTTTCTAGGTTTGCGATCTCAATCTGAGGAGTGCTAAGATAAATTTTTCAATTTGACGAAATTAGCTTTGCATAAACTCAATACAGCCTATTGAGGCTTTGAGTAGTACAGAAATATTTTTGAAAGTTGCGCTAAGCAACATTTTCAAAAATATTTCTGGATTTTAAGTAAGCGCAAAGCGCTTTAGTAACAGTGCAAGTGGAACAAGAGTGCTTCGATAAGCATCAACACTCTTAAAAAGTTGGGACTAAACCGAAAATCTTAGTGCTGATATGACACCATCACCCTCTTCTCGTGTACCATCCCCCATAGATACCAACGCTACGATTGAGGCAACAATCGAGATAATTACAGAAAGTTCATCTTCCAGCGAAACTTCATCTGAGAAGCACAGCAATCTAGCCCAATCTAGATCAAATTTTCAACGTAGTCCTGATCGTCGTTCTGGTGCTTTAGATGTAGCCTCAGGCGGCAACTTTGCCTCTGTGCTTGCACCACTTACTCCCGAAAAATTTAGCCAAGTCGTTAATGACGTTGAGCAAAGGCTGAGGATCGTCAATCAGACCCTCGGAATGCTCAACACCGACTTTGATGTGATCCTTGATGAAATGCTGCAAGCAATTCGCGGCAAAATTGGGGAATTGCTCTCAGCTGATCGCACTACAATTTTTTTATTAGATGCCGATAAAAATCAACTCTGGACGAATGTGCCTAGTGAAGATGGCAAAAATATTGAAATTCGGATATCGACAGAACCAACTAGCATTGCTGGTGAAGTTGCTACCTATGGACACATCGTCAATATCCCTTTTGACTTTTTCGATGATCCGCGATCGTCTCAAGCTAAAAGGCAGTTTGAGCGTACTGGTTATCGCACCTACTCCATGCTCGCCATGCCCCTACTGAACGATAACGATCAACTGGTTGCGGTGGTGCAGTTAATTAATAAGTTACGAGTTAACAATCCCTCTGTGCCCCTCGAAGAAAATGTTGATCGCATCGGGTTTACGGAAGAAGATCAGGCTCTATTTGCCCAATTTGCTCCTTCAATGCGCTTAATTTTAGAAAGCTCACAGGCTTTTTATGCAGCCGCCCAAAAACAACGAGCTGCCGATGCCCTGATGAAAGCAGCCATGTCTCTAGGACAAAGTTTGGATCTAGAGGCTACCCTCAAAAAGGTGATGGACGAAGCCAAGTTATTGATGAATGCCGATCGCAGTACATTGTGGCTAATTGATCGCGATCGCAATGATCTCTGGACACAAATAGTCGATCAGTATGGGCTAACCAAGGAATTGCGCGTCCCGATGGGTGTAGGTTTTGCGGGTCGGGTGGCTCTTACAGGTGAAGTCTTAAATATTCCCTTTGACCTTTACGAGCATCCTGATGCCGACAATTCTAAAAAATTCGATCAGGCTAATGGTTATCGCACCTGTAGTTTGCTTTGTATGCCAATTTTCAACTCCAACAAAGAGTTAATTGGTGTTACTCAATTAGTAAATAAGATTCAACGTGGTGATTTTCCTGAATATGATCCCCACACATGGCCAGATTCCCCTGAAAGATTTAAGGCAAGCTTTAATAGCAATGATGAAGAATTCATGAAGGTCTTCAACGTTCAAGCAGGTGTGGCGCTAGAAAATGCCAAGTTATTCGCCAAGGTGAAGCAAGAACAGCAAATGCAAAAAGACATTTTGCGAAGTCTTTCCGATGGTGTGATCTCTACGGATAAACATGGCAAGATTATCGCCGCTAATGAACGCGCCTATGACCTCCTTGGGGTCGGAAATGCCTTGTTAGAGGGGCAATCCGTGTATGAACTGCTCAATATTGAAAAGGCGAACTTCACTAAATGGTTTGATACGAGCTTAGAAGGCGTTGATGAAAAAAGTCGCAAGCAATATTATCCTGATCAAACCCTTCGCTCTACTGATGGCGAGCTGCACAGCATTAATATTTCCATCAACACTATGTCTGAAGGAGACGAGGGTGAAGGCGTGCGCGGCGCACTGGTTGTTATGGAAGATATCAGCCAAGAGAAGCGGCTCAAGAGTACGATGTATCGCTACATGACCCAAGAGCTAGCTGAACAGCTTCTTGCTGGCGGTGATGCCAAGATGGGCGGCGATCGCAAAGAGGTTTCCGTATTATTCTCAGATATCCGCAGCTACACCACGCTGACAGAATCCCTTGCTGCTGAAGACGTGGTAATGATGTTGAATGAATATTTTGAGACGATGGTGGAAGCAGTCTTTAATTACAAAGGCACACTGGATAAGTACATCGGTGATGCGATTATGGCGGTGTTTGGTTCGCCCTTGCCAATTCCCGATCATGCATGGATGGCTGTGCAGACGGCGATCGATATGCGCCATCGTTTAGCTGAGTTTAATATAAAGAGACTCGAAAAGCTGAAGCCTCAAAGTCAAAAAGAGATTGATATGGCAACGATCAAAATTGGCATCGGTATTAACTCTGATACAGTGATCAGCGGCAATATTGGCTCCACCAGACGCATGGAATTTACAGCGATCGGCGATGGGGTAAATCTTGGTTCACGGCTAGAGGGCGCAAGTAAGCAATATGGTACAGATGCGATCATCAGTGAAACTACTTACAATCTCTGTAGCGATCGCATTTGGGTACGCGAACTTGATCGGATTCAAGTAAAGGGCAAAAATCAACCTGTGAGCGTGTATGAATTAATCGGTCTAAAATCCGACCCACTGCCCGAGATCCAAACTCGGATCATTGAGCATTACCATGCAGCCCGTGAGCATTACCTGACAAGGAAATTCAGCAAAGCTGTTGCGGAGTTTGCCGAGGTACTAGAACTCGACAAAAACAACAAAGCGGCGAATATTCATATCTCTCGTTGTCAGCATTTTTTACTCAATGCGCCTGAAGATGACTGGGATGGTGTATGGAGAATGACAGAGAAATAACACATCAAAAAAGAGAGATGGTGCTTAGCACCATCTCTCTTTTTTGATGTGTTATTGATTTTGCTGTTACATTGTTTTCAAGTATCGTGATTATCTTGTACAGCGTTTGTAGATTTTATGGCAAAGCAAGGGCAACAACAGCTAGATTTCGGGTTGGAGTCTAACGGGGGCAATATCATACCGACCTCATTGCATACAGAAATGCAGCGATCTTACCTAGAGTACGCAATG
>Ga0172376_10006979_pt1 | contig 12131 bp, 11 predicted proteins | sample Lak35m_FD_121114 | JGI IMG/M metagenome (GOLD analysis project Ga0172376, IMG submission 121114) | Freshwater microbial communities from Kabuno Bay, South-Kivu, Congo - kab_092012_35m | ecosystem: Environmental > Aquatic > Freshwater > Lake | place: Democratic Republic of the Congo: South-Kivu...
AATGTGCAGTGTGAGCGAATTTATCTGGTTGGAGATATTATTGATATCTGGAAATTGAAGGGCGGGTTTTACTGGCCCCGGCTGCATAACGAGATCATTCAGTATCTCATGACTTTGGCGGCCCGGGGCGTAGAGGTTATTTATATTCCTGGCAATCACGATGAATTATTCAGGGGTTACATTGGTACGGTATTCAACGGCATCGAAATACGGGAGCGGGCTGTCCATGAAGCGGCGGATGGCCGCAAATATCTCGTCCTGCATGGCGATGAATTTGACGGTGTGGTCTGCACCAATAAATGGCTGGCTGTGCTGGGTAGTGGTGCCTACGACCTTCTGATAGAACTCAATCGCTGGTTTAATCAGGGACGGCGGTTGCTGGGTTTCCCGTACTGGTCCATGTCGGCCTATATCAAGCACAAGGTCAAGAACGCGGTCAACTTCATCTACGGCTTTGAAGAAGCCTTGCTGAAAGAGGCTCGTGAGCAAGGACTCGATGGTGTGATTTGCGGTCATATTCACCACGCCATCGTAAGAACGGACGAACACGGCACCGTATACGGCAACAGCGGTGATTGGGTCGAGAGCTGCACGGCACTGACCGAAGACGCGCAGGGTGTCCTGTCGGTAGTGCGTTGGGTTGAGGACAGTGTCAGGCTGCTGGAGAGTCCCCTGGTTGCGTCCGCTCCTGTTTTTGCTGAAGAATCAGTCTGAGTAGCCTCGCGTAACAAGCCGTTTATGCTAATCTTTTACAGGCGGGTGGAAAGGAAATCCCGCACTCATGAAAGGGCTCTGCAAGGGACAAACCCGCAGGGCCGACGGCATAAATTCTTCAGTAAAGACAATCAAGTCAGTGAAAATATTTTTTGGGGTACAGGCCACCGGTAACGGCCATATAACCCGGGCCAGAGCCCTGGCTTCCAAATTTCGACAGACCGGGGTCGAAGTGACCTACCAGTTTACGGGAAGGGAGCGGGAGAAGTTATTTGAAATGGAGGTGTTCGGTGACTATCGCTGGTGTTCGGGCTTGACATTCGAGACACAGCAGGGCCATGTCCGGTACTTGAAAACGGCGAAAAAAACCAATATCCCTGCATTCATTCAGGATTTAGCGACACTTGATTTGCGTGAATTCGACGTGGTCATCAGCGATTTCGAGCCGGTGACATCCTGGGCAGCCGTGCGGCAAGGGGTCAGAACCATCGGCATTGGTCATCAATACGCCTTTGGTTACGACATTCCCAAAGACGGTGTCAGCCTCATGGGGGTGCAGGTTTTGAGGCGTTTCGCCCCGGTAACCGTGGGTTTGGGGGTACACTGGCATCACTTTGGTCACCCCATTCTGCCGCCCATCATCGAAACGGTCTCTGTACCCCCGAGCGCACCCGAACACAAGGTTGTCGTTTACCTGCCCTTTGAGGATGTCTACCAGGTCGTGGAGTTGCTGAGACCCTTTCATGACCATGAGTTTTCAGTTTACAGTCCCATGCAGTACGACGAACACTATCCTGCACCGGAACACATCCAGGTCAAGGCGTTGTCGCGCAAGGGTTTTCAGGACGATTTTGCTGCTGCCGGTGGTGTGATTTGTAACTCGGGATTCGAATTGACCAGTGAAGCCCTGAACTGGGGTAAAAAGCTGTTGGTAAAACCCTTGCGCAGACAAATGGAACAGCTTTCCAATGCCAAGGCCATGGAGGTATTGCGGCTGGGTCAGGTCATGCAGGAACTGGATGGCAGAGTGGTCAGTAACTGGCTGGACAAATATCCCCGTATCCGGGTGTATTACCCCGATGTCGCGTCGATGGTGGCTGAATGGTTGCTCGGCGGAGTCAGGGCGATCGAGAGACATTGGGTCGAATCGATCTGGGATCAGGTAGACTGGGTCAGGGAATGATGTTACCGCAGGTGGTGGATTTGGCCCGGTGAGACCGCTTTCCGGTAACCAATCTGCAATATTTTGGCAACATACTAGCGACCCCTCATGACAATTCACTTCCCTGCAATCGGTCCGGGTAGACAGGCCTGGCAGACTGGCAAGGTTTTATCACCCGAAACATGGCTTAGACCTTAAAAAACTCCCCACATGAAATTATATTCCTGCTTATTCCTGATGGTGCTGACGGTCATTCCCGGAGTGGCTTATTCCTGGTGGAATGATGACTGGGCTTCGCGCAAACAAATGACCCTGGACGGCGGCGTGACCGGTGCCGATCTCAAGGGCGGCGTGGCTGATTTCCCGTTACTGTTGCGTTTGCATACGGGTAATTTCAGTTACTTCTCCGAAATTCACGAGGGAGGCAAGGATATCCGCATGATGGCGGATGATAAAACGCCGCTCAGGTTTCATGTCGAGAAATTCGATCCGGTCAATGAAATGGCCTTGATATGGGTCAAGGCTCCGAAGGTCAGGAGCGGCGTTGACAGTGATACCCTGTGGATGTACTACGGCAATGCCGAAGCCCAGGACGCTTCCGACAGCAAGGGTACATACGATGTCAATCAGGCCCTGGTCTACCATTTCGACGAACAGAATCCTCAACCGCAGGATGCTACCGCTTATGGCAACAATGCGGTGAAGTCCACGGCGGTTCCGGAACCAGCCGGCTGGATTGGTGCGGCTGCCCGTTTTTCCGGTTCCGGCCTGATCGAAGTACAAGCCTCACCGTCGTTGCTGGTCGATCCCCTCAAGGGCTTTAGTTTTTCCGCCTGGATCAAACTGGATCAGCCCGCTGCCGAGGCCTATGTTTTCCGGGCAGTGGATGGCAGCAAGTCGATAGAACTGCTGGCTCGTAATTCGACACTGGTCGCACGGTATACCGGTGAAAAGAGTCAGGAAACCACCCCGTTCACATTGCCCGCACTGGGGCAGTGGCATCACGTCAGTGTGGTCTTGGGTTCCGGCAAACTGGATCTTTACGTCGATGGCAATCCGGTAGGCAGCGTTGCCGTCAACGCAACCGGCATGAATCCCAGGCTCACACTGGGTGGGGACGAGTCCAAAGGGGGCTACTTCACGGGATCGCTGGATGAAGTACAAGTATCCAATGCCGCTCGCGATCCGGACTGGTACAAACTGATTGCCCGGAGTCAAAGTCCGGATTTCAGCGTGGTGAACATTGGAGCTGATGAGGGCAAGCAGGGTGATGGCGGGGTCAATTCCTTTGTCGTCATCATTCAGAACGTAACGGTGGATGGCTGGGTGGTCATTGGGCTGACCGGTATCATGTTCGTCATCGCCGTATTGGTGATGGTCACCAAATCCATGGTCATTAACCGGGCCAAGAAGGATAACAAGGCGTTCATGGCGCAGTACGATGCCATGGGGCCTGATACCGACCCGACCGCACTGGATCAGGAAGAAAGCGATGAAGAAAAGGAACTGGCTGATTCTGAATTTCTCACCGCAATGATGGGCAAACATGACCATTTCCAGAGTTCGCCGCTGTACCATGTATACCATGCCGGCATCCGCGAAGTTAAAAAACGGGTAGGCAAGGGATCAAATAATAAACCCATGTCGCCTGAGGCACTGGATGTGATCCGGGTTAAACTGGATTCCGTGGTGGTACGGGAAAGTCAAAAGCTGAACAGTAACATGGTTTTGCTTACTATCGCGATTGCCGGTGGTCCCTTCCTGGGGCTGCTGGGTACGGTGGTGGGTGTGATGATTACCTTTGCCGTGATCGCAGCGACAGGCGATGTCAACATCAACGCGATCGCCCCGGGTATTGCAGCCGCCCTGTTGGCTACGGTAGCGGGTTTGGCTGTCGCTATTCCGGCCTTGTTTGCCTATAACTACCTGCTCACCCAGATCAAGGACATCGTTGCCGACATGCGTGTGTTTACCGATGAATTCATGGCCATGATTACCGAGAAAATTGCTGATCGGCAGCGGGAGATTTAAGCCATGAAAGTCGAATCCGAAGAGAAGGTTTACGATGACATCAATATCACGCCAATGCTGGATGTGGCTTATGTATTGCTGCTCATCTTCATTATCATGACCACCGCCACAGTGCAGGGTATCACTGTCAACCTGCCCAAGGCCAGTTCGGCACCCTCCCTGGCGAAACCTAAAACCAAGGCCGTTTCCATCACCCAGGATGGCACTATTTACCTGGATACCTACCCGGTTTCAATCCAGGAACTGGAAACCCGACTGGCGCAGTACAAGGCGGCCACGCCGGATTTGCCGGTTGTGTTGAAGGCGGATGCGGCCATTCAGTATGAAAAAGTCATGGAAGTACTCGACGTGGTAACCCGACTGGAAATCAGCCAACTGGGACTGGTCACCCAAAAACTGGTCAAATAAGGCATGTCAAACAAACGCTATCTGCGCTACCTTCCCGTTGCCATTGGTGTGGGGTTGGTGATTGTGCTTGCAATCGGTCTCTATCTCATTCGTGACGTGTTTCAAAAACCGGTATCCACCAAAAAACAGGTTCAGCAGATTACCGTATTGCAACCACCACCCCCACCTCCGCCTCCACCACCGGTACAGAAGCCACCCGAACCTGAAGTGAAGGAAGAAAAAATCGAGGAACCCGAGGAGCCTGAACCCGAACCGGAGCAGGCCGAGGAACCACCACCGGGTGATAACCTGGGTGTCGATTCTGAAGGCGGTGCCGGATCTGACTCATTTGGCCTGGTGGGCAAGAAGGGCGGCCACGGCCTTATCGGTGGGGGAGGGAATGCCATTGTTTATTACGGACAGCAATTGCAGCGACAAATCTCCGATGCGTTGCAACGCGGTTTGAATGACAAGGTTCGCAGCCAGAAGTTTTCCGCCGTGGCCAGTTTGTGGATTGGAGCGGATGGACGAGTCACGCGAGCGGAGTTATCGGGCAGTAGTGGTCGCAGTGATGTAGATGATGCCTTGAAGGGTGTCTTGTCCGGCCTGAGACTGGCTTTCAAGGCACCCCCTGAAAACATGCCGCAACCGGTCAAGATTCGGATACGATCCTGATTCCTGTACGATTGAACCTGGCGACAGAAGACTATTCGACATATTCCGTGAGGATGATTAATGAATCTTGACAAGTACAAACTGTTACTCTTGCTTTCCTGCGGTATGGCCGTTTCGGCCCATGCCGGGGAACGTGAAGAGGTACTGAAACTTAGAAATACAACTGTCAATCTGATAGACATGCTGGTACAGCAAGGCATCATCGACAAGAACAAGGCGGAAGCCATGATTCGGGATGCGGAAGTCAAAGCCAGTGAGGAAGCGAAACGGCAGATAGAGGATGAAAAACAGGCTGTCAACGCCTCCGTCAAGGCTCAGGGTAAGGGTAAATCCACCCATGATCCGGTCAGGGTTACCTATGTTCCGGATTTCGTCAAGGATGAAATTCGGCAGGAAGTGAGACACGAGTTGCGTGATGATGTCGTCAGGGAAGTCAAAGCGCAGGCCAGGGTAGAAAAGTGGGGTGTGCCGGCGGCTTTGCCGGACTGGATAAATCGTATTCACTGGTCGGGTGATCTACGTCTTCGTTTCGAGGATCAACTGTTCGGATCGGATAACGTGGCAGAGAGTTACTACGACTGGCCGCGTATCAACCGGTCCGGGGGACTCAATGCGCCGGGACTGGATCCTTTCCGGAATACCACGATAGACAGGATTCGCTACCGTATGCGGTTGCGGTTAGGGATGGATGCGGATATAGGGGATGGGCTCAAGGCGGGTTTGCGGTTGGCTACCAGCAACGACCGTAGCCCCATTTCCATCAACCAGACATTGGGTCAGAACGGTCAGCAATATGAACTGGCACTGGATCGGGCTTTTCTGCAATACGATTATATCGATGGCAAGGGTTATCACTGGCTCAATCTTTTCGGTGGCCGCTTTGCCAACCCGTTCCTCAGCAGCGATAACCTTTATGACCAGGACATGAGCTTTGAAGGGTTTTCGGGTACGGTTCACTTGCCACTGGGAAGTGGACAACAGGCCCATAAAACACCACCGCCTGCGGGTCGTCAGCAAATCAATATGGGTCTTTCCAATCCCAACGAAGTCTATATGACACTGGGATTTTTCCCGATGCAGGAAGTGGAATTGTCCTCCAGTGACAAATGGATGTGGGGGGGGCAAACCGGGTTTGACTGGGTATTCATGGATGATGTCCGCATCAGAACCGGTATATCCTATTACGACTACGACAATATACAGGCACTTCCCAATGCGTTGGGTAGTCGCCGAAACGACTGGTCAGCACCACAGTTTTTCACCAAAGGCAATAGCCTCGCCCGGATCAGCAATGATGGCGACATCAGCGTTGAACCTCGCCTGGTAGGTTTAGCCTCTGATTTCAATATAGTGGATGCCATGGTCAATCTGGATTATCGAGCGATGGGAACCACCCATGTCATGTTAACGGGTAACTATTCACATAACCTGGGCTTTGACCAGACCCGGATATTGCGTCGCACGGGCGAGAACATCAGTCCCCGGGTCAACGCGTGGCAGGTTCGACTGGATGTCGGACACCCTGAAATGAGAAAGTTTGCTGACTGGAACATCTGGCTGGCTTACAAATACATCGAAAGGGATGCCGTCCTGGATGCCTATACCGATTCCAACTTCCATTTGTCGGGAACGGATGCCAAGGGGTGGTTCCTGAGCGGCAGTTACGGTTTGGCGACCAATACGTGGCTCAACGTGCGCTGGTTGTCCAGCAAGGCTATCGATGGGCCGGTATTTGATGCCGATGTGTTGCTGGTTGACCTGAATTCCAGATTCTAGGCAGGTATTCCGGTATGTACACAAAAACAGTGATGATGGGGTTGATGTTGTCGGGCATGTTGATGTCCGCAACGTCGATGGCCGAGGCTAAAAAGGAGGACGCAGCCCTCATGCAAACCTTGCGTAAGGCGCAAGGTTTGCTGAGGCAAGTCAGTCAGGAAAAAACCGAGCTGGAGTCTCGAAACACCCAGTTGCAGGAACAGGTTAAATCGCTGGAGGCCCGTGTCAGTGGTTTGGCACCACTGGAAAGTCAGGTCAGGGAGACGAAGGCCAGTCTGGATCAGTTAAGAAACCAGAATGATGGCTTGCAGCAGCGGATCAGTGAAGGCAATGACCGTTATCGGGGATTGGCCGACAGGGAACATAAAGTGGCATCAGAGCTGAATCGCTATAAGCGGGACAATCAGATATTGGTCGATGCCGTCAAGGAAAGGACTGAATGGATAGCGTCGTGTACCCAAAAAAATTCAGACATGCTGTCAGCGAATCAGGAATTGGTCGGTAAGTACAAGGAGAAAAGCTTCTGGGCCAAAGTCAGCGAGATTGAACCCTTCGTGCAGACTGGCCAAGTGCAACGGGAGAATGAAGCGCAGACTTATCGTTACCGACTGGAAGATTTGGAGGTCACCCCCTGGCAAGAGCCTGTCAGTCCGCAAACGACCGGGAACGAACCGGTTGAGCGATGAGTGTAGGCAGACTTGGCAAACCGGGTGAAAATCGCTAGCCTTGGGTCAGACAGGAAGGCGGTCGTCACTCAACCGTAATGGCGCATTAACTGGTCTGTCAACCGTCTGCCCTAATCTGTTCACTCAGATGGCCCGGCGGTCTGCGCCGTCCTCCCGTGTATTCGGCAATCGTTTATTTGCCCAGACCCAAGGCACTCACGCCCAAACCAATCCGGAGTTGATCCCATGAAGCTGATAGCGACCATACAGCAGTACGATGTATCCATGTTTACCTGGTGCATGAACCGGAAGCACCTCAACCTGTTTGCGGAAATCAGTCGCCGGATATCCCAGACGGGTGACGGCTACCTGTATGCCGTGCTGGGTGTATATCTGTTGTGTTCCACCCTGCCGACGGATCGGCTGTTTCTGATTGCCGGGTTGTTTGCTTTTGCCATTGAACGGCCCTTGTATTTTGTCCTTAAAAATGGCTTGAAGCGGAATCGCCCGCAGGAAGCCATAGGCATACAGAGCTTCATCGTTCCTTCAGATCGTTTCAGCTTTCCATCGGGTCATACTTCAGGTGCCTTTCTGATGGCAACGCTGATCACCTATTTTCATCCCCTGTTAGGCATCCCGGTCTATCTATGGTCTGCATCGGTGGGGTTGTCACGTATCTTCCTTGGCGTGCATTTCCCGACCGATATCCTGGTTGGCATGCTGATGGGGGTCAGCGTGGCTTGCCTGTCGTTGAACCTGATTTGAATGCGCTTGCTCCCTCCTGCCCACGGTGAAATGTACCTCATGGTTGTTCGCGGGTGACCGGAGGGGGCGTATCCAGCAGACTGGATAACCGGCCACTTCACAAATTCGGGTTGCCCTCCCAGGTGCTGTGTTGATTGCCAGAAAGACGCGGCGTAACTGCTGCTCCCGGGAAAACGCTTCAAACGGTTTGTACAATATGTCCCGGTCACAGAAGCTGAAAGCTGCTCCCTTCCAGTCGTCGTATTACAGTCCGCTTGCGCCATAAGCGTGACTGAACGTGGCGTAAAATCGTGCCATGCACACTTTGTGCAGCAGTCTCATCGAAGAACATCCGGCTAAATCGTAGCCAGAAAAGATAATCCGGGCTGATGGTCAGGCTGTTGCGAACCTGTTTGCAGTACTGCGAATCAGGGATCCGGTTTATCCGGACAGCGAGTTCTTCTTCAGGATCAACGTATTCAATTTCAGACATATATTCACCCTTCTACAAAAGGCCTTGGCCATCCTTCAGCCCAAAAATACGCGGTGGTAAGCGGCCAGTCTGGCTCCCCACCGTAATTCCTCGATTTCGCTTCGCTACATCGAGGCTACGAGTGGGCTATCCGATGATTGATGCCCCACAAAAAAACCTTGCCGTGCTGAAAATTTAGTCGCACCAAGGACTAGCCAAACCTTGCCTCGATAATTTATAGTTATGCTAACAATTATTTATGGCAGGGCACATGTCAGCATCAGATACGCTACCGTCGTCTGGCCGTGGTCGCGGACGACCCCGGACAGAGCATCCATTATCCAACGCCGAGCGTCAACGACGTTACAGGGAACGCCAGAAGAATGCCGAAAAACCCGAAAATTCACAAACCCTGCAGCGTATTACGCAATTACAGGAGCGTGTTGATCGTCTGGAAAGTCGTCAGATTGAGCAGTATTCACGCATCGAAAAACGCCAAAACGAGCTGGATCACCGTCTGAAAAGTTTGCAGACCTTGTTGACAAAACTCGTTCAACGACTGGACATTGTACCAGGCAGCTCAAATTCGGGTAGTCCGGCCCGCTTGTCCGGAGGAAAAACCGGATCACGTCGCAAGGTGGATCCTGTGGCAGCCTTCGCTGAAGAAAGCCGACAGATGGCCCCGCCTGTTCCTCCGGCAGTCGAAGTGTCCTCCGGTACGGTCACCGATGTCATCGCCCCGGTTGCAGCACAGGAAACAGAATCACAAACCCGGCGTACTACTCCCTATCATTTGCAAGCGGGTGGACGGTGTCAAATCGCAACAGGTCGGGATGGTGGGCAATGCAGCGGCAAAATGTCGCATACGGTGGCCCTGGCCTTGCCCGATGGCTCCAGGGGGGAGTTTGGTGTTTGCCAGATCCATTTCCGTCAGGCATTACAGGGCCGAACGCTCGCCCCCTGTGTACAGGATGTCATTAACAGCAAGTAGGTGAGAATCCGGTTATGGCAGACAAAATTTATGACATTGATCCCCTGATCGCCGGGCACTGCCACGCGAACCAGGCCCGGTATCAGGCTCTTTACCAGCAGTCGCTTGAAGAACCTGACACCTTTTGGGCAGAGCAGGCCGCCCGTTTCGTCACTTGGTTTGCGCCCTGGCAGCGTGTATCGGATTGTGATTTTGCCGAGGGACGCATTCGCTGGTTTGAAGGCGGGCAACTCAATGTCAGTTTCAACTGCCTTGATCGTCACCTGGAAGAGCGTGGGGATCAGGTTGCCTTGTTGTTCGAAGGGGATGACCCTGACATCGATCGCAAACTGACCTATCGCGCATTACACGAAGCGGTCTGCCGGTTTGCCAATGCCCTGCGTTCGGCGGGTGTTGGCAAGGGTGACCGGGTGTGTATTTATCTTCCCATGATCCCCGAAGTGGCCATTGCGATGCTGGCAGTGACCCGCATTGGTGCGGTGCATTCCGTGGTATTTGGCGGTTTTTCAGCCGAGGCCCTGCGAGACCGCATTCTTGATGCAGACTGCCGTTATGTCATTTGTGCCGATGAAGGGCGGCGAGGCGGTCGCACCATTCCACTCAAGGCCCAGGTCGATACTGCCCTGCAAGCCTGTCCTGATGTGAAGCGTATCTTCGTGGTTCGAAACACGGGTTGTGCGGTTTCCTGGGATGAACGGCATGTCTGGTTTCATCTGTGCAGTGAAGCAGCCTCCCCCGAATGCCCACCCGAAGTCATGGATGCCGAAGCACCATTATTCATCCTTTATACGTCTGGCTCCACCGGAAAGCCCAAGGGGGTACTGCATACCACCGGGGGTTATCTGGTGTATGCGGCCATGACGCACCACTATGTCTTCGACTATCAACCCGGTGAAATCTACTGGTGTACGGCGGATGTGGGCTGGGTGACGGGCCACAGCTACCTGCTGTATGGCCCCTTGTGCAATGGGGCGACCACATTGATGTTCGAAGGGATTCCCACTTATCCGGCACCGGATCGTTTCTGGCGCATCATTGATAAACACCAGGTCAATATCTTTTACACTGCGCCCACCGCGATACGGGCCTTGATGGCACAGGGGGATCAATGGCTGACAACCAGCCGCCGAACCAGCCTCAGGATTCTGGGATCAGTCGGAGAACCCATCAATCCCGAGGCCTGGGAATGGTACTACCACCAGGTCGGCCAGGGACATTGCCCCATCGTGGATACCTGGTGGCAAACCGAGACAGGCGGCATACTCATTTCGCCGCTGCCCGGCGCAACCCGGCTCAAGCCGGGCTCGGCCACACTGCCGTTTTTTGGTGTCGTGCCGACGCTGATCGATGCCCACGGCATCGAACTTGAGGGTGCAGGAGCGGGAGTACTTGCCCTGGCCCGCTCCTGGCCCGGACAGGCGCGAACCTTATATGGCAACCACGCCCGTTTCGTGGAGACTTATTTCTCACTCTATCCCGGACGCTACTTTACCGGCGATGGTGCCCGCCGCGATGAAGACGGTTATTACTGGATCAGCGGGCGCGTGGATGACGTATTGAACGTCTCCGGGCATCGTATGGGAACTGCCGAAATCGAGAGTGCCCTGGTATTGCATGATCTGGTGGCCGAAGCCGCTGTAGTGGGGTATCCTCATGACATCAAGGGACAAGGCATTTATGCTTATGTGACACTGGTAGCGGATGCCACGCCCAGTGCGGCACTGAAGCAGGAACTCATCCGCCTGGTCAGGCAGGAAATCGGAGCCATTGCCACGCCGGATATCATTCAATGGACACCCGCGCTGCCCAAAACCCGTTCCGGCAAGATCATGCGCCGTATCCTCAGGAAGATAGCCGCCAATGACACCGGTCAGCTCGGTGATATTTCGACCCTGGCGGATCCAGCCGTCGTCGAGGATATCATCCAGCACCACAAGGACAAGACGTAAAAAATTTTCAATTCCACCGGAGACAGCTATGAAGTTGATTACTGCCATCATCAAACCGTTCAAACTGGACGACGTGCGTGAAGCTTTGTCAGAAATGGGTATCAGCGGTATCACCGTTACCGAGGTCAAGGGATTTGGTCGCCAGAAGGGGCATACCGAACTCTACAGGGGGGCCGAGTATGTGGTTGATTTCCTCCCCAAGGTAAAACTGGAAGTCGCTGTGACCGATGCCATGCTCGATCAGGCCATAGAAGCCATCATCAAATCGGCCAATACCGGCAAAATCGGGGATGGCAAGATTTTTATCACCAACCTGGAGCAGGCCATCCGCATCCGCACGGGTGAAATGGGTGAGCAAGCCATTTGATCCCTGGCCACTTTCGGGGTGGCTGGCGCAGTCTTCGCCTTGACCGGCATCCCGCATGCTGCTGAGCAGCGATGACCTGGCAGCCCTCTGGCTGACTGTCCGCCTGGCCTTCCTCGTCACCCTGATCCTGCTGCTCATCGGTACGCCCATCGCCTGGTGGCTGGCCCGCACGGGCAGCCGCTGGAAAGGGTCGGTTAG
>Ga0172376_10006982_pt1 | contig 12129 bp, 8 predicted proteins | sample Lak35m_FD_121114 | JGI IMG/M metagenome (GOLD analysis project Ga0172376, IMG submission 121114) | Freshwater microbial communities from Kabuno Bay, South-Kivu, Congo - kab_092012_35m | ecosystem: Environmental > Aquatic > Freshwater > Lake | place: Democratic Republic of the Congo: South-Kivu...
GACCGTCCGTGCGCGATCAGTTCACGAAGCGACTTGCGGCGAGTGGGGCGTTCAGAAGCGGACATCGATCCCCACATACAGCCCCTGCACACCGCCATCGAACGACGCGCCGTTGCTCGACAGATTGAAGTCTTCGAGGCGGTAGCCGAACTCGCCGCCGATCTGCTCGGTGAACATCGCGCGCAGCCCCGCACGCGCGAAGATGAAGTACTGCCCGTTCGTGAAGTTGGATCCTGTCCCGCCCGCAGCCTCGAAACGCACCGAACGAAGCCAGGACACGCGGTCCACCATGTTGAAATCGAACTCGATACCACCGCCAATACCGGGCATCACCGCACCCAGTGACCATGATGCAGAAGTGCCAGCGGTCAGATCGTTCACCGTCATACTCGCGCTGTACCAGCGCACCGCACCAATCGCCTGAATGCCGAAGTCCACGATCGGGCGACCATCGCTCGCGATGTTGCCGGGCTGCGGCGTGTTGCCGCCCCACGGAAACTGCCGCGTGCTGAAGGGTCGCCAGAGTGTGGCACTGAACTCGCCGCCCGCACTCGCCGCAGCGAAACTGTTTGAAAGACGATCCCCCACCGCGATGTTGACCGAACCGAATGCGCCCGACACGGTGGATGTGATCGACGCGTCGGTCGAGAAGGTCCAACCCGTCAGTTGCACACGCCAGAACTCATCCCATGAAATCGCCAACTCGCCATTGAACGCCGCTTCGTAACCGTTCAGCCCAAGGTCTCCATCCACGCTGAAGGTCGGTCCACCGAGCGCGCTGTCCGCACGAACACGCGCTGCCCACACGGCGGGCGCGAAGTCAATGTGCAGCGCGGGATCTTCTTTCGGCCCGAGCAGTGGCACACTGTTCATCGTGGTCACATCGCTCTTGAACGCTGCACCTGTCGTCTCCGAGATTGCCTGCGGAGCCTGCGCCCCTGCCTGCGGATCTTGCGCCCCTGCCTGCGGATCTTGCTGAGCGTGCACCCGTGGACCCGCGAAGCCGCCGAACATCAGCACGGCTGCGGCCGCCAGCAGGCGGTCACGAAGCGCCGACACCGTCGATGATTTGCTGCTCCAATGCACATCGTGAGCCTACCGCCAGCCGATCGACCGCCGAACGCCATCGCGCTCGGTCCACGCGCATGGGTGCGCCCACACGACCTCCGATTCACCTTCTCGCGGTCAGGCGGACCGGGCGGACAAAATGTGAACAAGATCGAATCGCGCGCGCAGTTGCGCGTGGCTCTCGCAGATATCGCGGGAGTCGACGACGCGGCGCGTGCGCGGATCGCTCGGCTTGCAGGTTCACATCTCGTTGGCGCCGATGCACCGCCCGATGGTGCGCCGCCATCCACCGATGCGGAGCTTCTCTTTGCTTGCGATGAGCACCGCTCGCAGCGCGCGAACCATGACCTTTGCATTGACCGCCTGCGGCTGCTCGTGCTGCAGGGGGCGGTCCCACCGAAACGCCGCCGAAAGACGAAACCCACACGAGCATCCCGCGAGCGAAGACTCGAAACCAAGCGCATTCAGTCGCAGCGCAAGCGAATGCGCGGCGGGGACGCGGGCTGACGCGCGCGGATCAGTTGATTCGCGCCTCACCCTTGCCCTTCACGACCTCACCGATCACCCAAGCCTTCTCCTGAAGGCGATGCAGTTTCTTCAGAATGCGGCTCGCCGCATCCGCGCGGCAAATGATCGTGTAGCCAATGCCCATGTTGAACACACGGAACATTTCCTCGCTGTCGACCTGGCCATGGCGCTGCAGGAACGGGAAGATTGCGGGCGTTTCCCACGACTTCCGATCGATCACCACATCCACGCGGGATGGCAAAGCTCGACACACATTGCCAGGAAGCCCGCCTCCGGTGATGTGCGCCATCCCCGTGATCGCCTTGCGCGAGCGCGCATCGCCAAGCAGACCGAGCACCGTGCGCGCATAAATGCGTGTCGGCTCGAGCAGCAGATCCGAAAGTGTCGTGGCGGACGCGAGCGGGCGATCCGCTGCACGGGCGTTTGCATCGATGAGTTCGGGGTAGGAAGCACCAAGATCAAGTCCGGCATCTCGCACAATACGCCGCACAAGCGTGTAACCATTTGAGTGAACCCCAGAACTGGCGAGCCCGATCACCACATCGCCGCGCTTCACACGATCGGGGTCGATGATCCTGCCCTCTTCGAGCACACCGACGCAGAAGCCCGCGATGTCGAAATCGCCTGGCTTGTAGATGTCCGGCATCTCCGCACACTCACCGCCAAGCAGCGCACATCCGGCGATTTCGCAGCCGCGCGCAACGCTCTCGATCAGTTGTGCCGTCTCATCGGGTTGCAGCCGCGACAGACCGAGATAATCGAGAAAGAACAGCGGCTCCGCACCTTGCACGATGAGATCATTCACATTCATCGCAACGCAGTCGATACCGATGCCCGCAAACGATCGTCGCTCGACCGCCAACAGCACCTTCGTACCGACACCATCCGTGCAACCGACCAGCACGGGCTTGCGCCAGCGGCGCGCCCCCTTGCCGCTCCCCTTGCCGCGCATCAAGCGGAACATCCCTGCGAATCCGCCATGACGACCGAGCACGCGCGCATCTTGCGTGCGCTTCAGCACAGGCCCAATTCGCTCGACCACCGCATCACCGGCATCAATGTTCACACCCGCGTCGCGGTAGGTCAGGCCCTTGCGGGCAGGGATCGCCGTCATGAGCGCATTACACACGATGCAGGGTGGATCGGTCTACGGTCGCGGCAGCGGTTATTCTCGACGGTCCAATGTCCATATTGATTGACGGCAATACTCGCGTGATCTGCCAAGGCATCACTGGTGCAGCGGGCGCGTTCCATACCAAGGGCTGCCTCGACTACGGAACGCAGATGGTCGGCGGCACCACGCCAGGCAAGGGCGGGCAGCGCGATCCGAACGGACTGCCGATCTTCGACACGGTTCACCATGCGGTGAAGGCGACCGATGCGAACGCGACGATGATCTTTGTGCCACCGCCCTTCGCAGGTGATGCGATCATGGAGGCAGCGGACGCAGGCATCTCGCTCATCTGCGCGATCACCGAAGGCATCCCAGTGCAGGACATGATCCGTGTGCGTTCGATGCTCCAACACTATCCAGGCGTCACGCTCGTTGGACCGAACTGCCCAGGCGTGATTACTCCCGGGCGCAAGACCGCCGACGGCCGCTTCGCGGGCGGATGCAAGATCGGCATCATGCCCGGCTACATCCATACGCACCGCGACGATGCACCAAGCGGCAAGTCGGTGGGCATCGTGAGCCGCTCGGGCACGCTGACATATGAAGCAGTTTGGCAGTGCTCGGCGCGTGGGATCGGACAAAGCACCTGCGTCGGCATCGGCGGCGACCCCGTGAAGGGGCTCGACTTCCTCGACGTGCTCGAATTGTTCGCAGCCGATCCGCAGACTGATGCGATCGTGATGATTGGTGAAATCGGTGGCAACGCCGAAGTCATCGGTGGCCGATGGATCCGCGCACATTCGCGCAAGCCCGTCATCGCCTTCATCGCCGGTCGAACCGCGCCCCCCGGCCGACGCATGGGTCACGCCGGCGCGATCATCGGCGGTGCCGAAGACACCGCGCAGGCCAAGATCGAGGCGCTGCGCGCATGTGGCGTGATTGTCGCGGAAAGCCCGGCAGATATGGGTCGTCTCACCGCGGAAGCCCTGCATGTGAACGCACCCGCGCTCGCATGACCCACCACACCCTCAGCACAGCTCCCCGCAACCTTTGGTGCGCTGTCGGGCTGTCTGCTCTCGCCTTTGCTGCGGTCATCACCGTCGCGGTTCCGGCGCAGACGCCGCACACGGATGTCCACGCGAACGCACCCGCCTCGCAGAAGCGCGATCTCTACGAACGCATCGTTGTGATCGGCGCGAGCGCGTCCGATGGCTTTGGCGTCTTCATCCGACCCACCGAGTCGCCCGCGGCGACCGAACAGAAGCCGCAATCCGAGAGCGCGGACACCGCAAAGTCGCGGCGCGCGCCACCCGTGAGCGTTTCGCTCGCGGCAATCCTGCGGCAAGCCGGCGCGCGTTCCGCTCCTGCTGCGACAGATGCACCCACACCAAACGCCGCACCACATCTGCCGACCATCCGTCATTTCACGAGCGGCTTCTTCTTCGCCAATCCGGGCCCCGTGGCCCGAAGCGAAGTCGACCGTGCGCTCGATGCGCAGCCGACACTCGTGCTCGCACTCGACTACCTCTTCTGGTTCGCCTACGGCACCGTGAGCGCGGAGGGCGAACCGATGCGTGACGGCGCGCAACGACTGGAGAATCTCGAGCGTGGACTGCAGCAGTTGCAGCGGATCATCGATGCAGGAGCGCCGATCGTGCTCGGCGACATTCCAGACATGCGCGAATCGATCGGTCGCATGCTCTCCAAGGCGCAGGTGCCCGATGTCGAGACGATCGCCAAAGCGAACGAACGCATCCGCAACTGGATTCACGAGCGTCCATCCACGCGACTGCTTCCGCTGTCGGAAGTGCAGGCCGGACTCCGCGAGCGAAGACCAGTGCAACTCGGTGGACGCGAGTGGACTTCCACCGATGAGGTGCCCCTGCTGCAGAACGATCAGTTGCATCCAACCTTCGTCGGCACGGTCGCGATTGCCTCCGCGCTCATCGACAACGCACGGGCGTTCGATTCCGACGCCCCTGCACCGTTTCGCTTCGATCCGAACGAGATCCGCACCAAGATTCTCGAAGCGAAGGCGACGAAACCGCAGCGCCAGCCCGTCAAGGAATCTTCGCCATCAGTTCCTTGAGGCGCGTTCGGTTCGACTCGGACTGCTCCTTCAGTAGCCACGCACCCACCGCCTCGAGCGCCGCGTTCGAGCCACTCACCCGCTTGATTTCTGGGGCGAGCCGACCAAGATCCACGAAGGGTCGCACGGGTCGCACCTGCTGCACAAACCACGCAAGGGTCTGCGCATCCTTGATCGATGGAAGCTGCTGAGTCCACAGTTGCCACAACATGTCCTGCTCCACGGGCGACGGCGAGGCGAGCGTCTTGTAGGCACTCAGGAACGCATCCGATTCACGCGCACGGAAGAGCGGACCGAGCGCCGATGAAGCGCAGGCGGCGCGAACATCATCGCCCTTGCTCGACGCAAGTGTCCACAGCTGAACCGCGAGTGCATCGTCGCCACCGCGCACGACATCGGACATTGCGGCGGCATAGTCCGCCGCTGCGCCGGTTCCCTTCGCCGCGACGAGCGCAGCGCGCGCCGCAGCGCGAAGATCCACCTCTCCCTTCGCCGCATCGAGTTCAGGCGGCGGCACACGCGGCTGTCGAGGCTGCGAGGGCGGTGGCAGCACCATCAGCGGATCACCGAAGAGCGTCACTCGCCATGTCGCATCGATCGGCCCCTCCAACCAGCGACTCGCCACCAAGAACGGCATGAGATCCGCCGCACGCGCGGCGACGAGTTCGGGCGGCACGAACGCGACGAGGTACGGCTCATACACGCTCCCTGCATACGCATAGGTACCGCTCTCCAACCATCGACCGCCGACCGTCTCGCGCACCTGCGCACTGGTCATGCTCCACGAATGAATGAAGTGCAGCGCAAGCGGATGGTGCAGCACGGGAACATCCTCCGGCCAACACTCGACTTCCTGCCACATCTTGAAGAAGTCCATGTTGCCCATCGAGTTCATGAACATCACTTCCGCCTTGCACCCGCTCATCAGCATGTTCAGCCAACCGACCACCGATGCCTTCGCACCCGACAGTTCGAACACATCGAACTGCGCCGTGCGAAGCAGCGATGCAGCGTTCGTCAGCCCATACTTCGCCCAGTCACCATCCGATGCGTAGGTGTTGATCAGCCATGCAGAACGCGGCGCCAAAAACAGGCTGCACATCGCCACGTACGCGCTTCGTCCTTCGTCCCCGAAGATGTTCGAGGCAACAGCCCATCGGCTGCCATCATCGTTTCGGCATAGTCCGTCGATCGTCGCCACGGGTTCGCCTGGCTTCGATGGAAGTCCCTGCGGTACGGCCTGCGCACGGCTCCCGCGCGGAGGATCCGCCTTGAGCGGCATCGACAAGCAGATCGTGACCGCATCGATCGCGTCGCCGAGTTGCATCGAGGGAAGTCCAGTGGAACGCACCGCATCCTCCACCTGCTGCGCAAGAGTGCGAAACTGCTCCGCACCAAGCGTGTCGCTCGGCTGCCCGAGCGACCCACCCACCCAGAACGGCGCCTGCCCTCTCCCTGCGGTCAGCGCAACGGCAGCGGTCCATGCGGGATCGTCCATGCTTGCGAAAACGGCACCAAATGGCTGGAATCCAACGGCTGCGTACGCCTCGGCGGGCGTCTTCGGCGCAGTGTCCTTTCCAGGCACCGTCCAGGAGTGCATGATCGCCTGCTGAGCCAACGCCTCGCGCTCGGCGCGACCTGCAGGCAGGCTTCCAACCGATGCGCGGCGTACAACGCGCGCTGGCTTGAACGCGCGAACGAACATGGGCGCATACTTCGCGTCCTCGATCAGCACAGGCCAACGACCACGGAGATCCCACCGACCGATCTCATCGAGGTAGGTCGCCGCATCAGGCACAAGCACCACCTGATCAACGACGGGCAACCGCATCGACACTTGAACGGACTGCAGCCCGATCTTCATCGGCCATGGCATCGGAACCTGCTGACCCTGCACTTGCGTCGCTTGCCCCCGCGCATGCACGGTGGCAATGACGGCGACTACGCAGACGATCAACACGCTTCGTACCAACACACGATCGCCGTTCAGCCTCATGTCGTGAGGATACGAAAGGCGTTCATCCGTTCAGTATGTAGCCATCCGCAAGCGCCTCGAACGACGCACGCTCACGGTCCACCCACGCGGAGTCCCGCCCGAGTTCCTGTGCCATCACTTGCGCGACCGCTCCTGCGCAGGAACGCGCCGCGCGCGCATCGAGCAACAGGCAGCGCGTCCGACGCGCGAGCACATCATCCACGGTCCGCGCCATCTCATGACGCACTGCGTACGCGGCCACTCCAAGAGGAATCGGCAGGCTCGCATGCAGCGGCGCCTTCCACTCGGATCGCTCCGCGCAGACGGCGCGCACCTGTGTCGCATCAGCACCGAAGACGCGCAACCAATCCTCCGAGGGAAGCGCAGGATCGTTGCGCGCCATCCAACCATGAACGCGCAGCGACTCGGTGGCGCATGGGCGTCGATCCAACCCTCCGACATCGATCGCGCGGTCGAGCGTGTCTTCCGCCATCTTGCGGTAGGTCGTCCACTTCCCGCCGAGGATCGACACCAACCCACTCGGATCGACGAGCACCTTGTGTGACCGTGAGATGGACTTGGTCGGACCACCACGTCCACCCTCATGAACGAGCGGTCGCATCCCCGCAAAGACTGCGCGGACATCGCTGCGCTTCGGCTGCCGCTCGAGGTAGCGACCTGCGTTGCGAAGAATGAAATCGATCTCCTCCGGCAGCGCCCGTGGCTCGATGAGCGCGTTCTCCATCGGCGTATCCGTCGTGCCCACCACGATCCGACCATGCCACGGAATCACGAACAGCACACGCCCATCATCGGTGTGAGGAACCATGATCGCACGGTCGCTCGGTTGGAACGAGCGGTCGAGCACCAGATGAACACCCTGCGCTGGTTCGACCATCGGTTGCACGGTCGCATCCGCCATCGCTCGCACCGAATCCGCAAAGATGCCGCACGCATTCACGATGACCTTCGCACGAAGATCAAACGCGCCCCCCGACTCGGCGTCGATCGCGCGAGCACCATGCACCGCCCCATCCGGACCCCGCGTGAGCGCCATCACACGACAGTGATTGACCAACACAGCACCCAGCGACGCGGCCGTACGGGCCAGCGAGATCGCCATGCGCGCATCATCGAACTGCCCATCGTGATACTCGATGCCGCCGAGCAGGCCCTCCACTGAAACGTTGGGGATCGCCGCGAGCGTGTCCTCACGGGACAGGACCCGACTCGAGGACAGATTGCGCTTCCCCGCGAGCAGGTCGTACAGCTTCAGACCGATCCCATAGAACGGCGCCTCCCACCAGCTGTAGCGCGGAACGATGAAAGCAAGATCGTGCACAAGGTGCGGCGCGTTGTCGTGCATCAGTCCACGCTCTCGAAGCGCCTCGATCACGAGCGCAATGTCCATCTGTTCGAGATAGCGAACGCCGCCGTGCACCAACTTCGTGCTGCGGCTCGATGTGCCCTTGGCAAAGTCCTCCGCCTCAAGCAGGCAGGTGCTGTAGCCCCGCTGTGCCGCATCCACCGCGATGCCAAGACCCGACGCTCCGCCACCGACCACGAGCACGTCGAAGGATGCGCCATTACATCGGGCAATCATCTCGCCACGGGAAAACGCTGAGTCGTTCCTCACGCCTGCCAACCCTTCGCGCATTCCACTGCTCGTCGCCATTGGTGGCGCATGGTGACACGGATCGTCCGATCGAGCAATGGCGTGAATGTCTGATCAACGGACCGCAGCGCTGTCACATCCGAAACGCGCTTCCACACACCCACACCAAGCCCCGCAAGAAACGCCGCTCCCATGACGGTCGTCTCCAGTTGCCGAGGGCGTTCCACCACCGCATCCAGAAAGTTCGACTGCGACTGCATCAGCAGATCACTCGCGCACGCGCCGCCGTCGACACGCAGCATGCGAAGGCGTGAGCCGAGGTCTGTTTCCATCGCCTCCACCACATCACACACCTGCAGCGCGATGCCCTCAAGCGTGGCACGCGCGAGATGCGCCGCGCTCGTTCCGCGCGTCATGCCCAGCACGCACGCGCGCGCCGTCGGATCCCAGTGAGGCGCACCAAGCCCCGTGAATGCCGGCACCATCATCACCCCTGCGCAGTCCGCCACTTGAGCGGCGAGTTCGTTCACCTCCGATGCCGTGCGGATGATCCTCAGCCCATCGCGCAGCCACTGCACCGCTGCGCCACCCATGAACACGCTGCCCTCGAGCGCGAACATCGCGGGCTGTTCGCGAAGCCGCCACGCGACCGTCGTCAGCAATCTGCTTCGACTCATCACGACTTCCGACCCAGTGCCCACCAGCAGGAAACACCCGGTTCCATAGGTGATCTTGGCTTGCCCACGCTCCGTGCATCCCTGCCCGAAGAGCGCACTCTGCTGATCACCACAGATACCCGCGATCGGGATGGACGCGCCGAACAGCGCTGCGTCGCTCTCGCCACAGACACCACTCGAATCCACGATGCGTGGCAGCACTGCGCGAGGAACTCGCAGCAGATCGAGCAACTCATCATCCCAATCGAGCGTCCGCAGACTCATCAGCATCGTGCGCGAAGCATTCGACACATCCGTCACATGGACGCGCCCGCCGGTCAACTGCCACACGAGCCACGCATCGATCGTGCCCGCAGCCAACTCCCCGCGCTCCGCACGCGCGCGCGCCTGCGGGACATGGTCCAGCACCCACGCCAGTTTCGATGCGCTGAAGTACGGATCCAACACGAGTCCGCTCCGCTGCTGCACGAAGTCAGTCTGGCCGTCGGCTACGAGCTGCTGCATCACATCCGTCGTACGGCGATCCTGCCACACCAAGGCGGCATGGATGGGAACGCCAGTCCGCCGATCCCACACCACCACAGTCTCGCGCTGATTCGTGATGCCGATTGCGGCTACGTCCTTTCCATCAGCCCCGCACAGCTGCAGCGCCGCTCGTGCCGTCGATAGTTGCAGCGACCAAATCTCCTGCGCATCGTGTTCCACCCAACCAGGCTTCGGAAACCGGATCGTCAACTCTTGCTGTGCACGCGATCGGATATCGCCCGCCGCGTCGATGATCACGCTTCGACAACTGCTGGTGCCTTGATCCATCGCAAGAATGAGCTGGCTCATGGCGTCGGATCACTCCTGCGGCCGCGCTGCACACTTCATGTCAATCTGCTGCAATTGTGCCGCACTGAGCGCCTTGCATACGGCATCCAACGCTTGCATACAGGCGTTATCTCGCTTGACAGTGACTTGCTCGATCGCCAGCACGCGTTCCTGAAGTGCAGCTGCAACTGAGCCCGCATCCATTCCTTCCGCCTTGATCACACTCTCCTCACTCAGGAGCGCCAACAGCCGTGCGGTCAAACTCGCGCGCTGCTCCTCAAAGGTGTCTCGTGCCACCGCAAGAGCGACGCGCTGCCCCTCCGTCAAGCCATCCAACTGCAGCGCCTTTCGGATCGCAATCGCCGCCGCTTCCGTGGTCGAGAACGCGCTCGGATAGGCGGATCGCAGGAACCTCGCCTCGACAACTGGGCGCGCAGCCACAGGAATCACCAACAGCACCGACTCGAGAGCGTGGCGCTGTGCCGCGGCCTTCGCCTTGGCCGCAGCCCTTCCCTCGGCCATCAACTGCTCTTCCCGAGCATTCAGCTGCCGCTGCATCGCCCCCCAACGACCAGGGTCAGTGAGTTGCGACCCTCGCTGCCACAAGATCGGTGCCTGCATCCTCCAAATCCAGTATCGCTCCTGCACCGCGGCGAACTTTGCAGCAGAGGTCTCGAGCGCGACACGCTCCGATTCGATCACGTGCGCCGCGCGGAGCAGCACATCATGATCGAGCCCCACCGACAGCACGATCAGTGGCACATTGCAGTTCTCCTCGCCACCCGATTGCCGATCGAACACGGCATCGATTCCCCACTGCGGCTCGCCACAGAGTCGCGCAATCCGCATCAGCTCCACAATCGGCTCATCACCGCGCTTCAACAGCGTCACGGACGCGTCCGTGAGCAAGCCCTCATCGAGGGCACGTTGCTCAAGCGCGAGCAACCGTGCATCCTCCATGCGCTGCTCTACCTCCTCCTCGGATCGCATCACTTCCGCTCGAGTCGCGTCCTCGAGCGTCCTCACGCGCTCCTTCAGGCGATGCTCCCACTCCCCGACATAGTCGCGGTGGAGCGTTTCAAGCACCTCCGAAGAAGCGGCATCCGCTTGCAGCGCTGCAGCAATGCACGAAATCCACTCGGAACCCATCGGGCGCGCAATCGGTACTCGCGCCACATCCCGCCCTTCTGGTTCCGGCATGGTCGGGCGCGTAGCTGCCTTCGCGACCGCCTCCGAAGCTTTGTCAGCAGCCGCATCAAGAGAAACGACATCCGGAGAGAGGAAGAAAACATCCTGCTCGGGGGCCAAGGCGACATCGAATGCTCCACGCTCCGCATTACTCAGCATTCCTTGCATCTGGTTCGTGACGATCTGCGCTGCCGTTGTGCGCCGATCCTCAAGCGCCTGCCACCGTGGATCCATCTCTGGCTGCAGACGAGAGCCATCGGGAATGAGCACATACCGCGCGGGCGTTTGAAGCGAAATGTCCATCGTCATGAGCGCATCCATCAGGCGACGGTCCTGCACAAACCAATCCACGAGCAGTCGACGAATGTTTGCACGCGACGAGTCGGAGAGCGACTTCGCGCGAATCGCACGGGCCGCGCAGCCCTGCACACCAAGGGAGTGAGCCGTTCGCACCGCGGGATGCGCGACCTGCAGATAGCCATCTCGCATGCCAATCTGCACCGAGATCGGCAGCGACTTGATGGCAACCTCCACCGCCGCGAGCAGCCTGCTGCTGTCTTGCAGGATCTTGGCTTCCTGTCGGCTGACTCCATCAAAGGCTTCCTCGAACGCGGCGCGTCGACCGTTCATCCACTCGCGGACTCGTGCCTCGTCTTCCCTCGCGTCATCGGGTAACGGCTTGTTCCTCGGATCACCCGCGTACTGAAGCACTCCCTCGCCAAACGCCCTCGACCGACCCTCGAACCACCCGAGTTTCCCTTCACTCTTGTGAATCTCCGCCCTGCACGCCTGGCGTACAGCCGAGTCTTGTGCGCCCCAGTTCAGCGTCGGAAGCGTCCACAGAATCTCATGGAAGTCCACCAGTCGCGTCAGCGTCGGCGGATCAATCTGCACATCCGCACCCAGGACCACTCGACGCCGTGCAGCACGCGCAGACGCCACAGCATCGCGCTCTCCCGCATTGGCAGCACGCTGTACCGCGTCAAACAGTGCGGACTCAATGCGGTCTCGGCTCGTACAAATCGCCTCCCACTGAGGCACGATCGAACGAAGTCGCTCCAC
>Ga0172376_10006983_pt1 | contig 12127 bp, 5 predicted proteins | sample Lak35m_FD_121114 | JGI IMG/M metagenome (GOLD analysis project Ga0172376, IMG submission 121114) | Freshwater microbial communities from Kabuno Bay, South-Kivu, Congo - kab_092012_35m | ecosystem: Environmental > Aquatic > Freshwater > Lake | place: Democratic Republic of the Congo: South-Kivu...
AGGCGGTGCGACCTTTCTGGCGGGGCCCGGTTCGGATCGCATCATGCTCGAACAGACCCGCGCCTTCGGCAGCCTGTCGGTGCACGGAGGGCTCGACCACGACGTCGTCAGCCTGCGCGACGCCACGGGTGCCGCCGGTGACGTGACGTTGGTCGGCGGTGCGGGCGCTGACTGGGTCTTCGTCTCCGACGGCATCGAAGTGGGTCGCAACCTGACGCTGCTCGGCGGCCCGGGTGACGACCGGGCGTATGTCGGCGACGAAGCCGTCGTCCACGGTGACCTCCGGATCGAGGGGGGGCTCGGCGGAGACGGGATCACGGTGGTCCACGCCGTGCAAGTGTCGGGGGCCGCGACGATCGCCGCCGGCGCCGGCGCCGACTACGTGCAGGTTGGCGGTCTCGTCGTCCAGAGCCTGCTGTCGGTGGCCGTCGGGGCCGGAGACGACGCGGTGTCGATCGCGGGCCGTGTTGCGCCGCAGGCCGGGATGGTGGAGGGGCTCGGCACCGGCTCGGACGAGTTGCGGACCGAACGCAGCGAGCGCCGGGGAAACGTGGCGGCCCAGGATGCTGCGATTCACACCGCCGGCGACGTCGTCATCGCCAAGGGGGCCGGCCGCGTCGAGGCGATCATCGATCTGCCCGGCGAGGGAACGATCGGCCGCGACCTCGTGGTTCGGTCCGCGGCGGCGGTGAGCAGCGTGCTCGTGCGGAATGCGGACGTCATCCGCCATCTGTCGGTGGTCACCGGCCAGGGCGTCGACCACGTGACCGTGGTGCAGTCGCACGTGGGCGAAAACCTGTTCCTGGCCACGGCCACTGGTCGCGACACCGTGGCCGTCACGATGGTTCAGGTCGTGGGCGACACGCGGATCGAAGCCGGCGCCGGCGACGACACGGTCGAGCTTCGCCACGTAAACGCCCGTACGCGGCTCTTCGCCCTGATGGGGGCGGGGGACGATTCGCTCACGCTCGCGAACGTGCTGCTCAGTGCCGCGCCGGGCGACGTGTCGCTCGTCGGCGGCCGCCGCGGGCGGGACGCGCTCCGGCTGGAGATGCTCCGCGGCAACGGGCATCCGAGCCACGAGGATTTCGAGACGGTGACGAGCGCGTGAGCATCGTGTCCAGGGCGGGAGCCGTCAGAGCGCCGCGGAATGCCGCGTGCCGCCCTCATCATCGGCCGCCGCCAGACACCGCGGCACATCCAACGCGCCGCCGCCGCGACGGCGGGCTTCGTACTGCGCCTCGAAGTCGGCCGGGACGCGCAGCCGCCAGTTGTCCGCATGGGTCGTGCCCGGGCGGTTGTAGCGCTCCGTCATGCCGAAGAGGTCGGCGAAGAACACGGAGACGTTCCGCGCCTCGCTCGCCAGCATCGCCGTGAAGAGCGAGGCGACGAGCGCGCCGGCCGTGCCATCGGGTGCCGGCGAGGGTGACGACGCGGGCCCCGCGTGGCCGCCGGGAGCGAGGCTCGCCAGATAGCGTGTCCAGTCGGGGGCCAGGCCGGCTCGTATCCATTCCCGGGCATGCTGCCAGACGGTGGCCGTGTCATGCGTGCCCAGCATGATCCAGTCGGCGGGCCGGGCGTGCTCGATGCGATACACGTCGGTCGGATCGTCGAGCTTCAGCCTCGACGTGACGCGGAAGCGTCCGAGATGGAACCGGTCGAGGACGCGCTGCACGGGATAGGGCATCGTGCTCAGCACCTCGCAGGCGATCGAGGTCCGGGGCCGTCCGTGGGCCTCGAGGCGCTCGACGATCAGCGCGAACAGCCGGCCGTAGGCCTCGACCTGGGCGTCGTCGAGTCCACCGACGCGACGGTCTGCATGGGGCTCGACGTCGCGGGCGATCTGATCGGCCCGCGCGATCGCCCAGCCGGCGAGCGCCGGATGCTCGGCCGCGTCGGGAGACGAAAACAGCCGGGCGCCGTGCTGCACGGCCTCGAGCGGATCGGCCGTATCGGCCCGATACACCCACGGGTCGATCCAGCCGTGCGGGTGATCGATGCGGATGCCATCGCATTCCTCGAGCACGCGGTCGAGCCGCGCCCCGACGAACGACGCGACGGGCCCGGGACTCTGCTCCGAGCCGTACTGCCGGGGATCGAGCACGGTGAATCCCCACGGCTGGCCCTCGGGATTCGTGCGGCTCGGCGGGGCGCCCAGCAGATAGTCGGCGAGGAAGGCGGACCGATGCGACCAGACGTCCTGCGGCGCGAGCCCCACCTGCAGGTCGGCGAAGAGCGTCAGCCCGAGCTCGGCGAGCCGTGACCGGAGCCTGCGATGCTCGACGGTGAGCAGCCACTGGATGACGGCGTAGTGCTCGATTTCGACGGCGTGCCGCGCGGCCAGTTCCGCGAGACGGGCTGCGGCCCGATCCTCCTCACCGGGTTCGGGGCGAAAGAGCCGCTGATCGAACGCCCCCCGCGGCGATGACGCGTGCCAGGCACCCCACCAGCCGGAGCCGTGCTCCCGACAGAGCGCTCCGTACAGCGCGTCGGGGACGAGCCATCGCCGATGCACCGACAGAAAGGCCCGTGCCTGGTCGCGCAGCGCGTCGTCGGCCCGCTCCGTGATCCGATCCGCCGCCTCGTCGAAGATCGTCTCGATGAGCGCGAGCGGCGTGGGCGTGGGAGCTGCGGCGACCCGCCGACGACACGCATCCACGAACGCGGGATCGAGCAGCCCTTCCGCGGCGAGGCGTGCCAGCGGCAGATTGTGCGGATTGCGCGAGAACAGCGTCGCTTCGTACGGCGACATCTGCCCCCGACCGGTCATCCCCTGCGGCCCGAGCTGGATGCCGTCGAAGCCCTGCTGCCTCGCGAACGCGAAGAGCCTCTCGGCGGCGCGCGAATAGGGTGTCCCGCGGCCGAACTCCTCGTCCGGGTCGCACGGAAAACTCGCGTCGTGGACCTGCAGCAGCAGGTGGTCGATGCCCAGCCGACGCTTCGCCGCGCGCAGGGCAGAAAGCTCATGGCCGTCGAGGGGGGTCGCATCGGCCGTCATGTCGCCGGTCTTTTCGAGAAGCCTCGGTGACGTCGTCGCCGTTCCGCGGTGCCGTCTCCGCCAGACGGTCAGAGCATAGCGGTTCGGCCCAGCGGGCCGGGCGGACGACGCCTGCAGCGGTGCCGGTGGTCCCCGCGTGACGCTCCATCGTCCATCGCGCGACAGCCGGGTATCATGCCGCGATGCAGTCGTTCCGATGCGTGTGCGGGCAGCCGCTGTTTTTCGACAACCTCAAGTGTCTCGGCTGCGGCGCGGAGGTGGCCTACGACCCGCGACGGCGGACCCTCGGCTCGCTCGTCCAGCAGGCCGACGGCATGTGGGCGTTTCAGGGCGAGGCCCGCGAACCCCCGCCGCTCTTCCGCCTCTGCACGCACCGCGGCGCGGCGGCCGCGTGCAACTGGCTCGTCCCCGCCGAGGAGCCGGCGGCCTTCTGCGCGTCGTGCTGCCTCACGCGGACGATCCCCCCGCTCGATCGATCCCGCAACATCGACCGGCTGCGCGACCTCGAGCGGGCGAAGCGGCGGGTCCTCTTCACGCTCCAGAACCTCAAGCTCCCTCTCGCCGCGCGGTCGCACGACCCGCAGGGCCTGGCGTTCGACTTCCTCGAATCCCTCCCCGACGGGCCGCCGGTGCTCACCGGCCATGCGAGCGGCGTCATCACGCTCAACGTCGCGGAGACCGACGACGACTACCGCGACAAGCACCGCGACCTCCTGCAGGAGCACTACCGCACGGTCATCGGTCACCTGCGACACGAGCTCGGCCACTACTACTGGGACGTGCTCGTGCGCGACACGTCGTGGCTGGAATCCTGCCGCGTGCTCTTCGGCGACGAGCGGGCCGACTACGCCGCCGCGCTCGAGCGGTACTACGCCGAGGGGCCGCCGGCCGACTGGCAGGCGCGGTTCATCAGCCGGTATGCCGCCGCCCATCCCTGGGAGGACTGGGCGGAGACCTGGGCACAGTACCTGCACATCCGCTCCACGCTGGAGACGGTCACGGCCTACAAGCTCGACATCTCGCAGGCGCCGCTCGCCATCACGCCCTTCGGCCCCGACGCGCTCTTCATGCCCGAGCCGGCCGAGGCCGGGGCGGCCTTCCTCGGGTGGATCAACGCCATGGTGGTGCTCGCGGCCGTGCTCAACGAGACCGCGCGCAGCATGGGCCAGCCCGACATCTATCCCTTCGTCCTGAATCGCCCGACCGTGACGAAGCTGCACTTCGTCCACTGCGTGATCACGGGGGACCGTGCCGCCCGCACGCCGCCCCCGCCCGAGGCCATGGCGGTCGTCACCGGCTGAGGCCGCGCGTCGAGATCATGATCGCCACGCCGCCGGAGCCCGACTCGCGACGCGGTCATCACCTGCAGGCCCCCGCCCCATGACACCCGTCACCCACGCCGCGGCCGAGCCCGCGGCATCCGCAGCGGAGGCACCCTCGCCGATCAACGATTACGAGCGCCGTCGCCGCGAAGCCGAAACGGCGAACGAGCTGGTGGTGTCGGCGATCATCGCCGCCCTGATGGCCTCGATGCTCGTGATCTCGGCGATCTGGACGATCGAGTACCCGTTCCTGCCTGTCCCGCCCGAGGTGAGGGTGGTGTCGGCCCTATTTCTCGCCGCACACCTCGGAATCCTCGTGCTGCTCACGACGCGGCGCCGCTATTCGCCGCTGCGGAAGTACGTCATCGTCGTCGTGCGAATGGCCCTTTTGGGTGGAATCTGCTGGGCGGAGTGGTTCCACCGGAACCCCGCCTACGGCCTCGTGCGGCCCACGTCGCTCTTCGCCGTCACCATCATGATCACGGCCCTCTCCTACAGCCGCGGCGCCCTGGTGCTGGCCGGCGTGCTGGCCTGCATCCTCTATCCGACGATCTCGCTCTTCGGCCCGGCATGGCCTGCAAGCCTCCACGCGAGCCTCTTCGCCGTGCAGCTCTTCATCGCCGTGACCTACGTCGCCCATCGGCTCGTCTCGCAGATGCGCACGATGTCGGACGACTCGGTGTCAAACGAGCGACTCAGCCGGTTTTTCTCGCCGCAGGTCGCCTCCCAGATCGCGGCGGAGCCGGCGCTGGCCACCCACGCGGCCGAGTGCCAGGTGTCCGTGCTCATGAGCGACATCAGCGGCTTCACCGCCATGGCGTCCCGGATGCCGCCCGACGAGGTCGTCGGCCTCCTCAACGCCTACTTTCCGCGCATGGTGGAGATCGTCTTCCGCCATGGAGGAACGCTCGAGAAATTCATCGGCGACGCGCTGCTCGCGGTCTGGGGCGCACCGGTCGCGAGCCCGGACCACGCCGATCGAGCCGTGGCCGCCGCGACCGAGATGCAGCAGGCCGTCGTCGCCTTCAACGTCGCGCAGCGGGCCGCCGGCCGACCCACGATCATGATCCACGTGGGCATCGCCTCCGGGCCGGCGGCGGCCGGGTACATCGGGGCTGACCGCTACGTGCAATACGCGGTGATGGGGGACACGACGAACGTCGCCGCGCGGATCTGCACGTCGGCCGGGCCCGATGAGATCCTCGTGTCGGACGAGACGCGACGCGGGCATTCCGGGCGGGGCGTCGTGTTCGAGGACGTGCCCGCGATCGTGGCCAAGGGGAAGGATGGGCCGGTCACCGTCCATCGGGTGCGCGCGGCCGACTCGCGGTGACCGCCGCCGACGGCGCGACGGCAGGCACGGCTCACCGGGTCAGGTGAGCCCGGCCTGCACGTTTCGGGAAAACTTGATGTACGGCAGACGGATCGACCGCACGAAGAACCGGTCCGCCCGGATCGCCTCCGGTGCCTGGAACCCGGCGGCGCCGAAGAACGTGACCGCGTCGTCCTGATCGACGCCGTCGCCGCTGATGCCGTAGCCTCCCGCCAGGATGCGCGACGCGTAGACGGCCGTGCTGCCGGGGAAGAACACGACGCCATTCTGGTTGGCCGCGGGCGTGGGGGCGCGGAAGTTCGTTCCCGGATTGAACGAGTCGTAGCAGACCACGGTGACGTCGAACGCCGTGGCGGGCAGCGGCGCACCCTCGTTGAGGCCGGTCCGCGGGTTGATGCCGGGGGTGTTGAGGATCGAGAACGGCCCCGGGGCGGCGGTGGCCGAGCCCGACGGGTACTTCGGGACCGCGAGGTAGCGGAAGGTGCGGTTGGTGAAGGCGGTGCCCAGCGGCACGGTGCCCACGCGGTCCTCGGGAGCGAGCAGCGGGGAGGCGTAGTAGGCGGTGTTGCGCGACTTCGCCACCGCCACGTCGATCGAGAAGACGGTGGCATCGGGCATGCGGAAGACGCTGAGCAGCGTGCCGTCGAGGTCGGCGACCGCGAGCACCATCTTCGCGAAGGTGGGCTGGATGCGGATCTGTGCGCGGGTGCGTCGCGCCTGGGCCACGCCCTGCTCGACGAGCCGTGTCACGTCGGCGGCCGAGAGGAGCGTGCCGTCGGCGGCCGGCACGAGCCAGCCGTCGGGCTGGGGCTGCCCCGGGAGGAGCGTGGCGCCACCCGGCGCGACCGCCTGATTCGCCCCGTTGACGGTGCCGAACCCCAGCGCACCGACGATCGAGAAGAGCCGCTCGACGCCGAGCGGCCCGGCCTGTGGGCCGAAGCTCTGCAGCGCCACGCCACCGAGGTTGATCCGGGCGGCGGCGTTGACCCGGTTGACGAACTGCTGGGCCTGCACGAGCGACAGGGGGAGCGGACCGCCGAGCCCGCCGGCGCGGGCGATGATCTGGCGGGGCGCGAGGGTGGCCGTGACGACACTCGTGCCCGGGATCGTCACCGGAAGCAGCGCGAGCAGCGCGATCGTCTCCGCCTCCAGTGCCCGCGGACCGTTGAGCCGTTGGGAGCGCAGCTGCGACGCGTCCGGGACGAACGACTGCTCGAACGTCGCGAAGCCGGCAGGGCCGGGAAGGAAGACGCCGATGCCACCGATGAGGTCGTTGGTGCCGAGGCGGTAGATGCCGAGCCCGCCGGGCATGGTCGCGATGCCGCGCGACAGGGTGTCCGGAGCGAGGCCGGACTGCGCGCCCCACGACTCGCGGTTGGTCACCGTCACGCCCCCCGCGACGATACTCGTGCGGTTCGTGTGCTCGATCGCGAAGAGGTCGACGAGCGGCCGACGGAGGATGCCCGGCGGGAACTGCCCACCGATGCCGACGGGCGCGACGTACCCCGGCCCCTGGACCAACGGATCGGCACTGTTGGGATTGGCCTCGACCTCCCGCTGCGTGATCGTGCTCTGGCTGATGTGGCTGACGGTGCGCGAGGTGAGGATCGCCTGGCCGTTGGAGAAGAAGGCCCCCGTGCGAGCCTTCGCGACGGCGCCGTCGATCATGAAGCCGAGCAGGTTCACGTCGGCGGTGGGCACGTCGGCCTCGGTACGCACGCCGAGGATCTGCCCGGTGCGATCGACGACCGCGATGATCGCGTCGGTCCTCGGCGTGGCGGCGCTCGCCCGATCGAGGAGCATGCCCACCTCCGCGGCGGTCAGCTGCTGAGCGGCATGCACCAGACGCGGCTCGAGCGGCTCGACCCCATGGCCGAGGCCCTCCGCGGCGGAGCGGGACCGCCGTCGTGGAAGCCGACACCCACCGTGGCGGTGGCCGCCCGCGCCGCCCTGCCACCCCGCCCACGCCAACATGCGACCGAAGAGCCTCATGGACTGCCTGCTTCGTGCCAGCCGGTCGTGCACGTCGCGACCCGGGTGATCATCGGCACGAGTCCCCCGCCAGGGCTTCCCGAACACGCACAGACGTCACAGGTATCATCGCTGGATTCACCGCTCCCGTCATCGGACACTGCCGCCGGACACCTTTTTGGGGCCACGGGCCGCGAACGTCATCATGACCAGCTCGACGCCACCCCCGGCACGCCCCGTGGACGCGGAACACGCGCGCATCCTCACGATGCAGGACGATGCGACGGGCTGGCGTCGCTGGGGGCCCTACCTCGCGGACCGGGCCTGGGGGACCGTCCGCGAGGATTATTCGCCCGACGGCAAGGCCTGGCAGTTCCTCACCTACGACGCCGCCCGCGCGAAAGCCTACCGGTGGGGGGAGGACGGGATCGCGGGCATCTGTGACCGCTACCAGGTGCTCTGCTTCGCGCCGACCTTCTGGAACGGCCGCGACCCCCATCTGAAGGAACGGTTCTTCGGGGTCACGCCGGACGAGGGCAACCACGGCGAGGACGTCAAGGAGTGGTACTGGCACCTCGACAACCTCCCGTCGCATGCCTTCATGAGCCTGCTCTACCGGTACCCGCAGGCGGCGTTTCCCTACGCCTCGCTTCTCGACGGCAACCGAGCGCGGCAGTCCGACGAGCCCGAGTTCGAACTCGTCGACACCGGCGTCTTCGACGACGGGCGATTCTTCGACATCCTCGTGGAGTACGCGAAGACCACGCCCGAGGAGATCGCCATCCGGATCACCGCCACCAACCATGGACCGGACGCCGCGCCCCTGCACGTGCTGCCGACGCTCTGGTTTCGGAACACCTGGTCGTGGGGCCGGCAGCCGCTCGCCGCTCCGGTCATCCGTCTGGCCGAGACGCCGCGGGGCACGACGGGCCTCGTCGCCGACGACGCCAGCGTCCGCCCCGACCCGATGATCCCGGTCGCCCACGAACTCGGGCGGCGCTGGCTGCTCGCCGCCGATCTCGCGGGGACCGAGACGCTCTTCACCGACAACGAGACGAATGGCCCGGCCGTCTTCGGCGTCGGACACCGCAGCCGCTCGTTCCACACGAAGGACGCCTTCCATCGCCGGCTCTGCGGCGGCGAACGCGCCGCCACGAACCCCGCCTGCCAGGGTACGAAGGCCGCGTTCCACCTGCGCGCGACGGTCCCGGCCGGCGGCCGGGTCGCCTTCCACCTCCTCCTCACCGACACCGCGCCCGCGGAGCGGCTCGCCACCGGTGACGGGCTGGCGCGGCTCGTCGACGACGCCGTGGAGACACGCCGGGCGGAAGCCGACCGCTTCTACGGAGGCGTGGCGCCTCCGCAGGCCTCCGCCGAGGAACGGCTCGTGCAGCGGCGGGCGTTCGCGGGCCTGCTCTGGACGAAGCAGAACTACATCTTCGACGTGGCGAAGTGGCTCGACGGCGACAACCCCGACCTGCCGCCACCGGCGTCCCGCGCGCGGATCCGCAACCGTCACTGGCGACACCTCAACTCGTTTCGGGTGCTGAGCATGCCCGACACGTGGGAGTATCCGTGGTTCGCCGCCTGGGACCTCGCCTTCCACTGCGTGCCGTTCGCGCTCGTCGATCCACAGTTCGCCAAGGACCAGCTGTGGCTGCTGCTCTTCGAGCAGTTCCAGCATCCCAGCGGCCAGCTCCCGGCCTACGAGTGGGAGTTCAGCGACCTCAATCCTCCCGTGCATGCGTGGGCCGTGTGGCGGGTCTACAACATGGAAAAGCGTCGGCACGGCCGGACCGACCGCGCCTGGCTCGAACGCTGCTTCCACAAGCTGCTGCTGGTCTTCACGAGCTGGGTCAACCGGGTCGACCGCGAGGGGAACAACGTCTTCGAGGGCGGCTTCCTCGGACTCGACAACATCAGCGTCTTCGACCGCAGCGAGCCGCTGCCCGACGGCGCCGTGCTCGAGCAGTCGGATGGCACCGGCTGGATGGGGATGTTCTCGCTGGTGATGATGCGGATGGCGCTGGAGCTCGCCGGCGAGAACCCGGTCTACGAGGGCCTCGCCTCGAAGTTCCTGCAGCACTACGCGTACATCGCCCATGCCATGAAACACATGGGCAGCCGCGACTACTCGCTCTTCGACGAGGCCGACGGCTTCTTCTACGACGTGCTGCGGCTCCCCGACGGCCGCTTCCGCAAGTTTCGCGTGCGGTCGCTCGTGGGGCTCATCCCGCTCTTCGCCGTGGAGCGGCTCGAGTCGGACTGGATCACACCCTTCCGGGAGTTCTCGGCCAACCTCCGCTGGTTCCTCGACAACCGCCGCGACCTCGTGGCGGACGTGATCCACACGCTCCCCGGCGGGAGCGGCGGCACGACGCACCTGCTCACGATCATGGACATCTCCGAACTGCGCCGGATGCTCGTGCGGCTGCACGACCCGGCGGAGTTCCTCTCGCCGCACGGCGTGCGCTCGCTCTCGAAGGCGCACCAGCGGGAGCCGTTCGAGTTCGACGGTCGCCGCGTGGCGTACGAGCCGGCCGAATCGCTCACGAAGCACAAGGGGGGCAACTCGAACTGGCGCGGGCCGGTCTGGTTTCCGACCAACTTCCTCATCATCGAGTCGCTGCGGAAGCTCGGCACCGCATTCGGTCCCGACTTCGCCGTGGCGACGCCGGGCAGCGGCGGCCGCCCCCTGCCGCTGCGCGACATGGCGCGGGATATCGCCACCCGGCTCACCCGGCTCTTTCTCCCCGGGCCCGACGGCAGGCGACCGTCGCTGGGGCTGCCTCCGGACCTGGCCGATGACGCACGGTGGCAATCCCACCCGCTCTTCCACGAGTACTTCCACGGCGACTCCGGCGTCGGCCTGGGGGCGAGTCACCAGACCGGTTGGACCGCGCTCGTGGCCAGCCTGATCGACGAATGGCGCGACTGAGCCGATCGCGCCGGCCCGTGCGCCCGCCGCCGGCTCGCGTCGCGGGAATCGCCGCGCAGCGTCTGCCGCTAAGATCGTGGGCTCGTCGCCCTGCGGGTTGATGCCGCACCGTTTCCAGAGGACAGCCCTTCTCGTGATCGTCCAGGAACTCCACCGCATCCAGCACGATCACGGCTACCTGCCGGAGCCGGAACTGCGGCGCCTCGCGGAACGCACCGGCACGCCGCTCTACCGCCTCCAGGAGGTGGCGAGTTTTTTCCCTCACTTCCACCTCGAGCCGCCGCCGCCCGTGACCGTCGCGGTGTGCCGCGACATGGCCTGTCACATGCGCGGCGCACTCGACCTCGAGCGGCGCCTCGATACCGCGCTCGCGGCCGACATCGCCGCGGGCCGCGTCGCCGTGCGGCATGCCTCCTGCCTCGGACGCTGCGACCGCCCTGTGGCGGTCGCGCTCAATGAACGGCTGCTCGCGTCGTGTGGGTCGGACGGCCGAACGATCGAGGCGATCGCCGCCGCCGCCCGCGGGGCACTCGCGGGCGATCCACCCGCCCCGGACACCGACGCGCACTACGCCTGCCATACGAACCGTCCTTGGCGGATCGATCCCTACACCTCGTCGGCGGGCACGGGCTCCCACGAGGCGGCGGCGTCGCGCACGCCGTACGCGGCCATCGACACCTTCCTCTCGTGGGACGACCCCCAGCGGCTCGTGGAGGAGCTCAAGAAGGCCGACCTGCGCGGCATGGGAGGCGCCGGCGTCCCCGCCCATCAGAAATGGCACGACGTGCGCCATGCGAAAGGCGACGCACGCTACGTCGTGTGCAACGCCGACGAGAGCGAACCGGGCACGTTCAAGGACCGCGAGTTGCTCACGCACCACGCGCACGTCGTGCTGGAAGGGGTCATCCTCGCGGGACTCTTCACCGGTGCGACCCGCGGCTGGATCTATGTGCGGCACGAATATGGCGAGCAGATCGCGACCATGAAGGCCGAGATCGCCCGCGCCGAGGCGCTCGGCGCCTGTGGGCGCAACATCCGCGGCAGCGGCCGTGACTTTCCGGTCGAGGTCTTCACGAGCCCGGGCGGCTACATCTGCGGCGAACAGAGCGCGCTCATCGAGGCGATGGAGGATCACCGCGCGCAGCCGAGACCCAAGCCGCCCCAGCTCGAGACCAACGGCCTCTACGACCGGCCGACGCTCGTGAGCAACGTCGAGACCTTCGCCTGGGCGCCGGCGATCGTCCTCGGCGGGGGCGACTGGTTCGCGGGCACCGGCATCCGAGGCTGCCGTGGGAGCCGCCTCTTTTCCGTGTCGGGCGACGTGCGCAGGCCCGGGGTGTACGAGGTGCCCAACGGCACGCCGCTCGGGGTGCTCATCGAGGAGCATTGCGGCGGCACCACCGGCCCGCTCAAGGCGTTCGCACCATCCGGTCCCTCGGGCGGATTCCTGCCCGCCCGGCTGCCGGTCGCCGCCCTGCCCCGCGGCTGGGAGAAGCGGGCTCCCGCGGATCTGGTGGCTGCCGTGGCCGCGGGCGGCGGCACGCACGTCGACATCCTCCACCTCG
>Ga0172376_10006985_pt1 | contig 12123 bp, 9 predicted proteins | sample Lak35m_FD_121114 | JGI IMG/M metagenome (GOLD analysis project Ga0172376, IMG submission 121114) | Freshwater microbial communities from Kabuno Bay, South-Kivu, Congo - kab_092012_35m | ecosystem: Environmental > Aquatic > Freshwater > Lake | place: Democratic Republic of the Congo: South-Kivu...
CGCAGCGCGACGAAGTTCGGCATGTCGCGACCACGCGCGAGCACCTGCTCGCACCCCACGCGACTGCAAGTCTCCATGTACAAGCACCTCCTCCTACTTGGCGTGCCTTTGACGGCGTTGTCGCTGCTCTTGGCGCGCCAAGAACGGTTCCAAGGACGCATCGACGAACTCGAAGCGCGTCAAAGCGCGCAGCCTGCCGAAGTCGCCGCCTTGCAGGCGGAACTCGACATGCTGCGCCGGCGATCCGACGCCGCCCTCGAGGAGTTGCGAGCGATCGCCACGGCGCGCGCCACGCATGCGGAGGTCGAGGCGCGCGTCGCGTCCCTGCATGCCGAACTCGAACGCACAGGCGCCGAGCTGGCGGCGCAGGAGTTGCGCGGAGCGGAACTGGCGTCGAAGCTGCCACGCGCCATCGGTTCGGCGCTGGCGCCCATCTTGGGTCGCGTCGAGGACAACCGGCGCTTGCTCGACCAACTCGCCATGCGCGATCTGGAGCAAGGCGCGGCCACCAGTGCCGAGCTGACTCGCCTTGAAGGCCGCATCCCGCGCGAGGTGGGTGGCGACGACCTGTGGAACGACCTGCTCGGCCCGACCATCCAGGTCTCGGGCGAGGAAACCGTGGGTTCGGGCGTGCTGCTGCGCTCGCGCGCCGACGCGGATGGCGCGTGGCGCACGCCGATCCTCACCGCGTGGCATGTCATCCGCGACATCCGACCGGACGAAGACACCGGCGAAGTTTCGGTGCCCGTGACCCTCTACGCCAAGGACGGCAGTGTCGATCCGCAGACCGCCTTGCTGGTCAAGCGCGACGCCGATCTGGACGTCGCGCTGCTCGAGCTGCGCACGAGCGCTCCGCTCCCGCACGGCGCCAAGCTCGCCTCGCGCGAGACGCTCAGGCGCGCGCAGGTCTTCGAGCCCGTCTGGGCGGTCGGCTGCCCGTTGGGCAACGACCCCATCCCGACGGCGGGCACCTTGTCGGACACGCACCACCATGTCGATGGCATGCGTTACTGGATGATCAGCGCGCCCACCTACATCGGCAACTCGGGTGGCGGCGTGTACCACGGACGCACGCACGAACTGGTCGGAGTCTTCACCAAGATCTACACGCACGGCTCGGCGCGACCGACCGTGGTGCCGCACATGGGTTTGGCCACGCCGCTCGAGACCGTCTACGACTGGCTGGAGCACGAGGGCGTCACGGGCATCGAACCCAGCGAGCCTCGCACCGAGACCGCCGCCGCGCGCAAGTGAGGCTGCGCGCGTCCACGGCGCGAGCTCAAGACGCCTCGACCAATCGCTTTAGCTTGGCGAGGCCCCTCTCGAAGTCCTCCTCGATGCGGCCTTGGACCAGCAGGCGCATCCAACCGCCCAGCACGGGCGTTTCGAAGTCGCCCGACATGCTCCATGTCACGCGCGTGGCGCCGCCCTCCGCGGCATAGTCGAGCGCGCCCTTGGCGGGCATCTCCGCTCCTTCGTCGATGAACGCCATGTCGTAGGCGACGCCCGTCTCGTCGCAACGCGTGAACACGAGGCGTCCCGATCCCGACGCGTCCGTCCAACGCTGCGAGGCGCCCACGCCCGTGGTCGCGGGACCAAGTTCGGTCTTCATCGTCGGCGACGACTCCTGCCACACCGTCCATTCGGACCAGCGCCGCAGATCGCCGACGCACGCGTGGACCTTGGCGGGCGGAGCCGCGACCACGATGCTGCGCTCGACGACGAACGCGGTGGGCAAGGCGAGACCGACCAGGATCGCCAGCACGAAGAGCGCCGCCAGCACGAGCAGGATCTTCCTGAACATGGCGCGAGCTTGGCATGGCGTTGCATGCGTGGCCATGCGCACTTGGCGGGATGAACCCAAGGCCCGAGGCGGCGCCGCCCGGCAGGATACGCGCGCCAAGCGCCGAACATGCAATCGCCCGCCACGGTTGTCCGGGGCGGGCGATCGGGATGCGCTCCAGCGGCCTGCGTCAGGCGCGCGAAGCTTCGAAGATGCTCTGGATCGCCTCTTCGAGCGCTTCGTCGAATTCGGCGTCGCTCTGCTGGGCCGTCAAGCCTTCGGACAGCGCGCGGCTGAAGCTGGCGATCAAGCCCTCGTTGCGGGCGAGCTTCTGGTTGCTGCGCACGCGGCTGTAGCCGCCGGACAGCGCCACCACGCGCACGACGTTGGGGTGCTCGATCAAGCGTTGGTAGAAGTTGTCCACCTCGGGCAGCGTCAACTTGAGCATGACGAGCTGGTGGTACTCGAGCTCGTCCAAGCGCGCGACGAGGGCTTCCTCGAGCAGATGCTCGGCCCCCACCTTGTCCGGGCAATCGATGTCGACCTCGGGTTCGATGATCGGCACCAGTCCGTTGTCGACGATCTGCAGCCCGACTTGGAATTGCTGCTCGACCACTTTGGCGATGCCGGACTTGCTCGCTTGCTTGATGACGGAGCGCATCTTGGTGCCGAAGACCTCGTTCTTCTGCGCGCGATCGAGGAGCTGCTCCAGGCCGGGGATATCCTTCATCAACTGGACGCCGTCGGCTTCGGCTCCAAGGCCCTTGTCCACCTTGAGGAACGGCACCACGCGCTTCTCGTGCCACAGGTATTGGGCGCTGCCCTTCCCGCGGATCTGCCGATCCATGGTGTTCTCGAACAAGATCGCGCCGAGGATGCGATCGCCGTTGAAGGCCGGCGAGGTGACGATGCGCGTGCGCATCTCGTGGACCTTGGCGTACATCTCCTCCTCGCCGGCGTAGGCGGTCTCGGGCACGCCGTAGAGGCGCAGCGCCTTGGGCGTGCTGCCGCCGCTTTGGTCGAGGGCCGCGAGGAAGCCGTCCTGGGAGAGGACCTTGGTCAGCTGGTGTTCGAAGGGCATCGCGTGTGTCCGTTGGTTGATCGCTCCGCTTGGACCGGAGGCGCGTCGAGTCTGTCGCATCCGCGCATGACGATCAACAACGACTGCACGCCTACGCGTGCGAAGCGCGGTGGTATCTTCGTCGCATGCCGTTCGTCCGCCGCGCCCTGTTCGCGATCACGCTGCTTGGCGGTCCCGCCTTGGCGTCGAGCGACGGTCCGGACTACGGCCGCGAGGTGCGTCCGCTGCTCGCCGACCGCTGCTTCGCCTGCCACGGACCGGACGAGGCGCAGCGCAAGGCGGGACTGCGGCTCGATCGCGAGGACGGCTCGCGGGCCGAGTTGGCGAGCGGCGAGCGCGCGATCGTGCCGAACTCGCGGGATCGGAGCGAACTGGCGCGGCGCATCCTGATGCCCGCGGACCACGACGAATCCATGCCGCCCGCGGAGTTCAAGCGCCCCTTGACGAGCGCCGAGCGCCAGTTGTTGTTGGCGTGGATCGACGCGGGCGCCGAGTACCAGCCGCACTGGTCCTTCGTCGCGCCGGAGAAGCCGGCGCCACCCGTGGTCGCCGACACGGCATGGGTGCGCGATCCGCTCGACGCCATCGTGCTGTCCAACTTGGAGGCGCGCGGTTGGCGGCCGGAACCGGCCGCCGATCCGACCACGCTCCTGCGACGCGCATCGCTCGCCTTGACGGGCTTGCCGCCCACGCCCGAAGAGGTCGAGGCCTTCCGCGCCGACCACTCCGACGCCGCGTACGAAGCGCGGATCGACGCGTTGCTGGCCTCGCCGCGCGCCGCCGAGCACATGGCGACCACTTGGCTCGACCTCGCGCGCTACGCGGACACGCATGGCTACCAGACGGACAACCCTTCGTTCAGTTGGCCTTGGCGCGATTGGCTGCTCGAGTCGTTGCGCTCGAACCAACCCTACGACCAGTTCGTCGTCGACGTCCTCGCCGGCGACTTGAAGCCGGGTGCGTCCATCGCGGACCGCGTGGCCACCGGCTTCCAGCGCTTGCATCGCATGACGGAGGAAGGCGGGTCCATCGCGGAGGAGTTCCGCCAGGAAGGCATCGCCGATCGCGTCGGCACCTTCGGCACCGCCTTCCTCGGCTTGACGCTCGACTGCGCGCGTTGCCACGACCACAAGTACGACCCGGTGTCGATGCGGGAGTACTACGGGCTCGCGGCGATGTTCGGCGGCATCGACGAGAACGGCTTGAAGCCTTACTCGCTGCCCGGCGACGCGCCCCCGCCCTTCGTGCGCTTGCAGACGCCCGAGCAAGAGGCGCGCACGCGCGAACTCGAAGGACAGGAAGCCGCGCGCCGCGCGGAGTGGTCGACCCTGCGCGCAGCGGCGCTGGCGCGCTTCGTGCCGACCACGGCGACGACCACAAGGGCCGACACGCCGCCCGCGCCCGACGACGCCTACTCGTTCGAGGCGCTGGCGGACAACGCCACTCCCAACGCGGTTCCCGGCCGCAAGTCCGCCAGCATCGACCGTCGGCGTCCCGAACAACTGGGAGCCGTGCGCCTGGGCGAGGGCGCGCGCGGCAAGGGCATGCATTTCGACGGCGACGGCGGCTTGTGGCTCGAAGGCGTCTCCGGCATCGGCAGGCACGATGCAGTGTCCTTCGCGCTGTGGATCCGACTGGGTGAACGCAACGCGCAAGCGGCGCTCGTGCAGGCCTCCGGCTTCTACACGCAAGACGCGGACGCCTCCGGCATCGAACTGGAGCTCGAAGACGGGCGACTGCGCTGGAGCGCCATCCACTACTGGCCTGGCTCGGCGGCCAGCATCCGCACGCGCGACGCGCTGCCGCTCGAACGATGGGTGCATGTGGTCGCCACCTACGACGGCTCCTCGCGCGCAGCGGGCCTGCGCTTGCACCTCGATGGCCGGCCTGCCGTGGTCGACACCGTGCGCGACGCGCTGGACGGACCGCTGGCGAGCCACACGCTGGAGGTCGGCTCGCGCTCGCGCGGCGTGGGCTTCCGCTCGGGCGCCATGGACGAACTGCGCGCATGGCGCTCGGCGTTGACGCCCCTGCAAGCCCGCCTCGTGGCTCGCGACGACGGCCTGGAGGTCGATCTTGACGACGATGCGCGCGGCGAGCACGCGGCCGACCACGACGCCGTCGTCGTGGCGGCGCGGCAAGCTTGGCGTGACGCCCAACGCGCCTTGGCGGCGCACCTCGATGCCATGCCGCGCTTCGCCTGCATGGCCGACAGTCCATGGGCGCGGTCGACGCATGTGCTGCGACGAGGAGCCTACGACCAACCCGACCTCGCGCGGCCCGTCGAACCCGGGGCGCTGGACGCCGTGCTGTCCTTCGATCCGGATCTGCCGCGGAATCGCATGGGGCTCGCGCGCTGGTTGCTCGATCCGCGCCATCCCTTGACCGCGCGCGTGCAAGTCAACCGCTTGTGGACGCAGGTCTTCGGCGCCGGATTGGTCGAGACGCCGGAGAACTTCGGTTTGCAGGGCGCCACGCCGACGGATGCACGACTGCTCGACCTGCTGGCCCACGACTACGCGCTAGGAGACGGCAGCGCGGATGGCGCTTGGAACACGCGCAAGTTGCTCAAGCGGCTCGTGATGTCGAGCACTTTCCACCAAGACTCGCGTTGCTCGCCGGAGAAGCGCGATCGCGACGCGATGAACACGCTCTGGTCGCGCGGCCCGGCGACGCGCCTGACCGCGGAGATGCTGCGCGACCAGGCCTTGCACGCCGGCGGAATCCTGCACGAGGTGTTCGGCGGTCCTTCAGCCAGGCCATGGCAACCCGAAGGCCTGTGGCACGAGGCCGGCCAGGTGGGCAACTACGTGCCCGACATGGGCCCCAACTCGCGGCGCCGCGGCGTCTACACCTTCCGCAAGCGCACCGCGCCACCACCGAACATGTCGGCTTTCGACGCCGGCAACCGCGAGGCATGCGTGGCGCGTCGTGGAGCGACGAACACGCCGCTGCAGGCGCTCGTCGCTTGGAACGACCGCGTCCACATCGAGGCCGCGCGCGCCACCGCCAAGCGCGCGCAGTCGGAAGCCGTCGGCCTCGAAGCGCGCGTGGCGCGGATGCACGCGCTGGTTTGCACGCGCGAGCCCAGCCCCGAGGAACTCGCGGCGCTCGTGCAACTGGCCGCCGATGCCACCCGGCGCTATGCAGCCGCCCCCGAGGACGCGCGCAGGTTCTGCGGATCGGAGGACGCCGAACTCGCCGCGCTCACCTTGGCGTGCGGCACCATCCACGCCAGCGATGGAGCGCTGATGTCCCGATGAACGACCATGGACGCCAGGACGCGCTGGCGCGAAGCGTCGAACTGGATCGGCGTTCGCTCTTGCGCGGAGCAGGACTCGGCCTTGGCGCGCTGGCGCTTTCGGAGGTGCTCGGCGCCGCGCCGCGCGCGACGCCCGAGGCGACGGCCGTGCCGCACTTCGCCCCCAAGGCCAAGCGCGTGATCTACCTGTTCCAGGCCGGCGGACCGTCCCAGCTCGAGACCTTCGATCCCAAGCCGCGCTTGCGCGAGTTGCATGGCCAACCACTGCCCGACAGCGTGCGCCGCGGCCAGCGCCTGACCGGCATGAGCGGCAACCAAGCGGTGCTGCCCATCGCCGCTTCCTTCGCCAAGTTCGCGGCCGAACCCTCGACAGGCGTGGAGTGGAGCGAACTCCTGCCGCATACGGCGAAGATCGCCAAGCACGCGTGCTTGCTGCGCGCCATGCACACCGAGGCGATCAACCACGATCCGGCCATCACGTTCCTCTGCTCCGGTGCGCAGATCGCCGGTCGCCCCTCGCTGGGTTCGTGGTTGTCGTACGGACTGGGCTCGATGAACCGCGACCTCCCGACCTTTGTGGTGCTGGTGTCGAAGGACGCTTCGCGCGACCAGCCGCTCTACTCGCGGTTGTGGGGCGCGGGCTTCCTGCCCAGCGAACACCAAGGCACGCGGTTCCGCTCGGGCAAGGATGCGGTGCTGTTCCTCGCGGATCCCGACGGCGTGTCGCGCGACGATCGGCGCGCCACCTTGGATGCGTTGCGGCGCATGTCGCGCGACGCGGCGGAACGCCAAGGCGACCCCGAGATCGACGCGCGCCTCGCGCAGGCGGAACTGGCCTTCCGCATGCAGACGAGCGTACCGGAAGCCACGGGCTTCGCGGGCGAGACCGACGCGGACTTCGAGCGCTATGGTCCGGGTTCGCGCGAGCCGGGGACCTACGCCGCCAACTGCCTGCTGGCGCGACGCCTCGTGGAGCGTGGCGTGCGCTTCGTGCAGCTGTTCCACCAAGGCTGGGACCAGCATGCCAACCTCCCGGGCGGCATCGCGCACCAATGCAAGCAGACCGACCAGGCCTCAGCCGCGCTGGTGGCCGATCTCGCCGAGCGCGGCTTGCTGGAGGACACGCTGGTCGTGTGGGGCGGCGAGTTCGGCCGCACGGCGTACTGCCAAGGTCGCATGACCGAGGCGGACTACGGACGCGACCACCATCCGCGCTGCTTCAGCATGTGGGTCGCCGGCGGAGGCGTGAAGGGCGGCATGGTGCATGGCGCGACGGACGACTTCGCCTACAACGTCGCCGACGGAGGCGTGCATGTGCACGACCTGCACGCGACCATGCTCCATCTGCTCGGCATCGACCACGAACGCCTGACTTGGCTGTTCCAAGGCCGCCATTACCGCTTGACCGACGTGCACGGCCGGGTGGTGCGCGAGATCCTCGCCTGAAGCGCGCGCGACCGCGGATAGACTCCCGTCCAAGGAGATCCGCATGTCCGCACGCACCTTCCTAGCCTTTTCGCCCACGCTGCTTCCCGCGTTGATCCTCGCCGGTTGCTCGTCGACGCCGCCGCGCGACTCCGCGGGCACGTGGGCGCTCGCGCTGCACGGCGGCGCCGGGACCATCGGTCGCGACGCCTCGCCGGTGGAGAAGGCGGATCACAAGGCCGCCCTGGAGGCCGCGTTGAAGGTCGGACGCGATCGGTTGGCGCGCGGCGATTCCGCCCTCGACGCGTGCGAAGCCGTCGTGCGCATCCTCGAGGACGACCCGCGCTTCAACGCCGGCAAGGGCGCGGTGTTCAACGAACAGGGCGAGCACGAACTCGACGCGTCGATCATGGACGGTGGCACGCTGCGCTGCGGCGCGGTCGCGGGCGTGCGCACGGTGAAGAACCCGGTGGCGCTGGCGCGGCTCGTGATGCAGGAGACGCGCCATGTGTTGTTGATGGGGGACGGGGCCGAGCAATTCGCCACGCTGATGAAGGTCGAGCGCGTTCCCAACGACTGGTTCGACACCGAGCGACGCCGCAAGGTCTTGGAGGAGGTGCTGCGCGAGCGCCAGCAGGCCGTCATGCAGGATGCAGCGGCTCGCCCGCCCGCGGCCTACGGCACCGTGGGATGCGTGGCGCTCGACAGGCAAGGTCGGCTGGCCGCGGCCACCAGCACCGGCGGCTTGACCGGCAAGCGCTGGGGTCGCGTCGGCGACACGCCCATCATCGGCGCGGGCAATTGGGCCGACGCCAACGTCGCGGTGAGCGGCACGGGCACGGGCGAACAGTTCATCCGCCACGCCGTGGCGCGCACCATCGCCGCGCGCATGGAGTACGGCGGCCAATCCCTGCGCGAGGCCGCCGACGACGTAGTGTTCCGCACGCTGGACAAGGACGATGGTGGCGTCATCGCCGTCGACAAGGACGGCAACATCGCGACTCCGTACAATTCGGAGGGCATGTACCGCGGCGTCGCGCACGCCGATGGACGCTTCGAGGTGCGCATCCATGAGGACTGAGCGCCGCAGGGTCTTGGGCCTGCTGCTGGCCGCCGCGAGCGTCGTGCTCGGGTCGTGCACCGCACCCGCGGGCACCAGCGGCGGTCGGGAAGGGACGCTGCTCATCGTCGGCGGCGGCCTCGACAACGACAGCCGCGAGATCTGGGAGCGCTTCGTGGAGCTCTCCTCCGCGTGCGGCCCTGCGCGGATCCTCGTGGCATCGGCTGCGACCGGCGACGAGGAGGTGGAGATCGTCGACAAGACCGAAGCGCTGCGCGTCTGGGCTCCGGGCGTGCCAGTCGCCGCGATCCGGCGCGCGACCAACACGGCCGACACCGTCGCCGCCATCGATGCCGCGACTGGCATCTTCTTCACCGGCGGCGACCAGAAGCGCATCGTCGAGCGCTATCGCCCCGGCGACTAGGACACGCCCGAGTGGTTCGCGATGCGGCGACTGCTCGCGCGCGGCGGCGTGATCGGCGGCGGCAGCGCCGGCGACGCGATGATGGGCGCGACCATGCTGCTCGGCGGCGGAAGCGCTGCTGCGCTTGGCGTGTCGCCAAGACCCGCGGAGCTCGCTCCCGGCGAGGAGCCGCCGCAACTCGGCGCGCGCATCGGGCCGGGCATGCGATTCCAGACGTGGGTGTTGACCGACTCGCACTTCTTCGAGCGCGATCGCGTCGGTCGGCTCGTCGTCGCGCTCGAGGCGAGCGGCCAACGCCTCGGCATCGGTGTCGGCGAGGACGCCGCCGTGGAGATCGACCTGGCCAACGGCACGCTGACGGGAGTGACCGGCTCCGAGTCGCTGCTCGTCGACGCTGCGCACCTGCGGCGAGACGGCCTGAGGCGCACGGGCCTCTTGGCGCTCATGGTCGGGCGCGGCGAGAGCGTCGACTTGCACGCACGGCTCGCTTCGAATCCGTCCTTGCCTGTCGGCATCGACGGTAGCGTGCACGAGGTGCCCGTGGTCGAGCCCGGCCAGAACCGGCAGCTTGCCTCGTGGCGCTTGTTCCGCTGCGCCGCCGGCCCGTCTGGCAATGCGCAGCGCCTCGCCCTCGACCGTTGGCAGTTGCTGGCCTGGCCCGCCGCCGACGGTGAAGTCGCATTCGAAGTCGGCCCCTTGCCCGCGGAGCTCTGAGCGATGTCATCCAACCTGCGTGGCTGGCTCCTTCCTCTCTTCTGCATGGCTTCCGCGTGCACGCCCTCCGCCAACGGCGGCGAGGCCGAACGCGCAGCGTGGCACGCGGACAGGCTCGCCAAGCTGCGCGCACCCGACAGCTGGCTGACGCTGGTGGGGCTCGACTTCCTCGCCGACGGCGAGTGGACGGTCGGCAGCGGCCCGGGTGCCCGTGCGAGGTACGCGTCGTGCAGCGCAGGCGTGCTTGGGCGGTTCATCGTCGCCAGCGACGACGTGCGTTGGCATCCGGAACCGGGCACGACCGCCGTGCTCGAGCACGGAGAGCCCGCTGCGCCGCTCGTCGCCGACGACAAGGGCCGACCGTCGGTGCTGCGCGACGGTCCGCTCTCCTTCACGCTGGTCAGGCGCAACGGGCAACTCGCCTTGCGCGTGCGCGACAACTCGAGCCCGGTGCGCACGAACTTCGCCGGGGTTCCGCTGGCTCCTTGGAACCCGTCGCTGGTCGTCGAAGCTCGCACCGAACCGCTGTCGACAGGCCAGATGGTCGCGATCACTAACGTGCGCGGCTTCGTCGAGGCGCAGCCGGTGGCCGCGATCCTCGCTTTCGAACTCGGCGGCGACACGCGCCACTTCGTCGCAACAAAGGGCTCGGACGGGAAGCTCTCTGTCGTGTTCGCCGATGCCACCAACCGCGTCGAGACCTACGGCGGCGGGCGCTTCCTCGACCTCGAGGCGCCTGTCGATGGTCGCGTCCTCATCGACTTCAACCGCGCCTACAACCCGCCCTGCGCGTTCACGCCGTGGGCCACGTGTCCGCTGCCGCCGGAGATGAACCGGCTCCCGGTGCGTGTGCTCGCCGGCGAGCTGCAGCCGCACGAGCAGCACCAGTAGGCCGCAGCGTCAGCGGTCCGCGTAGAACCGCGGCGGCAGCCGCAGCCCGGTGCTCTCGTACTGCGTGGTGAACGACGCGACCTTCCAGGTGCCGCGATCGAGCACGAGCTGCAGGCTGTCCACGCCGCGGCTGCGGATCCTGCCGGTGCCTGGCTCGAAGCCTTCGAAGCCCACCCACGCGTGGGCGATGTTGCCGGCGGCCTCGATGCGCGCGTGGAGGATGCGCTCGTGCAGTCCGCTCGTGCGCACCGCGTCGTCGACGCACCAAGCCGCGAAGGAGGCGCAGAACGGCTCGACGCCTTGGCCGCGCGGTTGCACGCCGGCTTCGAAGGGATCGACGAACACGGCGCCCTCGGCGAAGAGGGAGCGCATCGTCGCCCAGTCGGCGGCGCCGCCGGCGTCGAAGCAGAACGCGCGATAGAGCGTGTCCAGCATGCTCCGCACCTCCGTGTCCGAGCGTGGTGCGGGAGCGTTGCACGCGGCGCAAACGAGGAGCGCAGCGGCCCCCGAACGCACGCCGGCGGCGATGGAAGCCGAGCCCATGCCGCGCTCAGTGGCGGAAGTGGCGCAGGCCGGTGAAGACCATCGCCGCGCCACGCGCGTCGGCGGCGGCGATCGTCTCGGCGTCGCGCAACGAGCCGCCGGGTTGCAGGATCGCGGTGCAACCCGCCTGCAGGGCCAATTCGGGGCCGTCGGGGAACGGGAAGAACGCGTCGGAAGCGACGACCGCGCCATGCACCGCGTCGCCCGCCTTGCGAATCGCCATGTGCACGCTGTCGACGCGGCTCATCTGGCCCGCGCCGACGCCGAGGACGCGCGTGCCCTTGGAGATGACAATGGCGTTGCTCTTGACGTGCTTGCAGACCTTGTTGGCGAAGAGCAACGAAGCCAGCTCGTCCGAGGTGGGAGCGCGCTGCGTGACCACCTTGCACTCGCCCTCGCCCGCCGCGGACAAGTCGCGGTCCTGCAGCAAGAAGCCGCCGACGAGCTTCTTGAGCTCCACATCGCGCGCATCGCGCGACGCGCCGGGGAACGGACACACCAGCAAGCGCACGTTCTTGCCCCACTTGGGCTTCTCGACTAGCAGCTTGAGCGCCTCGGGCTCGTAGCCGGGCGCGACGATCGCCTCGACGAAGCGATTGCCGGACACCAGATACTCGGCGCAGGCCATGTCCAGCACGCGCGTGAACGCCAGCACCGAGCCGAAGGCCGAGACGGGATCGCCGTCCCACGCACCCGAGAGCGCTTGGAGGATCGTGGCACCCACGGCGGCGCCGCAGGGGTTGTTGTGCTTGAGCACCGCCACGAACGGCTCGTCGAACTCCTTCGCCAACGCCAGCGCCGCGTCGAGGTCGACCAAGTTGTTGTAGGAGAGCTGCTTGCCGCCGAGCACTTCGGCGTTGGCCAGCGAAGGCTCGCCGCGGCCGCCGACCGCGTAGAACGCGGCCGTCTGGTGCGGGTTCTCGCCGTAGCGCAGCTCGGC
>Ga0172376_10006987_pt1 | contig 12120 bp, 9 predicted proteins | sample Lak35m_FD_121114 | JGI IMG/M metagenome (GOLD analysis project Ga0172376, IMG submission 121114) | Freshwater microbial communities from Kabuno Bay, South-Kivu, Congo - kab_092012_35m | ecosystem: Environmental > Aquatic > Freshwater > Lake | place: Democratic Republic of the Congo: South-Kivu...
AGTTCCTGTAACCTGCGCAGTGATATGGGAAAAATGCAGGGGACTTACCAAATGATGAATACCGACAATCACCAAATTTTTGCTGTAAAGATTCCTCCCTTCGAAATGGTGGCTCCTTTTAAACAGAACTGATTGTCAAAACGATTACGGCTTGTATTTCGCTTCCTGAAATATTTTGGATGCCGGTGTTTGCATCATTTGGACCATGGAAGTGCCACTGTTTTTTTGCATCCATTTTTTCACTATCTGCCATCCGCAAAACTGACCAAGATTTCCCGGTGCCCAATCACCCAGTACAGGCGTTCCCGGACTCTCCCCCAGATAATCCCGAACCTGCTGTATTTCTTTGCTGAACAATAGATCATTTTGAATAAAAAAACTCCAAATGCCCTGCTCACCGGCATAACATGCCCTCAACTGAGCAGCAGTATATCCTGTAATCAAGGTATCAGACACCTTGGGCAACAATGCCTGTAACAAGTAAACTCGTTTGCCTGACTCGATCATTTGTTCTACCAGAGCTTGACCCTGTGATTGATCCGGAAAAAGATCATCTACCAGATTTTTCATACAATTCACCGGAATATAAGCGGGGTCGAATTTTCTCGACATATAGGGAGGATACATTTGTTGCCCTTCAGCAGAAGCATACCAGGCAAAATCTTTGCCCATGTAAATCTGCAACCCTACTGCCAGCGCATCTCTGGTTAGAATATTGCCATAACTATTCACCGGACCAATGAAAGTAATTAATCGCTTGGGTAAAGAATATTCAGGAAAGTAAAACTTCAGATATGCACATCCCTGTTTCACCAAAAGGAATTGAGGTTCTAAAACACGGTCTTGAGGAATTTGTTGCAGCCAATCACGATAAGATTGAATGAACTTGGGGAGATCCTTTAACACCCTATCCGGACTACTGCCCAAAATGTTATAAAGAAAATCTTGGGTAAACCCGGGGTATTGATTGGTGAGGCGGTCGAGGGCTTTATCCAGGTGTAAAGTATCCACTGTAAATAAATCGCGTTCAAATCTTTGAACACCCCAGGGAAATTGAATGCCGGATACTTCAGGAGTTGAACTTTGTGGGTTCTGACAGGAATTCATTCCCCAAGAAACGATGAAAAGAAGGAGCGGGAAGAGATAAAATTTTTTACGCATCGCTTCAAAAGTATTCAATATTAATCATGACAAATGAATCCGACATGTTAAAAACTAGTAGCAATCATTAGACCATATTGAAATCCTGGTCCGTTCTTTACAACTCCATTGATCTGTCCACTATAACTATAAACCCCTATTTCAGGAAGAATAGAAATATTCGGGCGAATCTCTTTTCTCAGACCCAGAGAAATCCCTGCGATGTTGACAAAATTTCCCGAACTACCCTTTGGTGCGCTAGGTATCACCAAATTTACATACCTCAACATCCCGGTAAGCTGGGTAGTTTTGTTGATGTTGTATGTTCCCAATAATGCAGCATTAGGACTGATAGCATAGCGCGTATTTTCCTCTATCAAGACGTGTGCTCCACCCAAACCAGCTACAATAGAAAAATCAAATTTTTTCCCGGGTTTTGTCATGCAATATTTTAAATCCAGATTGACGCCAAAACCCGGACCTACTGTAGCAAATGGCAGAGGAATGGGAGCCAACCTTAACCCAATATCCAATCGATCCGATATTCCATAACGAAACCCGGCATGAGGAATGGTGAAGAAAGCACTGGTGGTCCTTGGATTTCCTAACATGACCACCTGACCCCCCATCCCTGCTGCAAATGAAATTTTACCTTGCAGCAATGTTCTTGCAATTCCAAAATTTACCACCCAAAAAGCATTCGCTGAAAACGTTACCAGGAGCAGAGCAAGAAATAAAATGCCTCGAAAACCAGGGAATTTATTTTTCTTCATTGGGTTGGAATACCTTTTCAGCAATTTATATGGACATTCTTTACAACATAAAAAATAGGAGATATTTTTTTGTTACCAAACAAAAGAGCTTGTGCTTAAACCACTGGGATACTTTCATCATAACTGAATCATGCCAGGAACATAGTAATCTTTAACTATCATTCCCTACCATCGGTCATTTCAGATCAAAGTCACAACAAGATTAACTTGTTCACCGGAAAAGCAAAAATTCAGGCAGATTTGCTGTTCTATTCGGATATTTGAAGTATGAAAATAGCTTTGGCACAACAAAATTACCGGATTGGTGACTTTGAAATGAATACCAATAAGATTGTTGCGGCCATTCGCCAGGCCAGAGCGGAAGGTGCCGATCTGATCATGTTCAGTGAAATGTGCATCTGCGGCTATCCTGCCCGCGACTTCGTTGAATTCGATAATTTTATTGAACAATGTGAGCAGGCAGTAGAGGCCATCAGACAGGAATCGGACGGCATCGGTGTACTCATAGGCGGACCCTCCCGCAATCCCAATATACTGGGCAAAGATTTGTTCAACTCTGCTTTTTTTCTTTACAACAGAGAACTGGTTGCAACGGTAAATAAAACCTTGCTGCCCACCTATGATGTTTTTGATGAGTACCGCTACTTCGAACCGGCAACCAACTGGCAGGTAGTCCCTTTCAAAGGGAAAAAACTTGCGATAACGATATGTGAGGATATCTGGAACCTGGGCAATAATCCTCTTTATACCATTTGTCCAATGGATAAACTCATGGAACAAAAGCCTGATATCATGCTCAACATCAGCGCCTCTCCATTCGACTATACCCACAATGAAGACAGAAAAGCAGTTATCAAATCAAATGTTCTGAAGTACCGATTGCCTTTGCTTTACTGCAACGCAGTAGGCAGTCAAACTGAAATTGTTTTTGATGGCGGTTCTCTCGTGTTCGATGCCAATGCCAATCTTTGCGGTGCATTACCACTTTTTGAGGAAACCCTATACACAACAACAGTTTTGGATGATGGGAACATAGATGCCCCAAAACTGGAATCTGCTTCATATGTTCCCGACCATGAACTGAATCCTGCGCATCTTGAACCGAATTTGAATATAGCCCAGGTATATGCCGCGCTCGTAATGGGCATCCGTGACTATTTTTCCAAAATGGGATTCACCCAAGCTATTCTTGGGTCTTCCGGAGGAATTGACTCTGCCGTTACACTGGCGCTGGCCTGTGAAGCTTTGGGTAAAGACCAGGTAAGAGCCATTTTACTTCCTTCCCCCTATTCCAGTGAGCATTCCATAGAAGACGCAGTAGCTTTGAGCAAGAACTTGCAGAATCCTTTTGACATTGTTCCAATCCACCGCGTTTTTGAAGCCACGCTGGAAACAGTACAACCGCTTTTTGGTGATTTACCATTTTCCCTTGCAGAGGAAAACATGCAGAGCCGTAGCCGTGGGAACCTACTCATGGCCATTGCCAATAAATTCGGATACATCCTACTCAACACTTCCAACAAAAGTGAATTGGCTACCGGCTATGGCACCTTGTATGGTGATATGGCGGGTGGACTAAGTGTTCTGGGAGATTGTTACAAACTGCAGGTATATGCACTGGCTCACTTCATCAATCGCAGCAAGGAAATCATTCCTGCCAATATCCTTCATAAAGAGCCCAGTGCTGAATTGCGCCCGGGACAAAAAGACAGTGACAGTCTCCCCGATTACAAAGTCCTCGACCAAATACTTTATCAATACATCGAAAAAAGAAATGGCCCCGAAGAAATCAAGTCACTCGGATTCGATGGAGCACTGGTTGACAGAACACTGAAAATGGTCAATACCAACGAATACAAAAGGAATCAATTTTGTCCAATCATCCGCATCTCTCCCAAAGCTTTTGGAGTAGGCAGGAGGGTACCCATCGTTGGAAAATACCTGAGCTAAATTTATTGTGTTTATCAAAAAACCTATGGCACTGCAGACGGGGAAAGATTTCCGATTGTTAGCAAATGATTTATCAACAAGTACTTTCTCGTTATTGAAATGATACATTGAATAAGGACCCAAAACCTTGTAAGGAAGAATTCTCATGATGCATCATACAGAAAACAATAAAAAAAATAATAGAAGTTTTTCATCCCTCCCACTTCTATCTCCCTCGGCAATGTCGGATAATCAAATGCTGCAAAGCAAAATGAAGTTCCCGAAAAAGAAGCATCACCCATGAATGGCTAATACCGGAATTTTACTGTGAAAGGCAAGGCGGGTAGTATGACTTGTGGTAAAGAGGCCACTGAAAAATCCATGGTCTTTCGGAATAATCACCACCCAATCGGCCTTTTGTTGTTCTATAAAATTGTTTACTCCTTCTGTGAAACTGGCGTGGTGAACCACATGATACGATGGCTGGTGGTCTTTCAACAATATGATTTCCTGTAAGTCCCTTTGTACTTCCGGGTTCTTTTCGATGTGTAAAACATGCAGTTGCGCACGGCAATGATCAAGGAGCCAATGAATTTTAGTCACCGGCAAATTTTCATCGGTATGATCATAGTCTGTAAGTAAGACGATTTTTTGAATGGGTCGATATTCGGCTTCACGTGGAATAATGATTACAGGTACAGTAGAATGTCTGGCTACTGAAACTGTGTTGCTGCCGATTAATTTTTCAGCCATCGCTCCTCCTCCCGTAATACCCATTACTACCAGATTGCAATTGGTCAGGCGGCACACATCATCTACCCCATTGATCAGCAGGGAATATTCACAATAGATTTCCAGAAAACAACCTGAGGGACAATTTTTTTCCAACCTACGCCGAAAACTTTCCAGCGCAGCAGTGCTATCGCGTTTCATTTGTGCTTCATCAAAAACCTGTACGGCAGTCACCGGCGAATCAATGGTCAGTGGCGCCTGGTAGGCATGATAAAGAATCACCTTGGGTGATCGCAAGTCAGCTGCTAACCCGAGGGCATACAATGCAGCGGAATAACTGGTATCTGAGAAATCGACAGGAACTAATATATTTTGCATGGCTGAATTTTATACAAATGTAGCCGCAAGATTCTGCCCAAAAAATGATATTTGTCAAGATTCAGAGGAATTACTGAAATCGAGGTCAGGCAATGTTTTCAATGATGCCTGCAATACCCTGGCCACCGCCCACACAGGCACTCACCATTCCATATTTTTTGTTGAGCCGCTTCATATCATGCAAAAGCTGAATGGTAAGTTTACAACCGGTACACCCAAGTGGATGTCCCAATGCAATCGCACCGCCATTGATATTAATAATATCTGAATTCAGTTCCAATGTTCTTATTACAGCCAAAGCCTGTGCGGCAAATGCTTCATTCAACTCAATCAATTCTATTTGATCTAAGGTCATTCCTGTCTGCTTCAAAACCTTGGGTATGGCGGCAACAGGTCCTATTCCCATGATGCGGGGAGGAACTCCTGCAGATACGCAGCCTACAAGACGACCTATTGGTTGTAATCCGAGTCGTGTGATCATTTTTTCACTCATTACAATAGCAAAAGCTGCGCCATCGCTGGTTTGAGAGGAATTACCTGCGGTTACCGAACCCCCCTGAGCGAATGCCGGCTTCAATTTCGCCAAAGCTTCTATGTTGGTATCGGCACGAACACCCTCGTCGGTATCTACCACATAAGAACGAACAGCCCGTTTGCCTTTCTCATTCACATATACTTCTTCTACATTGATTGGCAGGATTCCGGGTTGAAAGTATCCCTCCTGAATGGCCTGCATTGCTTTTTGATGCGATTGATAGGCAAACAGATCCTGATCTTCGCGACTGATTTTATATTCACTGGCTACCGCTTCAGCAGTCAGTCCCATACTCAAATAATAGTCAGGATCTTCTTTGGCAATCGCATAAGAAGGAACAGTCTTCCATCCGGCTGTTGGAACCATACTCATGCTCTCGGTACCTCCTGCAATGATGCAATCAGCCATCCCGCTTCGAATCTTGGCAGTTGCCATAGCAATGCTTTCCAACCCACTGGCACAATATCTGTTGATGGTAATACCCGCCACGTCCACTCCCAATGCCCTAGCAGCAATGATGCGGCCAAATTGTAACCCTTGCTCTGCTTCCGGTACGGCATTCCCCACAATCACATCGTCCACTTCTTTGGGGTCAAGCTGAGGCAATGAAGCTGCCAGTCCTTTAATTACCTCTACTGCAAGATCGTCAGGTCGGAAAAAACGAAATCCACCTTTCTTGCTTTTGGTCACTGCCGTCCGAAATCCGGCAACAATATATGCTTCCTGCATAACCTTTCATTTAGTACCCAAAAATAGCAATTTTTTCTAAAAGTTGTTTATGCAACTAATCAGCTTACCGGCGGGGGAATGATTATATTTGTCGCATGTTTTATCCGCTGATACGTTCCCTCCTCTTCACCTTACCCGCCGAACAGGCCCACCATATTTCCATGCGGTGCCTGTCTGTAGCATGTGCCATTCCACCCTTGAAACGATTGATCGCTCAATGTTGCCGATTTCCGGGTGACAAGGGAAAGAATGTTTTCGGGTTGCCTTTTCGAAATCCGGTAGGTTTAGGGGCGGGTTTTGATAAAAATGCGGCCTACCTGCGGGAACTAAAAGCGCTTGACTTTGGATTTGTTGAAATAGGGACTGTTACCCCTCTGCCACAAAAGGGAAATCAACGTCCAAGGTTGTTCAGACTACCTGCCGACAAGGCTCTCATCAATAGAATGGGCTTCAACAATGACGGAATGGATGCTGTCAAAAGAAGATTGGCCAAATGGAACGATGAAGAGGGCACCGCTGAAGAAAACAAAATGATCATTGGTGGAAACATTGGAAAAAATAAGGTTACAGCAAATGAAGAGGCCTGGAAAGATTATTTACGGGTATTCAGGCATTTGCACGGAGAAGCAGATTACTTTGTAATCAATGTAAGTTCGCCCAACACACCCGGACTTCGGGCATTGCAAGAAAAAGAAGCGTTGGTTAAAATAACAGGTATGTTGCAGGAGTTCAACCAGGGGCAAACAAAACCCAAGCCGCTGCTGCTGAAAATTGCACCTGACCTATCCAGTGGTCAATTGGATGATATTGTGGATTTAACCAGAAAAATTCCATTGAGTGGATTGGTAGCTACCAATACCACCATTGAAAGAAACATGCTTTCGAAGAATTCCCTGCTAAAAAGTGATCAAATTGGCGCTGGCGGATTGAGTGGTGCGCCGCTGCGGTCTATGTCTGTGCAAGTTTTACAGTACCTGAAAGCAAATCTTGGCAATGAGATACCCGTTATTTCAAGTGGGGGTATCATGTCGGAAGCCGATGCCCTTGAAAGATTTGATTTAGGAGCAGAATTGATACAAATATGGACGGGCTTCATTTACAATGGTCCTTTCTTCGTAAAAAATATCGGACAAGCAACGCAGTCCTCCGAATAATCCCTTGCTAAATAGTTTACCACCATGTCAACACTTTTTACTACCGAAAGTCTGATCAGTTTCGTTATTCTCGTTGTGCTGGAAATAGTTTTGGGAATTGACAATGTGATTTTTGTGAGCATCATCATGAACCGCGTTGCAGCCAAATACCGGGAACGTGCCAGAACCTTGTGGATGGCTTTTGGTATCATTACCAGAACGGCATTGTTGTTTGGTCTGAGCTGGTTGTTGCAACAAAAGGGCAAGTCGGTTCTTTCCTTCGGAGAAAAATCTTTTGATCTTGCCAGCATCATTATGTTGGCGGGAGGACTATTCCTTATCTACAAATCAGTAAAAGAAATTCACCACAAACTCGAAGGTGAAATTGAACATGCTTCAAAAAGCAATGCAGGACACATGAGCTTCTGGCAGGCCATGTTTCAGATTGTTTTGATCGACATGGTTTTTAGCTTTGATAGTATCATTACTGCCGGTGGTACAGCCAAACACATTGAGATCATGATTGCCGCCGTTATAGTTGCAATGGTAGTAATGTTTCTTTTCAGTGCATCTATAGCCAATTTCATACACCAACGCCCTACTTTGAAAATGCTGGCATTGTCTTTTTTGGTAATGATTGGTTTTGTGTTGTTGGTAGAAGGATGGGATCCGGTTCGCTCGCACGACCTGCACCTGAAAAATTACATTTACTTTGCTATGGCTTTTTCTTTTTCAGTTGAACTGCTGAATCTGAGGATGAATAAAAAAATCAAGCCGGTGGAATTGCGAGAACCATTGCCCCCCAAAGAATAAAAGGGGGTCTAACGATTTCATCAGAAGTCAAATCCAAGGGAAAAATACCAAATAGGCTTACCCCTGAAAACCCCCTTCATTGGCCAACCGGCATCTACGCGAAGAAAATAACCCAACAACGTGCTGCGGGCCCCAAATCCATAGCCCCCTGCAAAAGGTCCTAATCCACCTGCATCCAATCTAACACTCACAGGCGTGCGGCCCGGATCGGTGATGTATTCTCCGGGGCGTTGTATACCATTGTATTTCCCATTCCACGCAGAACCCAGATCAACAAATTGTACCAATTGGAAGTTGCGTAAAAAGGCATTGTTGATGGGTCGATTGACCAGGGTTGAAAACAGGGGAAACCTGAATTCACTGTTGATTACAAAAGCATTGTTGCCATTGGCAATGTTTTGGTTATATCCTCGCATGTTGAGGGCAAGTGACTGAAAAGCATAGCTCTGGTCCGGGGCCGGGGGATTGTTGTTGAATTTCGGTCCGAGCCAACCATCTGTTCCGCCCAGGAAATAAACAATTTTTTGTTCGCCCCAGGAAAAATCAGCTGCAGCCCTACCTGCCCAAATGAAATTTCGGTAGATCTTCTTGTACAAGCGTGCATCAAAGCCCAGATTGAAAGTGGCCTTGCCGTTGTTCAGCGCCGTTTTGAAGGTTGGCATATTAACATCCAGAAAAACCTTGTAGCGCAATCCCTTCCAAATATTCTGGGTTGGATTGATGGTATTGTCATGTACATATTCAAGTCTAGAAACGATGAACCGCGATAAGGTATCCGGGAAAGGAAGTGCCCCCGGATCAGGGATGCCACTGAAATTATTGTAGGGACGTAAAACCCCCCGATCACTTCTTAATCCTACAATGGCCCTCAAACTGCGCACTTCATCAAAAGGATAACTTACATGAAATTGGTAAAGGTTGGTGTACAACATGGTGCTGAACGCAGAATTGAAGAAGTTGGTGATGGTACTCCTGTAATAGGTTACCCCCCAATCCATTCTCTTCCGATTATTCATGAATGACAATACAATATCCTTATCAGAAAAATTAGTTCCAAAGCGAACACCGCCAACAAATCGCATGTCCTCCATTAAATCGCTTACCCCAACTTTTAGTGCGAAATTGAGATTTGCTCCATTGTTGAGTTGTATCGGCCCAACACCACCCGCATAGGGTTGGTAGCGATTAATCAGGATGGCATTGGTCAATCCGCTCTGTAAAAAATCTGAACTGAATTTGAGGCGATAATCAAAGAGTTTTGATTGAGATAAAATAGATGCCTTTTCCTTGGGAGTCTGAACATAAGAAGGAATATTATAGTCCTGCTTTTCATTGGCAAATTCATTTTGGAAAAAATCAGTTGCTTTCTTTTTAGCAGTATCCTGTGTTACGGGCTTATTAACATAGACAGTTGCCTTTCCGGTTTGGGCTTTGGTATCCGCTATTATCGTCTTCATGAATTCGGTGGGTCTGGCGGAAACATTGCGTTTCAACAGCGTTTGCTCATCTACCTTCAACTTATAAACAAACTTGTAATCCCCTTCCCTTCTTACTTCACTTACCTGTCCGTTATTACCCGCCACCCTTGTTTCAGACAAACTACTTTGATAATTGGTGATTGGAAAAGTATAAGTCGAATCATTATATACCTGATAAAAACTTATGCTGTCGGGTTTGGGAAGTTGCCAGGCAAGAAGGGTAGAATCTATCTCTTTTGGAGTAGGATTGTGAAGAATTTCTTCCCCAATGTAAATCAGCGTATCTAAACCCCGCCGCTGGGTGGAAAAAAATCCGGCCCAACGATTAGCAATTCCATTTTCATCTGAAACAAATGTAAAGTGGTTGGTATTGTATTGCATGGGGAAACGGGCTGAACCATATTTAACATTGGTTAATTGAGTGATCTGTTTGGACTTCCCTTCATTCAAAAGATCTGTAAAGAAGATGTTGAATGTATGGCGACTGGGTAAAACTGTATCGCTGCCTCTTGCAGTTCCCGAAGGACGGTTAGATGAAAAAACGATGCCTGCCTTGTTAGGAAATGCAACCAATGCAGGATCAAGGTCATCATATACATCATCAGTAACCTGAGTAAGTCGGTTCTCTTGTATTTTATAAGTATAAATATCGGTATGGCCATTCTTTACCGCACTCATTACCACGGTATTGGCATCCAGCAGGAAAGAGGCATCCAATATTTGGTCAACTCCACTTATGGTTTGTTTGAAGCGTTTGTATTTGGCAATGTTGTCGTAAACAAACATATTGATCTTGCCTTTCGACCAGTAAATCACCAATAATCGTGACCCCTTTCCATCCCAGGCAAGTATGGGATATCGGGGATCGATGTCTCCCTGATTGGTCTTGTTGCCTAACTTCAGCAAGGTTTTGGCATTATAAAAATTTTCATGCAGTTTCAAAGCATATTGCCCGTCATCAAATTCAACCACCGCATAGGTTGAACTTCTTGCAATTGGATTGGCTTGAAAACGGAAATAATCTTTTTTTGATATGTCTTCAGTTACCGCGAGGGTTCCCTTCGGTTGGTTGCGACGGCGTGTAATGTCTCTTGTATAGCGCTCCTGTTCGTATTGCATGAAATCCTTTAGAACTTCTTTGAATTTCTTTTTACAAACACGCAAACAGGCATTGTTCAGGTTTTTATAAATACGTGCCAGGTAAAGTAAATACGTGACATTTTCTTTGCGGTATTTTTCTGCAATGTATCTCCAGAAAGAATGACCTGCTAACAAGGGTTGTTCAAATGCAAATTGATAAAAAGAGGAGTACCTGCCGCTAAGAATGGCACTTTTCAATTCGTCATCAAGTAGGGTACTCCATGGCTCTCCAACATATGCCACATAACCATCCACCAGCCATTTGGGTAAATCCAGCAGGGCCTGGTTACTGGCAAACTCACCTATGTCATCTCCAAAAAGCAGGTTATCGGTCAACACCCTGGCAATGCCTTGTCTGATCTGGCGGCGCAGATTAGCATGGTTGCCATCAAAAAACACCACCATTTTATTGTTCACCAGTCGGGTAATACCTCCCGGACTTTGCCACTCTGTTCCTAAACCAATGTTGCTGCTTTTGAAGTCATTATAATCGTTGTAGATAACAATATTGGCGCGGCGTTGGAGTGAATACTCAACAAAATTTTCTATTGCGGGTAATTCTTCTTCTGCCAGCTGTATGGCGTACTTTCCCAATTCTACTCCCCCTTGTGAAATATAGGCATTGAAATTCAAAGACTGATAAAACTTCCAGTTGAACTTCTTATGCTGTACCCTATTTTTGCCAAACTCAACACCATTCACCTGCGCAATGCCCAATAGAGGCAAGAAAACCCCGGCCAGGCAGACAATGGCTAGTCGTTTGAAATACATATCTGAACTTTGATGTTTTAAAAATAATCATTTACCTGCAAAAGACACTAAAATTACCAATATGTTAACCCTCCAGGTTTTCACTTTTAGTCCGATCCGCGAAAATACCTATGTACTCTATAATGAATACCGAAAAGCCATCATTATTGATCCCGGTTGCTATTTTTCTGCTGAAGAAGAAGTGTTAAAAAACTTTCTTGCTTCGGAAGGTCTTCAACCTACACTTTTGTTGAATACCCATTGTCACCTCGACCATGTTTTTGGGAACCGATGGGTACATGAAACCTACGGATTGGAATTGTATCTGCATCAAGGGGAGGAGATTGTTTTGGAAAGGGCTCCGATTTCAGGGCAAAACTGGGGACTCCCCTTCACCAATTATAAGGGACCACTGCATTTTTTGAAAGAAGGAGATGTGATTGAACTCGATAACGACCGGCTGGAAGTACTGGAGACACCCGGACATTCCCCCGCCAGCATTTGCTTTTACTCTGCAGCACAACAATTCGTTATTGCGGGGGATGTATTGTTCCGCGAGAGCATCGGAAGAACCGATCTGCCGGGAAGCA
>Ga0172376_10006990_pt1 | contig 12117 bp, 12 predicted proteins | sample Lak35m_FD_121114 | JGI IMG/M metagenome (GOLD analysis project Ga0172376, IMG submission 121114) | Freshwater microbial communities from Kabuno Bay, South-Kivu, Congo - kab_092012_35m | ecosystem: Environmental > Aquatic > Freshwater > Lake | place: Democratic Republic of the Congo: South-Kivu...
ACCGGTATGCTAAGAATAGGGAGGGATTACAAAGAGCAGTCACGGTACAACGCTTAGTTCACAAGTAAGACCTCATGTCGGCTTAGGTAAGCACCAGACTCCAGCTATGGCGATCGGGTTATATCACCGACGGATTTCTATACTGGAGTTGCTATCCTTGCGGGGCTTTTCTTCCCTCACACCTTAACTGACCAGTGCCGGATTTCGATGTGCTCTGTCGTAGGCTCAAGCCTTGAGTCGATGACAACAGGGGAGGAGGTGGGAGGTAGATGCATAACCGCTAGAACCATTAGAACTAGCCTAAGAATCTACCATCTTTCGGCTCCCTTGGGAATGAAATAGCCCTGGGCCAAACAATGAAAAGTCTAGTAATTTTTTTTCAAGTCTAAGGCAAAGTAAAACGTAAGATGAAATAATTAAGCAAAGAGTAGAATATACATTTATAATTCGATTCCCTAGCAATATCAGGAATAGTATTAGAACAATTAATGACCAAGGATTTTTTGCGATCTTGTAAACAAACAAAAAACCATTTTTTTATTGACTTTTACATTTATCATTAAAGTTTCGTGTTTCTATGTGCTTCTATAGTCGGGCAGTTAGTAAAAAAGCTCACACAGCATAAGCTAGGAGTACTAATCAACTAGCATCGTGAGAGCCATGAGTAAAGCTTACACCAGCAATTTGACCCGTGACCAATTTGAACTGATTGAGCCGATGCTACCCAAGGCGAAGCCAGGGTTGTAGTTGGCGAGATTTACCCGGTGACTTTCCGGTCTGGCAAAGGGTGTACCCCTGCTACCGAGGTTGGGTGAAAGACGGGACTTGGAACACTATTCATAGCCGATTGCGGGGCTGGACACGCGCCTCCAAGGGTCGTCCCGAAAGCCCGTCAGAAGTCATTTTGGATAAGTCAAAGTGTTCCTACAGCGCCCATGGTGCATCGCTCAGTGGGCTATGACGCAGCGAAAATGACCAAGGGCCGCAAGCGGCATCTGGTGGTCAATACCTTGGGCTTGATGATGGCCGTTGTCGTAACAGCGGTCAATGTCACCGAACGCGACGGGGGCCAACAGGTACTACAAAAGCTCCATCAACTAGGAGAGACCATGGCTCGGATCTATCTGGTTTGGGTCGATGGCGGCTACAGTGGTCTAAACTTTCTGCGTTGGGCGATGGACACCTTGGGTTGGATCGTCCAGGTCGTATTACGACCGCAGCAGAGCAAGGGATTTATCTTACTGAAGAAACGCTGGATTGTGGAGCCCACCTTTGGCTGGTGGCAATGGTCAGGACGACTCGTCCAGGACTATGAACAGCTGCCTGAAAATGCTGAGGCGATGCTACAGATTGCCATGGTCCGGATTATGCTGAGACGCTTGGCATAATTGGCTACACTCCTACCCCTTTTCAAACATCCTCTTAATAAAATCCTTGACTAGGTTAAAGATTATGGTTCGTTCTTCTGCAAAAAATGCTAGTCTCCAGCAAAACCCTATATTAATCATAGTTAAAACGACAGAAAACACAATATTATAGTATAAACTTAGACTAGAAAAAGATAAACCAATATTTAGCGAAAAAGATAAGCAGGTTAATACAAGCAGGAATAAAATGAATTTTTTATCCTGTATTCTCGTATTAGAAAAATCTGCAATTATATAAATGGAAGCTGTAAAAACAGATAGAGATGCTTGAGAAAGCAGGTATCCAACAGCACCGTAGATAGGAATAAGTAGGAGTGCTACCAAAAGATTTATCAACAAACCAATAGTCTGACTGATACCAAGCAATCTTGTAAAACCCGCGCTAATCAAGTACTGGGATACCATACCCGACAGAGTTGCAACAAAGCCAATCCAAATAGTAAATTTAGAAAGGAGAATTGCCTCTGAGAATTGGGAACCAAACAGAACAGGGATAAGAAAGTCTAGCAGTGCGGAGAGGACCAAGGTAATCCATAGCGTCAGAGACCACAAGCTACGTAAGTGGAAAGACTTAGTTTTTTGAAACAGGTCATTGTTATTGGCAATACTTTCAGAAAGATGAGAGATAATGACAGGAGCGATCGCCTGAGGTAAAAAGCTTACAAACTGGGTTAAAGATTGAGCAATCCTCAGATAGCCAACCTGCTCTAATCCCCCGACATTGCTAACAAAGCCTAAAAGTGGCAAAGCCACAAAGCTGCCTAGGAAATTACTAGAATAAAACGGTAATCCGAAGCCAAGAATTGTTCTTGATTCGACCAGAAAATGGTCGAATCTAAGTTTTATGTCTCGTTCCTGTAAGATGGGCAACGTAAAATACCAACCAGACAGTAGATGAATTAAAGATACAAAAACAAGACTAAACATAGCCCCGCTGTAGCCAAACAGCCAGGCTAAGCTAACACTTGATACAGCGGAAACTAGTGAAATTATCCAAGTCCGTAAAGCATGCAACTTAAAAACTTTTAGTGCTAACAAATAAAACCAAGGCGGATTGCCCAAAACAGTTAAGAAAATGCTGGCCGACGCTAACCCTATCCAAGGAGCAGCCCTAGGCTCTCCTAACCAAGTCTTAGCCACGGGTTCTCTTAGAAGCCAAAATAATATAGAGATAAGAAAGCCAATAGATACTACTATACAGGCACCGACGCCAAATAACCTGCCTGTCGCCTTATTGCCAATAGTTGAATGCTGTGCGCCATTGCGATGGATTGCGGCATCTACGCCAACGCGAGACAGCATATCGCCGGTAGTAACTGTACTTTGTATTAGGTTGAACAGGCCTAAATCAGCAGGCCCAAGTAACCTTGCCAAAAGAGCGACAACGATAAACCCTTGAAAGCGAGTAACTACAGTTGAGGCAGTGACCCAAAAACTACTTTTTGCAATTGACTGAAAGGTCATAAATAGACAAAAAATGGATCAGAAAGAATCCTGCCACACTTAAGTTTAACACCTTTAGTCACCTGCAACAACCGGATAAGCAGCTAGGTAGTTATTGGTCCAATCGAAGTTTTCATTAAAGTCCATGTGCAATCGACCATTTTTTTCAATTCGATAGACTCTATAAGAAAGGTCTTGCAGGAATTGGATCAGCTGATATCCTTCAAAACTAGAACGAGTTGCAAGTTCTGGAACGTACTCAAAACAGATAACTGGGTGATGCCTCTCTAACAAATTTCTTGCAGGAACTAAAACGTCTTTTTCAAAACCTTCAACATCAATCTTAATAAAATCTATTTTAGTTAGGCGATTACTAACAACCCAATCACTAAGTGTTGAAATTGGCACCTTTATAGTATCTGGAAGCTCACTTTTACCAGTCTGAATACTCCGTAGGCCAGGAGAAACACTATCTCCACTAAAACAAACAACTCCGGTTTCGGCACCTAATGCTATAGGTTGCAAAAACACGTTTTTTCGATCCTTACAGTTAAGTTCAAGTTGTTCAAAATTGCTTGGAGAAGGCTCAAACGCAAAAACTTTTGCTTGGGGGTAGAGCTTTGAAAGTACACGTATCCAAACGCCTATATTTGTACCTATATCTAATGCAACTGGCTGTTTTGCTTTAATATGCTTAATACAAGGCTGTATCTCTGAAGTAAGCCAACTACAGAACAACTGGCTGGGATTAAGTTTCAAATCAATTCTAAAGAGATCATTATCAGGCCCTACAACCGGAAGCTCCCTCCATTCCGGAAACACTAAACAGAGCAAACGTAATAATCTCCAGATCCCAAGGCCACGTCCTGTAGCTGAAACAAGCATCTGCGAAAGTTTCAGGATTAACCCTCCGCGAACTGGCAGCAAAGTAACAGGATCATCAAAGTTCAGTTCTTTATAGCTCACAACCAGGCTCCTTTAGTCTGCTCCAGGAGAATTACTAGACTACTCTGTAAAAACATTATTTTTTTGTGGAAATATCTAAAAAATAACCATTCATTACTACATACCCTATCATTTTATAGCTATTGTCTCTCAAATACTCATAAATTTTATTTGAACTGGGATCAAGAATACCAAAATTATGCATTTCGACAACAATCAACTTAGGGCGATAAACGCTGAGATTTAATGAAGATAGAACTTCAAAATCATGTCCCTCAACATCAATACTTAATAAATCAAAGTCTTTTGGAGCGTTACAGCTATCCAAAATACTATTTAACGAGACAGCATTTACAACCCTTTTCTCTTTGATTTTTCTAATTTTCTGCCACTCGTTTACGTGTTCAGAATTTAGTGATGAGACCAATGAATCCTCAAAATCGGTAAAAACTACTTCTTTTTCCTGATCTGATACAACAGCACAAATGCTTATATCTCTCTTTCTCAGTCTCTGGTGTTTACTAATCAATTGTTGACTTGCATCAATAGTAATTCCCGTCCATCCTCTTTTATAAAGCTCAAATGTGTTTGAATAAACTTGCGGGTGATTGCAGCCCACATCAACATAAAATCCAGCATTATCTAAAATAGTGTTAGAAACTATGCGATCTTCTCCTGTTTGAGAATAACTAGAAATATTGTAAGGATCAAAAATCTTTCGGCTCAACTCAGCACAAAAAAAGCGAATAGCATTCAATACCGAAAATTGATAAAAGTACGTCTTAATTTTATCAAGTATCACATTTTTTCTCCAAGTTAACTTCTTGAAATGACTCCAGGCCCAGACTCTAAAGCAACCTCACTAACAGCCTTACGCTAACCTGACTGTGTTTCTAAGTAAGAGAGATCCATCGAACTGCTCAACTTAAAATCACTGAGCAGAATTCCATCCTTTGTCGATACGTTAAATGGACCAATCACGGAATCCAGCAGAACAGCCAGTCTAAATAAACCCCTTTGGATAGGGGCTATCTTACGATAGTTAAGAAATAGGGGAACAATGATACTATTTTTGAAATAACCTAGAACGTTTATCTTCATTTTGCCTTTTAAATTTCTCAAAAGTATCTAAAACCTGTTTTGCCCTAGCCAATGTGGTGTTTTCTCTTGCCCACATTAGGGCATTTTTTTGAAGATTCTCATATTCAGAGTCACTTATGTTTTGAATTTTTTGCATCAAGTCATTATAGTTTCTATAGGAGATAGAGTTCTGCTCATTCAGGCCATGAGGTGCGCAGGTAATCGGCTTTTTATCCAGATCGCGAAAACAAGGGACTGCTCCATTAGCTGCAATTTCGTAATGACGCAAACAGTCCCAGCCGGAACGTTTTGTGGTTATACCAAACTTTGAGGCTTGTAGATCTGCATAATATTCTGCTTCAGAAGCAAATGCATAACTCGTGACGCTACCCGACACATTTTCTGCAACTTCACAATCAACAATATGCTTAGGGAACAATTTCGTCTTTACCGACGTATCAGAAACTATCTTATCGACAGGGATTGAGAAGGAGATTGGTCTTAAATTATTAGGAACAGGCAGATATTTAGCTAAACCAGGCGGCGGCACTTGAAACCATAAGCTGCGAATACTGTCTGGAGTCCACTCCCGTTTAAAATATAAAAACCTTGAGTGAGCTCTAGGCAAGAACCAATAGCTCGGATTGCGATACCATTTACCAGCGAAAGGATATAGTTGGGGAGAATCTGCACTATCTAAAATAATAGTATTTCGAAAATTCAAATGAGGTAAGAATTCCAAAAAAGCTCCAAAGTAAGAGAATATATTTGGAAAAATAATAAGATCAAAAAAGCCCTCGTCAACTTTTTGGTAAATATTCAATCTATCTATAAAGACATCTTCCAGTAAGCCGTATAGTGTAAATCCACGACCATATATTTGGCTCTTTTGTTTTAGCTCAACTTCTTGGTACAAAATATCACATCTTGGATAATCTACAACGTGATCACCAATAAAGGAGCGTAATCCATGCAATAGAGAATCTGCCAGGTAATCTGGGGAAGATGGCGTGATAAATAGAACCTTAATCCGAATGTTCTTACTTTGCTTGCTTTCTGTCTCTTTATCAGTTACCAAGGAAGACCCTCCCTACATAATCTATAGCTCCAGGAACTTTTCATATTAACTTTACTGCTTGCAAAACAATTTCATGACCAAACAAATTTGGTAGCCAGGCAGTTCCTAAGCCATCAATATATTGTCGCAACGAGAAACTCAGGAAATGATGCCTAAGTACACCTAAAGGAACATGTCCATTTACATAACGATGAACAATGCCCAACTCAGGAATTGGATCAACTAAATACTGTGACGCAGTATTAAAAGTGTAGAAATGAAGGTGAGTTCTGTCCATGACACCACCTTCTGTATATTCAAAACTTCCTCTTACTATTTTCCAGCGATATCTCCAATTCACAATATTTGGCAAAGCAATAATCACCTTACCTTCAGTCTTTAGATAGGGCAATAATCTTTTAATAGCCTCTACTGGATTTACAAGATGTTCTAGTACGTGTAAAAAGCAAATAACATCAAAGCTTTTATAAGGTAAAGAATCCAGCGAGTCTCGCTCAATATCTAAACACATACAATGATCCAACTTGCTCTTGGCAACCTTATACTCAGACTCAGAGCAGGTAATACCTGTAACGTTAGCCCGACTCCAGTGAGCTTTGATGAGTGCCCCGGTGTCGCCAGCTCCGCAGCCTATATCCAAAATTCGCTGATCGTTTTCCTGAAGAAAATCTAAGACGAGGGAATTACCTTGATTTTGGTAAAAAGTGCTTTTGTTTATAGATATTGAAATCATATATTAAACGGTTGATTATCTTGGGGGAGGGAAAGGCAGACCTTGAGTGCGAGCCTTCCAGCGTTTTGGGAACAATTTTAGCATTGTCCAAGTTGTTTGAACTAAACCTGTGGTCTCCTCTATGACCTGGGCGATCTTTAAAGCTTTCTTCCAATGTCCTTTTAAGGCTAATCTCAGAGCATACCAGAGATGAAAATGCATGATATGTCGTGCCCTATAGCCTGATAGACAGTTGCCCTTTATTAGGGGATCACTAAGTAACATCCTTATAACTTGTGCAGATTCTATAGAAGAGCTAAGATTTTTCCCATTTTCTACAGATAACTGATCTTTATGTCCTCTAATCACAGCTGTTACTTGACGAGAGACAATAATGGGTTCGCACCGAGCAACGCGGTAAATCCACTCCCAGTCTGCCGCATGCTTCCAGTCAGAACGAAACCCCCCCAACTCATTAATCAATTTTCGTTTAAAAAACATACCGGTGATGTTGCCATTTATACTTCCAAACCGCAGTAGCAGTGGTACGCTGTGTTCCGGTGAAAAGCTAGTTGTTTCCTTAGCAAAATAATTGTTGTAGTATTCTTTCGCATTTACTAAAGACTTATTATTTTTATCAACGGATTCAGTGAAAGGCAGCAATAAAGAGGCTTTCGGATATCGTTGCATCTCTAGCAGACTAGTCTTTAATCCTTCAGGCATTAAGTAGTCATCACTACATAAAATAGTTAAGTAGTCTCCTCGAGAATAACTCAAGGCTTGATTGAGATTCGGAAATAAACCAATATTCTTAGAATTTCTATATAAGTGAATTCTAGGGAAAAGACTATATCTCTCTAAAAAATCAGCTGTTTCTTCGTTAGAGAAATCATCTGATATAATCAATTCCCAGTTATCATATGACTGTTCTAAAACGCTTGAAATTGCCTGAAATAAGTACTGCTTCCGGTTATAAACAGGCAGTATTACTGAAACTAGAGGGGAGTCCATAAAAATAAAAAAATACTGAGATTCACTTTACTATCAAGATCATTGATTCAGGAATTAAGAGCTATAACCTTGTAAGAATCAATAGCACGCTTAGCATAAGTTTCCCAACCTAAATCAGTATCTCGAATGCTAAGAGCAGCTTCACGTTTTGAGCTCAGAAGCTTAGGATCATCAGCTAAAAGTTTCAGGCACTGTGATATTGCACGACTATCGCAAGCAGGAACAAGATATCCTGCGGGATACTCCTCAATACCTCCACCAAGTTTCGTTGGCTCGCCCGAAAGACGCAACAGGTCTTCTCCACCTGTATTAGTTGTACAAATTAACGGCAAACCACAGGCCAATGCCTGGAGTTGGACCATCGCCATGCCTTCATCAATGCTGGCCATGACAAAGACACTACTATTTTGGTAATACTTCACCAAGGAACTTTGAGGTACATGACCCATGCATTTTACACGTTCATCTGCTTGAGCTAACAGCCTTGGAGTTTCAGCACTAGCTCCTCCAACTAAACACAGTTCGCTATTCGGTATGCCTGCCTCTTGAAAAGCCTGAACTAGATAGTAGACTCCCTTGCGAACACTTAACGCGCCTGCGTAGACAACTCGAAATGTATTATCTTGCTTCTCGCCCGGGAAAAAGCTTTTAAGATTTGTGCCAAAGGGATTATAGATCAGCCGTTCCTCGTTAAAACCCTGATCAAGAAAACCTCGCTTCACAAATAGGCTAGGAACAGCAACCCGATCAGCCAAATTATACTCTTTCAGCTCCTGCTCAACAACCTTAGGATGCGTAGCTGCCCAAGTTAAACCAAGTCTATCATACTCCTTTTGCAGCAGTTGACATTGAACCAGCATGTGAGAGGAACTGCGTTCCAGAACAAACGGGACGCCGTTTTCTTTTGCCCATTTCAAAGCAGGTAAAGAAAAACCAGACCATCCGTGTATAACATCACTGCCTTTCAGATAGTGGGCTGCTAGATGGGCAAAGGTTTGATGTAAAAAGTATTGATATTTGCTCACCAAATGATCTTTACCTATCTTATGAATTAATCTTTCCAAAAGGAGAGAAGCAGGAAGGCTAACGACTTTCTCGTCAGGGATACTCCATTGACGTGTTTTAAACTTGGGATAGGTCGTAATTAAACGATGCAAAACACCGGCTTGCTGAAGTTCTTTAGCCAAATCAAACGCATGCCACCGTCCACCTACTATGATAGAGACTTTCATAAGATGAGGTAACTCTAAACTTATTTCTGCCCGATTGCAATTAGCGTTTGCGCCCACTTTTCTGTGATCTGACCTGGCAACGGGATCATTGGAATAAGTATATTACTTCCAACTAAGTATATTACTTCCAACAAAGAATGGTGGATAAACTAATTTTGAAATTAATTCAGAGGGGTGATGAGAGAGAAAAGAAAAATAACTATGCGTCAGAACTTTAACGGAAAGCAATCCCGCACCATTAAACTCTTGTTCATGCAGCTGACAGCTATAATCTATTTCGGGAACATTATAGCCCGCCAAACGATTCTTCCTAACCATTGACCTCATAAAATGCTGACCATTAGGGACGACACTTACGATATATCCACCGGGCTTAGTCAAATCTTTAAGTTTCCCCCAGACAAGTCTTCTTTCGGCATCATCTAAGAAATGCTCTATAACTCCAAAATGAAAACACATATCATAGGTTTCATGAGATGCTTCATACGAAAAAATATCAGCAACCTCAACGCTTGCCGATATAGGCTGAAATGCGTTGACTTCTTTCAGATAGTTTTTTGCCCTTCCAGCAACATCTCCTGAAACATCAATACCATGAACATCAAAACCAAGAAGTGCTAAAGACGCCAAATAGCGCCCACCTCCACATCCTAACTCAAATAATCTAGCAGGTGGCTTGATACCAGTGACCCTAAAAATTCTTTTCCAAACTCGGCCCACTTTCTTCAGACTTCGCAGTTCTGCAAAAGAGTTGCAGTGATGCTCATAAGCGCCTAATTTAGAAAGCTCTTGCTTCCAAGCTTCACTTGCATTGCTCATCTTATTCACGTCCATTCCTTCTAAAATCTCTAATCAGCTTACTCTACAAAAGCTAATAATATATTAAAAATTCAGATATCTAATCTTTGAACCAATTGAATGCCGTTTTAACGCATTATCACTAATAGCCACAAATATGGAAAACATGCTGCCTTCAAAGGTCGACTTATAATCAAAAGGCAGCAAAAATCCGTTAAAAAGTTTAAATAAGTGGTAGGGTTTTTGCTCAAAAAATTTGACAGCTTCTTTCAGAGTCCTTCTACTACAAAGCCATCCCGTAGCATACTCAAAAAGCACTGCATCTATCATTTGCTTTTGCAGCAATTGTGAACTTCCCTCTAAAACATTTAGATCGTATCCTTCAGCATCAACTTTCAAAAAATCAATATGCTCAACGTTTTTTTCTAGAGCCCATTTGTCTAACGTTGCTACAGCAACTTTATAAATGTTGGGTTTTACAGATTCGCCAAAGTCAATATCTCTTTCTGCTAGTGAATTGCAGCCATTTAAGCTGCCATAATCATAAAAATCTAAACTACCTTCTTCATCAGACAATGCCATCTGAAAAAGTTCTATATTTTTGTATCTTTCTCTCTCACTCTCAAATTCTTTCACAACATCCATGCAAGGATCGAATGCAAATATTTTTGCAGAGTGATTTTTTTGAGAGATATACTTAGCCCATTCGCCCCGATTAAAACCAACATCAACATAAACTTTGCCGTCTAAAAATTGATCCCGCAGCCAATACTCTCCATTGATTTCTCCATTGAATGTTTTATTATGAATAACAGTAATCCAATACTGAAAAGCATCAGCCAGCCTCAAGAAAAGAGGGAAAGCAGGACCGAAAATAATTTTGGTTCCAATTAGCTGTTTAAGATTCATGCTCAATAATTACTTAAAAGGCTTTAATATCGTTCATGACAAAACCATTTCTAAAATGGTTTTAAGTCGAGCTGTATATGTGTTTGACTCTTGCACAATCTGTGCAATTCCCAACTGACGCATTTGCTCACGTTTTTCCGAATTTTCTAGGAGCCATTTACACTTTGCTGCCAGGTCAGTAGGGGAAGAGAAAAACCCATACTCTGGATAATCCTGTAAAACTTCTCGATGTTCAGGGGTATCCTCATAGATGCCGCACCCGCCGCAAGGAGCAATTTCAAATGTTCTTTGAGTCGAGTCATCGCGGCTGCTTTTCCGCAACAAACAAAGAGATAACTTAGATGAGTGTATAGCCAGACGAAACTCATTGTCTGAAACAGAAGGATTCTTCCTCCATCCTTTTATTGATATGTTATTCCAGTCATTACCATATAACTTGAGATTTAGATTCCCTAGTGACGCTATAGCCTCCAAAGCTGGCAGCCTTTCTAATGCTCCCGTTCCAACGAACGAAATATCAGCGGTAAATCCTTCTTTCTCTGAATCAAGCACCGGATCAGGTAAACGATGCCAGTAGGGATCAAAGGCATAGAATAGAAATTCAACTCTCTTAGCTCCATGGCTGAGTAAATTGGGTACTATTCTACTTTTTGTAGAAAAAATTAAATCATACCTGCTTAAATTTTCAAAAAAACGCGGCAATCTGAGTCGGCGTGCCCAGGGGTCATCGGTCAAAAAGTTGCAAATCTTTGCTCCAACAGAGGTGGTTGCGTGAAAGATATCCTCTGTCAGTGGGAAAATACCAGTCACCAACACAAGGGTTGGTTGAAACTCTCGAATATGGCTAGCAGTTTTTTGGTTAAATGACCACCACTCTAGAGCCAGTTTCCCCGCAAGCTTATAAAACGCTTTTCCCCAGAGATATTGCATTGAGGGGGCATAGGTCCTCCAATTTATATCATTGGTGGTAACCAAGACATCAAGGGCTGCTGCTGCTCGGGCAAACATTGAACCAACATGGTAGGTTTCTGAAGTGTTGCCAATAATCAAAAGCCGATGAGTCAATTACTGCTCTCCTTCGGTGTTGCTAACCATTCATTACAATCTAGTCCATACAGATCTTCACCCAATAGCTTCATCGAGTAGTTATAGCGCTCTAAAATTTCCCGACAAGCCGTAGCTTGAGCCTTACCGTGTGTGGCCAGCAAAATCACCGGCCGATTCACTTCAAAAAACCGCTTGCCCCCCTCTAAAACTGCAGATTCGGCACCCTCAACGTCAATCTTAAGTAGCCCAACCTCAGGTCTTTGAGGCTCCAATGCATCCAGTGTTGTCACAGTAACTTCTAAATCTCCATCATCAGAGAGAGAACCCTGCTCATGATACTGCGAAGTTGAGAAATTAGCCGTTCCCTGTTTATCCGCAATCCCAACAGACCGGACTTCAATATTGCTAACCGAATTTAAAGTGATGTGTCGGTGA
>Ga0172376_10006992_pt1 | contig 12116 bp, 13 predicted proteins | sample Lak35m_FD_121114 | JGI IMG/M metagenome (GOLD analysis project Ga0172376, IMG submission 121114) | Freshwater microbial communities from Kabuno Bay, South-Kivu, Congo - kab_092012_35m | ecosystem: Environmental > Aquatic > Freshwater > Lake | place: Democratic Republic of the Congo: South-Kivu...
TAATTTTATTTAAAGATGGGACTTGGTATAAATTATCAACAACATCGAAAAATCGATAAACCAGCACAGCATTAGGACCGATAAGAGCTTTGGTTTACTAGATCATTAAAAATTACAAAAATTTAAGACAACCATAGTTTTAAGGAGAATTATTGATGAGCAATTTGAAATTCTTTACCAGCCTTGAGATCTTCAAGGATTTGCATCATTTTTTCTGAAGTTAAATCCTCAGCATAGTCATCATTAATTTGCACTATTGGAGCATTAACACAAGCACCTAGACATTCAACTTCTTTGAGAGTAAAAAGCCCGTCAGCAGTGGTTTCATCCAACTTAATACCTAATTTTTTTTCGCAATCTTTAAGAATTTGATCAATGCCACGAAGCATGCACGGCGTTGTTTTGCAAAATTGTAAAAGATATTTTCCAACCGGTTTAAGATTATACATTGTATAAAAACTAGCAATCTCATAAACCTTAATTTCTGGCATTGCCAATATTTTAGCAATTTGCTCAATGGCACTTTTAGAAAGCCAATTATAATTCTGGCGTTGAGCCAAATCAAGCAAAGGCATTACTGCTGATTTTTTGCGATCTGTTGGATATTTTTTTAAAATCTCTTCAATCTTTTTTTTATTTTCATCACTAAATTCAAAGCTCATAAAAATTTAATTTAAATTTATTTAACTTGTTGCCATATTGCTCTTTTTGCCATAACTAAAATTATTAGTAAAATAAACAAAAAAATCATTGTTCTAACGCCCATTTTTTTGCGATCCTGCATTTCTGGCTCGGCGCTATAATGTAAAAAATTTACAACGTCAATGATCATTTGCTCCTTGCTGGCAAATGTTGCGTCTTTATATTCAACTTGATTGTCCTCAAGAATTGGGGCTGGCATTGAGATTTGCCGACCTTCAAAATATATGTTATAATTTTTGCCACTGGCTAGATTGAAACCATCTGGAGCATCTTTGTAGCCAGTAAGTAAAGAATAAACATAATTGGCTCCATCATGTCGTGCCTTTATAATCAAGGATAAATCAGGGGGATAAGCTCCGCCATTTGCAGAACGTGCAGCTTGTTCATTGGCATAAGGTGAAGCAAATTTATCAGAAGGTAAGCCTGCCCTTTCAAACATTTCACCATCATCATTGGGACCATCGGTGATTAAGTAATCACTGGCAATTTGTTTAATTTCGTTTTCGCTAAAACCAATATCACCAAGATTGCGAAATGACATTTGTTTCATAGCATGACAGGCTGAACAAACTTCACGATAAACTTGATATCCTCGCTGAATTGAAGCTTTATCAAATCTACCAAAAATACCCTCAAATTCCCATTTCATTTGCTTGGGATGAAGAGCAGATGTTGCAAGCTCGTTATCATTTGCTGAAGAATTGGCTTTTGCAGAGTTGAACCCAATCACCCCAAAAAAAATGTTCAATAAAAATATAGAAATTAAAAATATTTTTTGCATTTGTTTATAATTCAAGTAGTTTTAATTTAAGTTAGCTATTAATGTTAATTGTTAACTTAAAGTTTAACAATTATTTATGTTTATGACTTTGCTGATAATGTTCATCAATTGAACTAGGCAAAGGAAGAATTTTTTCAAACTTTGGTAAGTTTGGCAAAATAATTAAAAAATATGCGTAATAATAAAAAGTAGCAATTCTTGAAGCCCAGATATACCAACCTTCAGCAGGAGATTTTCCTAACCAACCCAGAAAAATAAAGTTAACTACAAAAACATAAAAAAACTTTTGAAATGTTGGTCGATATGCTCCCGAGCGAATTTTACTGCGGTCTAAATAAGGAATAAAAAATAATAAAATTATCGCTCCAAACATCATCACCACTCCGCCGAGCTTGTCAGGAACAGCTCGCAATATTGCATAAAATGGCAAGAAATACCATTCAGGCACGATATGGGGGGGCGTAACCAAAGGATTGGCAGGAATATAATTATCAGGATGACCCAAAGCATTTGGATAGAAAAATAAAAAATACCCAAAAACTATGAAGAAAGCCACGAAACCAACCATGTCTTTGATTGTAAAATAAGGATGAAATGGAATCGAATCTTTTTTAGTTTTCATTGGCACCCCACTTGGATTATTTGAGCCAACAGTGTGAAGAGCCATTAGATGCAAAAATACAATACCAACAATTAAAAACGGCATTAAAAAATGTAAAACAAAAAAGCGATTAAGCGTTGGATTATCAACCGAATATCCACCCCACAGCCATTGAACAATTGACTGCCCAACAACAGGAATTGCTGAGAATAAGTTGGTGATAACAGTTGCTCCCCAGAAACTCATTTGCCCCCAAGGCAAGACATAACCCATGAAGGCTGTAGCCATGGTTAAAAGAAAGATAATAATTCCAATCCACCATAAAACTTCGCGAGGTGCTTTATACGATCCGTAAAATAATGCACGAATAATGTGAGCATAAAGTGCTACAAAAAACATCGAAGCACCAACGGCGTGAATATAGCGAATTAGCCAACCATAATTAACATCGCGCATGATATGCTCAACTGAATCAAAAGCATATTTGGTGTTAGGAACATAATGCATTGCTAAAAATAAACCGGTGAGAATTTGCAATACCAAGGCAATTCCAGCAAGTGATCCGAAGTTCCACCAATAACTTAAATTTTTGGGATAAGGATGTTTTTTTAAAGTATTTTCCAAAGTTGCAACGATGGGTAGTCGATCATTGATCCAGCTTGCTACCTTTGATTTTTCAGTTATTGATTGCCCAATATCATTTTCAATTGAGTGAAAAACTTCAATTTGTTGCTTAGGGCTAAGCTCCTCATCTTGATTATCGAAAGAAAATTTTTGTGACATTTTTAACCAATTTTAATTGTTTTATCATTAAGAAATTCGTAAGGAGGAATTTCTAAATTTTTTGGAGCCGGACCCTTACGAATCCTAGCAGAAGTATCATATTGCGAACCATGACAAGGGCAAAACCAGCCTTTATATTCGCCTTGTCCGCCAATTGGAACGCAACCTAAATGCGTGCAAATTCCAATAGTAATAAGCCATTCTTCTTTACCCTTTTTAACGCGATCAGCATCGGCTTGCGGATCTTTTAATTCTGATAATTCAACTTTTTGGGCTTCAATAATTTCTTGCTCACTTCGGCGTTTAATAAATACTGGCTTACCTCGCCACATAACTTTCTTTTCTTCACCAACTTTAATTGCTGAAATATCAACTTCAATTGAAGCAAGAGCCTGAACATCTTTTGAGGGATTCATGCTATCGACAAATGGTAGAAATGCACAGGCCGCCCCAATTCCTGCGGTGGTATAGGCAGTGTTTTTTAAAAATTTTCGTCGTGACGCTGATTTAACCTCATCTTCCTGAAGACTTGATGACGACTCAGTCGAAGCACTTGAAGACTTGATTGTTGAATTTGTATGCTTATTTTGCAAATTTTCTTGTGCCATTTGAAATATTTTTGAAATATTCTTGAAATATTTTATGAAATAAATTATTAAATATTATTTTATAAATTTTTAAATTAATTTAATTTAAAATTAATTATTTTTCTAAAATAAAAAAAGTTAGTTTATTTTTAAGATTTTAGACAATTAAAAAATTTTATGGTAAAGTAATTTATGAACTTTAAAGTTTAAATTCTAGTGAATTTTTTTAAAACTTCAACTTTTATTTATTACAAAATTTAAAACTATTATGACTATTTTAAAAATTAAAAAACTTGCCAATTATCTTGACTTGCCCTTGCCAAAATATGAAACCAAAGGCAGTGCTGGAATGGATTTATTAGCATGCATTGATGAAGATGTGATCATCAAAAAAAATGAAATCAAATTAATTAAAACTGGCATTGCCATTGCCTTGGAGGCAGGTTTTGAAGCCCAAATTCGTCCGCGTTCTGGTTTAGCTTTAAAAAATGGTATCAGTGTTCTCAACACTCCAGGAACAATTGACAGCGATTATCGTGGCGAAATTTGTGTGATTCTTATCAATCATTCAGCTAATGATTTTGTGGTGTCTAAAGGCATGCGAATCGCTCAAATGGTTATAAGTCAATATCAGCAAGCTAAGATCAATGTTGTTGAAGAGTTAGATGAAACTCAGCGTTCCACTGGTGGCTTTGGGTCAACTGGTGTTTAAAAATTTTTTTAACGATAATTTTAGCTAAATTTTTAGCTATATTTTTAGCTGTATTTTCTTGGCATTGTTTGGCGATGTCAAAAATTTATTGACGATATTGAAATAAATTTTAAAATATTTTAATTAAATGATTTATTAACAAAAATTTTAACCTAAATTATGAGTATTGAAATTAAAGTTCCAGCCCTTGGCGAATCAGTTTCCGAAGCATCAATTGCCAAGCTTCACAAAAAAGTTGGTGATATTGTTAAAGCCGATGAATTAATTCTTGAGTTAGAAACTGATAAAGTGACTTTGGAAGTTAACGCTCCTGCTAATGGGGCAATAACCGAGCTTAAAGTTAAAGAAGGAGATAACGTTAAAGTTGGCGATTTGATCGCTATAATGAATGCTGGGCAAGCTGTTGTATCAACAACTCAGTCTGCTAACTTGGCTAGTTCCACAGCACCAACACCTAATCAGGTTAATACAGCTTCACAAAATAATTCAGCAAATAACGCTTTTTTATCACCTGCTCCGAAAAAAATTATTTTAGAAAACAATCTTGATGCCAATAAAATTGTTGGAACTGGCAAAGATGGACGAGTCACCAAGGGTGATGCCCTAGATGCCGTTAACGGCATCAATAATGCTAATAATTCCTTGAATAATTCGCCTTCATTACCAACTTCTAGCTCTGCAAAACCAACTGAGCGCGTTAAAATGTCGAAACTTCGCCAAAAAATTGCTGAACGCTTGAAAGAATCGCAAAATACTGCGGCTATTCTTACTACCTTCAACGAAGTTGATATGAGTGCAATTATGGCAATTCGTAGCGATTACAAAGATATTTTTGAAAAGAAACATGGCGTAAAACTTGGCTTCATGTCTTTCTTTGTTAAAGCCTGTATTGTTGCCTTAAAAGAAATTCCTGCGGTTAATGCCGAAATAGAAGGAAGCGATATAATTTACAAAAATTTTTATGATATTGGGGTGGCAGTTGGTTCACCGCAAGGTTTAGTTGTGCCAGTGCTTCGCGATGCCGATAAATTAAATCTTGCGCAAATTGAAAAAGGCATTGCCGAACTTGGCACCAAAGCTCGTGATGGTAAACTTACTTTGCCAGACCTAGCTGGTGCAACTTTCACAATTTCTAATGGTGGAGTTTATGGCTCATTAATGTCAACACCGATCATCAATCCTCCACAATCTGGAATCTTAGGAATGCATAAAATTCAAGAACGACCAATGGTGGTTAATGGCGAAATTAAAATCCGCCCGATGATGTATCTGGCTTTATCATATGATCATCGAATTATTGATGGCAAAGAAGCGGTAACTTTCTTAGTGAGAATTAAAGAATTATTGGAAGATCCGCGTCGCATTGTCATGGATATTTAACAGTGCTTAATGAATAAAATTATAATTGATAATTCACAACAAATGATTGATTTGGCTAAAAAAATAGCCGATGATACAGTTGTTAAAACCATTGCCTTAAAAGGGAGCTTGGGAGTTGGTAAAAGTTTTTTTGCTAAACATTTTATAAATCATTTACAAGAGTCAAAAAGTGAAATTTTAAGCCCAACCTTTAATATTGTTTGCTCTTATGATAGCAAAAAAGGACAGATTTTTCATCTTGATTTATATCGCTTGAAATCAGCTAGTGAGCTTGAAAATATTGATTTCTTTTCAATTATCAATAATCATATCTGTTTGATTGAATGGCCTGAAATTGCTGAAAATTTTTTACCAAAAAACCATTTGGAATTAAAAATTTCATCACCACAAAATATCAATAACCATAACGAGCAATATCGCGAAATTTTAATTATCGATCATGGAAAAATTTAGTTTTACAGTTAGCGAATTAGAAGTTGGTCTTAGAATTGATAGATTTCTTAGTGAAAAATTTAAAGAAATTAAACCTGAGATTACTCGTTCAAAAATTCAAAATCTTCTTTTCAACAAATTGGTAGAGTGTGATGGCAGAAGCGATCTTAATCCTTCACAGAAAACAAAAATAAACCAACAATTTTCAGTATTTTTAGTTAATACTCAACAATTATCGATAACTCCTAAGAAAATTGATTTTAAAATAATTTTTGAAGATGATGATTTAATGGTTATTGACAAACCTCCTTATTTAACGGTTCACCCCGGAAATGGCAATCAAGACAATACCCTGCTTAATGCCCTGCTCTTTAGTCATCAAAATCAATTATCGCAAATTGCTGGTGAATTTCGCTGTGGAATTGTTCATCGTCTTGATAAAGATACCAGTGGTTTAATGCTTATTGCCAAGAATGATTTATGTCATTTACGTTTAAGCGAAATGTTAAGAAATCGTACCGTTAAACGCAGTTATTTAGCAATGATTTATGGCGTTATGGATCCAAAATTTGGAACGATTAACACTGATATTGAAAGATCGCGAGTTAATCGTTTAAAAATGCGTATTGTTAAAAATGGCAAACGCAATGCCATAACTCATTATCAAACTTTAGAAATTTTTGCCAATAATTATGCAAGCCTTGTTGAATGCCAACTAGATACTGGCAGAACTCACCAGATCCGTGCTCATTTTGAAGCAAAAAAACATTCGCTAATTGGTGATCAACTTTATAATTCTGCCAAAAAAAATCCTCACAAAGATATTTCTGATAATTTAAAAAAAATTATACAAGATTTCCCAAGGCAAGCTTTGCATTCATTTAAAATAGAATTTATTCATCCCATCAATCAGCAGTTGCTAACCTTTAAAATTGATTTGCCAAATGATCTTAATCAACTTTATCAAGCGTTAAAAAATGGCTAGTTTTAACCAGAAAATAATTATAATTTCTGGAGCAACAGCTTCGGGCAAATCGCAATTAGCAGTTGATTTTGCAAAAGATAATCATGGAGTTATCATCAATGGCGATTCACTTCAGCAATATCAAGATTTACCAATTCTCAGTGCTTTGCCAAGTCAAGATATGCAAGATATTGTCGAGCATAAGTTATATGGCTATCTTAATTTCAATGAAAAATCATCAGTTGGACAATGGCTTGAAAGAGCAAAAAAAATAATTGAAGATATTTGGCTTAGCAATCGCTTGCCAATTGTAGTTGGTGGAACTGGGCTATATCTGAGCAAATTAGTTGATGGCATAAATTTTATTCCTGAGATTTCTGTGCCAATTAAAATTAAAGCCCAAGAGCAGTTTTTAGAACTTGGTTTTGAGCAATTTAAAAAAAAATATGGCAATGATAAAATCATTGATAAACAAAGATTGCTAAGAGCTTGTGAGGTTTTTTTGCAAACACAACAACCAATTGATTTTTGGCAAAAACAACCTAAGCAAAAATTATTCCCAGATGCCGAATTTATTCATATAAACCTTGCTCTAGCAAGAGAAACAATCTATCAAAATTGCAATTTGCGATTTGCACAGATGCTCAAAACAGGAGCAATTGCAGAGGTCGAAAATTTACTTAAAAAAAATATTGATTTAACTTTACCAATTACTAAAACTCTTGGCTTTGTTGAAATTGAAAAATTTTTAAAACAACAAATCAGTTTTACAACAATGCAAGAACTTGCTCAACAAAAAACACGCAACTATGCTAAAAGGCAATTAACATGGTTTCGCCATCAATTTAGTGAGATTAATTTTTTTGCACAAAAAAAATTGGCTTATGATTTTCTTGAACAAAAAATAAAAAAATTTTAGTTATGAAATTTAATGACCAAGGTTTTGTAATTAAAAGTAAAGATTACGGTGAAAAATCAGCAGTGGTAAAAATTTTAAGCGAAGAGCATGGAATTTGTCGGGCATTTATTCGCCAAGCTCAATCACCAAAAACTAAAAATATTTTGCAAATTGGCAATTTGATTTCTTTTGCTTATTCAACTCGTCTTGAAGAAAATCTTGGTAATTTTAGTCATCTTGATATTGTCCAAAGCAATAGTGCATATTTTATGTTTGATAAACTTAAATTAGATTGCGTACAATCAATATTTTCAATAATTGATGACTTATTTTTAGAATATGACTCCAGCCCTGAGCTTTTTAACTATCTTAATGATTTTTTATTATTTTTAAGCAATAATTCACATAAATCATCAGCTATTATTGCAAAATATATAAAACTAGAATTGTTAATTTTACAAGTTTTAGGTTATGGTTTGGATTTTTCATCATGCGTCGTTACTAATTCGAAAGTTAATTTAAGCTATATTTCTCCAAAATCTTACAGAGCAGTTAGCCTTGATGCAGGGCAAAAATATCATCACAAATTACTAAAATTACCACAATTTTTAATCAACGAAGAAGCTCAATATGCTGATGATCAACTCTATGATGGCTTGAAACTCAGCGGATATTTTCTTGAAAAAATTTTTGTTAGCACTTATGCCAATAAAAAATTATTTTATCGCGATAATATTGTTAAAGCCATAACCAAAGCCAAAGCATAATCAACAAAATTTTTTACAGCATTAAGACTAACTTAAAAAAATTAGCTTACCAAGCCATTCGCTGACTTTGAGATGCTGTCCAAACAGCATACAAACTAAAGCCGAGATGCACATTGCTGGAGCAAAAGGAAAAGTTTCATCTTTCATTAATTTTTGCCAAAGCATGCCAAAACAAACTCCAACCAATCCGCAAATCATCATGAAGGCAATAAAATTTTTTATGCCCAATAAAATTCCGGCAATAAAAAAGAATTTAAGATCATCAACTCCAATCGCTGAAATTCCTGCACCAAAATAAAAAAACAACCATAAAGCAATAGCAAATAAAGTGAATGCCATACCATCTCGTAAAGCAATCAACAATGAAAAATTATCATTATAAAAGACTACTAACAATCCAACAAAAATAGTTAGAATATATTGCATTATGTCAGGAATAAAATAATGTTCCAGATCAACTATTATCATGGATAACAGCATAGTTGCAATTGCAAAATAAAGTATAGTTTGAGAATTAATCTGCTGATTTAAAACATAATAAATCATTAAAAAAATTACTAAAAAACCCAGCTCAATTAAGGGATAACGTGGTGAAATCTTAGCATGACAAAACGAACATTTACCTTTTTGAATAAGCCATGAAAATATCGGAATAAGATTTTTTACTTGTAAATGATGATTGCATTTTAAACATTTCGAACGTGTAAAAACCAAAGATTGCTTAGTTGCCAAGCGATGAGTGAATAAGCTTGCAAAACTCCCCATTACTAATGCTGATATAACTACTAAAAATAGTTGCATTTGTGGTGATAAAATCATTAAAATATTACTTTGCATAATTATGAATAAGTTTTAATTTGTTTAAGAGATTTACCAAATTGCCAAATTAATTTTAAAAATTAATTTTTGGCTGATTTATTAATTTTAAAATAAAAATGTATTTTTTGTCAAAATTTTTTAACAGATTATTAATGTATTTTTGCATTTTGCTAGTTTTTAGCTGTTCGCAAAAACCTGCCAAAATTATCAATCGCTCCAATGTCTTGTATGATAAAAAAAATCAATTTAATCGCGATAAATATCAAAATTTAAGCAAAAAATCTTTACCAAAAAAACCAGTTTTAAATCCTGAAAAGAATCTAGAAAAAAATATTGCAACAAGCCAAGAAATTATAAAAAAAGATCAAGATTTAGCAAGCAATAATTCAGCAATAAACCCTGAAACTAAAAGCCATAAAACCAATAATCAACCAAACAATATTAGCCAAACAATTAGCGATAATAATGATCTCAAAATTACCATTGCTTTCGATAATGAAACCCTTTACAGCCTTGCTAAAAAATATCAAATTTCAGCTCGTGAAATTATTGATCTCAATAAATTAAAAGCTCCTTATCGCCTTAAAAAAGGTGATATAATTAAAATCCCTCATCAGCAATTTCATATTGTTAAAAAAGGTGAAACATTATTTGGCATTGCTCGCAATTATCACATGAAAATTGATGAAATTATTGCCATCAATAAACTCGAAAAACCTTACGCTGTAAAAATTAACAGCAAATTGCAAATTACTAATTACAAAAATCTTGAGGCTGAAAAAAATCTTACTAACAAAGCAGTCGAACAAAAAAATTCCAAGCCCAATAATTTAGCAGATAGCTTCGCAAACAATTCGCTAGCAAATTCAGTTGTAAAAAATTCTCAAACTGTAAAAAAACTTCAAGCCGATATGGTTGTTGGCAATAATCTCAACAAAACTGCAACTGCTAATGACTCAAAATTAACAAATGATAATGTTGAGGTTGGCAAATCTTTAGCTAACAATTCTTCAGCAACCAATGCCAATTCAAATGATTCAGTTGAGCAGACTAGCGAAACTTCTAACAATAACTCTTCACCACAATTAACAAAAAATAATGAATCCTCATCACCATCAACAACTCTTACGCAAAATAAAATAATTTCTAAACAAGAAGAAGCTAGCATCGATGATAAAAAAAATATCTTCTCTTGGCCAGTAAGAGGAAGCGTTGTCTCAAAATTTGGGCCAAAAAAAGGTGGACTTTACAATGACGGAATAAACATCAAAGCCAAGGAAGGAGCATCGGTTGGATCAGCAGAAGACGGGATTGTAGCTTATGCAGGCAATGAATTAAAAGGTTACGGTAATTTAGTTATAATCAAACATTCTGCAGGATGGATTACGGCTTACGCTCACCTCAAGGAAATCAATGTTAGTAAAGGTCAAAAAATTTTAAAAGCTCAGAAAATTGGCTCGGTTGGCAATACTGGTAGCGTTAATTTTGCCCAACTTTATTTTGGCCTGCGCAAAGGCCGTGAAGCGGTTAATCCGCAACATTATCTCAAAGGCTTAAATTAAAAGCTTAAATTAATTTTTATATGTTTAAAATTTTTTCAAAATCAGATACCAAAACATCAATAACTTCCAAACTCGCTGATACTTTAAAACAAATTTTTACGCAAAGTAAAATTTCTGCAAATTTTCTTGAGGAGCTTGAGGATCTGCTGATTTTAAGTGATCTTGGCAGTGAAGCAAGTTCACAAATTATTAAAAATTTTCAGCAAAAAAAATTTGATAAAAATATTGATCTTGAAACCCTAAAAAAATTTCTTTGTGATGAAATCAAAGAGATTGTTAAACCTTGTCAAGCAAGGCTTGAACTCGATGAAAATAATTTACCGCAAGTTTTAATTTTCAATGGTGTTAACGGCGTTGGCAAAACCACTTCGATTGGCAAAATCACCGCTAACTTACAAAATCAAGGTAAAAAAGTTTTGATTGGGGCATGCGATACTTTTCGAGCTGGAGCAACTGATCAGCTCGAAGTTTGGGCCAAAAGAAATGATTGCCAAATTATTTTACCAAATAAAGCAGGGGAAGATCCTGCCAGCGTTGCTTATCGAGCTTTAGATTTTGCCCAGAAAAATAATTTTGATGTTCTGCTGATTGACACTGCAGGCAGACTTCACAACAAACAAAATTTAATGGATGAATTAAAAAAAATTAACAATGTTTTAAAAAAACTTCAACCCAGCGCTCCCCATTTTAATCTGTTAGTTATCGATGCCACTACTGGGCAAAATGCTAAAAATCAGTTGCAAATTTTCAATGAAATTGTTGGGATTGACGGGCTAATCGTAACCAAACTTGATGGCAGTGCTAAAGGTGGAATAATTGTAGCTTTAGCAAAAATTTTTGGTAAAAAAATATATGCCATTGGCGTTGGTGAAAAAATTGGTGACTTACAAGAATTTGATGCCGATATTTTTTGTGAAAATTTATTAGCAATCAAAAATGTTGATTAAAAAAAATTTATTAATTTAATTTATTTTTTTATGTTTGACTCAACTGACTCATTAAGTTATACCATTTCAACTTAATAAATGATCAATTAAGCAAAATATTTTTGCCAGTCGCACCGAAGGCAACGACAGATTTTTGAGATAAAAATCTTTAAAAAATGAAGCTGTATATCCATACAGCTGA
>Ga0172376_10006993_pt1 | contig 12114 bp, 12 predicted proteins | sample Lak35m_FD_121114 | JGI IMG/M metagenome (GOLD analysis project Ga0172376, IMG submission 121114) | Freshwater microbial communities from Kabuno Bay, South-Kivu, Congo - kab_092012_35m | ecosystem: Environmental > Aquatic > Freshwater > Lake | place: Democratic Republic of the Congo: South-Kivu...
CATACTCTTTAAATTCAACTTTGGTATTCGAATTCGGTAGAATAAAACCAATACCTTGCCAACTCCCTTTTCGTCTTTGGAGTAATACCTTATAATACGCTTTGGGAACTGCAACACGATGAGGTCCGATTGTTGGTATAATAGAATCAAAGATGGGCCCTGTAACCACATACAAACTATCAAATTCAACCGCCCAATTTCTAACTTGCATTTCCAATTTTTTCCAAACCCCACGATTAATACGAGGCTATTGCTGAGATATATTCGAATAAAAGAACGATTGCACCATTGTTTCCATCGAATATCCCATATCCGCAGCCGGTGCCAAGTGTCCACGGTCATAACCTGATTTTTGATAGTCAACACTAAAATCCGTACTAGGTATCATTGGGTCGGGTGCAAAACAGAAAGTTAGATTTTCTAATTAATCTTCTTTTTGAAGTTTTGTTTTAACTTTATTAACATTATAAATTACATTTGTTACTTGCATATAAGAATTGAATAACTAAAAACATATAAAATTAAATTTTATAATGAAACACTCAAGTATAATTGACTTACCACGAAATAAGCAACAACAAGATTTATTTGGTATAGAAAAGTACCAACAAGCTTTGGTTGAATTTATCAATAATTCAAATACTCCTTTAACTATTGCTTTACAAGGAGAATGGGGGAGTGGAAAGACATCATTGATGAATGTATTGGATGATGAACTTTGTGATAAAGGTGATTTTTACAAAATATGGATAAATTCCTGGCAATATTCACTTATGAAATCACCAGAGCAATCAATCTTAAAGATAGTTGAAGGAATTATTGAACAAATTTTAAAAACGATAAAGGAAAAGGATCAACACAGCAAGACTTTATCTAAGATGAAAGATATATTTACAAAAATATCAATTTCTGGAGGTAAGTTTTTAGCAAAACAAGTTGTTGATACTGTTGGGGGAAATGCGGACTTTGTAGATGATTTTTTTAGTGGAGGTGGATCAGAAGGGGCAGAAATTAGTCAAATGAAGTTAGAAATTCAAAACCTGATTATAGATGCTTTAGCTGATGGAAAGAAAAAAGGATTTCTATTTTTTATTGATGATTTAGATAGGATAGACCCACCAATTGCAGTACAAATTTTAGAGTTATTAAAAAATATCTTTGATTTAGACAAATGTATTTTTGTACTAGCTATTGATTATGATGTTGTTGTTAAAGGGTTAGAGCCTAAGTTTGGAAAACTATCGGATAAAAATGAACGAGAATTTAGGTCTTTTTTTGATAAAATAATTCAAATGCCTTTTTCGATGCCAGTTTCTAATTACACAGTTGATGTATTTTTAATTGATGCGTTACTTAATATTGGGTACATCTCAGAAGAAAATGCCAAAGATGAAAAATATAAACAGCATTTATCTGAATTTGCCACCTTGTCTGTTGGACAAAATCCAAGGGCATTGAAAAGGTTAACTAATACGTTATCATTGATTAACATTATTAACAAGAAACGAAATGAACAAATAAAAAGTGATTCTAATGAAAAATTGATTTGTTTCGCAATGGTTTGTTTACAAATTGCATATCCGTTGGTTTATAATAAATTAATTCAAGATGCTGACTTTTCTGAATGGAATGATGAAACAGCAATCAAATTTAGATTAGAAAAACTTACTGAAGAGCAATTAGAAAGACTGAATGCTACAGATGAATTTGATGAAGATTGGGAAAAAGTACTTTTTCAAATTTGTCAAAAAGAAACTTATTCTAGTAATCGTGTTTTTCAAATTTCTACGCTATTAAACAATGTAAAAGATGCAATTCCTAAAAATGAAGAGTTAGGACAATATATAACAAGAGTCTTAGAGCAATCTGCAGTTACTAATTTACAAGCAAATGACACACCACCGGTTTTAAAAACTTCTCGCGCAGATATTCAGAATGCATTAAAAGAAAAGATCTTGAAAGACTTACCTGTTTTGTTAAAAAAACCGTTAATAAATGAAGTGAAACTGTTATCAAAAGGTGTTGAAAGTAGAATAGAATTAAGAACGGGTATTAATAAAGACCAATTAAAACGTTGGTGGATGCATTCAATTTTTTTCTTGATAACAAATAAAAATGAGACTACGAATTTTGCAATTAATTTCTCTTGTAAAAGATGGCCAAAGCACCAAGAAAAATTTATCAATAAAAACACCCCAATTTTTCAGGAAAAAGTCACTGAATTTGAAAAGATATTAAAATCATATTTCGATAATAACTTTGAAATCAATGATTCAGTTCAAATTGATGATTCTAATTCAAATCGTGTGATTTATGAAATAAAGTCTAACATTATGATTAATGAAGATATAAATACAGAAAATTGCCAAAATAAATTACTTCAATTTATTGCTGAATGGTCAAGTTTAACAGTTGATTTTAGTGCTAAAATTGGTTTTAATGAAAATTAATATACCATACTTTTAAACTATTTGCTGGATTCATAAAAAAATGATATGATATTAAAAATAAGAACGAAAGATAAATTAGAAGAACTGATTCGTCATCGAAATTCACCTTCTTGGGTAATTGCAGAAGCTAGAGAATCACAAATAAAAAAAGTTGAAATTTATCAATTTGATGGAAAAAGAGTTTTAAAAGGTGATTTTGATTTGATTAGATCATCAAGAACCGAAGATGGTCGTTTAATAGTTGCCTTTACAAATGCTGTAATTGATAATTCAAACTACGAATGGTTAGGTCAAAACCCTATTAAATATGAAGAACCAAATTGTTCATTCGAGAAAGTAACAAGGGAAGAAATTGAAAAAGAAATTGCGAATGGAGTCTATTTTGATAGACGTTTAGAAATTGCTAAAATTATTTTCAATGAATTAAACGATGTGGTTTGGGCTGAGCAGCTTATAGCAGATTCATATACTGATTATAATGATATTGAAGAAGGGATAAATGCCTTAAAGTTTCTATATCATGACTTAAATAAAAAAGAAATTGTCATTGATTTAATAAAAAATGACTTTGAAAGAGTCCCAAAATCTATTTATGAAACTAATTTATATTCAAGTTTTATAATAAATGATCTTCATGATGAGGATTGGGCAGTTGAAATAATGAAAATTGGAATAGATCAAATTAGATCAAATAATACCAACGACTTGCCAAATTCAGTAGAAAAGTATGATTCTAAAGTTGATGAAACTAATGAACAAAATTCATTTTCATTAGTTTTAAGAGTTGACATAAAAGGGTTTGAACTATCAGATTATGCTCTTTTAAATTCAGACGATCTTGGGATGCTAGATATCAAGTCTAGCATTGAAAATTACTTTCCATCTGATGAAATCTACTATCAATTGATTTCAGCAACAGCAGCAGAAGTAGCATTAGAAGAAGAGTGTATTCACGTGCTATGGTGTATTATCGATATTGAAAATCAAGATCCAAATGAGTATATTCCAAATAATCAAGATATTTTTCTAGAAATTAGCGCTGAATTAGAAACTAGGATTTCCTGTTTTATTGTGCCTAAAATAGATATAACGACATTTGATAAATCCTCTCTTCATTTTGAAAACATATTGATTGCTTCGGAAGAAAAATATATGTCATATTTAGAAGGTGATTTTGACTCAGGTTTTTATTTGTGATTTATCTTAGTCTAATTTTAAATAACGATAAATTTATTTTTTGAATTTCTCAATGGAGGTTTATTTAAACATCTGGTATTCTAGATCTTGATTGAGCTATGCGATAGGAAAGAATAAAAAGTTATAGCAGCGAGTAATTGCTGCTATAACTTTTCTTAATATTGATTGTTAGTCTTTTAAAAGCCTAAGAGAGTACCCATCATTAAAAGAACATTCACTATGGGTACTACCTTCTGTATAAATTAAATCACCTGAATATCCTATTTTTGCAGCCAATATAGTTTTATCATCTTTTAGAGTTTTAGTCCAAAAACGAGTATATTCAAATTTACTTACAAAAGGACCTTGTCCCCATAAACTTGTTCTTAAACCAGCTGGGTAAGCATTAAATCCAAATTCATCAGTAGCTTTTTTGACATCTTTACAATTTTTCCATGTTTTTTTTTCTTTTGTTTTAAGTTTAAAAGATTGTTCTTCTCCACCAATGCTTTCAATTAAAATTTTAAACTCTTCTATAGTAGGTACATGGAATCCATCTGGAGCAATGCCTCTTTCATCAAGTATTGCATAACCATTGTATAATTTTCCGTAATTTGTTTCGTTTTCTGAATTGTTTTCGTAATAACACCAAGCTGGATAATCAGCTTTTTTCCATTCAAGACCATCTGTGATTTGAGGTATTTCATCTCCATTTCTAAATTTTGTTCCATTAAAATTTTCACTAGTCCATTCTTGGTTACTTATTTTTATTGTTTTCATTTATTAATTTATTATCGTAGTTATACAATAGTTATTTCAAAAGATTTTACTAATTAGTTAAAAAACTTACTTTTTAATTAAGAATTTTAAGAATCATAAAAATACAAATAATTAAAAATCAAAAATGAATAAATATTTATTTTTTGTTTTTAGATTTACTAAAAAAAATAAATGATAGTTGAAGGAATTAAAAATCAAATAACATTATTGTCAATTAATTATCATGAAATAAACGAACAATCAATAGATGGGTTTAAAGATGCCGAAATGCTAGAAAAAAAGGTTGAAGATTTATTAACTGATTATTGTGTTCAACATAATTATTTAGTAAATGGTTTTCCTACGGAAAAGAAATGTTCACCACTGGAAGAATTAGATGAAGATTATTTTTGTCGTGAACGTTATCAGTTGTATTTAGATCATTTAGTAACTCAAAATACGGATGTTGCTGATTTAATGTGGCATTATGTAAATAGTTTTTGGCCTAATCAATTTGAATCAAAATCAATTTATATAGAAACAATTAAAGAACAAATAGATTCTGGTGTTTTTTATGATTTAGAGATTTAGAATTTAAGACAACGAAAAAAGGGAATATTTAAAACATAAAAAAATTAAAGTACAACAAAATATGGATGAAGTAAAAATTGGAAATCAAATATGGATAAATCAAAATCTAAATGTTAATACTTTTAGAAATGGTGATTTAATAATTGAAGCTAAAAATCAAAGAGAATGGATAGAAGCAAATAAAAAGAAAAAACCAGTTTGGTGTTACTATGAATTTGATGCATCCAATGAAAAATTTGGTAAATTATATAATTGGTATGCGATAAATGACCAACGTCTTCTTACTCCAGAAGGTTGGAGACTAGCTACTGATTCAGATTGGACTGAATTAGATAATTTTATTTCATCCAATTCCGGTATTGATAATGAAAGTGCGATTAAATTGAAAAGTCGATCAGGTTGGATCAAGGATGAAAATGGTACTGATGATTTCGGTTTTAAAGCTTTGCCTGGAGGTTTCTGTACTGAGAAAGGACAATTTGCTTATATCAATGAAGGCGGCTATTGGTGGTCTGCTACTGAATATAACAATACTGATAGTTGGAGAAGTGCGATTGTTTCATCAGTAGCTTCATTAAATAGAAGTGCCATGAAGAAAAAATGTGGACTTTCCGTTAGGTGTATTAAAATTTAAAAAAATACAGTATTTCATAAATATTATCTAAATTAATAGAATTCAATAATTTATAATACAAATCTATATATGATTTTAAAGATTAGAACTAAAGATGCTTTAGAAGAGCTTCTTCGTCATCGTAATTCTCCTTCTTGGGTAATTGCTGAATACAGAGAAAATCAAATTAAAAAAGTTGAAATTTATCAATTTGACGGTAAAAAAGTATTAAAAGCTGATTTTGATTTAATTAGATCATCAAGAACAGAAGATAATCGATTAATAGTTGCTTTTTCAAATGCAATAATTGAAGAAACAGATTACAAATGGGTTGGTCAAAATCCTATTAAATATGAGTATTTATCAAATATTGAGGCAGTTCAAGATGAGTTAGATATTAAAGTTGGATTTTATGCTGGAAAATATAATGATTCTGAAAATCTAGAAGAATGTTGTTTTGCTGGCGATAAACCAGATTTTATTTTGTTAGGTACATTTAAAAATTTAAATGGAAAGAAAGATTTTGTAGGAAGAGTAATTACTAATTGGTGTGATGATTTACCAACAGATTCTCTAATTTATGAAGGCAAAAGTGTTTTTGACCAAGGAGGTATTGCTGAAGATGAGGAAGGAAATGATTTGTGGTTAAGTGCTTCTAAAGATTTTCCAAATTTATTAACAGAAATTGAGTCATTGTATGATTATTTAGAAATAGATTTCGATGAAGAACATTATAATTTAAGTAAAGAAATACCAGATGAATTAAGATTATATAATTTATTTGAAGGACAAATTGTAAATCTAAATGAAGTTAAAAAAAGTAATGGATTTAAATTAGGAATTGAGGTGTATTTATAAAATGTACTTTACTTAATTCGATTTAACTTAAAATTAAATAAATGAAAACTAGAGAAGAAATTCACCAAAAATTAAATGATTTAATTTTTTCAGAACTTGAAAACAGACTTGCAGCCCCTTTGTTAAATAAAGTAAGTTGTTTTAATAAAGGAGATTTTAACAATCGTTTTGATTTACGTGTTGCTAAAGATGAGAGTCAATTAGGAAATTGGTGGAGACATCCAATTTATATATTAGCTAAACCGAGCGCTGACAATGTTGTTATAAACATTACAATACAACCTCAAAGATGGTCAGAAGACAATGACAACTATGCAAATACATATAATGATGTAATAGTTCAAAAATATCAAGAAATAAATGAACTAATAGATCGTCACGAGATAAATGCATCAGATGTTAAACAAGAAATAAAAACAGAAAGTAAATTTGTTTTGTCTCATTCTTTAAGTGTTAGTTTTGACAAAACCTACCCATCAGAAGCTGATTATTTGAAATTTATAAATTTTTTAGCAGATTTATGTCTAATTACGGTTTCACTGAGTGATGAATTACCTGTTGTTGATGATACATCAAAATTAGAAGAAGCTGATTCAATTTCTAGTGAGATAGCTCCACAAGATATAATCAAATCAATATCAAATGAAAATAAAAGGGTTTATTTATTTTGTTTAAGTGTGTCTACGGATGAAGATATTCAGATAGTTTCAGAACAAATTTTTGATAAAATCCAATTAATCAAAAACTATATTGAAGATCAAATTGATAATAATGTCAATGGATTCCTTTTTGAAGAATTTAATCAATCTTATCAATTAACTAATTCTTTAAATAACAAATCTATAGATGATTCAGATTTTATGGAGTATATCTTGCAATTAGTGCAAAAATATACACAAACTGATTTTAATGGATATTTTGAATTTGAATATAATGTCTCATTTATTTTTGATATTACTTCAAATATGGATGAAGTAGGGATCATAGATGTTTGGAACGAAAAATTCTTAGAACTTTCAGCAGAAGTTGATGAAAACATTACAGTTTATGGTTATCATGAAGTTTACGAAGATGTTATCCGTCAAATTTATGATCATGGTGAATGGGAAACAGGTTTGATAGCTACAGAACAAGGATATTTTGAAGCATCTATTAGTGACTATATTCGATCTGAAGCTGGTTGGGAATATCCAAAAGAATCAATTTTTGATTTAAATATATACATAAAACAATAGCCATATATACAACTTAATCTAATTAAAGTTGCTAGTAGTAATAAAAAGTTCTTTGATTTCTCAATACGTATTATTAAAATTAATTTACATGATAGAAAATTTAAAACCAACAGAAGAATCAAATAAAATAATTATTGATGCTTTAAATAAGTTAAATAATTCACCATTATTTAACTTTTCTTTAGGTTCAAAAGAACTTTTTCATAGCAACTTTTTACACTGGCTAGCATGTAATTATTCATTGGAAGTTGGATCTGCATTTTCAAAATTTATTGATGAAAATAAATCTAATAATTTAAAACTTAAAGAAAGAGAAAGAGAAAAACAGAATATTGATTTAACTTTTATCTTCAAAGATGATTTAACTGGTGAAAATCAAACTCTTATTGTTGAAAATAAAGTTAAAAGTCTACCTACTTTGAGTCAATTAGAAGAGTATTCAAAAAATCATAATTCGAATAAAAATTATTTACTTTTGAGTTTGTATAAACCTGAATTTATTGATGAAAACAATCAGGTTATTATAAATGATACAATTAAATGGAATTTTCTAAGTTATAAAGAACTTGCAATACTCATCAAAAATATTAAACCAAAAACAGATTATGATAAATTTATAATAGATGACTATGTAAGTTTTATTGAAAATCTTAGTTTATTGGAATCTGCTATTATTATTGATTGGGAAAAAGATATATTTAATTTTTGTTCGGGAGACGAAATAGATGCAGAAATAAATTTTAGAAAATTACGTATTCATGATTTTTACCTCAAGCATAAATACAATCAAATTAAATTAAAAATTATTGATGAAATAAAAGAAATAAACAAGGATAAAAAAATCAATATCAAAACTGAAGGAGATTGGCTAGAAGGAAAGGAAGGTGAATGTTTTTTTGAAGATGGGTTTACTAGAAGTCAAGGTTTAGTGGGGTTTAAGTTTATACTAAAAAAAATAAAAGACCAATGTCCTATTGTTTTGGGTCTGCAATTACAAGGAAATTCTTTACGTTTAATTGTTGAATGCCCTGACGGTCAAGTTGCTTTGAGAACTGCTAAAGAACTTAAAGATAAAGGAGTTTGGTTTAATTTTAAAGAATTATATAAATACCAAGATAGTGTTGAAATCAAAGGAAATGGACAAAAAGAAAATTGTAAAGAATTTGCGTCATTCAGCGGGAAGTTTTTCTATAAATATGTAAACATTGATAAGATAAAGATGATTGATTTAATAAAACTTATCAGTCATTACTTTACATACCTGAATGATAATAGAGAGGAAATAGCAAGACATACAATAGTATAATCAAATTGAATCTATACTTTAATATTTTTTTGAGATAAGTGCTTTTGTTCTGAAATTTATATTTAGCTGATTTAAATGACTAATAAATTTTCAAAAAACATAAATAAATATGATGAATCAGTTTTGCAAAGAGTTGATTTACAGAAGTATTTATCTCAAAATTCACCTATTTTTCCAGTGTTAAAATTTGATATTTCTGAAAAAAGTATTTTGCAAAAATCAGAAGTAATTAAGAAGTACCCTTGGCCAAAAGACAAAGAACTTGAACCTTTTTGGAAAGAGTTCAAGAAAGAAGTAGGTAAAATGCATAAAATAGGGTATGTTCATGGTGATATTTTGAAAAAAAATTTAATTTTTGATGGAAGTAGAATAAGATTAATAGACCATGAACTCTCTTTAAAACAAGAGGGTAAGTTTAGGGTAACTTATCCTTGGGTTGATGTGGAAGATTTAAAAACAGGGGTAATAACTTTTAAAACAGATCATATCTGTATTAAGTCAACTGAATTAAGATTTTTCGATAAACTAGAGTATAAAAAATATAGAGAAACACAGCAACAAAATATTAATTTAATCATTCACCAAATTTAAATTTAGAAACAATTTTATGACTAATATAATTTCAAAATCTCGTTTTGTATCTGGCGTTCAATGTTCAAAAAAAATATTTTTCGACATTTATAGGAAAGATTTAAAGTCTCAATTATCTGAACAACAAGAATTATTATTTTCAACTGGTCACGAAATTGGTATGTTAGCTCAAAATGCTTTTCCAAATGGTAAAAACGCATCACCTGAAAATTATTATGATTTCTCTAAATCAATACAAGACACTAAAGATTGGATAAATTCTGATGTAAAAACTATTTATGAAGCTGCATTTAGTACGAAAGGTGTTTTAGCAGCTCTTGATATACTTCATCATACTGATAATGAAAGATGGGCTATTGAAGTAAAAAGTAGTTCTGAAGCTAAAAAATACCATTTAACTGATGCATCATTACAGTATTGGGTTATGAAGAATTCAGGATTTAAACCTGATAAATTCTTTTTAATGCATATTAACACAGCTTATATCAAAGAGGGTGAAATTGATCCAAATCAATTTTTTACTCTTCTAGATATAACAAATGAAGTAATTGAAAATCAAGATTGGGTAGATATGAAATTAGATGATCTTAAGAATATTCTATTGGAAATCAAAGAGCCTATTGTTGAAATTGGTAAACATTGCAGTTCCCCTTTTGAATGCGAATACAAAAATCATTGTTGGAAACACATCCCTGAACAATCTATTTTTGAACTTTATAGTCCTAAAGGATTAGATTGGAAATTATATGAAAAAGGGATAGTGAATATAATTGATATCCCAAACGATACACCTTTGAATCTTAGGCAAAAGTTACAAGTAAATGGGCAAAAAAAGTCTGAAAAATTTATTGATAAATTTAAAATTTTAGAATTTTTAAATTCTTGTAAGTTCCCTTTGTATTTTTTTGATTTTGAAACAATTTTCCCTGCTATACCTATATTAGATGGTACCAGACCTTTCCAGCAAGTTCCTTTTCAATATTCGTTACATATTATAGAGGGGGTTGATCAAGAGTATTTTCATAAAGAATTTTTAGCTGAACCGAAAGATTTTAATACGAATTCAATAGATCCAAGAAAAAAGCTTATCGATCAATTGAAAATTGACATTGGAAAAACAGGCTCTATTATAGCGTATAATGCTGCTTTTGAAATAAGTAGGCTAAAAGAATTAGCAAATGCTTTTCCTGAAGAAAAAATATTTATCGAAGATATTATTGGGCGATTTGTAGATCTTTTAATACCATTTAGAAATAGTTGGTATTATGATCCTAAAATGGGTGGATCTGTATCGATAAAGTCAGTTTTACCTGCAATTACTCCAGAATTTAGTTATGATGATTTAGAAATATCAAATGGTGGAGATGCTAGTAATACTTTTTTGAGTATGATTCATAATAAATTTAATGGAGATGAAATAAAAACGAGAGAATCGTTAAAGAAATATTGTGAACGTGATACGTTAGGAATGGTTATTATTTGGGAAGAACTTATCAAACAAACAGCTAATAATAATCTCAAATACTAGTTTTACAAATATAGCTGAAAAGATAATCGTATATAACTTAAGTTCTCTTGCATACATTTAGTAATAAATACAAGTAGTAAAATAATTAGTATAAGATTGAACCGTATCTAATAGTTTGATAAAATAAATACTTAATCAATGAATATGAGTGATAACCACCACCAACAAAATAAGCATGTAGCTGAAATAAACCCAGAAAACACAATTTTAAAAGCAATTGATATAATTATTAATGATGATCTAAAATTAAACATACTTTACTTAAATGGGTTTAAAAGTAAACTCAATGATTCAAAAAAGGAAATATTACAGAGTTATGGTAATCTTACAGCGCCTTACGTTGATCATCATAATGAAGAGAATATTTACTTAAAATATGCTAACATTGTAATAAACGAAAAGATTGATTTAATTATTGGAAGTAGTATGGGAGGTGCATTGGGTTTCTTATTGTCTTCAAATTTTAACATTCCTGCTTTATTATTTAATCCTGCAGTTCCATATTACGATGGAGAGTTAATTCCGACTCAAAAGGTTACTGCTTTTCAAAAGTGTGTAATTGGTAATTTAGATACTATTATTTTACCATCAAATACACTTAGTTTTTTAAGGGAAAATAATTCACCTAATATCTCGATAAAAGTTTTAAATGATTTGGCTCATCAAATTCCTCTAACTGTTTTCGAAAAAGAGATTGATATTTTTATGAAAGAATTATTTGAGATGAAAAAATCGATATAGAATTAACAAATCACTGCTGTATAGAAATTTAATGATTAGTTTTCTTTTATTTGTGTCGATATTGAATTTATGATTAAACATAGTGATTAGTGGCACAAGCTATCTACTATTATAATTTTCATTGATTAAAAATTGAATAAACATACTTAAATTTTTAATTGCATTCCTAAACTTAACGAATAGTAATAATTATCAATTGGTAATGCTCTAAAGTTATCATAATTATGTTCATATTGAATCAGAAAATTCAAATATTTATTTACTTC
>Ga0172376_10006996_pt1 | contig 12109 bp, 4 predicted proteins | sample Lak35m_FD_121114 | JGI IMG/M metagenome (GOLD analysis project Ga0172376, IMG submission 121114) | Freshwater microbial communities from Kabuno Bay, South-Kivu, Congo - kab_092012_35m | ecosystem: Environmental > Aquatic > Freshwater > Lake | place: Democratic Republic of the Congo: South-Kivu...
CCGGTGGCCGGGGTCCGGGCTTTCCATGCTTCCCTGCCGGGTCCTTTGGCGGCAGCGTCGGACCCATGATTCCCGTCCGCATCGTCCGCCGGATCAGGTCGGCCGTCCTCGCTGCCGCGCTCCTCGGCTGGATGGGCCCGGCGACCTCGGCCGAGGCCCCGTTCAAGCCCCTCTTCAACGGCCGCAACCTGGATGGCTGGGTCAATGTCAACTGCGCCCCGGAGACCTTCACGGTCCGTGAGGGATTGATCCATTGCGACGGGATCCCGACCGGGGCGCTGCGCACGGAGCGCCAGTACGAGAACTTCGTCCTCGAACTGGAATGGCGGCACCTGAAGCCCGGAGGCAATGCCGGGGTCTTCATCTGGTCGGGACCGATGCCCGCCCTGGGACAGCCCTTCCTGCGTGCCATCGAGGTGCAGGTGCTCGACCACGGGTACGGCAAGTCGGACTGGTTCACGACCCACGGCGACATCTTCCCGATCCACGGCTCGACCATGAAGCCCTTCGCGCCCAACCGTGGGGACCGCAGCTTCCCGAAGGAGTCCCGCAGCCTCGGTTCCCCGGACTGGAACCACTACCGCATCGTCGCCACCAACGGGGTGATCCGGCTTTCGGTCAATGGTGCCGAGGTCTCCGGCGGCACGGCCTGCAACTGGCGGCGCGGGTACATCGCCCTGGAATCCGAGGGTGGTGTCGTCGACTGGCGCAACCTTCGCCTCCAGGAATTGCCGTCCACCGGGGTCCCGGCCTCGGAGTCCGCGCCGGAGGCCCAGCCCTGGAGGAGCCTCTACGATGGACGGACCCTGCGCGGATGGAAGGTCCCGGCGCGGGCGGACGTCTGGAAAGCCGCCGACTGGACGCTCCGCGGCCAGGCTGGTGACGCCGGCGGGGACTCCGTGCTCTGGTCGGATTCGTCCTTCCGGGGCGGGGAACTGATCCTCGACTGGCGCTGGGACGGCAAGTCGGCCGACCGGGTCCCCCCGGTGGTCTTCCGGGCCCGGGGTCGTGGGACGATGCTCCGCTTGCCGGAACTCCCGGCGGTCCGTGCCGACGGCTGGAACCGCCTGCGGGTGCGCCGTTCGGGAACCGGGCTGAAGGTCTCGGTGAATGACTCGGTCGACGGGGTGTTGGTGCCGGTCCCGCGCGGCGCGTTGGAATTCGGTTTCCTGCCCGCCCCGGTGCCGGTGCAGATCTCCAGCATCTTCCGGAAGTAGGCGCCAGCCGGTGCCAAGCGGGCGAAGGCCTTGCTCCGTCATCCGCTGCCGGATCAACGGAAGCAGATGCGGCCCACGGCGTCGTCGAAGCCCTGCGCGCCGGCGATGATCTTGATCTCGACGCGCATGAAGTAGACGGGCAGGTCGCGGCGGTCGAGCTTGGGGAAGCGCACCGCATCCTTCTGGGTGGTCACCAGCATGTCGGCCCGCCGTTTCTTGCCTCGGTTCACGGCGTCGAGCACCTCCTGCTGGGTGAAGCGGTGGTGGTCGGCGTAGCGGCGCGCCAGGACGATCTCGGCGCCGAGCTCGGCGAGCTTCGACTCGAAGCTCTCGGGCTGCGCGATCCCGCTCAGGCTGGCCACGCGCCGGCCCTGCAGCAGGTCGAGCCCGCGACGCTCGCCCGTGAAGACGTCCTCGAAGTAGAGCGGGTGGTGGACGCACTCGATGATCCCGGCCCTCGGGTTCAGCCGCGAGATGCGCTCGCGCAGGGCCTCCGTCCTGCCGTTGCTCTTGGTCAGGAAGATCACGCTCGCCCTGGCCAGATGGGAGGGCGGCTCGCGCAGGGTGCCGCGCGGCAGCAGGTGCTCGTTGCCGAAGGGTTGCTGGCAGTCGATCAGGACCACGTCGGTGCGCCGGCCCGCGAGTCTCCAGTACTGGAAACCGTCGTCGAGCAGCAGCGTGTCGCAGCCGAAGTGCTCGACGGCGTAGCGCCCGGCCTTGACCCGGTCCTTGTCGACGAGCACGACCACGTCCCGGAGGTTCGAGGCCAGCATGTAGGGCTCGTCGCCGGCCGTCTCGGAGTCGAGCAGCAGCGACTGGCCGTCGGACACCACCCGGGGCGGCGTGGTGTCCTCGCGCAGCAGCAGCTTGTCGAGGAGCCGCTCGGACACCGGCCTCGGCTTCGAGCGGTAGCCGCGGGACAGGATCGCCACCTTGCGCCCCGCGTCCTGCAGCGCCCGGGCGAACTTCTCGACCACCGGTGTCTTGCCGGTGCCTCCCACGGTGAGGTTGCCGACGGCGATCACCTGCACCCCGAGGGTCGCGTCGCGCAGGATGCGGAGGCTGTAGAGCAGGCGCCTGAGCTTCACGATGCCGGCGAAGACATGCGACAAGAGGGCCAGCAGGCCTCGGATCATCGACGCCTTGCGCCCCGGCAGATCCTCGAGGATCACCGCCAACAGGTAGGTTTCCGCCTCCTCCGTGAATTTCTGCCAACGCTCGCGCACCGGGCGTCGACGATGTCACCGGGCCGGTCCTTCGGGAAGATTTCCGTGCGAGGCGATGGAATCGGGTTGTCAAGAGCGGGCGATCGGGATTATTTGAAACGAAATTTCCCGGCAGGAACCGACCATGAACCGCCCCAACAGACTTCCCGGACACCAGGTGCCTGGCCGGGGTGCCGACGGGTGTCCGGCACCCCGGGGTTTCCGCCGATCCCCCCCTTCGACTTTCAACGTGCCGGTGTCCCTCGGAGCCGTCCTCGGCCCCGTGGGCGCGCCGTCGCGTTGGACCTAACAACACAACAACAACAAACTCAGAGTGAAACCCACCCAATCCAACTCCCCGTCCCGCGCCTGCGCCCTCGCTGCGGCCAAGGCCCCCGCCAAGAAGGCCGCTCCGGCCAAGAAGGCCGCCCCGGCCAAGAAGGCGGCTCCCGCCAAGAAGGCCGCCCCGGCCAAGAAGGCGGCCCCCGCCAAGAAGGCCGCTCCTGCCAAGAAGTGACGATTCGGTCGTCGATCCGGCGGTTTTGCTTGCCAAATCCGCCGGATCTCGTGCTTCCGGGCACCCTGTGAACAACGTGGGGACAATGCCCGAAAACTTGTTCTAGCGGTACCGGTTGCTTTGTCCTAGAAGCCTCGCCCGCCGGCGAACAAAACGCGGCGGACCGAAGAACAAACCAAGCCAACACACGATGCATGCCTCCCCTGCGGAACCCCGGAAAACCTCGTCTTTCGGGCTTTTCATCGGATCCTTGGCCGTTGTTGGCGTCGACCGTGGGCTCGGGTCGGGGTTGCATTCCCCCGCCAAAGAGGCCCAATCACGCGGTGCCTGTTCGGTGCGTTGACCGGATGCGGTGAATAAGACCCAAATCCGAGACCCTTCCAGACCCTCCGAGGCCCCTTTCCAAGATTTCATGTCCGATCAACCTCAAGCCCTGTGGCAGGCGGCGCAGCAGAGCCTCCGGGGCATGCTCAAGACCGAGTTGTACAACCTTTGGTTCGCGCCCGTGACCGCCCGGTGTCTGGACGGTGACATCCTCACCCTCGAGGTGGCCGACGAGTTCTGCGAGTTCTGGTTGAAGGACAACTACCTCGACGTGCTCCGCTCGGTGATCAGCCGCGCGGCGATTCGTCCCATCGAGGTGCAGTTCGCCATCCGGGTGGCCGATCCGGCCGCCGCATCCGCCGCCTCAGCCGACGCGCCGGCCGACCGGAAGGCGGTGGCGCCCGAGCCCGTTCCGGTCGCCAGGACCCGTCCGGCGGACCGCGCGGGCGATGGCCGCTCCGGCGAGACGCAGCGCAAGCCGGAGGGGATCTTCAATCCCAACAACACCTTCGAGACCTTCGTGGTCGGTGCCAACAACCACCACGCGCATGCGGCGTGCATGGGCGTGGCCCAGAAGCCGGGCCACACCTACAACCCGCTGTTCCTCTTCGGCGGGGTGGGGCTCGGCAAGACCCACCTTCTCCAGGCCATCGGGCACCATGTGATGGCCCACAAGAAGAACGCCCGGATCGGCTACCTGTCCTGCGAGCGGTTCACCAACGAGTTCATCGAGGCCCTGCAGAACAGCCAGATCACCAAGTTCCGCAAGAAGCACCGCGAGCTGGACGTGCTGCTGATCGACGACATCCAGTTCCTCCAGGGCAAGGAGCGCATCCAGGAGGAGTTCTTCCACACCTTCAACGCCCTCCATGACGCCCACAAGCAGATCGTCCTGACCTGCGACCGGCCAGCCAACGAGATCCAGGGCCTTGAGCGGCGCCTCATCTCACGCTTCGAGTGGGGCATGACCGCCGACCTCAAGGCGCCGGATGTCGAGACGCGTCTGGCCATCCTCAACAAGAAGGCGGCGGCCCTGAGCGTGAGCCTGCCCGAGCAGATCATCCTCTTCCTGGCCAACCGCATCCGGACGAACATCCGTCGCCTGGAGGGAGCGCTGGTCCGCGTGGCTGCCTACGCCCAAATCTCCGGCAAGGCGCTCGACCTCGAGACGGTCGAGACGCTGCTGCGCGAGATCCTCCAGGAGGAGGGCAAGGTGGCGATCTCGGTCGGCGAGATCCAGAAGCGGGTCGCCGACTACTTCGACATCCGCCTGGCCGACATGACCAGCAAGCGGCGTCCGGAGAACATCGCCTTCCCGCGCCAGATCGCCATGTACCTGGCCCGCCAGCTCACCGAGCACTCGCTCAGTGCGATCGGCGAATCCTTCGGCGGCCGCGACCACGGCACCGTGCTTCACGCCTGCCGCCAGGTGCGCGACCGCATGGAGGTCGAGGCCAAGGTCCGCCAGGACGTCGGCTACCTCGAGAAGCAGTTGACCCGCTGAGGCCTCGTGCGGCCGCCGCCGCCGCCGGCCTGCCGGAGTTCTCGGCTGGAAACCGGCCGACGATCCGACGAGTGTCGGGACGTGGCCTCCTGCGGTTCCCCATCGACGTTCCTGTCGGCCCTGTCCGGATTCCTGGTGGCGGGATTCCCGCTGCCCGGGCTCGCCGGGGCGGCGTCGGGGGCCGCCGCACCGGCCGGCTTCGACCTGCTCGAGGCGCGGACGACCGGCATCGCCTTCACCAACCGGGTTCCCGATTCCCGCTACCTGACCAACCAGATCCCGCTCAACGGTTCCGGGGTCGCCCTCGGGGATGTGGACGGCGACGGACGTCCCGAGGTGTTCCTGGCCGGGTATGCCGGGGGCGGCGCCCTCTATCGCAACCTCGGCAACTGGACCTTCGAACGGGTGACGGAAAAGGCCTTCGGCGCGGGCGTGCTTTCCGCCCTGGAGGGCACGGGCTCGGTGCTGGCCGATGTCGACGGCGACGGCGACCTGGACCTGCTGCTCAACACGCTGGGCCAGGGGACCCGGCTCTTCCTGGGCGACGGGGCCGGCCGGTTCACGGCCGGGGCGGTGCTCAATCCGCGCCGGGCGGGATCGAGCCTGTCGCTGGCCGATGCCGACGGCGACGGCGACCTCGACCTCTACGTGGCCAACTACCGGACGGTCACCGTGCGGGATGATCCCAAGGCCAAGTACTCGATCCTCGAGGAGAACGGCCGGCAGCGCGTCGTGGCCTACAACGGTCGATCCACCGACGAGCCCGACCTGGTCGGCCGCTTCACCATGACCCCGGCCGGACCGCGCGAGAACGGGGAGGTCGACGTCCTCTATCTCAACGATGGCAAGGGCGGGTTCACGGAGGTGTCGTGGACCGGCGGCGCCTTCCTGGCCGCGTCCGGGCGTCCGATCGATTCGGCCCCGCAGGACTGGGGCCTGAGCGTGCTCTTCCGCGACCTCACCGGGGACGGCCGTCCCGACCTGTACGTCTGCAATGATTTCCACTCCGAGGACCGTTTCTGGATCAACGACACGCCCCCGGGCGGGCCGGTGCGGTTCCGGGCCGCGCCGGCCCACGCCCTGCGCCACACCAGCGCGTTCTCGATGGGCGTCGACGCCGCAGACATCGACCGCGACGGCGTGGACGACTTCCTGGTGCTGGACATGCTCAGCCGCGACCACCGCCGCCGGAACTTCCAGATGGATGGCCTGCCGCCGGGGTTCTACCAGCCGGGCACCTGGGACGACCGTCCGCAGTTCTCCCACAACACGCTCTTCCTCGGGCGGGGGGATGGCACCTTCGCCGAGATCGGCCGACTGGCGGGCCTCAGCGCCAGCGAATGGTCGTGGACCCCCGTCTTCCTCGACGTGGACCTCGACGGCTACGAGGACCTGCTGGTCTCCAACGGCCACGAGATGGACATGATGGACGTCGATGTGGCGGCCCGGGCCGAGGCCATGAAGGCGGGCCGGGCGATGGGCCAGCGCGAGATGCTCGAGATGCGCCGGATGTTCGCCCGCCTCGACACGCCCAACGCCGCCTTCCGCAACCGGGGCGACCTGACCTTCGAGGACGTCACCGCCGCCTGGGGCTTCGACGCGCCCGGCGTGGAGCATGGCATGGCCGCCGGCGACCTCGATGGCGACGGCGACCTGGACCTGGTGCTCAACACGCTGAACGGCCCGGCCAAGGTGTACCGGAACCGGGGGACGGCCGCCCGCCTGGCGGTGCGCCTGCGCGGCCCGGCGGGCAACACCCGGGGCATCGGGGCGCGGATCCGTGTGGTCGTGCCGGGATTGCCCGTCCAGACCCAGGAGATGATGTCCGGAGGCCGGTATCTCTCGGGCGACGAGGCCCTCCGCTGCTTCGCCCTGGGGTCCGCCGGCGCGGCCGAGGTGACGGTGACCTGGCGCGATGGTCGGGTGACCCGCCGGACCGGCGTGGGACCCGGCGTGGTGGAGATTCATGCGGAGGGTCCGGTCGAATCGGCGCCGACCGCCCCGGCCGCCGCCGTGGTCCCGGCGACACCCCCCCGGTTCGAGGCCCTGACCGACCGCCTGGCCCACGTCCACATCGACACGCCCTTCGACGAGTTCGCCCGCCAACCCCTCAAGCCCCTCGACCTCGCCCAGGCCGGTCCGGGCGTGAGTTGGGCCGATGTCAACGGGGACGGCCGCGACGACCTGCTGGTGTCGGCGGGCCAGGGCGGCACCCTGGGGGTCTTCACCAACGATGCCCGCGGGGGCTTCGCGGCCCTGGCGTTGCCGGCGCTCCTCAAGCCGGCGGCGCGGGACCTGTCCACCGTGCTGGTCCTGCGGGGGATGATCCTCGCCGGCATCAGCAACGCCGAGGACGGCGCCACCAACGGCGGTGCGCTGCGGGTGGTCGATCCGGCCGGCGGCGCCAGCGGTGAGGTCCTGAGCGGCCGGGCCTGCCCCGTGGGCTCCATGGCGGCGGCCGATGTCGATGGCGACGGGGAACTCGAGATCTTCGTCGGCGTCCGCGAGGTCCCCGGTCGCTACCCCGAGCCTGCGGGTTCGTTCCTGGTGCGCAACCGCGGTGGCCGCCTGGGTATTGATGGGCGCTTCGAGGCGCTGGGCCTCGTGCAGGGTGCGGTGTTCACCGACCTCGACGACGATTCCCGGCCCGACCTGGCGGTGTCCACCTCGTGGGGTCCGATCCGGCTCTTCCGCAACCGCTCGGGCCGGCTCGAACCCTGGGATCCGCCGCTGCGGGGCCGGGGCCTGCCGGCGGGTGTCGAGCGGTTGTCGCAATGGACCGGTCTCTGGCTGGGCCTCACGGCGGGCGACTTCGACGGCGACGGGCGCATGGACCTGGCCGCCGGAAACTGGGGGCGCAACCACTTCCTCGGCGCCGACGCCCGTCATCGGCCGCTGAGGATCCGGCATGGCGACCTGTTGGGCGACGGGATGTGGGACGTGCTCGAAAGCCATGTCGGCCCCGACGGGCGGGATTGGCCGGTGCGCCGACGTCCGGCCCTGGCGGGGTTGGTCCCGGAGGCGGCCCGGCGCTTTCCCGATGCCGGTTCCTTCGGCAAGGCCGCGATGGTCGACCTCTTCGGGGCCGCCCTCGACGCCTTGCCGGTGGTGTCGGCCCTCAACCTCGATGCCGGGGTGCTGCTCCACCGTGGGGATCATTTCGAATGGCGGCCCTTTCCGGTCAGGGCCCAGGTGGCCCCGTCCTACGGGTTGGCGGTCGCCGACTTCGACGGGGATGGCAGCGAGGATGTCTTCCTCTCCCAGAACCACTTCGGCGTCCACCCCGACGATGCCCGTTACGATGCGGGCCGTGGACTGCTGCTGCTTGGCTCGGGTCGCGGCGACTTCCGGGCGGACGAGCACTCGGGCGTCGTGGCCTGGGGCGAGCAACGCGGCGTGGCGGTCGCCGATTTCGATGCCGACGGGCGCACCGACCTGGCCCTCGGGCAGAACAGCGGGCCGACCCTGCTCTTCGCCAACCGCTCGGCCCGCCCCGGGCTGCGGGTCCGGCTGGTCGGACCCGCCAGCAACCCCTCGGGCATCGGGGCCTCGCTGCGGTGGATCGCCTCGGGCACGACGGGGCCACGTCGAGAGGTTCGCCTGGGGGGCGGGTACTGCAGCGTCGACAGCCCGGTGACCGTCCTGGCCTCGGGCCGTGCCGCCGGCGAGGTCGAGGTGCGGTGGCCGGGCAGCCCGGTGCGCCGCGTGCCCGTGGCGGCCGGGTTGGCCGAGATCACCGTCCCGGTCCCGGGACGACCGACGCCATGAGGCCCCGATCCTTCCATGCGTCGGCCCCGCAAGCCGCCTCGACGCTCCTGCGGATGCTGCTCCTGATCCTCCTTCCGGGAGTGGGCGGCGGGCTGGTGCCCGGGTCCCTGCCGGTCGCCGCCCAGGGGTCGCCAGCCGTCGGGCCGTGGACCCCCGGTGCCCCGCCGGGCCTTCGGCGTCTCACGCCGGTGCCCCGGCCTGCCGCCCCCCAGGCCCCGGGTTTCACCCGGTTGCCGGCGGCCTCGCTGGGCATCGACTTCACCAACCGGCTCTCCGAGGCCCGGGCCGTGACCAACCGCAACCTCGCCTCGGGGTCCGGGGTCGCCCTGGCCGACGTCGATGGCGACGGCCGGGTCGACGTGTTCCTCTGCGGGCTCGACTCGCCGAATGCGCTCTACCGCAACCTGGGCGACTGGCGTTTCACCAACGTGACCGACCGGGTCCTGCCCGGGGTGTCGTGGCTCAACCCGTCCTCGGCCTCCAACGACTCGACCGGCGCGGCCTTCGCCGACGTCGACGGCGACGGCGATCCCGACCTGCTGGTCAACCAGCTCGGGGGCGGCACCCGGCTGTGGCGGAACGACGGGTCCGGCCGATTCCTCGAGGCCACCGACGAGGCGGGCCTGCGATCCCGTTCCGGCGCGACCTCGATGGCCCTGGCCGACGTGGACGGGGACGGCGACCTCGACCTCTACGTGGCGAACTTCCGCCCCACCACCATCCTCGACCAGCCGAACACCCGCTACCAGTTGCGCCAGACCGACGACGCCACCGTTGTGGTGGCGGTCAACGGCCGAGCGGTGACCGCTCCCGACCTCACCAACCGCTTCGAGATCCGGCCGACCGGGGAGGTCGTCGAGATGGGTGAGGCCGACGTGCTCTGGCTCAATGACGGCCGGGGCCGGTTCGCGGCCGTGCCGTGGACCGCGGGGGCCTTCCTCGACGCCTCGGGCAAGGGCTTGACGGCGCCACCCCGCGACTGGGGCCTGGCGGTCCGCTTCCAGGACCTCACGGGCGACGGGCGGCCCGACCTCTACGTCTGCAACGACCTGCACACGCCGGACCGCATCTGGATCAACGACACCGGGCCCGACCGCGTCGTCCGCTTCCGGGAATTGTCCCCGGCGGCGCTCCGCAGCAATCCCACCTTCTCGATGGGGGTCGATTTCGGGGATTTCGACCGGAACGGCCACGTGGACCTCTTCGCCGTGGACATGTTCAGCCGCAACCGCGCCTGGCGGCATACCCAGACCGCCGGGATGGCTCCAACCCTCCGGATGCCGGGCCGGGCGACCGACCGGGCGCAGGTCCAGCGCAACGTGCTCCAGCTCGGCCGAGGGGATGGCACCTGGGCCGAGGTCGCCTGGCAGGCCGGTGTCGAGGCCAGCGAGTGGTCCTGGGGACCGCTGGTGCTGGATGTCGACCTCGACGGGTTCGAGGACCTGCTGGTGCCCAACGGACAGTGGCGCGACTTCCAGGACGGCGACGGCGCCCGCCGCATCGCCGAGGCCCAGCGACGCGGCGCGTTGAAGACCCCCGCCGAGATCGCCGCAGTGGTGGGTTCCTTCCCGAGGCTGGCCACCCCCAACGCGGCCTTCCGCAACCGGGGCGACGCCACCTTCGAGGACGTCTCGGTCGCCTGGGGGTTCACCCTCGACTCCATCTCGCAGGGCGCGGCCCTCGCCGACCTCGACGGCGACGGCGACCTCGATGTCGTGATGAACGACCTCATGGACGCCCCGGCCTTCCTCCGGAACAACACCCCGGCGGGCCGGGTCCTGGTCCGCTTGCATGGCCTCGCCCCCAACCCGGGCGGCATTGGCGCGTCGGTGACCGTGACGGCGGCCGGCCTGCCCGACCAGACCCAGGAGATCTTCGCCGGGGGCCGCTACCTCGGGGGCGACGATCCGGTGCGGACCTTCGCCACGGGTGCCGCGGCCGCGGTGGCGGTCCGGGTACGCTGGCCCTCGGGTCGGGTCGCGCGGTGGGCCGATCTTCTGGCCGGTTCGGTCGTCGAGCTGTGGGAGGATGCCGCCGTGGCCGTCCCGGGATCATCGCCGACGATGCCCCAGCCCGTCCGGTGGTTCGAGGACCGGACCGCCAGCCTGGCCCATCGCCACGAGGACGAGCCCTTCGACGACTTCGGCCGCCAGCCGGCCCTGCCGCACCGCTTGTCGCAGGCGGGGCCCAGCCTGGGCTGGACCGATCTCAATGGCGACGGCCGGCCCGACTTGGTGATCGGCGCGGGACGTGGTGGGCGACCTGGCATCCGTGTCCAGGGCACGAACGGCGGCTTCGAGGCCCGCGAGACCCCGCCCTTCCATCGCCCCACCAGCCGGGACCTGAGTTCCCTCCTGCCGATCCAAGGCATCCTGCTGGCGGGGGTCTCGAACTACGAGGATGGCCTGACCAACGGCGGTGCGCTGCGGATGTACGACCCGGCCGGCGGTCGCAGCGGGGAGATCCTCGTCGGGGCGGCCTTCGCGGTCGGACCGCTTGCCGCGGCGGATGTCGATGGCGACGGATCGCTGGAGGTCTTCGTCGGCGGTCGGTCGGTCCCGGGACGGTATCCCGAGCCGGCCGCCTCGCTGCTCCTGCACAACCAGGGAGGTCGGCTCGCCCCGGCGGCCCGGTGGGAGGCCCTCGGGCTGGTGACCGGGGCCGTGTTCACCGACCTCGACGGCGACGGGCGCCCGGACCTGGTCGTGGCGCGCGAGTGGGCACCACCCCGGTTTTTCCGCAACGAGGCGGGCCGGTTGGTCGAGTGGAACCTGCCCATCGAGGGCGTGCCGGGCACCTTGTCCGGGCTCTGGAATGCCGTGGCGGCCGGCGATTTCGACGAGGATGGCCGCATGGACCTGGTTCTGGGCAACTGGGGGCGCAACACCCGCTGGAAGGCCTCGGCCGAGGCTCCCCGTCGGCTGTGGTATGGGGACTTCGGCTCCGGCCAGGGATTCGACCTGGCCGAGAGTTGGTTCGATCCCGTGGCACGTTCCGACCGGCCGGAGCGCGAGATGGGCCTCTGGGCGGCGCTCTTCCCGGCGATCCGGGAACGGGTCGACTCCCTGGCGGCCTTCTCCAAGGCCACGCTGCCGTCGCTCCTGGGGGAGGCGCTTGCCGGGGCCCGATCGGTCTCGGTCGACACCCTCGACTCCGTGCTGCTGCTCAACCGGGGCGACCGTCTGGTGGCCAAGCCCTTGCCGGCGGTGGCCCAGCGCGCTCCGGTGTCGTCGCTGTGCGTGGCCGACCTCGACGGCGACGGGCATGAGGACCTCTTCCTCTCGCAGAACTTGTCCACGTCCCATCCGTTCGCCGAGCGCCTCGACTCGGGGCGTGGTCTCTGGCTTCGGGGCGACGGCCGGGGGGGCTTCGTGGCGGAGGAAACCTGCGGGGTGGATGTCCCGGGCGACGGCCGGGGCGTCGCGGCCGGCGACTACGACCTTGATGGCCGGGTGGATCTGGCGATCGCCCAGAACGGGGCCGAGACCACCCTCTGGCGCAACCTCCGGGCGACCCCGGGCATCCGGGTGCGCCTGACGGGCGCCCCGGGCAATCCACAGGCCGTCGGGGCCCG
>Ga0172376_10006997_pt1 | contig 12108 bp, 8 predicted proteins | sample Lak35m_FD_121114 | JGI IMG/M metagenome (GOLD analysis project Ga0172376, IMG submission 121114) | Freshwater microbial communities from Kabuno Bay, South-Kivu, Congo - kab_092012_35m | ecosystem: Environmental > Aquatic > Freshwater > Lake | place: Democratic Republic of the Congo: South-Kivu...
ATAAACAGCAAAATTCAAAATTTCCGCAGGAATTTGTTTTGTCAATTCATCTAGGGTTTTTCCTTCGGCTGGATATTCCCAAATAGATTGATAAGAATCCCAATCCCTGATAGTTTGTTCCCAGATGTAAAGTTCATTTTCTCGGTAGCGAGTCCATGCATCAAGAGTGATTTCTTTAGGAGAAACGACCACTGCTGTTTTCTTGATTTTTCTGTTTACGAAATTGAATGCATCGTACAACAAACAGGTGACATTGTATTCACCGGCGAAAGGCAAAAAATGAGCTAGTTTATTGTAATCCAAAACATTGCCACGGAAAGAAAAGGAATATCCAGATCCAGGTTGCGTTGAAGATTTTTCGATAATCCACTCAATTTCATTGTAGGCAGAAAAATCGATTGTGTCCCATGTCAAGGAGGTAGGCTGAGATGTAAATGTTGGCAAAGACATCGACGTCCAGGATTGCCCCATTTCGTCCCAAACCCATCTGTCAATCATCAGCTCGAGAATCAAAGGCATTCCAATTGGATTAATATACGGACCACCCACGATAGGGTCAATAAATTGTATTCCATCTTGGTTAGAATCTCCTAGAAATTGAAGCTGACCGTTTTCTTTGAAGTAGTAAAAATTCGAGATTGCTGTTTGCATCGCATAATTTTGATCCCCCGTGTAATTTTGATTGTTGAATAAAGGCGGCACGGTGTTACCAAAATCAGAAATGGGAGAAGGACTAAGAGTAATTTGACCATTCAATGAAGATGTGTTGACTGTCGAATAATAATATAAAGTGGTTTGTTCCTGTGGGTTGACTTCCAACACAACTATCCCTCCACTTGCCCCGTTGTTTTGAACTCCTAGTGGATCTATCTGTGTTAAATTAGACTGTGTAGTCAGATAAAAATCATATCCGGGAGTCAACAAATTAAAATTGTAGGTTTTACCCAAATTCAAGTTAAATGTGGGGTTATTTCCAGTTGCACCAAATAGAGAGGTTGATGTTCCGGTAGCTCCAGCAAAACGAAAAACATTACCAGAAGGACCCGCAATAGTCACATTAACATTGATGACATCGTTATAATTCATTGGGGCCTGAATTCCGTAAGGATCTTGTCTTGTTCCAAAGGCTCTAAGATCTTCGATAAACCCAAAATCTGGATTTGTAATAAAATCGACGTTGTTTCCAGATTCAATGTCGCTCCGGTCTAAAAAATCAGTCCATTCTTTCGTGTTATAAACATTGAAATAAACTCCTTCTCCGGTGATATCTACAATCCTAGCATTTAGAGGCAAATAAGATTGTTTCAGCCTTTTCTTTAAAGCAAACAACTTCAATAGAACTTCTTCCTGGGTAAAAGCAAAGGTTTCCTGAGTAATCGGATATCCATATGGATCTAACTCATCGTTAGCTCTAACAATATCGTAATATAATCCAAACAGAGCAGTTTTTTTATAAGTTCTGCTGGGGACAAGGGTTTCTTCCCCTGAAATATCCAACACATATTCTCCATCCTCATTCGGGCCATAAGTTTGGATTAATCGATATTTACCTGTGTTAGGGTTGTCTAAAACATCTGCAATCAAAGATTGTTGATTTGGAAACAGGGTGTTTCCGTAATTGTTCAAAAATTCCTGATTCTGTTGCAAAGGCTGTAACTTCACCTTGTTGAAATTCAAATTTAACCAGTATTCTTTGATTCGAAGATCCTGATAACCAAAGAATTTTAAGGCTCCAATCAGACCTTTATAACTTCCAATATAAGGAAAGATGTCCTCTCCAGCAACCATCAATTCTTTCCTCTTTTCGTTGATTTCAACGTAGTTTGGTAAGATTTCATTTGGATCGTGGCCTCTTAAAATAACAGAATCAGTACCGAAAAAAGCACGACCTAAATTTTGTGTAGCACGTCTAGTCTCGAGTCTTCTCCGACGATTTGACCATAAAATAAGATCTCTGCAATTTTATAGGGTGATTGGACGCCGTAAGTAATGTCTTCTACAATCAGTTTCCTCTCGTAAATATTTGAAGCAATGTCCCCTGCATTGATGGCAACATTTATTTGTAAAGATCTAGATGGTGTTCCTGACTCTGGGGTTTGGATATACCCATTAACATAGACGTCATTTGAATTTTGGATGACCGGAATGGCTATGTTTTGAAAATTTAAAATCGAAGGAAATCCTTGTAATTCGGGATCGTTTTCCACGATCTGATAGGTAAAAATGATGTCGGATATATCTACGTCGCCGTAGCTGGAATTTTCCCAGCGGGTACGCCACAAAGGGGAATTAGAGGCACCCGTTGCTCCTGTGTGGGGGAATCCCAGAAAAATTTGACCTGTAGAGGTATCTTTAAATTGTTGAACAATAAAGAGCTGCTCATTTTCATACAAACCAGCAGAGACCTCATCGAAAAAAATCGAACCGTTGTAGTAACCCCCTGGTAAATTTTCATATCGAGTAGAACAATACACTGGCGTTCCCCCGGAGATGAAAGGAGATCCTAAGTTTTGCGAGGTGGTTAGTGTTATGACTCCTCCGGACAAACTCGCAGATGAAATAATACAAATTAAAGTTTGGGCTGGGTAGTAGGTGAAAGTCAGCATTACCTTCGTGCCTTGTGTCAATGAGGTCACAATAGAATTAAACCAAGGCACAATAGAAAATCCACTTTGATCGGTGACACTCAGGTAAATCAAATTTGAACTCAGATTTTGCAAAGACATTAACCCGGAGGTAGGAGTAATCGTGGTGGGATCTGATAGGTAATTAAAAGTAGCTGCCAAAGGGCCAGATGCAGTGGGCCCAATATATTCAAAATTAAGGGGCTTTCCTTTTTTATTGAAAAATCTGAGGGAAGAACTGGTCATAACTTAAAAAACCCTTCTGTTGTTAAAAGGAACCGTGTAATTAAAATAATTTTTAATTTGCTTAACACTTTCAATTAGAGCGTACACTACCTTTTGGTAATAAGACAAAATCAAATTTTTATTAGGATCTACGAACAACAAATTCGACATGGTTCTTTGGAAAATTTCATTTTTGTAAATAAATCCTTCGTAACCAAAGTCATTAATTGAAGATTGAATGTCTACGATGTTTTCCGTGGGATCAAACACATACCATCTTCTTTTGGGGTTGATCTGTGTCATTTGACTCATGATTGACTGGTAAATTGTGAAAGATGTACACGGAGCGTATTGCACCTGACCGGTTGAGCTAACAACAGCTGTCCTATATCCAGAACATCCTAAATTATAAGATCGAATCTCCGCTTGTTGTAAGGTGGGATAAAGATCACCGGAGGTTTCAAAAGAAGGGGTTGTGCTTTTGAATTTCACTCCACTCATGGTATAGGAATTGACGGTACCTTGAGGAAAATTGGGGGAAAAATCTTGTGCCATACTCTATTGATTTTGTGCTATAATTTTAGCTCTTTGTTCGGAATTTAATTGGGCGGAAAGAGTTTTAGGAACCAAAGAAGAAATCACGATGTTTAAGGCAGAAGGCTTACCCGGGACAATTCCAACCTCATAATATGTTCCATATCGATCTGTCCACCCACCTCTAAGTAAAATTAATTCTCCGGTACTAATTAAAATATCACCAAAATCATCTAATCCAATTTGACGATTAAGTTGGGAGGTGCTAGCATTGGGCAATTTATCCACGGTAGCATGATATTCCTCGTTGGTCTGACCCACAAAATAGAAAGAGACAGAGTCTACGCCTTCTATAGCTTCTACGATCGCAATAATGTCGGACTTTGGAATCTTGTCTCTTCTCTTTAAATTTAAAAAGTACTCAGAAATAGAACTCCTGGCTTTATCCTTGATAATTTCGGGATCATAACCTTCAAAAACAGACAACACCAAATTACCAACAAAATTTTGAATTACTGGATCTAGAATTTTAAGCACCGTGGTAGCAATCATTTGGCCGGAGTCCTCCAATAAATTCAAAACAGAAAGCTTCTGAACCGTAGTTAAAACAAAACTTTCTGCAGGCACATCGAAATAATCCTGCCCACTTAAAATATTGATGGACACATCGGGAACAAGAAAAAGGTAAATGACATTATCATCATCTAGAAAATCATCACCGTATGTGTTGAACGCGTGAATTTGTGAAAAAATATTAAACCTCTGTAAATAAATTTCATAATTTTCAGAGTTAGCAAACACAAAAGCTCTGGATGTTTTGGGGGCAACCAAACGAGTTAATTCAATGGGTTCCGGGTCACTACCAAATAAAGGATCTAACACCCCTAAAATGGAAAGGTATTCATTTAAATTTACTTCCTTCCCAAATAGATCTGTCCCCGTGTCCATAAATCGATATGTCAACTGTAAGTCTTTTCTGGAAGCAATATTACCATTAAATCCACTAGTTTGAAGATAAGACACGTTGATAAAGCTTCCTCTTAAAGGGGGTTGCCCAAAATTACTATTGCCAAAATAAATGTCGATCCCCTCAGAAATTCCAGATTTTACCAAATATCCTTTCCCATTCAAGGGAATATCGTACAAAGAAAAGTACTGTTTCCAGGGCAAATCGTTAACCGAAACGTCCACATAAAATTGGTCGATTAATGTGCCGGACTTGGAAACAACATTATAACTTTGTAGAGCTTCCCCCGTTCCAGTAAAAGTAGAGGTTTGAAAGGAACCTTGGACAATTTTGTAATTGAAAGTCGCTCCTCTATTCAGTGGGATTTTCACGGACGGCCCATTAATGAGCAAGGTGTAAATCAAACCATTTTGTTCACACTGAATTTTAGGTCTACCAGATAAAATCACTGCTCCCCCACCCACATCGGATTCTTTTAAATTCCAAGAAATTGCAACTTCACCCTGGGCAGCCATACCTCTAACTGGATCATAGCCTGCTATTCTGGCTAAACTTTTGATTGAATAATCCCTGCTGGCCTGGTAAATGTTTAACTCTGTGATTGAATCCTCGATAAAATACAAAATTAATTGAGAAATATTTTCTAATACGAATAGAATTTGACCCCATGCAGAAGCCACAGTAAATACATTTCTGGTTTGATTGTAAGTTATTTGAAGAAAATTATAGGTGTCATTTAACAGACCCCTAATCAGGATGTTGTTTTTTTGAAAAATATTATTCGCCATTCTTTTAGGTTAATTTCAATGTGATCGTAGGGCTTTTGTTCCCATAACTCGGAATGAAAAAATTTAGATACACAATATCTCTTTCGGTACCAGCATAAAATTGAACGTCAAAATAACCACCAAGCTGGGCGAAAATAGGCACATAATTAGTTAGTTGTCTATTGATTTCATCGGTCAAAGATTTTTGGGAGAGTTCCATGCTAAAAACTAACTCCTCTAAACTAAGTCCAAATGATGGATCTCCAAGAACCTCGCCCTTGATTGTCATTAACAACATTTTTAGCTGACCGATGCAAATTTCGATCGGGTCCGTAGTTTCTAAAACATCGGATTTGTAGTTGGGATCTCCGGGTTCTCTGTTGTAAATTTCTATCATCGGGAAATTGCTTTCCCATTATATATCCGGCTGAAGGAAGAAGGTAAAAAAACTGTTACTTTATTTTTTTTATCAAAATACCTATTAATAAGTCAATTCCACTGTAAAAAATAAGATGGAGTATTTTCCCCATTTATCATGGCCATCACCTCTTGTAGCTCTGCTGAAGCCTCTTGACTCAAAGTCGAGGTGTTAACCCTCACTCCTCCAGGAAGGTTGTAATCAAAAGCACTTAGAACCTTAACCAAAGACTGTTTAGCTTTGGCAAAACAGTATCTAATAAATAATTCGTCGTTATACAATTCATAGTCTTCAATCGCTACGTAACAACTTACAACCACCGCTTGGGTCAAATTGTAACCGTTTTGATTTTGGGAAGTTGACTGAGTTGCTGGTCTCACTGGATCCCTACCTAAAATTGTCAACTTCTTTGTGTTTTTGTTCCAATTAAACGCGTACGTAGGTAAAAGATATGCCCTGGCCAGGTCAAAATAAGAATACATGACTGTTCTGTACACAAGATTATCTCCAGTAAACGGAGAAAGAAGAAGTTCAGATCCGATTAATTTCGAATCACCAAAGTCTTTGTCCGGAGTCCCAGAAATACCGTTACCGTTGGTTTCTCTGACGTCGAAGACCGTCACGATTTTATCCGGCAGCTGAACCTGACGGGTGTTTCTAAACTGTGGAGTTTGGAAAAAAGCTCCACCCAAAACAAAGTACCTTTTTTCAACAGCATACTGGTAGTTGTCGTACATCCATGCCTTTGCCCTGGTGATAATCCTGATGATCTCCTGGTCGTTCAAATTATACGGGAGAGCACAGCTGGCAGATAAATCATCTTTTATTTCCTGAACCAATTCTTCTAAAGTCATGTTAGTAATTGATATTTTTAAATTTAATTTTCGCAATGGGGTCGTTCAAATTTTTCAATCTAGAATCGGTGATGAATCGGCCTGTACGAATCTCGTTGAAATCTTTGACCTTCTCAGTCTGTTCAGAAATGAGAGAATTCCTACCTAAATCTGCCTTTCTCAGTACCCCACCTTTGACCTCACAGTCAACCATCTGTTGTGGGCAATCGATGTAACAGTTTTCGAGTAAATTACCATAGTCTGCGATGGAGTTTTGGAACTTGCTGTCGAACAACTTGTTGCCGAAAACTAACTTACAATCGTAAAGCTCCGAATTTTTTACCTGTGTTCCATATAAATTACAGTTCTCCAATTTTCCATTCTTCACCACGCTGTCGAAAATGTCTACGTCTTTTAAAATCAATCCATTTTTGCTTTTGGCATCCTTAATTTGAAATCTGCCAATAGAGGTGTCATAATTGAAAAAACATGCTTGTATGCCACCTTCGACAATTAGATCAAATATTTTTTCCCGAATGTGGGACCAATAGGTTTTAATGTTTTCTTCATAACCTTTTAAGTCAACCAACACATGAAAATCTGGATAGTTCGCGAAGAAGGAATCCGGATTTGAAAAACTGCGCACTACCTTCGTGTGCTGCCTCATCATTTCCTGTAATTTTTGGACATCTTCCTTTCCATAAACTTTTTTTCCAGACAGAATATCATGTAACAACAAAGTAACATAATCAGTAACTTCTAAAATAGGATTGATTTTCTTTTGATAATCTTTCCCACCTAGATAGCGTATTTCAATGTAACCATCCTGTAATTTGGTAAAATTGGCTCCGTAATATTTCTCACCCGGTATCTTAAACAACTTTGGGTCGATCGTGGTGATGTTTTCTAGAATGGAAAATTTATTAACGGGCACGATCTTTTTTAAAGATTTGGCATAAACATTATTGGTTCGGTTTCCAAATGACGAATAAACGATACCTTCATCAATTCCTAAAATAAATTTCATTCGATCCAAACGTTCCATTTTTTCCAATTTTCTGTCGTGTGGATCGAAAGAAATTGAAAATTGAAAAGCGCACCGGTCTGTAGTCCAGCCGTTGGTTCCAATCCATTTTAAAACTTTAATCAGCACAGGTACCGCTTCACCATATGGCATGGGACCGGTGATAAGCTCGTTCATCTTGCTGCCACCAGAATAGTCTGGTTCCAACTTAAAGTTGTCGGCGCTAACCGGAATTTTGGAATGGTATTTATCGGATAATACAACTTTTTTGCCGAGCGATTTGGATAGAGATTCGACAATTCGGCCCCTCACCATCTCGGAGAAAAATTCGAATTCGAATCCTAAAACGGCTGATGAAAGGGCCTGGTATTTGTCGAAATGTGAGTTCATTAAATTTGAGTGGCGAATATTTTTCCGGCCAAGGGATCGACCTGATAGACCTGAATTTTAATGGAATCACCGGCCTTTAAATTTTTTGAATTTTTACCCAATTTATCCTGGGGGACTAAAGCTAACTGTCCAGCATCTCCGATTTCTACTAAGGCCCCATTTTTTCTTTTGTGCTTAACGATCGCCTCCATGGGTTCGGATGTTCCTTCTTCTACGCCCCTTTTCAATTCATATAACCATTTGTTTTTTTCCAGGGGTTCACCAAAAGTCAAAGTTACTCTGTTGTCATCTTTAATTTCTTTGATGTAAAATTCGATTTCATCCCCCGCATTAAATCCTTCAATAACTTGATTTTCAAATTCGGTCTTATGAATCAATCCAGTAAAAATTTCTTCCCACTCTACGAAAACCCCAAAGGCTGAAGTACCTGTCACATACCCTTTGTATTTTTTAGTTAAATCCAACTCCTGAATTTTGTAATCCATAATTTTCTCAAGATATTTTTTGTATGACACCACAAAAATATCTTTAGCAGCCACGTAACCATCTATCATGACGTGGAATTCTTTCCCAATATAGGCATCAAAATTGGTAATTTTATTGGCTGCTGCTAGAGAGCCGGGTAAAAAACATTTGATCCCGTTGACGTCTACAATATAACCACCTTTATTAATGGATTCTACTCTGGCGCTATAGGCCATGGTCTGTTTTTTGATTTGGTCGAAAAATTCTGCCTTCAAATTCTGAATGTAACTTTCAACCACTGATCCATAATAAGTACCAGAAATTTGCCTTACGACGGTATTTATTTCGGTGCCAACGTTAAAATTAATCATTTCTTGCAGTCCTAATCTTTCAGCATCTTTATTTTCTTTCTTCAAATCAATAAATAAAGTTTGACCAGAATCCGTTTGGGCTATGGCATGGAATGGATTCATCTCGGAAATAACACACCGATACGATTCGCCGGATTTTAGATCTTTCGATGATTCTAGACCCAACACATCCGACATAATTAAATTGTAAAGTTCTGTCGCGTAACTTTCGTGGCAGTAAACTTTAGTTTTCCCGGTTTTTTTGAATTTTTCATTTACCGTGAAATTGTTGGGTATATCCCAGTTGAAACTGGAATTTTGTAACAAAATTTTTTTTTGAGGTTTCATTTTTTTTGGTTTAAAAAGACCCTCTATATATCTTTTCAAATCAACAACTAAAAATTATCAGGAAGCCAAAATAGCAGGGAGCAAAATGTCATTGATAAACCGAATATTGTTTACCACACCCTTTCTTAAACTGCCGACCTGAAATTTATTCTCAGTTTCTCTCTCTACCCCCGCTATTAAAATATTCCAACGAGCAAATGCGGTAAAAATTGAAGAATTCGCAGCAGTAAAAATTTCACCATTTACATTCTTGCCATACACCACAATCGGACTCAAAGTTTTAGGAACAAAATCACCAGCATTCGAATATGTGTTAGCAGTCAATTCAAATAAAATTCTATTCATGACCTCCAATCTAGTACCTAAATCGCTCAAAGAATAGGAAGTTGGCTCGGCCAAAAGTTTCACTCTCTGATTAAAAGGGATGTTTGCGCTCCCTCTGTTAACCGAAACTGGTAAATTTTCAGCAGACCTTTGAATTTGCAGGTCATTGAATAAATTTTGAATCACGCCCCCTTCCTGGGCATTGTTTTGATCCACGATTGCATTAAATAAAAATTCCCGGGTGGCATCTCTGGCCGCTTCTCTTTCTCTCCCATTTTGGCCTGAATAAGATCCTTCCTCGTCTAACTGGTTTCCGGATTCTACAGCCTTTATCAGGGATTTGCCAGTATCTGCAAGCAAGTCTAAATTCGATTTTGCCTCATTAGCTGGATTTTGGAAAGAAACCATACATTGAAGACAAAGACCAAATAAGACTGGAATTTCTGCCGCTATCGCCACCACCAGCGAAAACATGCCCTTTATACTTTCCCAAGCAGTGATAGCTTTGAGGGGCAAATATTTTTCTAAGATGAAAAGAAATTCTTTGTTCGGATTTTTAAATGTGATAGAGGCTTTAAAATTCTCTGACACGATCCCATTGATCGTTGTTTGTAATTGCTGCTGTTCGGGAGAAAGGTAAGTTTCTGTCTGAGAAATCGGCTGAACAAAATATTCAAAATAATTTTTTTGATTTGCTTCTAATAATTTTTTAGATGACAATTTGAAATTTTGAAATTGATTTCCCGACGACAAGTAAAACGTGTCCCCAACATTTAAGGAAGCCAGATAAACTAATCCGTTTTCTACCGTGTTAGTGATGGAGCTAAATCTCATAGAAGTGTTCTGGGCAAGGATTTCTGATTCTAAACTCAACTCGCCCGGCTCGGGTATTAAATTTGTCGTTAAATCATAACTCAATTGGACTTCTAAATTTTCTGCGGAGGGGGTTCGAAGTTCAGCTGACTGCTGAACAAAAAAGTTTTCATTTGGGGTGTAACCTGCCAGTTTTTTCCCGAATGCTCCGCAAATTAAGTCAGAAAAAAGAGGCTTTAATCCCCTACCTTTATCTATAGGATCTTGTCTTAATTCTGGCCATGGGATTAAGGGAGCTAAGGGAGGTCCCAAATACGGTTCTAAAAAATTTAAAAAAGCATCAGAAATTATATCGCAGAAAAATTTAATTGGGTTGGACAAAACTTGAAAAACAGTTTTAATTAACTCAATCGGCTGAGCAATCTTAGAAGCTAAAACTTCGAAAGTCGAAATTAAAACTTGCAACGGCAAAAAAATTAGTTTGACGTAATTCAAAATTATTTTAATAAGAAAAATAGGATTTTCTAACCCTATCTGAATGAATCTTGCGAGATTGATCATCTCTAATTTTGCATTTTCTATCTTTGAATTTACATTTTCTATTTCCGAGGATACATTTTTTATTCCTGATGTTGCATTTTGTGCCACATCTGAGTCCTGTATTTTTTTCTGAATTTCTTCCCAATCTATTTTGGGAAATATCCCCTGGACCATATCGCTGATAACAACAGAAAAATTTAGTTTCGTCAAAAATTCTAATTTTTTTACGTATTCAGAGGTAGGGTTATCTTCTTTCAATCGATTAAAATTACCTAGTTCCAAAGAAATACTGCTGATGAGAGGCAAATTTATACCTAGGATAGACAAAGGAAGTAGCAGACCATTTGGGGTCAAAAATTGTCTTAGGTTTATTCTTCTCGAAATTCCGATTGAGGCCTGGGCAAAACCGGGGACAAAAACTTTTTGATCCTCTTGGGCCCGTTCAGAATTAGAAGAGGCAACCAATTGAATCGCCAATCGAACAAAATCCTGTTCGAAAGTCGCTCCTGAAATTTTATAAGTATCAGAAAAATTTTCAGAATTTAAAGAGAAGAAATCGCCGACCTGAACCAGACTCAACGCAGAACTAGTTTCTCCACTTTGATTGATGTAATTTACATTCAAATTTTGCAAAGTGCTGTAAGAGGAGTTCTGAGAAGTAGCAGTTCCGGGTTCTGGACTGTTTTCATTCTCGAATAAAATTTGGTAGTTATACAATAAATCGGCAACACTCGGTTCAGAAATTAAATCCTCTAGTGCTTGACTGGTTTGGGATCCAGATGATCCTGGGGTCCACAGCAAAAAAATCGGAAAGGGAAAATCTTCAAAGTTTTTATTAATCACTCTGTTTAAAAAAAATTGAATCGGGTTTTCAATTAGAGTTTTTATGTCATTAATTCCTTCTCTGATGATTTTGAATATTTGCAAAGGTTTTTGAAAAGCTTCTTCGATTAATTTTTTTCCTGCAAGTATTGGGGCAAATTTGGCAGACAAAGTTTTTTCAAAAGTCTTTACCTGTAACTTAATAACCAACCCTAAACCGGGCAAAGCAGGACTTGGGATTTCAAACTTAGAATCCCCCACAATTTTATCGGCTGTTTGGTTAATCCTGTTGACAAATTCGGATATTTTGTCATCGCTAAGACAATTTTCAGGAATCAGCCCCATTTTATAATGTTTTAGAAACGATAGACAGGTGATCTGGGGTAGAAGGTACCACAGGGGGAGAAGTTGGCGCGCCCAGATTGCCAATATGGGTGTGTGAATTAAAGTAGGTTTGGAAAGTGTTACCTTTAATGAGAGCCTGAGCCGCAGCTTCACCCAGCTCAATATTATTGGAGTTGATGATCACCTTGTTATTTTCCATTCTAATTTGATCTTGACCCATTTCGATAACCACTCTAAGCTGACCCCCATCCTGTGTATCAAATTGGATTTTGGCGTCGCCCAAAGAAAAAACAGCTCCTTTCTTTTTCGTGTAAAATAA